>Ga0070707_100003254_pt1 | contig 15393 bp, 17 predicted proteins | sample KBSK5502metaG_FD_65468 | JGI IMG/M metagenome (GOLD analysis project Ga0070707, IMG submission 65468) | Corn, switchgrass and miscanthus rhizosphere microbial communities from Kellogg Biological Station, Michigan, USA - KBS K5-50-2 metaG | ecosystem: Host-associated > Plants > Roots >... | reverse complement strand
GGGCGCCGGCCGCCGGCGTGCCCCCCTCGAGGTTCCGGCCCCCGGTGTACGTCACGATCTGGAGCTGAGCCGAGTCGACACACTCGGGTGGTCAAGCTTCAGAAAGCCGGCCGCATCCTAACCACCGCGTAGCTATTACCACCGCCGCAGGGACTCTGACCGGGGGCGATGTTGAGCGTCGGCGATGACGGGATGCGCAAGACGGAAGTGATCTGGTCTGGACCGGGAGTGGCTAACCCAGTGCGCCAGCATAGTGCCTGGCGGCATGGCGTACCTGGCGCGATGACGTGCATGGCAGCACACTGTGGCTGAGGTCGCTGGTTATATGGGCCACGCGACTATTAATAGCGGGGCGTTCAGGGGAAAGCTCGCTGCCCTGCGTGACTACGGGCTGGTGTCGGGTCGCGGTGAGTCCCTCGAGATCACTCCCATAGGTCGCAGGATCGCGATTCCGGAGACAGAAGCGGAACGGCGGGCTGCGCTGCAGGAAGCCTTCACTAAGACAGTGTTCGGTGCGGTCTACGAGGAGTCGGTGAAGGGCTCGCCCATCTCGATCGAGAGCATCGGGCGGAGGGCTGTGAACAGGCTGGGGGTGGCGCCTGGCTCTCACGGATCGTTCGGAGAGGTTTTCACGCGGAGCGCGTCGGCCGCTGGGCTCGCCGAGACGACCGGCGACGGCAAAATCACGCTGTTCGCCAAACCGTATGCAGGAGCCACTGGTGCCGATCCTTCCGGATCAACTGCTGGGACGCCAATTGCGACCCCGGCTGCCGCGCAGCTGCCCTCCGCGGGCCTTAAAATCTCCACGCCAGTGCTAGACCAGCGCTCGCCTTTCCCGGATGGCGAGGTTGCGCTCATCGTCACGACCAACCGGCCCTTGTCCGCAAAGGATTTCGCCTCTATCGGCGTGGTTGTCGGGGAGATCGAGCGGCTTGTTGCGGGCCTGACCCGTCGTGATGACTGTGCCTGAGCCGTGGCTGATCCACTTCTTCCAGCGCCATAAGGACGACGGCCCGGCGCGCCCACGCCCACGATCGAGTTCCTCGATGGCTTGCCGGACAAGATAGCGGCACAGATCCAGGCAGTCCTTGAGGCCGTGGCTGCAGCACCGCCACCGTCCGCCTCCGGCGGCGGCAAGTGGGAGGCCATGCACGATGAAATGGCCGGGATCTACGAAGTGCGGGTTCAAGGCGGAGGTGCCAACCACCGCGTCGGCGGTCCGTCAATCGTATGCCTCGGCGGACTTACCAAGCGCGTGCGGTCCGCAGCCAACCCGCGCGATTCCAACCGCGTCAGGCAGTACGCCGATGAGTTTCGGAAGCGTCGGACTGTTCATGGTCAGCCGGGGCCGGCCCGCTGATCGAGACGTCCAGCGACATTGCGCTCGCCAGGGAGATTACTGTTGTGAGCGTAGGATTAGTGCGGCCGGATCCAAGAAGTCGACGCACTACCTCAGGCCGCATCCCAGCCTGCCGTGCCAACTCGGCCTTTGAGAGCCCGAGAACCTTGCGCCGCTCATCAAGTGCTCGCACCACGCTATCAACGGCAGCGATCCGCCCGCGGGCGGCTTCTAGGGAGCATCAGGCTGTCGGGCCTATTTCAGCGGCTCCCTGGCGTTGCCCCTTTTCTTCGAAGTCCCACTGGATCGCGAGCACCGCGTAGTGCTCAAGGGCTGCAACCCGGCGATGCCGAGCGGCGGACTCCCGCAGGGCAAGTTTGACCGCGTCTTTCTTCGTCTTCGCGCCGGAGAGCCGCATGGCCTCGGTAAGGGCGTCCTCGTCGATGTCGATCTCAGTCAGTGCCACAGTGGCCTCCCCGGGACCGATGACGTATATCTGCTTCATACATCATGAACATCATGGGCGCACGGATCGCCAGTCGAACCGGTCCGCGCAGGCTACGAGGCTGCTGACGCGGTCACCATGGACACCTTTCGTTTGCGGCGGTAGATAGACGTCCGTGATCATGGAGAACCACTCCAGGCCGCACCCGGATAACCGGCACATACGCGCCAAACTCAGCGCAGTTAAGCAAGAGCTTATTAGCCGGTTGCGGGGCATTCGTGCCGGGTGAATCATGAGTCGTGCTGCTAGAAAACCAGCGCAGCGCAGCTGACGGTGCCTGCGGCCGTCCAAAGCCTGGAGTGCGCCATGCGGATCGAGTCAGACGGGCACAGCAGCGGCAATCCCCGGCTGTATGAGCTGATCGAGCACGCGCCGAAGGCCGGCAAGAGCCCGACCGTCTGGGCCTGGCCAGAACTCATCGACTACCTGAAGGTTGCCGGGCAGCCGGTCCCTGGACCGTGGCCACCGCACCAAGAACCGCGGCCCGATCCCGAAGAGGACACGCTGCCGGTCGCCGTGGCTGACACGGAAGGCTAAGAGCCTCGGCAGGCACGCGGTTCACGTCCAGACAGGACACTGGAGGATCGGATGTATCCGTCTCGGTTCCGCTACGAGGCACCGCGCTCGATCGCCGAGGCGATCTCCTTGTTGCATGAAGGCGGGGACGAGGCGAAGGTGCTGGCCGGTGGCCAGAGCTTGGTGCCGCTGATGAAGCTCCGCTTCGCCTCGCCCGAACTGATCGTCGACATCAACAACCTGCCCGGCCTCGACTACCACCAGGAGGACCCGGACGGCACGATCAGGATCGGAGCGCTGTGCCGGCACGTTGATCTTGAGCGATCGGCCCTGCTCAAGAGCAAGCAGCCGGTCATGGCGGCTGCCGCGCCCCTGATCGCCGACCCCATCGTCAGGAACCGCGGCACGCTCGTCGGCTCGCTCTGCCACGCCGACCCGCAGGGTGACTGGGCATCGGTGGTAACCGCCCTCGGCGGACACGTGATCGCGCGCGGTCCGGACGGCAAGCGGGCGATCCCCATGACAGAGTTCGTGACCGGGCCGTTCCAGAACGCGCTAGCGCCGGATGAGATCGCGGTCGAGGCCGTGATCCCGGCGCCGAAAGGAACGCTGGCGGGCGGCTACCTCAAGCTCGAGCGCCGGGTCGGCGACTTCGCGACCGTCGGCGTCGCAGCGGCGATCGAGACCTCGGGCGAGGTGGTCACCAGGGCAGGCATCGCGCTAACCGGAGTCGGCGGATCGACGATCAGCGCGACGGAGGCAGGCCAGTCGCTGGCCGGGCGGCCGCTGACGGCCGAGAGCATCGCCGACGCGGCAGACCTGGCAGCCGCTGCCGCGCGGCCGAGGACGGACCACCGGGGCAGCGCGGAGTACAAGCGGCACATGGTCCGGACGTTCGTGGTCCGCATCCTCAGCCGCGCCGACGGCAGTGTGGAAAGGGCAGCCTGACATGACGATCGTCTACGAGGACCGTGGCGACGAAGCCACCAGCGACGTACCGGTCAACCGGATCAGGTTCACTATCAACGGGCAGAAGATGGTCGCCGAGATAGAGCCCAGGCTGCTGCTTTCCCACCTGATCAGGCGCGGGCTCGGGCTTACCGGCACCCACATGGGCTGCGACACGACCAACTGCGGCGCGTGCACCGTGCTCGTCGACGGCCGCCCGGTCAAGTCCTGCACGATGCTCGCGGTACAGGCCGACGGTCACGCGATCGAGACCGTCGAGGGCCTGTCCGGGCCCAGTGAGCTGCACCCGCTCCAGGAGGGCTTCAAGGCCGAGCACGGGCTGCAGTGCGGGTTCTGTACGCCGGGCATGATGATGGCCGCCAAGGCCCTGCTCACCGAGAACCCCAGCCCGACGGAGGAGGACGTGCGCTGGGCCCTGTCGGGCAATCTCTGCCGGTGCACGGGCTATCAGAACATCGTCAAGTCGGTGCTCTGGGCGGCCGACAAGCTCAGGTCCCAGAGTTAGGGGAGCCAGGAAAGTGTCAGTGTCGCAAGCGCTAGACGAGATCAAGATCGGCGGACTCGGCGCGAGCCGCAGGCGCGTCGAGGATGACCGCTTCATCCGGGGCAAGGGCAACTACACCGACGACATCACCCTGCCCGGCATGCTGCATATGGAGATCCTGCGCAGCCCGCTCGCGCACGCGCGGATCAAGTCGATCGACACTCGCAAGGCATGGGACATCCCTGGAGTTCATCTCGTCCTGACCGGCGAAATGATGGCGACCCGCAACCTGGCCTGGATGCCGACTCTGTCGTACGACACCCAAGCCGTACTGGCGACCGACAAGGTCCGCTTCCAGGGGCAGGAGGTCGCGTGCGTGATCGCTGACGACCCGTACATCGCCAAGGACGCCTGCGAGGCGATCGAGGTCGAGTACGAGCCGCTGCCCGTCATTGTCAACCCGGCCCAGGCGGTCGCCGACGGTGCGCCGGTGATCAGGGACGACAAGGAGAACCAGCCCGACAACGTCATCTACAGCTGGGCGGTCGGCGACAGGGCCGGCACCGACCGCGCGTTCGAGCAGGCAGACGTCGTCTCCCGGCTCCAGCTGCACTACCCGCGCTCGCATCCGTCGCCGATCGAGTGCTGCGGATCGATCGCCGATTTCAATCGGGCCACGTCAAAGCTCACCGTGTACATGACCACGCAGGCACCGCACATCATCCGCGCCGCCGTCGCGCTGGTCGCCGAGCTTCCCGAGCACATGATCAGGATCGTGTCCCCCGACATCGGCGGCGGGTTCGGCAACAAGGTCCCGGTCTACCCCGGCTACGTCTGCTCGATCCTGGCGTCCATCCTGCTAGAGCGGCCGGTCAAGTGGATCGAGGACAAGTCGGGGAACCTGATCTCGACCGGCTTCGCGCGCGACATCTACCTTGACGGCGAGGTCGCGCTGCGCAAGGACGGCAAGATCCTCGCGGTCCGCATGCACGCCGACGCCGACCATGGCGCGTTCTTCTCCGACGCCCAGCCGAGCAAGTTCAAGATCGGCCTGCTGCATTCAACGTTTGCCTGTTACGACGTACCCGTCGCGCACCTGACCGCTCGAGGCACGTATAGCAACAAAGCGCCCGGGGGAGTCGCCTATCGATGCTCATTCCGTGTCACGGAAGCGATGTTCTTCCAGGAGCGGATGATTGCCGCGGCCGCCGCCGACCTGGGAATGGACCAGGCGGAGTTCCGCCGGAAGAACTTCGTGCGGGACGAGCAGTTCCCGCACCGCACGCCGTTCGGGTTCCTGCTCGACTCCGGTCAGTACGCCAGATGCCTCGACGTCGGCCTGAAGGCCATCGGCTACGACGACTTCCGGCGGCAGCAGGAAGAGGCGAGGAAGCGCGGCAAGCTGCTCGGCCTCGGCATCTCGACGATGACCGAGCCGCTCGGCGCAGGCAACAGCCGCGAGTACGACATCCTCGGTATCAAGATGTTCGACTCGGCCGAGCTCAAGGTCCACCTGACCGGGAAGGCGATCCTGCGGACCGGAGCGAAGACTCAGGGACAGGGCCACGAGACAACCTGGGCACAGATCGTCGCGCACGAACTCGGCTTGCCAGCAGAGGACGTGATCGTCGAGGAGGGCGACACCGACACCGCACCGTTCGGGATGGGCACCTATGCCTCCCGCAGCACCCCTGTCGCCGGCGCCGCCGTATCCATGGTGGCGAGGAAGATCAGGGCCAAGGCTCGCAGGCTGGCAGCGCACCTGCTCGAGGTGTCGGAGGAGGACGTCGAGTGGGAGCTCGGCAGGTTCTACGTGCGTAGCTCGCCAGACCGCGGCGTGACGATCCAGGAGTGCGCGATGGCGGCCTACAGCAACATGCCGGACGGCATGGAGCCTGGCCTGGAGAACACCGCGTACTACGACCCGCCGAACCTGACCTGGCCGTTCGCCGTCTACCTCGTCACCGTCGAGGTCGACCCTGAAACCGGGGTCTGGGACGTGCTGAACATTGTGGCCGTGGACGACTGCGGCGTGCGGATCAACCCGATGATCGTCGAGGGACAGATCATGGGCGGCCTGACCGAGGCCTATGCCATGGCCAACATGCAGTTCATCACTTTCGACGCCGAGGGCAATTGCGTCGGCTCGAACTACATGGACTATCTGCTGCCGACCGCCTGGGAAACGCCCGGCTTCGAACTGCACAGCGAGGTGGTCACGCCCAGCCCGCATCACCCGATCGGGGCCAAGGGCGTCGGCGAGTGCGCAGCGGTGGGCGGCCCGGCAGCCTTCGTGAACGCGGTAATGGACGCGATCTCCGGCACCGGCGTCCGCAACATTGACATGCCGCTGCTGCCGGACCGGGTCTGGGAGGCGATCACGCAGGGCCGCGATGTATCGGGAGCTCCGCCGGTACGGGCGGATGATTAACCTGGGGGAACAGACCATGGATGGCTGGCAGCTGATCGAGCAGGCCGCCGCGCTCGCGGAGCGCGGCGAGGCGGTGGCGCTCGCGACGGTGGTCTGGCGGCAGGGTCCGTCATCTGGCCAGCTTGGCTCGCGGGCCGTCATCACCGAGTCCGGCGAGGTGCACGGCTGGATCGGCGGTGCCTGCTCGGAGCCGTCTGTGATCCGCCAGGCACGAGCTGTCATCGCCGAGGAAGCACCGCGGCTGCTGCTGCTGGGGACCACCGACAAGTTCGGTGACGCGATCCCCGAAGGCATGACCGTCGTCCCGATCGCGTGTCAGAGCGAGGGCGCGCTCGAGGTCTACATCGAGCCCGTGCTGCCCGCACCGCACCTGGTGGTGGTCGGCCGCTCGCCGATGACGCACGCGCTCGCCGAGCTGGCTGGGGTGCTCGGCTGGCGGGCCGACCGGCTCGACTGGACGACGTTCTCCGCGGCCGACGCGAACGAGCGGTCGATGGTCGTGGTGGCCACCCAGGGGCACGGCGACGAGGACGCGATCGAGCAGGCCGTCGCTGCCAGGCCCGCGTATCTGGGGCTGGTCGGGTCCCGCAAGCGCGGCGCGGCCGTGCTCGGCTACCTGGCCGAACGCGGCGTCGCGAGGGGGGAGCTCGACCTGGTGCGAGTCCCGGCGGGCCTGGATCTCGGCAAGACCTCGCACGCCGAGATCGCCGTCGCGATCCTCGCCGAGCTTGTGCAGCTGCGGGCGGCCCGCAAGCTCCGGGCGCGGGAGCGAGCGGCGGGCCGTCCCCGGGCGGACACGGGACGTGCGGAGCCCGGGGAATCCGCAGCCGTAGGCTCCGTGGCCCTCGACCCCGTCTGCGGCATGACGGTGACCGCCGGCCCGGCAGGCCGGCCCCTGGAGCACGAGGGCGTCACCTATTACTTCTGCTGCGCGGGCTGCCGCGCCCAGTTCGAGTCGAGCCCGGCTCCCCACGTCGGTGCTAGTCGGAGCGCGCGCGTCGGGCAAGCCGCCGCGCGGCCGCTGAGTGCTAGTCGGAGCGCGCGCGTCGGGCAGGCCGCCGCGCGGCCGCTCGGGAAGAGACGCGATGCTGATCAACAATGACTTTGAGGTCGCCCAGCCGGTCGAGGCGGTGTGGCAATTCTTTGGCGACATCCCGCGGGTGGCGAGCTGCCTGCCAGGTGCCGAGCTGACCGAGACGCTGGGGGACGACAAGTACGGCGGCCGGGTCGCGGTCAGGATGGGCCCCGTCAGGCTACAGTTCGCCGGCACCGCCGAGATAACCGAGCGTAACGAGGCAGCCAAACGGATCGTCGTGCACGCGACCGGTGCCGAGGAACGCGGCCGGGGGCAGGCGTCCATGGTCGTGTCCGCGACGCTCGGCCCAGCCAGCCGTTCTGGCGGCGGCACCAAGGTGGCCGTCACCCAGGACCTGCAGCTCGCCGGCGCGGCCGCCCAGTACGGGCGGGGCATGATCGCCGATGTTACCGCCGTGCTGATGCGGGACTTCGCGGCGAACCTGGCGAACCAGATCGCCAGGGCTGAGCGCGGCGAGGCGGTGCAAGCCGCGGCGGCGCCCGCCGGGGGCCTCGCGATCGGCCTGCGCGCCGCCCTGATGGCGCTGCGGCGGGTATTCCGCCGGTTCTTCGTCCCCTACCAGGCTGCGAGCTGAGGAGAACACGCCATGGTCTTGTGGTGGATAGGCAACGCGATCCTGCTCCTGGTGATCCTGCCGGTGGTGATCGCGCTGCTTAACAGGGTGCTGGCGGCGCTGGAACGGATCCGGGCTGCCTGCGACAACATCCTGGCAGGAGGGGGCGCGCTGGTCGCCGAGCTGGAAGGCGTTCCCCAAGGACTGGCGACGACCGATGCCACGGTCCGCGCCATCTCTGTGGGCGCGGTCAGGTACGCCGGATCCGTCGCCAAGCTGCTCGGCTAGCCGACCACAGGGCTGGCCGACCACGGGGCTAGCCGGGACCACGGGGCTAGCCGGGACCACTGGGCTAGCCGGGACCACTGGCCAACCGGAAAGGAGCACGCGTCATGCCTGGAGCTGCCTGGGTCACCCTCATTATCGCGGCGCTGATCATCGCCATCACTGCGGTGGGATTGCTGCGCGTCATATTTCATCTGCGCGCCATCAGTGCGACACTGCGCCAGGTCACCGGCGGGATCGCCGCCGTAGCGCAGCTGACCAGCACCGTGCCGGACCGGCTGACGTCTGTGAACGCCAGCCTGAAGCCGGTCAGGGACTTCTGTGAAACGGTCTGAGCGGGCGAAGGAGACGACAGATGAGTGATCACGTCTTGGTGCTAGCCGCCGGGAACAGCACCAGCACGTTCGGCTGGATCCTCGGCTACGTGATCGGCGGCGTCATCGTCCTCGTGGTGGTCGCGCTCGTGGTGCCGATACTCATGCTGGCCAGGTCGATCGGCGAGGAGGCGCCGAAGATCAACGCCGAGCTGGCCAAGGCCGTGCACAACACCGCCGCCCTCGGCGGCCTGCGCACGACCATCGAGCACGCCACGATCATCATCGGCGGCCTGGAGCGCGGCCGCGCAAGGCTGGGAGGCTAGCGATGCGTGACCTGGCTATGGCCTCGACCGAGCACACCCTGTGGGTGAGCGTGATCATCGTGGGGTTCGTCGTCGTGCTGGCGGTGGCTGCACTGCTGAGCCTGCTGATCTATCTGGTGAAGATCATCGACCGGCGGGTGGTGGAGGTCAGGGACACACTGAAGGCCGCGGCGGCCAATACCGCGGACACCGTGTTGATTCCCCAGGTCGCCGACGGAGTGGAGGCCGTGCTCGCCGAGGGCCTGCAGCACCACCTGTTCCTCGGCCGGGTCCTCGGAAGGGTTAAGTCATGACCACTCTCGTCGTACTGACGGTCATCGTGATCGGCGTGCTGGTCGCCGGGCTGGCGTTGTACCTGTTCTGGGTCGGGTCGCTGCTGAACAGGATCGCGGCGAATCTCGAGGAGAGTTTCGAGGTCGCCGCGACGATCCTGGGGCACACCAGGCTGATCGGCCCAGGTGTCGAGCACATCAATCGCACCGGCGGTGTGGTAGCCGGTGCGCTGCCGTTGCTGTACGGGATGGCCGAGGAGATCGTGTCCGATGTCACACCGCCCGAGCGGCCTGAGGTGGCCGTGGCCGCCGAGCCGGCCAGGCCGGCTTCCGGTCGGCGCCGGTCCCGCCTGCTCGACGCGGTCGGATTCGCGTCGGACCGGTAAACAGCCGCGAAACGAGCAGCCAATTCGGTCCCTGGTCGAGTGGCGAATTTGTCTTTCAGCCGCTGCGGCCAGCGCGTTGCGCCTGCGTGCTGGGCGAATCTCGCTATAAAGGCTCTATGGGCGTAGCCGCTACGTTAACGTAAGCAACTGCGCCTCGCGCGGCGCGCTGTTCTAAGCTACGCAATCTTGCCCGGATATGAGTATGTACGAGGTAGTATTCCCCCGCGCTGGCACCTAACAACCAGAGGCCGGGCTCGCGCGGCGTGCCACGGGGCGAACTTCGTGAGCGGCGTATACGAACGGCATACCGGGACGCGAAGGAGGACTGGCCGGTGCCAGGTGGGCATAGGGCTACCGGTCGGCGTCCGCCTCATCCAGACGATCAGGCGGCCGGGCTCCGCGAGCTCTTCGACCTGGCTGAGCCAGATGGGATCGGGAGGGACGCGAGCTATGAATCCCGCGGTGCGGGCTGGCATCGAGATCGCAGCCGCGGTCTCAGCCACTATTACCGTGACCTTCGTACTACTAGTCCGCCTGTTCTGGCGGAAGAACAAGTCACTCCGGGAGCCCTGAGCGACTACTACGACATCCCAACGATCGTCTTCGACCGTAAGGAAGCCAGGGGGCTCTTCCTTACCAGCATCGTGGTCGCTGGTTGGGTCTCTTACCACCTAGGCTGGCAGTCGCTTGCGCTGCTCGCGTGCGCAGCCCCTGGCGCGGCGTTCCGCGCGATCAGCTACGTGCTCTCCTGGTTCGACAAGCCAGCCACGGCGTCCCCGGAGGGCTTCAGGTACCTGGATCAGCTCCATGTAACGGTCGCGGTGCCGGTCTACAACGAGGATCCCGCGCTGCTTGACCGGTGCCTGTACGCGATGATGAACCAGACGAGGCCGGCGCAGCTGATCTGGGTCGTCGACGATGGCTCTAAGACCGACTACTCGCAGGTCGCGAGCTACTGGGCGGGCACCTGGTCCAACGGCACCGAGATCCGCTGGACCCGGCAGAGTAACCAGGGCAAGCGCCGGGCTCACTCGTACGTGTTCGAGCGGGTGTACGAGACCGACATCTTCATCACGGTCGACTCCGATACGACCCTGGAGCACCGCGCCATTGAGGAGGGCCTGAAACCCTTTCAGAGACGCGAGGTCATGTCGGTCGCCGGGATCGAGATGGGCTTCAACGCGTACCACAACTTTCTGACCAGGCTGCAGTGCTGCCTTCAGCTGTACGCCCAGGCCGTGATCGGCGCGGCCTGGTCGGTGGCTGGCGACATGTACACCAACCGGGGTCCGTATGCGCTGTACCGGGCGTCCCTCATCCACGAGTTCCTGCCTGTCTACCGGGACGAGGTGTTCTTCGGACGCCGGGTGGTCCTCGGTGACGACTCGCTGCTCGCGCTGTGCGCGAGCAGCCGGGGCAAGTCGGTGCAGCAACTGACCGCCGTCGGGCTCACCATGTGGCCGGAGACGTACAGTCATCACCTGCGCCAGCGGCTCAGGTGGGCGCGCGGCCGGGCGGTCCGTAACTTCTGGCGGATCAAATACCGCCCCGTGCTCTCCTACTGCTGGTGGGTCACCGTCACCGGGATCCAGGGCTTCATGACGTCCGTTGCGCTGATCGGGCTGCTCATCGGCACGTGGCCGCGCGGCGAGCCTGTGCTGGTCCACACACTCCTGGCCGCGCTGATCCTGTCGCTTCCCAATGGCCTGCGCACCCTGTGCTTCAAGCGTAGCGACGAGAGCCTGGCAGATCGCCTAGGTCTCGTTCTCATTCGTCCGATTTCCGCCGTGTGGTCGGCTATCGTACTGGCTAGGTTCCTGCGCCTCTGGGGCACCCTGACGCTGCTTAAGCAGGGCTGGACCACCAGGCAAAAGGGCGCGGAGCTGGTGTACAGCCCGGCTGACGGCACCGCAAGGGCCGGGACGGTGAGTTCCAGGGAAGCCGCTGCGTGAGGGAACGGATCGCTGAGGCCTGGGCACTATGGTCAGTCCTGGCGGCTCAGGCCACGCTGACTCTGCCGTGGATGTGGCGGACGGCCGCCTACACGGACGAGGCGATGTACCTGAGTGCGAGTCACACGGGCTGGTCGCACCTGATGTCTTACGCTGCCTCGTTCCCCGGCACCCCGCTGCTCTACCCGCCGGTCGCCGCCGTGTTCGACTCTGCGGGCGGCCTGATCGCCGCCAGGCTGGTCTCGCTGATCTTCATGCTCGGGTCGACGGTGTTGATCTACCTGATCGGCGACCGGCTGTTCGGGCAGATTCCCGGCATTCTCGCGGCACTGCTTTTCGCGGTCTGCGGCATCGCCGTTCACCTCGGCGCAGCGGCGACCTTCGATCCGTTGGCTCTGTTCCTGCTGGTCCTGGCCTTGTACGCGGCAGTGCGGATGCGCGACGGCGGCATCCGCTGGCTGCTGATCTGCCCGCTCGTGCTGGCCGGAGCGAACGCGGCGAAATATTCGACCGTGGCGTGGGATCCGGTCATCGTGGCCACGATCATCCTGTACGGCTGGAGCAAAGGCCGGGCCCAGGCGATCTTCCTGGCCACATCGGTACTGGCGACCGTGGCGGTCGTGGATTTCGGAATCCTGCTCATCGGGGGCCCCGACTTCGCCACCGGCGCGCTCGTCACGACCATCTACGGATCGCCTCAGTTCGGCGAGCCGAGCTCGTCGCTGAGCGTGCTGGCGCACGCGTTCCTGATGATCGGGCTGATCGTGCTGATCGCACTCGCCGGCGTGTGGGTCAGCATTGTCAAGAAGATGCCGCTGACGGCTACCGCCTTCCTGTGCCTGCTGGTTCTTGCGGCGCTCATCGCCCCAATGGAACAGGCCAGGGTTCATCAATTGCCGTCACTGGACGAGAACATGGGCTTCGGGCTCCCGTTCGCCGCGCTTGGCGCGGGGTACGCGCTTGGTGCATGGCGGCAGTGGCTCGGCCGCCAGCGGCACTGGGGAAAGGTGGTCGCCACTAGCGCGGCCGTGCTCACGGTCATCACGATGCTGGTCGTCGGCAGGGTCGAACGGGTCCAATTCCGCGGTCCTGGGGCCGCCAACGCAGCGGCGGTGGTGGCAGCGATCCGGCAGAACTACGTGCAGAACACCTTCGTACTCGACGACAGCACCACCGCGATGGAGCAGTACTACCTGCCTGAGATCCCGTCCCATATGTGGGTCAGGTCGGTAGTCGTGCAGAGCCCGTACCAGGTCGTGCAGATGCAGCAGCGGATCTGCTCAGGGTATTTTTCCGTGATCGTGCTTAGGACCGAGCAAAGCAGCTACGAACAGGCCTTGGTGCGGTTGCTCAACGACAGCAAGCAATACGAGCTCGCGATAAGAACGGGGACCAGGACTCAGATGACCAGGGTCTGGAACCTGAGGAACCACCGCAGCTCGCAGCAGCCCGGGCAGGCGGGGAAGAGACATAACCGGCCTCCGGTGGGGGTGCTAGCAGCATGTGGCTGAAGATCCTCACGGCATTCGCCATGCCGCTCGTCGTGGCGCTCGCCGTTGGCGCGCTGCTCGTGAAGACGCATCACACCGAGATCCCGGCGCTGAATCTTCCGCCGCTCCCATCGTCGGCGCCAAGCCCGCCGCCAGGGAAGGGCCCGGGTCCGACCCTGACCGCGTTCGAAAACGCATGCAGCGGCAAGATCCCCATGCCGTTCACCGGGATCGCGGTGAACAATGCCATCGCTCAGCACGCCACCGCCTTTCATCAGATGACCGGCGCGCGGATCAGGGTGGTGGAGTTTTACAACCCTTTTCCTGGTCCGTTCCAGGCCGCTGAGGCGCTGCAGGCCACGAAGCTTGGCGCGCTGCCGCTGATCCAGCTGAACCCGCGCAAAGCCACGATGACTGACGTAGCGGCTGGGCGCTACGACGCCGACATCAAGAACTACGCCAGGGCGGTGAAGGCTTTCACGTGCCACGTGGTGCTCTCCTTCGGTCACGAGATGAACGGCTGGTGGTACCACTGGGGCCTGCCCTGGACGCAGCCGTCGGTCTTCATCGCGGCCTGGCGGCACATCCACGACATCTTCGCGGCCGAAGGTGCCACGAACGTCATCTGGTCCTGGGACCCGTCGCACCAGTACGCCGAGTTCAAGGCCGGGAAGACAGCATCGTTGGCGAGTGAGTGGTACCCGGGTGACCGCTATGTCGACTGGGTCGGCCTCGACGGCTACCTGAATCCTGGCCAGAACTTCAAGGAGGTATTCGCCCATCAGCTGGCCAGCATCGCGAGCGTGGCCGGCTCGAAGCCGGTCTACCTGGCCGAAACCGGCGTGGCCGCGAACGTCCCTGCCGGTCATAACCCCTACGAGATCCGGCAGATGGACGATCTGTTCGCCGGTATCAGTCGCAACCACATCAAGGGGCTGATCTGGTTCGACCAGAACGCGAAACAGAAGTGGGAGCTTCAGGGCAGGAAGGCCGCGGTGGCCGAGTACCGCAAGCTGGTGGCGAGTTTCCCGTGAGAGACAAGGCCATCGCGATCGTCGCTGGCCTGCTCGTAGCCATCCCGCTCGTGGTGATCGCGTGGCGTCATGCACACGGCACGACAGATCCAGGCACCAGCGCGACGCGGCAGACACCAAGCCGGTCGCCAACTCCGCGTCCATCGGCCAGGCCGTACCCGCATGTGAACGCCCCCTGCGAGGGCAAGATCCCCGAGCCGTTCGCCGGAATCGCGACAAACGGGCACTTCGCGGCCAACGTAGCCTCGTTCCAGCATGACACCGGTGCCCGGCTGCGGCTCGTTGAGTTTTACAACCGGTTCCCCGGCCCGTTCAACAGCGCGGAGGCGCAGCAGATAGTTTCCCTCGGCGCCCTGCCGCTCATCCAGCTCAACCCGCGCACGATCAGCATGGCGCGGCTCGCATCCGGGGCGTACGACAGCTACATCGCAAGCTACGCCAGGCAGGTCAAGGCGTTCCGCTGCCACGTCGTCCTGTCCTTGGGCCACGAGATGAACGGCTGGTGGTACCGCTGGGGGCTGCCCTGGACTCGGCCGTCGGTATTCATCGCGGCGTGGCGGCACTTCCACGACGTCTTCGCTGCCGAGCGGGTTAGGAATGTCATCTGGTCCTGGGACCCGACGCACCAGTACTCCCAGTACAAGCCCGGCAAGACCGCGCACCCGGCTGGCATGTGGTACCCGGGCAACAAGTACGTCGACTGGATCGGCATCGACGGTTACCTCGGCACCGGCCTGAACTTCAACCAGGTCTTCAGCTACCAATTGCGGGACATCAGGCGGCTGACTCGCAAGCCGATCTACCTGGCCGAGACAGGGGTGGGCGACGGAGCCCACGAGGTCGCGCAGATAAAGAACCTCTTCGCCGGGATATGGCGCTGGCACCTGGCCGGCCTGGTCTGGTTCGACATCAACAGGAAGAACTCATGGAGCCTGGAGGGCAAGCCGACCAAGGACGCCGCCTACCGCCGGGCCGTGGCCCGGTTCCCCTAGCCGGCGAGACGACGACAGCACTGCTGGTCAGGCCTGGTCGGGACCGCGCCTGGTCACCGAGTTCGTGGTCGGGGCGGTGTAGTCGCCGATCCATTCGTCTTTCCACGCCTGGTCGTACTGCTGCGAGTTGCAGCCAGGACGGTAGACCGCGACCAGCTCACGGACGATCTGCTCGCGGTGCGCAGAGCCGCCAGGGACCTCGTAGGTCGCGATGTAGACCTTCCACCGGTCGCCGGCCCGGCGCACCCAGCACGGCGAGCGCGGGTGCTTGAACGGGAAGTGCTCGGCTGACAGGTCGTCGCTGTGCCCCACGTAACTGACCGCGTACCGGCCTGGCCTGGTGTCCGCGTCGGGCCGGTACAAGATGGCGAAGACGGCCGCGCTCGCGGGCGGCGTCCAGCCCGCGAGCAGTCTCGGGCCGTCAAAGGGGTAGCCGGCCGCGGAGCCAA
>Ga0070707_100003253_pt1 | contig 15393 bp, 13 predicted proteins | sample KBSK5502metaG_FD_65468 | JGI IMG/M metagenome (GOLD analysis project Ga0070707, IMG submission 65468) | Corn, switchgrass and miscanthus rhizosphere microbial communities from Kellogg Biological Station, Michigan, USA - KBS K5-50-2 metaG | ecosystem: Host-associated > Plants > Roots >... | reverse complement strand
ATCCCGTGGGACCATCCCGCGGTTAAGGACCTGTGGGACATTCCGAACGGTTAAGGAAAAGAGGGGGAGAGCGGGAGAGGGGGTGAGTGGAGGATCGCCCCCTCCCCCTCTTCCCCACTCGCCCACTCTCCCTCGCGGGTCCTATAATTCGAGGCTCTCCATGAGCGCCGTACTCTCTCTTGACCTCGCGCGAGTCCCCACCGTGGACCAGGTCGGCATCGACGAGCGCGCAGCGTCATTGGCCAAACGCTCCATCAAGACGACCGCCAAGCGCGCCGGCATTCGGCTGGCGATGTCGATGCTCGACCTGACCACGCTGGAAGGGAAGGACTCGGAGGGAAAGGTCCGTCAGCTCTGCCAGAAGGCGATCCGTCCGATGCCCGGCGACGCGACCATCCCACACGTCGCCGCCGTCTGCGTCTACCCGAACCTGGTGTCGGTTGCCAAGGAAGTCCTCGCCGGCAGCGGCGTGAAGGTGGCTTCTGTCGCCACTGGCTTCCCCGCGGGGCTCGTGCCGTTGCCGGTCAAGATCGAGGACACGCGGCAGGCCGTCGCGATGGGGGCTGATGAGATCGACATGGTCATCGACCGGGGGGCGTTTCTCGCCGGCGACTATGACCGCGTCTTCGAGGAGATCGTCGCCGTCAAGGACGCGTGCGGCCCTGCGCGCCTGAAGGTAATTCTGGAGACGGGCGAACTGGAGACGTACGACAACGTCCGGCGCGCCTCTCACCTGGCGATGGGAGCCGGCGCCGACTTCATCAAGACGTCGACCGGAAAGATTCAGCCGGCCGCCACGCCGAGCGTCGTGCTCGTCATGCTCGAGGCGATCCGGGACCATTATCTGGAGACCGGCCGCCGGGTCGGAATGAAGCCGGCCGGTGGAATCCGCACCTCCAAGCAGGCTCTTCACCTGCTCGTGCTGGTGAAGGAGACCCTGGGTGATGCCTGGCTCACGCCTGACCTCTTTCGAATCGGGGCCTCGACGGTAGCCAACGACCTGTTGATGCAGCTCGTCAAGGAAACGACCGGGCGCTACCAGAACGAGGATTATTTTACGAAGGACTGAGTCCAATTTCGAAATTCGAATTTCGAAATTCGAATTTGGAGCCAACATGAGCACGACACTCGCTGACGAGAAAGCCAGAACCGAAGCGCTAAAAAAGATCGAAGCGGAGAAGCCGCGCTTGGAGTTCGGCGGCGCTTGGGAGTACGCGCCCGCCCCGGAATCGAAGGATCACGTTCGCCTGGAGAAGCGCTACGGCCTCTTCGTGGGCGGGGAGTTCGTCGCTCCGAGGTCGAAGAAGTACTTCGAGACGATCAACCCGGCCACGGAGGAAGTCCTGGCCGAAGTGGCCGAGGGGAACGCTGCCGATATCGATGCCGCGGTTCGGGCGGCCGAGGAAGCTTACGAAAAACGCTGGAGGAAGCTCTCGCCCGCCCAGCGCGGCAAGTACATCTATCGAATCGCGCGGTTGCTCCAGGAAAAGTCGCGCGAGCTCGCCGTTCTCGAGTCGATGAACGGAGGAAAGCCCATCAAGGAATCGCGCGACGTCGATGTCCCGCTCGCTGTCGCTCATTTCTTTTACCATGCCGGCTGGTCGGACAAGCTCGACTACGCCTTCCCGCGCCACCGCGTCTCCCCGATCGGCGTGTGCGGCCAGATCATTCCCTGGAACTTTCCGCTTCTCATGGCCGCATGGAAGATCGCGCCGGCGCTTGCCTGCGGCAACACGATCGTGCTGAAGCCCGCGGAGACGACGCCGCTCACCTCGCTCCACCTCGCAAAGATCTGCCAGGAGGCGGACCTGCCGCCGGGAGTCGTCAACATCGTTCCCGGGGCCGGCGAGACCGGAGCGCACCTGGTCAATCATCCGCGCGTGCGCAAGATCGCGTTCACCGGCTCGACGGACGTCGGGAAGATCATTCAGCGATCGATCGCCGGCACCGCAAAGCGGCTCACGCTCGAGCTGGGAGGTAAGGCCGCCAACATCATCTTCGAGGATGCCCCTCTGGATCAGGCGGTCGAAGGCATCATCAACGGGATCTACTTCAACCAGGGGCATGTCTGCTGCGCCGGCTCGCGGCTGCTGGTCCAGGAGTCCGTGGCGACGGCGGTTCTGGGCAAGCTCTCCGACCGGATCGCAACGCTTCGGCTGGGAGATCCCCTGGATAAAAACACCGACGTCGGCGCGATCAACTCCAAGATGCAGCTGGAGAAGATCCGCGAGCTAGTGGCCTGCGGCGTCGAGGAGGGCGCCGAGATCCATCAGTCCGCTTGCGCGATCCCGTCCCGCGGTTTCTGGTTCCCGCCGACGTTTTTCACCGGCGTCGCTCAGTCGCACCGTATCGCTCGCGAGGAGATCTTCGGCCCGGTGCTCGCGGTCATGACGTTCCGCACGCCGGAAGAGGCTGTGGAGAAGGCCAACAACATTCCGTACGGCCTCTCGGCCGGGGTCTGGACCGACAAGGGATCAAAGATCTTCCAGATCACCTCGAAGATGAAGGCGGGAGTGATCTGGGCGAACACCTTCAACAAATTCGACCCCTCCTCCCCTTTCGGCGGCTACAAAGAGTCCGGCTTCGGCCGCGAAGGCGGAGTGCATGGGCTGCGCGCCTATGTCGAATTGTCGTGATCAAGCATGGCCCTCACCTCGCCGGGCTAACTTTGAACTCTCTCTTCCGAGGGGGGTCAGCCGGCTGATGACTGCGAAACGGCCTTGCTAGACCGGCCTCGCGACAGCGCCCTCGAAGTCAGAAAGACCTACAAGCTTTACGTGGGCGGCGAGTTCATTCGCACCGAGTCGGGGCGTTACGATCCCGTTTACGCAGCTGCCCGCCCCGGCAAGGGCCGCTCCGCATCCGCCCAGCGCCGAGCGCCCAGCGCCCAGCGCCTTTCCGCAGGCGCCCAGCGCCCGCTGCTCGCGAACATCTCTCGTGGATCGCGCAAGGATTTGCGCGAAGCGGTGCGCAAGGCTCGAGCCGCGCAGCCAGGCTGGGCGTCAAAATCCGCGTATCTGAAGGGACAGATCCTCTACCGGATGGCCGAGATGCTCGAGGGTCGGGCACCGTCGTTGGCGAAACTGCTGAAGGAATCTCACGGCCTCTCCCCGGCGGCGGCACAGCGAGAGGTCCGCGCGACGATCGACCGGCTGGTTCACTACGCGGGCTGGTCCGACAAGTACGGAGCCATCCTGGGAACCGTCAACCCGGTGGCGTCCTCTTACTTCGACTTTTCCGTTCCGGAGCCGGTGGGAGTGGTCGGCATCGTCGCACCGGAAACGCCGGATCTGCTGGGCCTCGTCTCTCATCTGGCTCCGGTGGTCGTCTCGGGCAACGCTGCGGTCGTGCTCCTCTCCGAGACGTTTCCTCTCCCCGCGCTCGAGTTCGCCGAGGTTCTGGCGACCTCGGACCTGCCGGGCGGCGTTGCGAACCTGCTTTCGGGACACAAGGAGGAGCTCGTGCCGCACCTGGCCCGCCACATGGACGTCCTCGCGATCGCGGATGCGGGCGGCGACGCCGCGCTCTCCAAGACGATTGCCTCCGACGCCGCGGTCAACGTCAAGCGCGTGAAACGCTACGACGTCTCGGACTACTTCGCCGAAAAGGCGCAGGGACTCGACTTCATCGAGGCCTTCACCGAGATCAAGACGACCTGGCACCCGATCGGGGTGTGAGGAATCGGTCCATCGGTCCATCGGTCCATCGGTTCATTTGACCCGAACGATCGTTACTCCGACGAAATCACCGATCATCCGATGAACCGATGAACCGATGAACCGATTCGGACTGTCGCGAGGCAGACACTAGCCGGATCGAGCGAGCCTTTCGAGAGGCTCTCCCTCGAGCGAGTATTTGATCCACTCGTGCGGGCGGCGGGCGCCGAGGCGGTCGTAGAAGGAAATTGCGCGCGCGTTCCAGTCGAGGACGGCCCATTCGAGGCGCAGGGCCCCGCGTTCGACAACCTCCCGCGCGAGGGCCGTCATGAGCGCCTCGCCGACCCCGCGACTGCGCGCTTTCTCGGAAACCACGAGGTCCTCGAGGTACACGAAGGGCTTCGCGCGGAAGGTGCCGAGCCCCTCGTAGAAGAGCGCGATTCCCTCGACTCGGCCGTCGAGCTCCGCAACGAGCGCCTCGAGCCGTTTCGAGTCGAAGATCCAGTCGAGCAGCCGCGCGGCCTCGGCTTCGTCGGGAGGGGTCAGCTTCTCGAAGCGCGCGAGCTCCCGGTCGAGCTCGACGATGCGAGGCCCGTCGGAACGACGCGCGCGGCGAATCGAGACGGAGTCGCCTTTCAGCGTTTCGTCTCCCGCGGCACCGAGGCGACCTTTCCAAAGTCGACATTCTTGATCAGCACGATCGCGTCTTCCCCGCCCACGTTGGCCCCCTGTCCCAAAACCAGTCGCGACGGCATCACGATCACAGTGACGATCGTCGTCGGACGTGGCCCGGATCGGTCGGTCACGGCGAACCCCTTCCTCCCGCCGATCTCGAATTCTCTCGTCTCTACGGTGGAGTTCTTCTTGGCCTCCGCGACCGCCCGTCGAATCGAGTCGGTCACGTCCTTGCCCTTGTAGTCCTGAATGACCACTCGAAACTGGCGCGCCAGAGTCGGGCTCTCGATCCGTTGAAAAAAGCGCCCGACCTCGACATAGGGTCCCATCTCGTTTTCGTCCTCGTCCGGAAGCTCTTCTCGGGGCGCCGAGTTCCAGCCCGGGAGCTGTAGGGGAAGCGCATCGCGGAGCGTCAGAGGCCAGACTGGTTTGTCGGGAGCAGCGGCGAGCGGTGCTGCTGAAGCCCACCAGAGAAGCAGGCCAGCAGCTAAGAAGGGCTTGCGCATCGGCAAAACAGAATAGCAGGACGCCCCGCGCAACACGGCACGATTCTTGATACCTACAGAGGGCACGGCCCAATTGCGGGTCGCACGAGAGGAGAGGACTGAAATGAAGCGCATCCTGGCTTTCGCGATAGCACTGGCATTCGGCTTCGTGAGCGCTGCGGCCTTCGCACAACAGACCCAGCCCACCCCCGGCACTTCGATGGCGGGCGAGTCGACCACCAAGCACAAGGGGCCGGGACCAAACACGAAGACCACGACCAAGTGGGTCGTGGGGACAGTCAAAGAATACGACGCCGGCAAGAAGATCGTCGTGACCGGTCCGAAGAACAAGGATTCATCCTTCGATCTCGATCAGAATGCCGCCGTCTCGGGCGACATCGCTGTCGGCACCAAGGTGAAGGTCACCTACACCAAGGACAGCAGCGGGCAGAAGGTCACCAGGGTCGCCCCGTACGGGAAGAAAAAGTCTTCGAAGAAGGCCGCCTAAGTTCCAAGCGGCTCACTCGGGCGGATCCCCGTCATCAGGCGGGGATTTTTCTTTTAAATGGGCGCCTGTCCGGGGGCATGGGGCTTGCACTCTTCACCCCTGCAGCGAGAAATGCATCCGAGAAGACCGAGTTGAAGATCGAGAACGGAAGGAGATGAGGCATGAACTGGAAAGCACCCTTCATCGCTCTCGCCTTCGGAGCCGCGGCGGCCACCATGGTCGCTCAGGAGACGAAGACGAAGACGACGACGCAGCAACAGACCACCACGCAGCAGCAGAATCCGGATGGGTCCATGCAGACCACGACCAAAACGACAACCGTCACCGGCTCCGTGGTCCGCTACACTCCGGGACAGACGATCGTCCTGCGCAGCGCCGATGGAAAAGAGACGACCTACGCGATCGGCCCCTCCACCGCGGCCCCCGCGGAGGTGCAGGTCGGCAAGAGCGTCACGATCTCCACGGAGCCGGCGTCGGATGGATCCGGCCCCGCGATAGTGACGCGCATCGAAACGACCAGTATCGACAGCCAGGGACAGGTCAAGAGCTCCACCGAGCGGACGGAGATCAGTCCTTCCGGTCAGACGAGCAGTCAGACGAGCAAGACGACCAGCGTCGACAGCCAGGGCCAGATCAAGAGCACGACGGAGCGGACGGAAGTGAGCCCTTCCGGTGAGACGATCAAGTCCAGCGTGACCACGGTCTACGGGACGGTGACAGCCTTCGAACCGGGGCAGTCGATCACGATTGAACGGCCTGGCCACCAGACCGTTTCCTACACGGTGACTTCGGAGTCACAGCTGCCGCAGGACCTCTCCGTCGGCAAGAGCGTCACGATCACAACGACCACGATGTCGGGATCGACGACGCCCGTCGCTCGGAAGATCACCTACCGGACGAAGACGAAGACTACCAAGAGCAAGACGGTCAACCCGCAGTAGCTTCCTTTTCCGCAAACAAAAAAAGCGGTCCCGCGGGACCGCTTTTTTTTCCTCCAGAAAAGGATGGATTACTTCTTGGGGCCCAGAATCGCGTCCTTCGCTTTCTTGGAGACACGGAACTTGACGACCCGTTTGGCGGGGATCTTGATTTCTTCTCCCGTCGCGGGGTTGCGGCCCATGCGCGCCTTCCGATTCACCAGCACGAGCTTACCGACGCCCGGTATGGTGAAGCTATTCTTCGCCTCCTTGTAGGCCAGCGCCGTCAAGTCGTCGAGGAACTGCGTCGCCTGCCGTTTTGTTGTCCCGGTTGACTTGGCGAGATGATCGGCGGTCTGAGATTTCGAAAGCGCCTTGGAATCTTTAGCCATATTTCCCTACCCCTTCTTTTTCTGGAATCGCCGTTGGTCGGCGTGATCAAAAAACTGGCGGGTATTCTAACCGCCGCGTGCCGAAGTCAAGCAAAGAAAAATCGCCGGAAGTTTTTTCTCCACTTGCGCCAGCGCCGGAGTCCTGCGAACCGGGTCGGCGTTAAGATCTGGCGCCAGGGGGGATTCTCATGCGCCTTCACACCTCTGCCGCGGCGTGCGTGCTGGCGGCGACTCTTGCCACTGCCCACCCGGCCGCCGCGCAGCAGGTTCCGGACTCCATCGCCGTTCAGAACGTTCCCGCCCTCTCCCGGGAGCTCGTCGACGGGCTAAACCGCTACCAGAACATCCGTTTAGCGGTCTTCCAGGATTGGTCCCCCGACGGACGAGGACTGCTGATTCTCACCCGTTTTGCCGAGACCAACCAGGTTCATCGCGTGGCCGCTCCGCTCGGCGACCGTGAACAGGTCACGTTTCTGAAGGAGCGAGTCGGAGAGGCCCGCGCGCGCCCGGGATGGCGGCAGATTCTCTATTCGACCGACGAAGGGGGCGCCGAGAACTTTCAGCTCTCCCTCTTCGACCTCGGCACGGGCGAGGCGATCCGCGTGACCGACGGCCGCTCCCGAAACATCTCGCCGCGCTGGTCACGCTCGGGACGGTGGCTCGGATGGTCGAGCAACGCCCGCGATGGAAAAGACATGGATCTCTGGATCACGGATCCCGCAGCGCCGTCGTCGGCCCGTCTGCTCAAGGAAGTCTCCGGCGAGTGGGTGGTCGCAGACTGGTCGCCGGACGATCGCACGATCGCGGCGATCGAATTCGTTTCGGCCAACGAGTCGTACGTTCATCTCGTCGAGGTTGCAACCGGCGCGACCCGCGACCTGACGCCACGGCCCGCGCCTGGCGGTGAACCGGTCTTCTACGGCAACGTGCGCTTCGCCAAGGACGGCCGCTCCCTCTACTGGACGACCGACGCCGGCTCCGAGTTCCACCGCTTGACACGCTACGACATCCAGACCAAGGCGTCCAAGGTGCTCACTTCGGCGATCTCGTGGGATGTCGAGGACTTCGAGCTTTCGGAGGACGGGCGACTCCTCGCCTTCTGCACCAACGAGGACGGCCTTTCGCGGCTCCACTTTCTCGAGACCGAGACCGACCGCGAGCTTCCAGCGCCGAAGCTTCCGGCGGCGAATATCGGCCGGCTCGGCTTCCGCCCCGGGTCGAGGGAGCTCGCCTTCACGATGACCTCGGCGGGAATCCCTTCGGACGCCTATTCCTACGACGTCGCGAGCACGACCCTCACTCGGTGGACGCACAGCGAAACGGGCGGCCTCGAACCCGCCGGTTTTCCGGAGCCCGAGCTGATTCATTTCAAGAGCTTCGACCGGCGCGAGATCCCCGCGTTCCTCTATAAGCCCGGCGGGAAATTCCGCCCTCCCTTCCCCGTCCTGGTCAACATTCACGGAGGACCGGAGGGGCAGTCTCGCCCCGGATTCCTCGGCCGCACGGCTTATCTGGTGCGCGAGCTCGGGATCGCGATCGTGTACCCCAACGTCCGCGGCTCGACGGGCTACGGCAAGACCTACCTGAAGCTCGACAACGGAATGAAGCGCGAGGACACGGTTGCCGACATCGGGGCGCTGCTCGACTGGATCAAGACACGGCCGGACCTGGACGCCTCCCGAATCGCCGTCGCCGGCGGCTCCTATGGCGGTTACATGACGCTCGCGACGATGACGCACTATAGCGACCGGCTGCGCTGCGGAATGGAAGCCGTGGGGATCTCCAACTTCCTGACGTTCTTGAAAAACACGCAGGACTACCGCCGCGACCTGCGACGCGCGGAGTACGGCGACGAGCGTGATCCGGCAATGCGCGAGTTCCTGGAGCGGATCTCGCCGCTGACGAGCGTCCGAAAGATCATGAAGCCGCTTTTAGTCGCAGCGGGCCAGAACGATCCGCGCGTTCCGGTGAGCGAGTCCGAGCAAATCGTCGCGGCGGTCCGCGGCAACGGAGTTCCCGTCTGGTACGTTCTCGGAAAGAACGAAGGACACGGCTTCCAGAAGAAGAACAATCAGGACTACCTGCAGGCGGCACAGGCGCTGTTTTTGAAGAAGTTCCTGCTGGAGTAGTGCGGGTGCGAGAAGAGTACGACGTGCAAAGTTCTCAGTTCTAAGTTGAAATCCTCGATCACTCCGAACTTCGCACCTCGCATTTCACACTCCGGCGGCCGCCTCCTCGGCGGGATCTTGATTGCCGCTTCGGTCCTCGCGGCCGCCCGCTGCACGGACCGAGACCAGGGCCGGTTGGCGCGCCGTATTCTGGAAGACCACCGCGCGCGCGCTCGGGTCAAGCCGTTGCCGGCCGCACAGGTCATCCGCCTCCGGTTGCGCGCGATCTCCACAGGCGCGACCGGTGACGAAATGATCGAGTGGGACGAGGGGAACTTTCGCGAGACTGTTTCCTCCGCGTGCTGGAAGACGGTCCGGGGTATCCAGGCGGGCAAGGAATATTTCTCCGACGAGGACGGCGTCACGCGCGTCACCTCCGATCCGCTCCGCTTCGAGCTTCGGACGCGCGCCTACTTCTGGCGTCGTGGCTACCTCTTCGACGATCAGCAGGGGGCGCGCGTGGATCTGGGTCCGGCCGACGGCGCGTCTGTCTCGGTGAGAGTCACGCCCCGCGGCGGGGACCCGCTCCTGCTGACATTTGACCGCCGCGATCTCCGGCTGCTCGGCGCGCGGGCGAGACATTTCGAGCTCGTCTTCGCGAGCCCGACACATCTGCGTGATTCTTCACGCCGTGAGTCGCCCGTTGACGTCGAGATCCTTTGGAATGGATTGCCCACCGGATCGCTCGCCGACACCACGGTCGGCGGATGGACGGGGCGCTGGAGCGGGAAGCCCATTCCGGTCGCCCTGTCCCGCCTGGGACGCGCGCTGACCATACCGGCCCGCGTGTCGGGCCAGACCGTGCGGCTCGCCCTCGACGCGTCGCAGGACGGGCCCCTGAGAGTGCGAGATTCCGTGGCGGACCGCCTCGGGCTCGCATTCACGGACGACGTCTACGGCCGGCGGGTCGCCCGTGGAGCCAGGCTCGAGATCGGTGAAGTCTCCTTTTCTTCGCTCGTGGTCGGGCGGACGGCTTCGCTTCCTGAAGGGATCGACGCCGAGGCCGGCGGGACGCTGCTGCGAGAGACGGTCGTCGAGCTCAACCCGGAGGCCGGATCACTGCGGCTTCACGACCCGGCTCGCTGGGTCATCCCCGAGGGCTTCTTCCGAGGCCTGCTGGACGACGATGGCAATCGAGCCGTAGCCATCCTGCAGCGCAAGGGAGAGAGGCTGCGCCTCCTGGGCCCTACGGCGGTGCCGGGGGCACTCGTGCTGATTCCCGCAGCCGCAAAACGATTCGGTCTGTCTGAGGAGTCCCGTCGTGTCCGCGGTTTCCACTGGGGCGCTCCCCTGCCCGAGCTGTCGGTTGTCATTGGCTCCGATTCGGAGGCAGACTTTGGCGAAGACGGCCGGCTCGGCTGGGACCTCGCGCTCGCGTTTCACGCCTTCGTAGACCTGCCGCACAGGTGGGTGTACTTGAAGCCTTTGGCCAGGCGCTAGCCGTCGCTTCCGCTTGCTCGGGAACCTGCGCCTGCTGGCGCACCGGCGCGCCGCTCGGCCGGATGCGGCCTCGACCGCGCGCCTGGTCCCTCGACGCGCTCTCGCTCCCGCGGCGCGCGCCTCCTCCCCTCTGGGAGACTACGCGCGCCGCGAACCAGAGCAAGAAGTTACTGGAATCGCCATCGCCTGACATACGTGGTGCCCCTCCCGGTTCGCGGCGCGCGTAGTCTCCCGAAGTAACCGAGGGAGGAGGCGCGCGCCGCGGGAGGCCGAGCGCCCGCGAGGCCGACGTGCAGGGAGGAGCCTCGCGATGCGGGAGCCCGCAGCGATCGCGCACCAGCGCGACGCGCGAAGGGCGACGGCAACGGCACGACTCATGCAACACTGGCGCGGCGGAGGGTATGCCGATGCTCCGCATAGCGTGGGTTTTCCTGGCGATGGCGGCGGGAGCGGCACTTTTTGGGTTCGGGGCGGCAGCCGGAGCCATGTTTGCGCCCCTTCAACTGGCGACGTTTCTCTTCACGGTTCTCTTCTTGATCCTGCTGATCCTCGGGTCTCCGACCTTCAAGAACCTCATCTGAGACGGCCGACACCGGCAGACGGCGCGGTCCCGCGTGGAATGCCGCAGAGCCGGGTGGCTCTGCGGCGCCGTCAATCGCTTTCGCGAGACTCTTACTCTGGCCGGGCTCCCGCGGTGCGGCCGTCATCGATGGCGAGGTCGACGGTCGTGCCACACCGCTCGCACAACTCGCGTCGCGCCTGAGAGTCCCCTTCCGGGGAGAGGGGGGCGCCGCAGTCAGGGCAACCGAGCTCGATCGGATCGGACGAGGAGGCTTTGTCGGGCGAGCCGCGGCGGGCCATCGCGCGTCGACCCTCGAACGGCACCACGTTTTGTTGACTCACCGTTGTTCCTCCTCTCGAAGACCCGATAAAGGGTCCGGTTCGGCAGTTGGGTTACACGAAGCAGCCAATGTGAGCCTTCGAGCTCCGCTGCGCCTCTTGCGCAGCGCAAGCCCGGCGGCGCCCGCGAAGAAGAAAAGCCCGCCCGTCGCAAACAGGCTGGCGGCGGCGGCCCGGAAAGGACGCGGAGAATCGTTGCGCCCTCCCACGAGCCCGCCGAGGAAGAGACAAACGACGGCGAGCAGAAGCACCTGTCGGGGGCGATCCACCGCGGAGCTCGGCTGAGACCAGACGAGTTTCATGGGCGGATCCGCAAGGAAAGGGGAACGCCAGGCTCGACGGCCCGGTTCATCTCAGCGTTCGGAGCGAAGTCGAACACGATTCCTGCCTCCGAAACGTCGCGGGAACGCGGATCTGGTCCGGCCCCCTCTGTCAACGTCGTCATTTTATTCGACAAGACCCGAAGGAGCAATTGATTTATCCTGCGCCGATGTTCCTCGCGAGATCTCTGCTCTTTCTCCTGGTCCTCGGCACGACGGCGGCGCTGCCGCGCGGCTTCCTCGGGCAAAACGCCGCGTCGCAACGGAAATGGGAGGAGCAGTTTCGCCGGCTCCCCGATCCGGCCGCGATCCGGGAGAACGACCGCATCCTTTCCGCGGAGCCTCATCACCTGGGATCGGCCGCGGACGAAAAGAACGCGAAGTGGATTCTCGGGAAGTTCCGCGAGTGGGGCCTCGAGGCTTCGATCGAGACTTTTTATGTCCTCTTCCCCACTCCTCGCCTTCGTCTGCTCGAAATGACGAGGCCTACGGCCTTCCGAGCCCGTCTGGCCGAGCCGCCCGTCTCGGGAGATCCCACCTCCTCCCAAACGGACAGGCAGCTTCCCGGTTACAACGCGTTTTCGATCGACGGCGATGTGTCGGGCGCGCTCGTCTACGTCAACTACGGCGTGCCGGCGGATTACGAGCGCCTCGAGCGCCTGGGCGTCGACGTGCGCGGGCGGATCGTCATCGCGCGCTACGGAGGTTCCTGGCGGGGGATCAAGCCGAAGGTCGCCGCCGAGCACGGCGCGATCGGGTGCCTCATCTACTCCGACCCGAGAGACGACGGATACTTCGAGGGAGACGTCTACCCTAAGGGCGCGTGGCGCCCCTCCCAGGGTGTTCAACGCGGAAGCGTCGCGGACATGCCCCTCTACCCCGGCGATCCGTTGACGCCCGGCGTGGGCGCCACCAAGAAGCCGGAGCACTGGAGCCTCCAGGACGCGAAGACCCTGACGAAGATCCCTGTTTTGCCGATCTCCTACGGCGACGCACAACCGCTCCTGGCCGCGCTCGGGGGACCGGTCGCGCCTCGCGAGTGGCGGGGGGCGCTCCCGATCACGTACCACATCGGCCCGGGTCCGGCGACGGTACACCTGAAGCTCGCGTTCGACTGGAAGATCGTCCCGGCCCACGACGTCATCGCGAAGATCCCCGGGTCTATCTGGCCGGACGAATGGGTGATCCACGGCAATCACCACGACGCCTGGGTCAACGGGGCCATGGATCCGGTCTCGGGCCAGGCGGCGTTGCTCGAAGAGGCGCGCGCGTTTGGCTCGCTCCTGCGCGCAGGATGGAGGCCCCGGCGGACGATTCTCCTCTGCGCCTGGGACGGCGAGGAGGAGGGGCTCTTCGGGTCGACCGAGTGGGCCGAGACGCATGCGGAGGAGCTTCAGCGCAAGGCGGTCCTCTACCTGAACACCGACTCGAACGGTCGAGGCTTCTTCGAAGCCGCCGGCTCTCACACCTTGGAGACTCTGGTCAACGAAGTGGCCGCCGAGGTGGAGGATCCGGAGAAGAAGATTCCCGTGGGCCGGCGACTGTGGCTGCGTCAGATCGAAGACGCGAAGAAGCCCGAGGAGAGGCGCGAGCTCCGCGACCGGAAGAACTGGCGAATCGGAGCGCTCGGCTCCGGGTCGGACTTCACGCCGTTCCTGCAGCACCTGGGGATCGCGTCGCTCAATTACGGTTTCAGCGGCGAAGGGGGAGGCGGCGTCTACCACTCGATCTACGACGACTTTGCGTGGTACACAAAGTTCGCGGACACCGACTTCGTCTACGGCCGGGCGCTCGCCCAGGCCACGGGCACGACGCTGATGCGGGTGGCAGATGCCGACATCCTGCCGCTCGATTTCGCGGCGCTCGCCGACACGGTCAACAAATACGTGGAGGAGATCCAGAAACTGGCCAAAGACAGGCGCGAAGAGGCCGAAGAGCTGGCGCGAGAGATCGACGAGGGAGTGCCCGAGGCAACCGCGGACCCGAAGGAGCCGTTCGTCGCTCCGAAGAAGGAGCGGCCCGTCCCCTATTTCGACTTGTCGCCGATCGAGAACGCCGCGGCCGAGTTGGCGCAGGCAGCGAAAGACTACGAGACCGCCCTCGCCTCGCTCAAGGAGCCCGCGGATCCGGCGCGTCTCTCTCGCGTCAACGCTCTTCTGCGCTCCGCGGAGCGCACGTTCACTCGAGAAGAGGGGCTGCCCCGGCGGCCGTGGTTCAAGCACTACCTCTACGCGCCCGGCTTCTACACCGGCTACGCCGTCAAGACGCTTCCTTCCGTACGGGAGCCCATCGAGGAGAAGCAGTACGAGGACGTCAACGCCGCCGCGAAAAAGACCGCCGAGGTGATCTCCAAGTGCGCCGCACAGGTGCGGGAAGCCGCCGCCGCGCTGCGTGCCGAGTCCGAAGTCCGACGTCCGAAGTCCTAAGTCGCGGTCAGGACCTCGGACTTCGCACTTAGGGCTTAGGGCCTCCTCCCCGCATCCGCGAATAGAAGTCGTTTTTCGGGAACTTTCCCATCGCTACGGCGCAGGTGCCGTCGCAGCGGGCGGTGACCTGGTTCTCTCCGTCGAAGATCTCGGCCGCGGCGAAGATCAGGTTCGTTCCGCCGCGGAGCAGCCGCGCTTCGACTGCGATCCGATCGCCGCGAGTCGGCCGGAGAAAGGTCATCGCCAGCGAGACAGTTGCCGAACGGGTCTCGGGCCGCGTGAGCCAGCCGACGGTCCCAATGGCGAGGTCGAAGAGCCCGGCCAGCACCGCGCCGTTGACGGCGTCGGTCCCCATGCCACCGCGATGGTAGGGCATGACCGGGTCGATCACCGCGCGGACGCGGTCGACGCGCGTGAACGCGAGACGCACCCCGACTTGCCGCATCGGCGGGGCATCGTTCCAGGTGCGCGCGAGGGCCTGGAGCGACTCGAGAGTCGAATAGGCCGGCGAGAAGGGTCGTTCCCCCTCTGGCGCCGTCATCGAAATAGAAGGCGCTTCACGAGGGGTATCGGGAGCGCTCCCTGCGCCACGAAGGCGTCGTGGAACTGTCGCAGCGTCGCGTTCTTGCGCTGCCGGTACTCGTCACGAAGCTCCTGGATCTGGAGCTTGCCCAGCGTGTAATAGAGGTACGTCGGGTTGTAGGCGCCGCGACGCGCCTCCTCGTAGGCATTGGCGGGCTCCTGAAATCCCTTTTCGATGAAGACCTTGGCTCCATCCTCGACCGTCATCCCCTGCGTGTGAAGCTTGACACCGACCACGTAGCGGCAATCGCGCAGGAGCGCCTCCTGGAGCTGAGCCAGGCGCATCTTCGGGTCGCCGCCGCCGAAACCCTCGTCCACCGTCATTTGCTCGGCGTAGTGGGCCCACCCTTCCGCGTTGGTGCCGCAGAAAAGCAGCTTCCGGGCCTTAGTCGGGAATCGGGGCGCGTAGAGAAACTGGAGGTAATGGCCGGGCCAGACCTCGTGCACGTCGATCATCGCGATGACGTAGCGGTTGTAGAGCCGCAGGTGCTCCTCCCGGTGCTTCAGGTCCCAATCCTTCTCGACCGGCGTGACGTAGTAGAAGGCCTCCGTCGCCTTGGTCTCGTAGGCTCCCGGCGTGTCCATCGACGCAAAGCTTCCGGAGCGGGCGAAGGGAGGCGTCTCCTCGACCTTCGGACGAACCTCGGAAGGAATCGTCACGAGCCCCTTGTCGACGACGAACTGGCGCGCGTCCTCGACGGATCGCGCCACAGTAGAAATGAGGTCCTCCGCCGAAGGGTGGTCGTCGGAGAGAGACTTCATGACCTCCGCCGGAGTTTTGGTGGGATCGATCGTCTTGGCGGTCTGGACGAACGCCGTGTAGTCCTTGGCGAGCTGCGCTTCTCCCTTGGCGAGCAACTGTGCCAGCGGCATCTCGACCATGTCGTCGTATTTGAGCTTGGCCAGGAAGTTGGCTTCGCCGAT
>Ga0070707_100003251_pt1 | contig 15402 bp, 14 predicted proteins | sample KBSK5502metaG_FD_65468 | JGI IMG/M metagenome (GOLD analysis project Ga0070707, IMG submission 65468) | Corn, switchgrass and miscanthus rhizosphere microbial communities from Kellogg Biological Station, Michigan, USA - KBS K5-50-2 metaG | ecosystem: Host-associated > Plants > Roots >... | reverse complement strand
TGCTCTCGGTCAGCGGCAACGTGCGCAAGCCCGGCGTCTACGAGATCGAGATCGGCGTGCCCTTCACGCACGTGATCATGGAGCTGGCCGGCGGCCCCTTCGAGGGCCACCAGATCAAGGCCTTCTGGCCGGGCGGCTCTTCGGCCAAGGTGCTGCCCGCCTCCCGCATGGACGTCACCACCGACGCCGAGGCGCTGGCCGCGGCCGATTCCATGGCCGGCTCCGGCGGCTGCATGGTCGCCGACGACACCGCCTGCATGGTGGAGACCACCTACCGGCTGCTGAAGTTCTACGCCTACGAGTCCTGCGGGAAATGCACGCCCTGCCGGGTGGGCGGCAACTGGGCCGTGCGCACGGTGGCCAGGATCCTGGCCGGCGAGGGCTCGCGGCTCGACCTCCAGGTGTTGGACAAGATCCAGGCGGGGCTCCAGGACGGGCGCTGCCTCTGCGGCCTCGGCGACTCCGCCGGCTGGGTGGTGCAGTCGGCGATGAACCACTTCCCGGAGGAGTTCGAGGAGCACGCCGTGCGCCACACCTGCTCCGTGAAGCGCGACAGGGCGGCCGCCAGTGCCTGACCCGGCTGCGCCCGACGGCGTCACTCTCACGATCGACGGCCGCAGCGTCACGGTTCCCAAAGGCACGCTGGTGGTCGAGGCCGCCAAGCAGCTCGCGATCGAGATCCCGGTCTTCTGCTACCACCACAAGCTGAACCCGGTCGGCGCCTGCCGGCTGTGTCTGGTCGAGATCGCGCCCGGCCCGCCCAAGCCGCAGACCGCCTGCACGACGCCGGCGACCGAAGGCATGGTGGTGCGCACCAACACGGCCGGCGCGGTCGCCGCGCGCGCCGACATCCTGGAGTACGAGCTGGTCAACCACCCGCTCGACTGCCCGGTCTGCGACAAGGGCGGCGAATGCCCGCTGCAGGACTACACCTTCCGGCACGGTTATCCGACCAGCCGCGTCGAAGCGCCGCGACTGCACTTCGAGAAGCCGGTCCCGCTGTCGGACAAGATCGCGCTCGACCGCGAGCGCTGCGTGCTCTGCTATCGCTGCACGCGCTACTACGACGAGGTGGCCTGGGAGCAGGAGCTGACCACCGACCAGCGCGGCGTGCACAGCTACATCACCAACCAGTTCGACCGCCCGCTGCAGTCGATCTTCAGCGGCAACATCATCGACCTGTGCCCCGTGGGCGCGCTCACCTCGCGCGTGTGGCGCTTCGAGTCGCGCCCCTGGGACATGGACCACACCGCATCGGTGTGCTCCCGATGTGCGGTCGGCTGCAACGTGACCATGTGGCAGCGCCGGCGCCAGCTGGTGCGCATCACGTCGCACGAGAACGACGCCATCGACGACGGCTGGATCTGCGACCGCGGCCGGTTCGAATACACGGAAGTCAACTCGCCGGACCGCTTGCGCGCGCCCCGCCTCAACGGCGGCCACGCGACCTGGAACGACGCGCTGGACGCGCTGGTGGCGGGCGTGCGCGGGAGGAAGCTTGGCATCTCGGTGCGCCAGGACGTGACCAACGAGGAGGCGTACCTGCTCAAGCGCCTGGTCGACGGGCCCTGGAAGGGCGCCCGCGTCGTCATGCAGGGCCGCACACGCATCCCGGCGGTCGCCGAGGCGACGCTGCCCATCGCCGACCTGGAGCACGCGCGCTGCATCGTCGTCATCGCGTCGGACACGCAGGACGATGTGCCGGTCGTCAACCTGCGCATCAAGAAGGCGGTCAGCCGCAACGGCGCCCGCCTGGTGCTGGTCCACCCGGACGACCTCGACCTCGACCGGTGGCCGCACGGCGTCCACCACGTGCGGCCCAAGGCCGGCGGTTACGCGCACGCCGTCCGTGCTCTGCGCGAGCATGAGTACCTGCGCGAGGGTCCGGTCGCCGTGCTGTACGGGGATGCACACGCCACCGAGGAAGGCGGGGCGATCGCCAAAGCGGCCGCCGACCTGGCGCAGGCCGTGGGCGGCACCCTGATGCCGCTCTACCGCGCCACCAACGAGCGCGGCGCGCTGGCGCTCGACTTGCTCGACGAAGAGCGCGACCTCGAAGGCTGCGACGCCGTCTTGATCATCGGCCCCGGGGCGCCGCCCAGGTCGGCCCGCTTCAGCGCGGTCTGGGACTTCCTGCTCCGGCCCGAGCACGGCGAGCCCGACCTCGTGCTGCCTGGCGCGTCGTTCGCAGAGACCCAGGGCAGCTACACCAACCTGGAGGGCCGCGTCCAGTTCCTGCGCCCGCCGCTGCACGTGGAACCGCCGCTGCGCGAGGCCTGGGACGTGCTGCTCGACGTCGGCCAGCGCCTGAACGCGGGACTGGCCTTCGAGGGCATCGGCCAGGTCCAGAGGGCGGCGGCCGAGGCGGCGCCCGCGCTGGCCGGCCTGGCGGATCCGCCGGCGCCGGCCGCGGCGCCCACCGCGGTCCTTTACGGGCCCGCGCGACCGTGATCCCGCTCACCACCCCCGACCCGTTCGGGATTTACGCGAACCCGGTCGGGCACTGGTTCGTGGTCGTGGTCGCCATGCTGCTGCTGGCCTTCGTGCTGGTCACCGCCACGGCGTACGTGGTGTTCTTCGAGCGCGTGGCGCTCGGCTTCATGCAGCGGCGGCCGGGTCCCAACCGGGTTGGGCCGCGCGGCTTACTGCAGCTGGCCGCCGACGGCGTGAAAGGGCTGTTCAAGGAGGGCTTCGCGCCGGTCGGCGTCGACCGGGTGCTGTTCGTGATCGCACCCGGCATCGCAGTGGCGTCGGTGCTCCTGGGCTGGGCGGTGATCCCGGTCGGGATCTGGGGCGACGTCACGTACTGGATCTCCGACCTCAACGTCGGAATCCTGCTCGTGCTCGCGGTGAGCTCGATGAACGTCTACGCGATCATGCTCGGCGGCTGGGCGTCGAACAACAAGTACTCGCTGCTCGGCGGCCTGCGCGCGGCCGCGCAGCTGATCAGCTACGAGATGGCGATGGGCCTCTCGCTGGTGCCGGTGTTCATGATCGTGGGCTCGCTGCGCCTGCAGGACATCGTCACCTACACGGTGCACTGGGGTCCGTACTCCGGCCCCATCCCGCTGCTGCTGCTGGCGCCGGTGAGCTTCCTGATCTACCTGGTGGCCGCGGTCGCCGAGACCAACCGCGCGCCCTTCGACCTGCCCGAGGCGGAGCAGGAGCTGATCGGCGGCTTCCTCACCGAGTACTCGGGCTTCCGGTTCTTCATGTTCTATCTCGCCGAGTACCTGGGCGTGCTCACCCAGTCCACCCTGGTCGCCCTGCTCTTCTTTGCCGGCTGGTACCTGCCCCTGATCCCGGGCGTGATCGCGCTGGGGCTCAAGGTCGTGTTCTTCCTGTTCGTGTTCATCTGGCTGCGCGCCACCTTCCCACGCCTGCGCTACGACATGCTGATGCGGCTGGGCTGGAAGGTGCTGCTGCCGCTGGGCCTCGCCAACGTGGTAATCACCGCGGTGCTGCTGGTGCTGCTGACGTGAGCGTCTTCACCGACGTCAGCGCGCTGCTGGTCGGGCTCAAGACGACGCTGAGCGAGGCCTTCAAGCCGCACGTCACCGTCGAGTACCCCGAGCAGAAGTCGGTGCGCTCCCAACGCTACCGCGGCCGCCACTACCTGCGCCGCTACGACAACGGGCTCGAGCGCTGCATCGGCTGCGAGCTGTGCGCGGCGGCCTGCCCGGTGGGCTGCATCCTGGTCATCGCGGCCGAGAACACGGCCGAGCATCGCGTGAGCCCGGGCGAGCGCTACGCGAAGGTCTACGAGATCAACATGCTGCGCTGCATCTTCTGCGGCTACTGCGAGGAGGCGTGCCCGGTGCAGGCCATCGTGCTGGGGCCCGAGTACGAGCTGTCCGACGTCAGCCGCGAGCAGTTCATCTACACGAAGGAGAAGCTGCTCGAGCCGGGCCCGCAGCAAACGCCGCTGCACGCCGGCAGGCGTCGCTAAGTGCTGCCACCGACCAACGCGCAGGCATCTGGCGTACCCATGCGGGCCGATCGCCGCGTCAGCTTGTGCGCTGCTCGGTTACGCAGCCTTGGCTGCGCTCCTTCCGCTGCTCCGCGCTTCCTTGCGCTCGACGCGCCTGGCCACCCCAGCTGCGCGCGCGCCGGTCGGAGGCAGCACTAGGCGTGGGCGCCGGTCGGAGGCAGCACTAGGCGTGGGCCCGGCCACGCTCGTCTTCTGGATCGCGTCCCTCTTCGCCCTGGGCGGCGGACTCGGCGTGGTGCTCTTCAAGCAGGCGATCCGCAACGTGCTCTCGCTGGTGGTGGTGATGCTCTCGCTGGCGGTGCTCTTCCTGCTGCTCTCGGCGCAGTTCGTGTTCGCCGTGCAGGTGATCGTGTACGCGGGCGCCGTGATGGTCCTGTTCCTCTTCGTGATCACACTGCTCGGCCCCGTCCGCGAGCAGAGCACCATGCGCCTGCCCTGGCAGGTCTTCATCTCGGCGGTCGTGATCGCGGGCTTCGCCGGCTTCCTGGTCGCCATGCTGCGGGGTGTCACCTACCGCACCCCGGACGCCGCCGACCCGCTCTTCGGCACCGTGCAGGCCATCGGCGCCGGCCTTTTCACCGACTACCTCTTCCCCTTCGAGCTGACTTCGATCCTGCTCCTCGTCGCGGCCGTGGGCGCGATCTATCTGAGCAGGGGACCGCGCTGATGCTGCTCGACGCCGGCACCATCCAGGTCGGCTCCGAGCAGCTCGAGGTCTCCTGGTTCCTGCTCCTGGCGGCGGCGCTCTTCGTGCTGGGCGCGATCGGCGTGCTGATCCGCCGCAACCCGCTGGTGATGCTGATCTGCATCGAGCTCATGCTCAACGCGGTCAACCTCACGCTGGTCGCCTTTGCGCGCCAGCTCAACAACCGCGAAGGGCAGCTGTTCGCGCTGATGACGATGACGGTGGCCGCGGCGGAGGCCGTGGTCGGCCTGGCCATCCTGGTCGACATCTTCCGCGTGCGCGACCTCGAAGACGTCGACGACCTCAGTGAGCTAAAGGGCTGATGCAGGCGCTCGCGCTCGCGATCCTCCTCTTCCCCGCCGCCGGGGCCGTCTTCCTGGGCGTCTTCAACTGGCGCGGCTCCCGCCTGCTGACGGCGTTCGTCGGACCCGGCGTGGTCTGGGCGGCCTTCGTCTGCGTGCTGATCCTCCTCGCCGGCGGCGTGAACCAGGACTTCACGTACTGGACCTGGATCAGGTCGGGCTCCTTCAGCGTGCCTTTCGACATCCTGATCGACCACCTGTCCCTGTTCATGTGCCTGGTGATCACCGGCGTGGGCGGCCTGATCGTCACCTACGCGGTCGGCTACATGGAGCACGAGACGGACGGCAGCTACGCGCGCTTCTTCTGCTACATGGACGTGTTCGTCCTCTCGATGCTGATCCTGGTGCTGGCCGGGAACACGATCTTCCTGATCGTGGGTTGGGCGGGCGTCGGCCTCAGCTCCTACCTGCTGATCGGCTTCTACTACTGGCGCCGCTCCGCGGTCGTCGCCGCGCGCAAGGCGTTCGTGATGAACGTGATCGGCGACGTCGGGATGATCCTGGGCGCCTTCGTGCTCTTCGTGAGCTACAAGCAGGTGGTCTACGGACCGCTGTTCGGCGCCCTGCCCAAGAGCGACGGCGGCGCGGTCGAGCTCGCGGCGTTCCTGCTCCTGGTCGGAGGCATCGCCAAGTCGGCGCAGCTCCCGCTGCACACCTGGCTGCCCGACGCCATGGAAGGCCCTACGCCGGTGTCCGCCCTGATCCATGCGGCGACCATGGTGACGGCGGGCGTCTACCTGGTCGCACGCTTTCACGTGCTGTACGACGCCGCGACGTACGCGCACGCCGCGGTGGCTGTCATCGGCGCGGTGACCGCGCTCTTCGCGGCCTCGATCGCGCTCGTGCAGACCGACATCAAGCGCGTGCTCGCCTACTCGACCATGAGCCAGATCGGATACATGTTCCTGGCGGTCGGCATCGGCGCCTACAGCGCCGGGCTGTTCCACCTGCTCTCGCACGCCTTCTTCAAGGCCCTTCTCTTCATGGCCGCCGGCAACGTCATCCACGCGCTGCACGACGACCAAGACATGCGCCACTACGGCGGCCTCTGGAACGACATGCGGCGCAGCTCCGTGACCTTCCTGGTGGGCTCGCTGTCGCTCGCCGGGATCATCCCGTTCGTCGGCTTCTTCTCCAAGGAGAACGTCCTCGGCGAGGCCTTCAGCCGCGGGGACGCGCTCGGCTACAGCGTGTGGCTGATCGGCTTCCTCACCGCCGTGCTCACCGGCTTCTACACCGGCCGGATGTGGTGGATCTCCTTCTGGCGGCCCGCCGCACCGGAGCGCCCGGTGGCGGGCCACCTGCACGAGGCGCCGGCCGTGATGTTGATCCCCGTCGCCATCCTGGCCGTGCTCACCACGATCGGTGGTGCGCTTCAGGTCAAGGCGGTCGGCGGGTGGGCGCTGGTCGACGACTTCTTGCGCCCGGTGCTCGGTGAGGAGCACATCACCGCGGTGGCGCTGGAGTACGTGGCCACGCTGCTCACGCTGGTTCTGGCCGCGCTGGCCTTCGCGGCCGCCTACAACTTCTGGATCCGCGGCAGCTGGAACGTGGACGCGTGGCGCGCGCGGTTGGCGGGGGCGGCGCGCGTCCTCGAGCACAAGTACTACTTCGACGAGCTGTACGACCGGGCTTTCGTGCGCCCGCTCGACCGCCTGGCGCGGCTGGCCGACCGCGAGGACCGCTCCGTCATCGACACCGGCGTGGTCGATGTGGGGACGTACACCGAGCGCAGCGCGAGCTCGCTCTCGCTCACCCAGACCGGCTTCCTGCGCAGCTACGTCCTGGTGTTCGTGGCGGGCGCGGTGATAGCCGCCGGCCTGGTGCTGTGGAGAGCGCAAGGCTGATGCTCAGCTCGCTGTGGATCGTCCCGGCGCTCGGCGGCATCGTCGTTTGCTTCCTGCCGCGCGGGCTGGCGCGCGTCGGCGCCATCGCGGTGGCGCTGGGCGAGCTCGCGCTCACGCTGGTGGTAGCCGCCACCTTCGACGCCGGCCAGCACGGCTACCAGTACGCCGAGCAGGCGAGCTGGATCACGCAGTTCAACGTGTCCTACCACCTCGGCGTCGACGGGCTGAGCGTGTGGCTCCTTGTGCTCAACGCGCTCATCGGCACTGTCGCGGTGCTGGCCACGCCCGCGGTGTGGCCGCGCGCCGCGGCGTTCTTGGGCCTGATGCTGCTGATGGAAGCGGGCATGGCAGGCGTCTTCCTCTCCGTCGACCTACTGCTCTTCTACGTCTTCTGGGAGGCGATGCTGATCCCCGCCTACTTCCTGCTCTGGCTGTGGGGTGAAGGCGACCGGCCCAGCTACGCGGCGCTCAAGTTCGTGCTCTTCACCCTGGTGGGCTCGCTCCTGATGCTGGTCGGCGTCATCGGCGAATACGTCTTCTCCAGCGCGCACAGCTTCGACCTGCCGGCGCTCGCCGCCCAACCTCCATCACCGCAGATCCAGTTCGGGCTCTTCTTCCTCTTCGCGGCCGCCTTCGCGGTCAAGATCCCGGTCTGGCCGTTCCACTCCTGGCTGCCCGACGCCTACATGTCCGCGCCCACGCCCTTCCTGCTTCTGCTCGCGGGCGTGATGGGCAAGACCGGCGCCTACGGCATGCTGCGCGTGCTGCTGCCACTCAACCCTCACCCCGTGAACTGGTGGGACTGGAACTGGGTGCTGCCGGTGCTGGCCGTGATCGGGATCGCCTGGGGCGCGCTGCTCGCGCTCGCGCAGCGCGACATGAAAGCGCTGGTCGCCTACTCGTCGATCAGCCACATGGGCTTCATCGTGCTCGGCATCTTCGCGCTCAACGCGCAGGGCCAAGAGGGCGCGGTCGTGCAGATGCTCAACCACGGAATCATCGTGCCCGCGCTCTTCCTGATCGTGGCCTGGATCTACGCGCGCACCGGCTCGCGCGACCGCGGCGTGCTGACCGGGCTGGCGCCCGCGATGCCGGTGCTGGCGGGGCTGTTCCTGGTCGTGACCATGGCCGCCCTCGGCCTGCCCGGCCTGAACAGCTTCGTGGGCGAGTTCATGACCCTGCTCGGCGCCTGGCAGCTCTCGCCCGGGCTGGCGGTGGCCGGCTGCACGGGGCTGATCCTGGCCCCGATCTACATGCTGCGCCTGTTCCAGGGCGCCATGTACACCGAGGTCGCGGGCGGTTCGGACCACCCGCCTGAGGCGGTCGTCCGCAAAGACCTGGCCCGCCGCGAGGTCGCGCTGCTGGCGCCGCTGGTGGCCTTGATGTTCGTGCTCGGCCTTTACCCCTACCTGGTCGTGCACCTAATGCCCGCGCTGGGCGCAGGCATGCAGGTGCTCCGCTGGTGATCCTCACCGCCGGCCTGCAGATCAGCTACAGCGCCGCCCAGGCGTGGTCCGACCTGTCGCAGATCGGACCAATCGTCGCGGTCACGGTCGCCCTGCTGGTGGCCGTGGTCGTCGACCTCCTGCTGCCGCGCGCGCAGCGCGGACCGGCGGTGGCGATGATCTCGATCGCCGGCCTCGTGCTGGCGTTGGGCATCGCCGCCTACCGGTTGGTCAACGGCTACGGCGGCAGCGCCTATTTCCGGTTCGTCAGCGGAGACGCGTTCGCGCTCTTCTTCGAGTTGCTGTTCGCCACCATCGGCGTGCTGGCGGTGATCGTCAGCTCCTCGTATGTGCGCCGGCGCGGCCTGGACGAATCCGAGCTGCACGTGCTGACCCTGGCCGCGATCGTGGGCATGATGTCGCTGGCCGCCGCGGGTTCGCTGGTCACGGTCTTCCTGGGCCTCGAGCTGCTGTCGATCGCGCTCTACGTGTCCTGCGGGTACAACCGCAAGGAGCAGGCCTCGCAGGAGTCGGCGGCCAAGTACCTCATCATCGGCGGCTTCGCCAGCGCCTTCGTCCTCTACGGGATGGCGCTGATCTACGGCGCCACCGGCACCACGGTGATCTCCGACATCGCGACCCGCGTCACCAGCGACATGGGCGGCAACCCGCTGCTGTTGCTGGGTGTGCTCCTGATGGGCGTGGGTTTCGCCTTCAAGGTCTCGGCCGCGCCCTTCCACATGTGGACGCCCGACGTCTACCAGGGCGCGCCGCTGCCGGTCACCGCCTTCATGTCGGTGGCCACCAAGGCCGCCGCCTTTGCCATGATCCTGCGCGTCTTCAACTACGGCCTCGGCCACATCGGGCCGGAGTGGCAGGTGCTGCTCGCCTTCACCGCCGCGGCCTCCATGGTGGTCGGCAACCTGATGGCCATCGTCCAGTCCTCGATCAAGCGCATGCTCGCGTACTCCGGCGTGGCCCACGCCGGCTACATCCTGGTCGGCGTGCTCGCCGGCGGGCGCGCCGGCGTGGCGGCGGTGCTCTTCTACCTCTTCGGCTACGTGTTCATGAACTTCGGCGCCTTCGCCGTGGTCTCCACGCTTTCGACCGCGGACGGCGACGGCGATCAGTACGAGGACCTGAACGGGCTCGGCTACCGCAACCCCACGCTGGGCGTGCTGATGAGCGTGTTCATGCTCTCGCTGGCCGGCTTCCCTCCCATGGTCGGGTTCTTCGGGAAGGTCTTCCTCTTCGCCGCCGGCATCTCCACCGGCTGGACCTGGCTGGTGGTGCTGGCGGTGCTCACCAGCGTGGTCTCGGTCTACTACTACTTCCGGGTGCTATTCCACGTCTGGTCGCCGCTGCCCGAGGCCCCGGCGCGCTACGCGTTGCGGCCCGTGCGCGGGCCGGTCACCGTGGTGCTGGTGACGGGGATCTTCGCGATCGCGCTGGGGCCGCTGTCCGGCTATCTGCTCCAGGTGGGGCTGAACGGGGCCGCGCCGCTGCTCGGCGGCCGCTGAGGCCCGTCAGCGCCCAACGGCGTAGCCCTGCATGCCGCGCGGGTTGGCCGCCGCCAGCAGCACGCCGCGGCCGGGGTCGCGGGCCGTGGCCGAGAGGCGCCCCTCCGACCAGGGGCCGAGCACGCTCACCTGGTGGCCTCGCCGCTCCAGGTCCGCGACGGCCTCGCCGCCGATGCGCTCCTCCACGAAGAGCGAACCCGGCGCCGAGTCGTGCGGGTAGAAGGAGCGCGGGAAGTGGTTGGTATGCCAGTTGGGGGCGTCGATCGCCTGCTGCAGGTTCATATCCGAGGCGGCCAGCATCACGAAGAAGTTGAGCGACCACTGGTCCTGCTGGTCGGCGCCCGGCGTGCCGAACGCCATCCATGGCTCTCCGTCCCGGAAGGCCAGCGACGGGCTGAGCGTGGTCCGGGGCCGCTTGCCCGGCTCCAGCGCGTTGGGGTGGCCGGGGTCCAGGTTGAAGATCTGGGCCCGGGTCCCCAGGGCGAAGCCCAGCCCGGGCACCGCCGGCGAGCTCTGCAGCCAGCCGCCGCTGGGTGTGCAGGAGACCAGGTTGCCCTCGCGGTCGGCAACGTCCACGTGGCAGGTCCCGACCGTGGGATCCCCCACCCCGGCCTCGGTCACGGCCGCCACCGCGCCCCAGGGGATCCGCGGCCGACGGCCGGCGGGGCTGCCCGGCCGCAGCTCGTGCGACGCGCCCGAGCCCTGCAGCCGCCGCCGCTCCTCGCTATAGGCGGGCGAGAGGAGCTCCGCCAGCGGAACCTCCACGAACCTGGGGTCGCCATACCAGGCCTCGCGGTCGGCGAAGGCCAGCTTGGCCGCCTCGACCACCTGGTGGACGAACTCGGCGGTGGGCACGTCGTCCAGCCGCAGGTCCGAAGCCTCCAACAGCCGCAGCTGCTGCAGGAAGACCGGGCCCTGGCTCCAGGGACCGGGCTTGTGGACGGTATAGCGGCCATAGTCGATCGACACGCCGTCCTCAAGGGTCGCCCGCCAGCCGGCGAGGTCGGAGCCGCGCAGGAAGCCGGCGCCGCTCAGGAAGGCGTCGATCGCTTCCGCCACGAAGCCCTGGTACCAGGCGCGGCGGGCGGCCTCGATCTCCGCCTCCCGGCCGCCACCGGCGGCTTCGGCCTCGCGGAGCAGGCGCCCGTAGGTGGCGGCCAGCGCCGGGCTCCGGAAGAGCGTGCCGGCCTTCGGCACGCCGCCGTGCAGCCAGATCTCGGCCGACCCGGGCCAGTGCTCGCGGAAGGTCGGCTCGCTGGCGGCGATCGCCTCGGCGATACGCGGCACCACCGGCCAGCCGCCTTCGGCGTAGCCGAGGGCCGGCTGCAGCACGTCGCCCAAGCGCAGCGTCCCGAACCGCTCCAGCAGGAGCAGCCAGCCGCCGAAGGCGCCCGGCACGCAGGGCGCCAGCAGGCCGACGCCGGGGATCATGTCCAGGCCCAGCCCGTGCACGGCCTCGACCGTGGCCGCGGCGGGTGCCACGCCTTGCCCGCAGACCACCTGGACCTTTCGGTCCCGGGCGCTGTACAGGATCACCGGCAGGTCGCCGCCGGGCCCGTTGAGGTGCGGCTCGACGACCTGGAGCACGAAGCCGGCAGCTACGGCCGCGTCGAAGGCGTTGCCCCCGCGCTCCAGGATCGACATCCCCGCCGCGCTCGCCAGCCAGTGCGTCGACGCGACCATCCCGAAGGTGCCGGCCAGCTCGGGGCGCGTGGTGAAGGGCTGCGGCATGCGGCTCAGGTTAGGGAGCGGCCCTGGCCGCCGTCGACCGCGATCACGGCCGAGTTGACCAGCGAGGCGCCGGTCGAGCACAGGAAGGCGACCACGGCGGCCACTTCCTCGGGCGTCCCAAAGCGGCCCAGGGGCAGCTCGCGGCGCACGAACTGGTCGATGGATTCGGGGTCCTCACGGCGGCGCCGCCACCAGGAGCCGCCCTCGAAGAGGATGGAGCCGGGGGCCACCGCGTTCACGGTGACGCCGCGCCCGCCCACCGCGCGGCCGAGCGAGGTCACGAAGCTGTTCTCGGCGGCCTTGGCGGCGTTGTAGGCGGGTGCGCCGCCGGCCTCGCGGCCGAAGAGCGAGGACAGCACCACGATCCGGCCCCAGCGCGCACCTTCCATCTCGGGGAGCACCGCCTGGCTGAGGCGCACGGCCGGCAGCAGGTTGCCGGCCATCGCCCGTTCGATCTCGGCCGGGCCGGTATCCTCCCAGCTGGAGCCCGCGCGAAGGCCCAGGTTGTTGACCAGGATCGCGATCGGGCCCAAAGCCGCTCGGGTTCCGTGCAGCGCCTGCGAGCAGCCGGAGTCCGTCGTCAGGTCGGCGGCCACACCGTGGCCCTCGAGCTCGGCCGCCACCTTCTGGACGTCGTCCGCGGTGCGCGCGGCCACGGCGACGCGGGCCCCTTCCGCGGCCAGGGCTCGAGCGATGGCAAGGCCGATGCCGCGGGTGCCGCCGGTGACCAGAGCCACCTTGCCCGCGATGCCCAGGTCCACGTCCGGAAGCTAACTACACTCGGCCCATCGCGATACCGCCGGGACTTTCCGGCCTGCTCCAGGACGGCCCGCCCGTCCAGCCGCGCCCCTCGGCGACCGTGATCGTGCTGCGTGGGCGGGCGCCCTTCGAGGTGCTGATGATGCGGCGTCCCGGCGGCGCCGAGTTCGCGCCCAACGCGTACGTCTTCCCGGGTGGCAGCGTGCACTCGGACGACCACTCGTTCGCCGATTTCTCACGGGGCGCGGCCGTGCGCGAGCTCTTCGAGGAGCTGGGCATCCTGATCGCCCGCCTGCCCGGCGGCCGCTTCGCACGCCACCGCGAATGCGTCGCGCTGCGGCAGCTGCTGGGCGGTGGCGAGCCTTGGCTTTCGGCGCTGAAGCGTATGCGGCTCAGCCTGGCGCTGGACCGGCTGGCGTTCTTGACGCGCTGGATCACACCCGAGCCCATGCGCCGGCGCTTCGATGCGCGTTTTTACGTCTGCCGGCTGCCGGCCGGCCAGGTCGAGCATCCGCAGGAGGGCGAGGTCGTGGACTGGCGCTGGGTCGCGCCCTCGGATGCGGTGCGCTCCCTGGAGATGGTCTTTGCGACGCAGCGCATCCTGGAATCGATCGCGCCGGAGCCGGACGCGGCGCGCCTGATGCGGAAGCTGCGCCGCCGGAAGGAGAGGCCGCCGATCCTGCCCAGAATCGTGCGCACGGAATCAGGTTTCGAGGTGGTAGTGGAGGTACATGACGCCGCTCCGGAAGCGGCGTTCGTCGAGTAGCTCGAGGTTGAGGCGGACGCCTGCCGGCAGGAACCGCTTGCCGGCGCCGACCGAGACGGGCACCAGGAAGAGCTGGAATTCGTCGACCAGTCCGGCGCCGATCGCCTGGGCGGCGAGCTCGGGCCCCCCCACGATCAGGTCGCGCTCGGCCGACACCTTCAACCGGCGGACCACGTCAGGGTCGAAATCGGGCTCGATCCGCGTCCGTGCGCTGGCCACCTTCTGCAGGGTTCGCGAATACACGACCTTGTCGGCGGCGCGCCAGATCCGCGCGAAGTCCTGCAGGACGGGCGCCTCTCCAGCCTCGGCCTGAGGGGTTTCCCAGTAGACCATCGTCTCGTACATCCGGCGCCCGTACAGGTGGGTGCCGACGGGTCGCTCGAGGTCGTTGACGAAGCGGTGCACCTCTTCGTCCGGCGCCGCCCAGCCGAAGTCGCCGTGCTCGTCGGCGACGTAGCCGTCGAGGGACGCGATCGCCGAATAGATCAATCGCGCCAAAGGTGCCGCCAGCGGTCGTACTGCTCCGCTTCCACCCCGCCCCGGCGCAGCACCTCCACGCCGGCGGGGTCGCGGTAGGCCTGGCGGTAGTAGACGCGAGCCACGTTGGAGTTGACGACCATCTTGGCGCACATGACGCAGGGCGAGCAGGTCACGAACATGACCTTGCCCGGCGTCTGGGCGCCGGCCTTGATCAGCGCGTTGGCCTCGGAGTGGATGCACCCGCAGCGGCCCGGCTCGCTGCTGTCACAGCGGTTGGGCAGCCCGCGGGCGTTGCCGTTGAAGCCGATCCCCAGGACCTGCGTCAGATCCGCCGTGGTGATCACGCTGCCCACCTGGTTGCGGGCGCAGGTCGACCGCTTGGCCAGCTCCTCGGCCATGCGCATGAAGACTTCCTCGAGCGGAATCCGCTCCGGGATGGGCTCGGGTTGGGGGGCCAGCACGGGGCCATGTTAATCCGCCCTGCGCGGCTTGCGCGGCGCCCCGCCTCGGAGTACCATCCACCACATGTCGCTCACCGAACTTCTGTTCGCGCTGCTGCTTGTGCTCATCATGGGCGGGGTGGCCGCCGCCGTGGCCCTGGTCGCCGGGGTGGCGCGGCGCTCCGACGCCCAGGCGCGGGAGCTTACCGAGCTGCGCGCGGCCCTGGCCGCGGCCGGCCACGGACACGACAGCAGCGCGGCCGAGATGCGCGAGCGGCTGATCGCCACGACCTCGGCGTTCGAGGCCATGCGGGCGGCTCTGGCCGCCCGCCAGCAGGTCGACGACGAGGCCCGCCAGAGCCTGCGCAAGCTGGAGGCGGTGATTGCCGGCAGCTCCACGCGCGGGGTGGCCGGCGAGAACATCCTGGAGGAGGCGCTACGCCACCTGCCGCCAGAGATGCTGGCCCGTAACCACCACGTCCGGGGCAAGGTGGTCGAGTTCGCCCTCCGCATGCCGGGCGGCAAGGTGATGCCCATCGACTCCAAGTGGCCGTCGAGCTCCGCCCTGGCCGAGCTGGGCGACCCGGGCTGCCCGCCCGAGCGCCAGACGGTGCTGGCGCAGCAGGCCGAGCGCGAGGTCGAGAAGCGGGTGCGCGAGGTGGCGCAGTACATCGACCCCAACACGACCACGCCCTGGGCGCTGGCGTCGGTGCCCGACGCCGCCTACATGGTCTGCCGCCACGCCTTCGCCGAGGCGCACCGGCAGCACGTGATCATCGTCGGCTACTCGATGACCATGCCCTACCTGCTGGCGCTGTACCAGATGCACCTGCAGTTCGGGCGCACCGTCGACCTCGACAACCTGCAGGCCGCGCTGATGGACATCGACCGCCAGCTGGGGTCGCTGGAGGACGTGCTCGAGAACCGCCTCCAGCGAGCAGTGACGATGCTCACCAACGCCTACAACGAGGGCAAGCTGGTCTCGGCCCGGATCCGGGCATCGACCCACGGCATTCAGACCGACGTCTCCTCCCCGCCCCGCGGGGAGGTCCGGCCCTCAGGGCCGGGGAGGGGGTCACAAAGCAGCCTCCTGCTGCTGGAGCAGGAGCCAGAAGCTGCCGCCGCCGGCCGCCCCTAGGCCGCGAAGTGCCGGCGCATCGGCTTCTCTGCCGGCCCGAACGACGAGTAGTGCCGGCACTTGGCGAGGCTGTGCAAAGTCCGGCCGCTTTTCCCCACGTTTTCCCGATTCGCTGGTTGGGTTTTGCACAGGCAATCCACCTACATCTTGGGCTTACACCCAACTCGGACCCGAATATCTTGTGTTTTGGCCTTGACAGGACCTGTCCGGGCTCGTATAGTTCAAAGCGTCGTTTAGA
>Ga0070707_100003248_pt1 | contig 15405 bp, 12 predicted proteins | sample KBSK5502metaG_FD_65468 | JGI IMG/M metagenome (GOLD analysis project Ga0070707, IMG submission 65468) | Corn, switchgrass and miscanthus rhizosphere microbial communities from Kellogg Biological Station, Michigan, USA - KBS K5-50-2 metaG | ecosystem: Host-associated > Plants > Roots >... | reverse complement strand
TGCCCGGCGAAGTACCCGGCATCGGCGCGCAGTGCGGGCGGCCTGAGCACGTGAATTGCGCGCATTGCCGTCCGCGGTGTCTGATAAGTCCGTGATCACCGTATGCAGGGGACATGTACGCTTGTGCTGGCGGGCCCACGGGAGGCGTGCATGAGGCTGGCGTGGGTGCATGGGAGAACTCGCGTTGACCCGCCGCGCCGACGGGAAATCCGCATAGGGTGGTCTCGGCGCTGGGCCGCCGGCGTCGCAGGGTTTGCGTTCGCTGCAGCGGCGTTCCTGCTCTGGGGGCCGATTGGCCTGGGTAGCGGTCCGTTGACGGTGTTCGCGCCGGCCGGCGGCCAGCTGCTAGGTGTACGACTTGACGGAGTACGGGAGCAGAATCGAGCGTGGGGGCTGATCGTAGGCCTACAGGCTGGTAATTCCGGAGCCGTCATCGATTCGGTCTCGGTTGCGGGCGGCGCAGGATACCCCCGGCCGCATGTCCTATCGGCCTGGACCGTGAGCGCCCGGCCAGGGCAGTGCGGCGGGGATTTTCCTTGGAGCGGCCCGGAGAGCATTCTGAGCTTCTGTGCGGCCGGGAGCTTGCATCACCTGATCGGCCAGCGTCTACCTGGCGACAATCCCGGTGTGTACATAGTGCTGAAAATAGGCCCGCCAGCCGATGCTTCCGGCTGCTGGGTGGCAACTTCGATGACAGTTCATTATCACGTCGGGATCCGGCATTACACGGTCGCCTCTCGTGGATCATTCGCCGCGTGCAAGACACGTTCCGAGGAAAGCGCCGCTGCCGATGCAATAGGGCTGCCATAGCGAGCCGGGCTGCATTTAACGACCATCCGAGACCGAAATACCTCGGTCATTCATTTCCTCGGCCGGGCACGTTCGCGCAATGCCGGCCTCTCCGACCCGGCGGGGCCTGCCCGGAGGGTCGTTGGGAGCGAGTCCTTGCTGTTCCGGGGTTCCGGTGTCGCGGCGCCGGACGGTCTTGCAAGTGTGGCGGAAGCCTAGTACTCCAGCCGTAGATCGTGATCTTCGCGGCGTGGCAACTGGATGCTGGACGGCCACCGCTCGATGATCACGGTTTGTGACGACTCATGATGATCTTGCGGTGGCCGCTGGCCATAGCGTAGACGCTGCCCGGTGGCTGGGGATGCTCGATGAGCTGATGGCCAGGATCGCGGGCCGGTTTGGCCGGGTGGAGCCGCGGCGGCGGGTGCAGGCGTTCGTGCTCGGGCTGATCGCCGGCCTGCCGCGGAAGAACTGCTGGACGATCGCCGAGCACGCCGGCGATGCGACCCCGGACGGGATGCAGCACCTGCTGGAGCGTGCCTGCTGGGACGCCGGCGCGGTCCGCGACGACGTGCGCGATTACGTGGTGGAGTATCTCTGCGATCCGCAGGCGGTGCTGGTGGTCGATGAGACCGGGGACGTGAAGAAGGGCACCGCGACCGCCGGGGTGCAGCGGCAGTACACCGGCACCGCGGGCCGGGTCGAGAACGCGCAGGTCGCGGTCTACCTCACCTACGCCGGCCGGGGCGGGCACGCGCTGATCGACCGGCGGCTGTACCTGCCGAAGTCGTGGGCCGACGACCCGGCCCGCCGCGCTGCCGCCGGCATTCCCGGGGACGTTCAGTTCGCGACCAAGCCCGCGCTCGCGGCGGCGATGATCGGCGCGGCGCTCGACGCCGGCGTGCCCGCCGCCTGGGTGGCCGGCGACGAGGTCTACGGCGCCGACCCGGGGTTACGCGCAGATATGGAGAAGCGCCGGATCGGCTATGTGCTGGCCGTGGCCAAGGACCACCACGTCGTCACAGCGGCAGGCAAGATCCGCGCCGACGCGCTGGCCGCGCGGCTGCCCCGAGCCTCCTGGCAGCGGCTGTCCGCCGGGCCCGGAGCCAAGGGCCACCGCTACTACGACTGGGCCTGGGTGGCGATCGAGGCGGGCCGCCCCGGCCGCCACTGGCTGCTGACCCGCCGCAACCGCCGGACCGGCGAGCTGGCCTACTACCGCTGCTGGTCACCGCGCCACGTTCCGCTCGCCGCGTACATGCACGTCGCCGGGCGCCGGTGGACCACCGAGGAGAACTTCCAGGCCGGCAAGGGCCTGGCCGGGCTGGACGAGCATCAGGTCCGCACCTGGACCGCCTGGCACCGGTGGGTCACCCTGGCCATGCTCGCGCTGGCCTTCCTCACCATCGCCGCGGTTACCGCGCCCCAGCAGCCAGCCGGCATGATCCCGCTCACCCGCAACGAGATCGCCCATCTCGCCGCCGTCCTGATCCTCCAGCACCGGCACGACGTGACCCGCCGGCTCCGCTGGTCCGCCTGGCGACGCCGCCACCAGTACCGCGCCCGGGCCTGCCACTACCGGCGGCAAGCCGCCAGCGACCCGTGACCACGACGGCGGCGATCAGCGGGCCGCGTACACAGCAGCGGCCGGAACTGCACCAACGCGTAACCCGGCCGCCGCGCCAAGATCCTGTCCGTGGCAACCTGATCGCCGATCACCAGCTCAGCTTCCCGGGCACACACTCGGACCAATCTCGGCGCTGGCGGTCTCCGTCTTCCGGCGCGGCGATGAGACCTCGAACGTGACGCACGCCGGCTGGGTGACGATGATTCCGCCGACGAAGCCCGTGAACCGGGGCCCGCATACCGGCAGCCGGACCGTTCTCCTCGATGCTGCGACGAAAGCCGTGCCGGACATGCTGCCGATCTCGCTGGACGAGCCGTAGACGACCCTGGCGGTGGACGGGCGGACGATGGACACCGTAGCGAACGGGGCCGAGGCCGAGGAGACCGCCAGGAAGGCCTTGTAGACGAAGTAACGCCGGCCATCACGTCCGCGGATGGGATCGAGGCTGGCGGGATCGGCGGAGCCGGGCACTAGTCCTTCGACGCCACCGACCACAGTCTCGTGGTCTCTCCCCTGCTGGCCGGCGGAGTCGGAGCAACTGAGCGTCAGCACTGAGGACTCCGGTGCCTTCGGCGCGGATCTCGCCGCGCGCACCGGCGGGCTCGAGCAGGCTGAGATCCCGGCGCCCACGAGCGCGATCGTGAGGAGGATCAGCGTACGCCTCACGACCCGACTGTACCCATGCACACGTGCCGCCTGGGCCGGCAAGCAGCACAAAAGCCACCTCAGCACAGGCAACGCGCAGACCGCCAGCCCGCAATCACGCCGCCATGCTCAAAGATCACGATCTACGGCTGGAGTACTAGCCAGGACGCCGGCCTGCGGATTGCATATCGGCGAGCGCAAAATAGTTATTCTGAATTCAATGGCCGGCTCCTCGCCGATCATCAGCCCAGGGCACACCGTTCAGGTCGATCTGTGCACTGATGTTGCCCCGATCTGCCGATGAGCGGATGGGTCCGGCCCAGCGCGCAATAGCCCAGTTGTGAACGGATGCACGTGCCCCAGTTGTCAGCCGTTGTGCTCGAATGGGATCACAATGCCTATTACTACCGGCTGCTGCTCCGCCAGATGCCGCAGCGCTGTCGGCGGGTGTTGGATGTCGGCTGTGGTGCCGGAACGTTCTCAGCCCAGCTTGCCCAGCGTAGTGAGCAGGTCGACACCCTCGATCGCTCCGCAGAGATGATTGAGGAGGCGAAGCGTCGCACGCCCGACAACGTGAACTGTGTTCTCGCTGACGTCCTAAGGTCAGGTAGCCGCAGCGATCGCCTGGACCTAGCCGGAGTTTCAGATGATCTTGATGCTGGCCGACTGTTCCTGCTGGTCAGGTGGGCTTCGGTTGCCCGTTTGTGCGTATGACCTGACTTCGGGGTGCCCACTTGGCCAGGTCGAAGATTTCGTGGAGTTCGTGCTGGTCGCCGGTGAGTTCGGTGGTCATGCGGCGGGAACAGGGCGTAATAGGACGCTGCGATCTCCTCGGGACGTCGGATCAGGAACGCATGCCTGGCCTCCGCGAGGAACCGCCGGTCGGCCAGTACGTCGTCGTACTGGTGATCCATCGTGTCTTTCAAGAAAACGCTGCTGCCCTGCGCCTCCCGTAGCCAGGCCAGCAGTGCCGCGGGCGAATCGAACGTCTGCCCGCCAAACATCAGTCTCGCCGTAGTTCTTCTTGCACCACTAGCTCCACTTGCTGTGCGACACATCGGTCTCACTTGATGGGCGACACACCCTAGATTTTGTTCTGGTTCCGATGATGCCGTTACCACGGACTGCGCTGCTGTGGACTGGGCGAAGGCGATGTGGGACAGGCCAGGACGCCAAGGATGGAGCGCATGCCTCACGTTCCCGACAGTCCAAAGCGCGGATCGCAGCATGAGCGCGCATTGCCGATAACGAAAGCGTACGTGTTCATTAGGCAAGTCCCGTTCCGGCCGTAGACCATCCGGAGGAGGACCCTACGGTACGGTCTCTGACCACAAAGTGGTACCAGCGGGAACGGCCCCGACGAGCGCCGCACCGGAGGAGGACTCGCCTGATGGCACGTCAGCTGATGGCGATGGAGCAGATCCTCTCCATCCTGCGCGACACACCTGAACGCCTCAGGGGCTTGACCGGCGACCTGACCGAGGCCGAGCTGCACGCTGCGCCTGAGCCTGGCGAGTGGTCGGTCACCGAGATTGCCGCTCATCTCCGCTCGTGTGCCGACGTCTGGGGTCAGGCCATCGAGGCGATCGCCGTGACCGACCACCCGACCATACGAGCCGTCAGCCCGACGACTTGGATCAAGAGAACGGACTATCGCGAGCTAGCCTTCGCTTCATCGTTGCAGGCGTTCGGGAAGCAACGGTATCAGCTGCTCGCTCTGCTCGGACAGCTGCCAGACCAGGGCTGGTCGCGAATTGCCACCGTACTCGGGGGTGGCAGCCGTCGCCTGAATCCAGCCGGCCGTATGCGAGGGCGGGCCAGCGGCCGCAGCTGGCCGATGCGCACGGCTGGCCGCTGCATGACGACAACCCGCCGAAGCCCGTGGTCGGTGACGTCGCCCGGGCGCTGACCGAGGCCGGGTTCACCTTGCATCACTGGGCACGTTAGCTTGACGCGGCGATCGCTGCATTCCTGACCGTGTGGATGTCGGTGACGTTGCTGGTGCCCCCCGTGAACGCGAGCAGCGAGGTCGGCGTCAGGCCCGGTTCTGCCTGTTGCAAGACCTGCTCGCCGTCGAGCCAGACGATCAGCACGTCGCCGTTGACGACCTGGACTATGACGGTGTGCGTGCCGGCGCGGAGCTTTGCGATGCCCTTGGCGTAAGTCTGGAAGGTCAGCAGGCCGTTCTGTGTGCCCGCCGAAATCCCGATGAAGTTGTTTGAGGGGTAGCCGGTGCTCTTGGAGGTGACAAGCGTCACCGCGACGCCGGGCAGCCCTCCGAAGCCCAGTTGGCCGCCGTTGCCTCCCAGCGCCGTGCTGGTGGCCTGCGCGGGGTTCAGCAGCGCAAAGCTGAGCCCGTTCCCGCCACTGCTTCCGCCGCCAGTGAGCTGCGCGTCGAACACAACCTGGAGCCCGTTGGTGGTGACCGGCGTGGGGTCGACCACGGAGCCCGCCTGGTTGGTGACGTTTTTGGTCAGCACGTTGTCTGAATGGGACATGATGGCGGTGCCGTTGTAGGACCAGCCGCCTCCCGGGGGCGGTATCGGGCTGCCGCCGGCGCTGATAGCCGCGTTGCTCACCGTGTGGTAGTCGGTGAGGCTGCCGTTTGCTCCGGTGAAGGCGGGAAGCACGGAGGCGGGGATCGTGCCCGCGGGCAGCGTGGGGGAAAGAACAGTGGTGCCGTTCACCGACACCGTCACCTGCTGGCCGGAGACCGCCACGCTCACCGAGACCGGCCCGTTGCGCAGGTTCGGGATGTTGCTGGAGGTGGCGGCGAACATGAGCAGGCCGTTGCTGGTCCCGGTGGCGATGCCGACGAAGTTGCCGGACGGGTAGCCGCTGACCTTGTGGGTGTTCAGCGCCACCGCGATGCCCGGCAGCCCGCCGAAGCCAAGCAGCGGTCCCGACCTGCCGAGTGAGGTGGTGCGGGCCGTGGTGGCGTCCAGCAACGCGAACGTCATCCCGTTGCCGCTGGTGCCGCCGCCGATCTGCGCGGTGAAGCTCGCCTGCAGGCCGTCGCTTGGCTCGGGGACGGCGTACACGGCGGAGCCGGTGCTGTAGGCGCTGAGGGTGGTCAGGCCCAGGCTGGCGCCGGACATTTGGGCGCTGCCGTTGAGGGTCCAGCCACCGCCCGGTGGCGGGACAGCTATGCCGGAGGCGGGGGTCACGCCGATGCCCGACACCTGCACGGTCACCGTATGTGTCCCTTGCGCGTCGGTCCAGGTCAGCGCGTAGGCGCTGGTGACCTGGCCGGGGCTGGTGGGGCTGAAGGTGATCGGGATCTTCAGGTCGTAGCCGGGGTTGACCGGCAGTCCGGCCGCGACCGGGTCGGGGGCGCCGAACGGAACCGTGGGGATGCTGGTCGACTTGACCGTGGCGGTGAGGTTGCCGGTGTTGGTGATATCGATGGTCTGGGTTGCCTGCTGGCCGAGCGGCACCGAGCCGAAGCTGACCGTGGCCGGGGATGGGCTGAGCTGGCTGACCGCGGCCGCGCCGGTGCCGGTGAGGTTGACCGTGAGGCTGGTGCCATCGGTGTCGTTGATGGTGAACGAGGAACTGTCGCTCTGCGCTGCCGTGGGCTGGTAGGTGACGGTTACCGGCACGGAGGCGCCAGGCGAGATCGTCCCGCTTGGCAGCCCGATGGCGCTGAACGGAGCGGACGGCGAGGTCACTGAGCTGACGGTCTCGCTGGTCGTCCCGCCGTTGGTGATGTCCACGGTTGCGGACCGGCTGCTGCCATCGGTCACGGTGCCGAGCGACACCGAACCGGGCGTGGCGTACAGCCCGGGCTGGGTGCCATCACCGGACAGGCTCACGTTCACCGTGGGGAAGTTGGCCGAGTCGGTTGCGAACGCCAGCGAGCCGGTGGCGCCGCCCGGGCCGGATGGGGCGAACGTGACCGGCACGGTCATCGTGTCGCCCGGGTTGAGCGCGGCGGGAAGTGTCGCGGGGTTGCCGTTGATGGTCACCGAGCCGGTGCTGAACGGGTCGGGCCCCGTGGCGCTGGTGGCTGTGACGCTGTTCACCGTGACGCTGGTGCTCGCGCTGACGGTCACGTCCTGCGCGGCCGATGTGGTGCCTACCGGGACCTGCCCGAAACTGACGGGGGATGCACCTCCCAGCGGCGCGGAGTCTGGTGTGCCGAAGCCGTACACTTCCCCGTCCCTGGTCCCCACGTAGACGCGGCCGTTGTCGGTGGCGGGGATCGTGAACTTGCTGGCATTGCCGATCGGCGCCGACCAGATCTCGTTCAGCGTGCACTGGCTGGTCCCCGTGCAGGTACTCGACGGGGCCGCATCGAACGCCTCCAGGGTGCCTCCCGTGCCGGTATCACCGCTGGCGTAAACCTCCCATACCACCGCCGAGGTGGGATCGGTCCCATTGGAGGTCACCATCGGTGCGCCCGAGGTATAGCCGAAGGTCGCGGCGCTGTTGGCGACGTCGGTGAAGACCGGCATGCCCGAACTGTTCAGCCCGAACCGGAGTGCGCGCAGGAAGTCGTTCTTTCCGACGTAGTAAATGAAGTCGTTGGCGGTGGCAGCGTTGTTGGAGGTTACCGTTGGGGTGTCGCCGAACGCGGCCGGGTGCCCCCACTGTCCGCCGAACGGCCCGGCCTGGCTCACCACGTTGTCCGTGCCGCCGGCGCCTTGCTCGCGGCCGCCGAGATTGTCGCGGTTGAGCAGGAACACCCGCCCGTCCTTCCCGATCTGCACGAGCAGGTCGGGGAAGGTGCTGGTGCCGAACGGCAGTCCCATCGGAGCGCCGGATCCAAGGTCCGTGTCGTGGGCATCGAGGGTCGGGGCGTTAGCGGGGCTGAAGAAGTCAGTCGCGGCGAGCGACCCGCCGGACTGCACCCCCAGGCGCACCACCGACTCGGCAAGCTCCGGCGGTGGCGATGTACCGGGGCCGCGGGCGGGGGATACGCCGTTGCCCGAGGTGAAGAAGATCCTCCCCCGCCCGTCGGACATGAGGCCGCCACCGCCCTGCCAGATGCCCGCCATGTTGTCGGTGACCCCGGACTCGTCAGTCCACATGGTGACCGCCTGGGTCGATGTGCTAACGCCGACCACGTAGCCGGCGTAAGGCGTGATATCGCAGTGCGAGCCGAACGCCGCGTACACCGACCCGCCCATCTCCAGCAGAGCCGGGCGCTGCAGCGCGGTGAACGGGTCGAACGGCCGGGCCGGGTCGTTGACCGGCGCGCCCTGGATCCGCACCGGCCAGCCCGGCTGCTCGGAGCCGGTCTGGGCGTTGAGCGCATGCATGGAGAAGGCGGGCTGGTACGCCGAGTTGCCGGGCGGAACCACTTCAGCGACCAGATACACGATCCCGGTGCTTGGGTCGTAGACGGGCGTGCTCGTCACGCCCACGTTCGGTGCGAGATCCGTGCAGCCCTCCGACGACGCCGGCCACGGCGTCCCCAGCGACAGCGACCACTTGACCGCACCAGTGGCCGCGTCCAGGCCGTAGACCCAGTCGTTCTCCGTGGCCACGATCACCGTCGACCCAGCCACCACCGGCTGGGCGTAGACCTGGCCATTGACCTGCGCGGAGAACAACTCGCCGAAGCTGCCTCCGGACACGACCGACGGGCTCAGGCCCGGCTCGTTCGGGTCCCAGCCAGTGCGCAGGTCGTCCTGGGAGGCGGTGATCTCGTCGGCGCGGGCGGCCTGCGCTGGGAGTCGGGGGACGGCACCGGTCGCGGCAGCCGCTAGGCCAAACACCAGCACCGATGCGGCAAGAAGCGACAGCGGCTCCCGGCCGGCGAACCCGCTGCGCAGCGCGACGCTCCGAACGCGCACAGTAACCTCCATAGAGTACGACGAATCCACACCTCACGGACTGGCGCGTGCCAGCGCGGGGTTCATGGCACCGCGTTTGAGGAATCATTACACCTTCTCGACGGTGGGAGCCGTCACAACGCAGACAATGTCAGCCGGTGACCGGCTGGAACGTCCCCTGGTGGGGGTTATGCCGCTCGCCTGGGCCGGCTCAGATGCAGGTTGATCACGCGGCGTCCTTCATTCCGGCCTCGTGGGGTGGCTCGACAAGCACTCTTTTCTCGGACTTGGCGCCGGGCCGGACCAGGGCGACCAGGTGTGGGCCGTTGATGTAGCGCCACCGGGCCTGGGCGGCCTGGACGAGCTTGAACATTATCGCCAGCCCGGCCCGCTGATCATGCAACTGGCGGCATCCAGCCGCTGGGCCTTGGCGCCCTGCCGCCGCTGCCGCCCTTGACCGGCCCCCTCGCCCCGTAAGGGCTGCTCCACCGCCGAAGGACGCCGGGGCAGGGCAACTCGCGCTCGCCAGTCCCGCCCGCGGAATTCCGTCTGGATGGTGCTTCCCAGTGCCGACGCGAGCGCGCTGAGGGCCATCAGTGCCGCCGGGAGGCCCTCGGCCGTCGGAGGGCCCGCGACCGCAGCGTCGCCATCAGCTGGGGTCAGGGTCAGCTCGACCCAGACCAGGCCAATCTCTTCCGTCACCGCCAGCCGGGCCTGCGCCGCCCGCTCGGAGGGGACCATCGCGGCCAGCATGAGCTCGGCGACGTCGGCGACGTCGGCGACCGCGGCCGGGCCGAGGTCGGCCGGCAATCCAGCGGCGTCCACGGCAACCGGCGCGTCCAGCCACGCCATCCGCTGCTGGAGGGCGGTGGCCAGGCCGCCTTCGGGCTCTGGGAGGGGCAGGTACACGTCCATCAGCCAGCGAAGGCCCCCGGCTGCCGCGTCCAGCCGTTCAAGCACAGCGTCGAACCGGTCTGACGGGGCGCCGGACCGGGCGGCGCGCATCGTCCGCAGGCCGAGAATGGCGGCGGTGAGCTCCTGAATGGGGCCGTCGTGAAGGAAGGCGGCCAGCTCATCTCGCTCGCGGCCGCGAAGTTCGCGGGTGATCCCGAGCAGCGGCCAGCCGGTGCCCGCGGCTGCCCCCGGTGCCTCCAGGCCGGGCGCCTGCGCTGGTATCAGGGCGCTGGGGGCTGCCGTCGGCGGGCCTGGGGTGTCCGGGGCGGTCAACGGAGATTCCCCGATGTCAGGGGCGCAGGACGGCCGCCAGGGCGGGACGGCCGCGCCCTGGCGGCGCAGGGCCCACACGGCGTCGAGCAACTGATCCGGTCGGAAGGGCTTCGTCAGGAAGGCGACGCCGTCGGGCAGGGCGCCGAGGCTTCCGCCCGTGATCACCAGGCACCTGCCTGCGGCCGCCGGGTCTTCGGCCCGCATCGCCTCGACGAGATCCGTGCCGCGCTCGGACCCGAGCTGAGCGTCGATGACGACGGCGTCGTACCGTGCCGGGTCCATCCCACGCGCCTCCGCAACGGTGGCGGCGACGTCCACCCCGTATCCGTACATGCTGAGCGCGCGGCGGATGAGCGAACGGACCTGTTCAAGATCATCGACTACCAGCACCCGCCCGTTGCCAGGGTCTTGTGCCACCGTCCCCCCGTGGTAGCTGCTGCCGGCGGCCGTCGATGGCGGGCGACGCGCAGGTGCGGCTGCCGAATCGAGCCTTCACCCGAACGAAGTCTGCCGTGCCGCCCTAACAGGCCGGCGGCCATGGCCGGTTCTGATTACAAATAGTAACATGTTGCTCACGATTAGCTGACAGACTGCGGCTCCCCGGATTCCGGCCGGTTTCCGTGGCGCGGCAACGTCGGCCAGGCCGCAACGGGGGCGCCACGTGAACGAGACCAGCGATGTGCAGGCTAAGGGCGGGCAGGAGCAGATCCGGGTGTTCCTCGTCGATGATCATGAGGTTGTCCGGCGCGGCCTGGTTGATTTGCTCCTGGCCGAGCCGGGCATCGACGTGGTCGGGGAGGCCGGCACGGTAACAGCCGCCCTGAACCGGATCCCCGCACTGCGGCCAGATGTGGCGGTGCTCGACATGCGCCTGCCAGACGGAGACGGGGTATCCGCCTGCCGGGAGATCCGCTCCATGCTCCCGCAGACCGCCTGCCTCATGCTCACGGCTTATGGCGACGACCAGGCGCTCCTCGGTGCGATCATGGCGGGGGCCGCTGGCTACGTCATGAAGCAAGCGACCGGGTCTGAGCTGGTCGGCGCCATCAGGACGGTCGCGGCCGGCCGTTCCATACTCGACCCGTACGCGGCACAGCGGGTGATGGAGCGGCTCCGTCAGCGGGAGGCGAGTGTCGATCCGGCCGGGGCGCTGTCCGCGCAGGAGAAGCGGGTGCGAGAGCTGATCGGGGAGGGGCTGACCAACCGGCAGATCGCGGCGCGGATGCACCTGTCCGAGAAAACCGTCAAGAACTACGTATCCGCCCTGCTCACCAAGCTCGGTATGCAACGCCGCTCGCAGGTGGCCGCGCTCGCCGGGCGGCTCGCTGGACGCCAGGACGGCTGACCGCCACGGCGCCGCGCCGACAGCTGGCGTCGCTGCCGAGAGCCCTCCGGGCTGGCCGCGGCCAGCCACCGATGGCCCACATGCGCGACGCAGCCGAGGTTCTGTAGCTGACTGTGCCCGACCGATGGCTGATAGTAGCTATGGTGGTCAGGCGCGCCGCGCAGAAGGGAAGCTGATATGACGTGCCGATCCCGCGCCGTACTCGCAAAGATCCTGCTGAGCGTGGTGACCGCAGCAGCCGCCGTCACCGTCAGCGGGCTCGCCGCCGCCACCGCCTCGTCGATTCGGGTGAGTTGCCAGCGCTGGCAGGCCCTGCATGTCACCGGGACCGACGGCCGGCCGTATGTGGTCAGGAACAAGCCCAGCATTAACGATAACGATCAGGGGATGTGTATCTCGGTCCCGGCCCTGGGCGCGGCCTTCACCGTCACCCGCTCCCCCGGGACCGCGCCATCGTTGAAGGTGCGGGCTTACCCATATGTCGGAACTGGTTGCTTCGAGGGAGCGTGCGCACCGGCACTGGCTTACCAGGGTCCGCTGCCACAGGCAGGATCCCTTGGGAACTACACCGTCAGCTGGGCGACGGTGACACCGCGGAACAGCGGTGTGTGGAACTCCTCCCTGGACCTCTGGCTTGGTCCCAGCATCGGAGTCGGCACATCGGAGGTGATGATCTGGCTCCGGTACAGCAAGCCGCCATGGTGGGCACGGCTGTACCCGAAAGTGTGGGTCGACGGTGCGAACTGGTACGTGGTGCCGCACGTTGCCGCTACTGGCCGGCATTACCTTTCTTTCCGGCGGGCCACGCCCACGTCAGCGGCAACGCTGCGGCTAGCGCCGTTCATGGCGGTAGCCGAGCGGTTCGGCGCCGTCAGCTCGTCCTCGCTGCTGTGGAGCGTCCAGGCTGGCTTCGAAATCTGGTCAGGCGGGAAGGGCCTGGCGATAACCAGGTTCTCAGTCACCCGGTAGGCCCGCTCGCCCGTGGCCGTGGCCGCGGCGCTCCTGCCGGACCCAGTAGCGACGCGAATTCCCTGACGCTGCGGAAGATCATGCACCGTAGCGACATTGAGACAATGAATTACTTCTCATCCCAAGGCTAGCCGCGAAGTTACGGCCAGCTGGGTAGGGTGTTTCACGCCTGACCTTGTCTTTTCCTGGGCTGGCGGGGTTGTGTTCTGACTACTTTAGGGTCAGCGGGATCGGCGCGCCGATGAGGTCGAATGCCTGCCGTTGGGCGCTGGTCGGCTCGGTGAGCATGAGCACGCTGGCGCGGGTTCCGGTGAAGCGGACCTGGTTGCGGGTCAGCGTGGCCAGGTGGGCGAGCAGGCCGCGGAAGCTGCGGTAGGGCCGGCCGGCCTGGTCGTGCTGGTATGAGGCTTTGGCATGGGCGGCGGCGGAGCGGCTGGCCGGGGCTACCGGGTCTTCGCAGGCGGGCGGGTTCTGGTCGGTGAATGTCAATGGCGCCCAGGCGCGGCGCAGGTGCCAGACCAGGTAGCAGGCGAGCATGCAGATCAGCACGTGGGCCCGGACGCGTTCTTCCAGCCGGTGGAAGACCGGGCGCAGGTCCAGGTCGTCGGCTTTGATGTGGCGGAAGTCCCGCTCCACGTACTTGAGGTTCTTGTAGGCGGTGACCACGCCGGGCGCGTCCAGGTCGCTGGCCGGGACGGGGGTGCGCAGTACGCAGAACCCGTGCAGGGCGGCCTCGGCGCTGATCTGGTCCTGCTTGCGCCGCACGGTGAGACTGTCATCGGTGATGGTGACCTCGAAGTGCTTGCCGGTCTTGTACGTGCTGATCACCTTGCCGACCTCGACGCCTATCGCGGCAGCGCCGGACAGCCGCCCGGCCTGGACGCGGGTGATGATCGGGGCGAGCAGCTTCTCGGTGGCGGCCAGCAGGTCCTCGCGCTTGCGGGCGCGCTCGGCCGCCAGCGCCGGGTTGCGGCAGGCGATCAGCCGCTCGCCGGGAAAGTCCGGGCTGGTGATCTCGGCCAGGTTCTGCTCATCGAACAGCGACAGCTGCAGCGGGCCGTCATCGGCCATCAGCTTGCGGATCGCGGGAGCGCGCAGCCCGGTGATCCACCCGTATGCATCCGGCAGCGTCGTCAGTTCCGCGTGCAGATCCCGCAGAAACCGCAGTTCAGCATCCGATGCCTACAGAGATCTACGGCAACTTCGGGCTAGCCGCGCGCCACCGGCAGCCCGGACGCGCCGGCGGACCACGGATGAAACGTGTTCAACCCGATAGGCCCTTGCGGGTAGGGCCTTCCGGCCCGGGCCTTACTGCCCGGCCATCCCCGGATCCGGCACCAAACGGATTGGGAAATCCTCCCCAATCGCAAGGAGTCCTAATTCTCTAGTGCATAGGCGGCTCTCTGTCAAGACTGGTCATAGGACATCTCGACCAGAGAGAAAATCCCGTAAGGAGCCGTCATGAATGCCAACGAGAGCGTGCCAGCTGGAATCGCCCAAGAGCACACCGGTTCCGGGGTGCAAGCCCGCGCCGCCCCTCGTCGCGTACTGGGGTGCCGGCCGCTCAGCAGGTTCCTTGCCGTCACAGCAGCCACCGCCCTGGCGGCGGGCGCCGCCCTCGGCACGGTGCTGACAGCTGGCCCGGCCTCCGCGGCCAGCAATGTTGGCTGGATCATGGGCGCCGGGAACGTTAACGGGCTCAACGTCCTAGACCCGGCCATGGCGTCGTACTTCTTTAACACGTCAGCCGCGTACGGTACTGGGTCCAGCCTGGTCGGCAACCCCATCCAGCCCGGACTCGCGACCACGCCGGTGCTTGCGTATACGTCATACGCTCAGTTCAGATCCGACATCCAGAATGGCCTGATCACCTTTCCCTATAGGTGGGTCATGTATGACCCCGAGAAGTGGGCCCAGACACCGCTCAGCGAGCAGCAGGACCCGACCACGTACATGACCCTGTTCGGGCAGCTTGCCCACGCCCACGGACTGAAAGTCATCCAGGCGCCCGCCATGGACCTGGCGTACGTCACCGGTTCGGTCATCCCGCGGAAGCTCCACGAGTCGGCCGCCGCCTGGTGGTTGCGCGTCAACATCGCCGGGGCGGCCGCTGCCGCCGGTGACATCGTCAACATCCAGGACGAGTCGCTCACCGCCAACCTGTCTGCTTACGACTGGCTGTTCAACAACGCCGCGGCGCAAGCGCGGGCGGCGAACCCGAACATCCAGGTGTACTCCGAACTCTCCACCGCCAACGGAACCCTGGGCCAGATGGTCGCGACGGCCCAGTCCGTCCGCCCCAACGGCTTCTATGTCGCGGCACCGGGCGCCATATCGGAGGCCGACCAGTTCTTCCAGCAGATGAAGGCCGCGGGCTACTGAGACAGCCGCGTCTTACAAGCCCATCAAGCCCATCATGTGCGCAGGTTCGCCCAGTCCAGGGCGGACCCGCGCACGCGTGGATCACCGACAATGCGATCGAGCCTCGCATCCTCAGGCTGCACCACGTGATGGCTGCGCTCGCCGCGTGGATCTCACCCCGCGCGCCGCAGCGATCTCACCCCGGCGCGGAATGCCGCGACGGCGACTGGGTTATCATCCAGCCGCCAGTCCTGATGATACAGGCCATCGTGCTGGGTAACGTCGAACCAGATCAGGCCCAGCAGATGATCGCGGCGGATGCCGGCGAACAGGCCGGGAATCTTCGCGGCCTGCCCGGCCCGCCCTCCGATGCCGACCTCGGAGACAAGGATCGGCTTGCGGGTGAACTTTCGGACGTCCTTGACCGTGCGGCCGATGACGGTCTTAAAGGTGTCGGCGGGGGTGAAGTAGTAGCCGTCGATGCCGACCCAGTCCACGTAGCGGGCGCCCGGCCACCAGTCGCGCAGGCGCCCGGTGGCGCGGCTTTCCCCGCTGAGGTTCCACAGCCAGGTGACGTTGCTCGCGCCTGACTTGCGGAACAGGGTCACCACGTGCCGCCACGCGGCCCGCCACTCGGCGGGGCGGGTGTGATGCCACCCCCA
>Ga0070707_100003247_pt1 | contig 15406 bp, 14 predicted proteins | sample KBSK5502metaG_FD_65468 | JGI IMG/M metagenome (GOLD analysis project Ga0070707, IMG submission 65468) | Corn, switchgrass and miscanthus rhizosphere microbial communities from Kellogg Biological Station, Michigan, USA - KBS K5-50-2 metaG | ecosystem: Host-associated > Plants > Roots >... | reverse complement strand
CGGATCATCCAGATCGCGAGCGGCAGGTTCATCGCGGTGTAGAGGATGATCAGCAGCCAGATGGTGTCGAGCAAATGCGTGTGCAGCGCGATGACGTAGAGCGGGCCGATCGCGGCGACGATGGGCAGCATCTTCGTCGAGATGAAAAAGAACAGCCCGTCGCGCCAGCGCCTGACCGGGTACACAGACAGGGCGTATGCCGCGGGAATGGCCAGCAGCAGCACCAGGATTGTCGAGCCGACGGTCGCGACCGCCGAGTGGGTCAGGAACGGCCCGATATTCGCGAAGGCCGAGCTGAACTCCGACAATGTCGGGCTGAAGGTGAACTGTGGCGGCCAGGTCTCCGCGGCGGATTCGGGTTTGAAGGCGGTGATGATCATCCACAGCACCGGCAGGAAGAACGCGATCGCGACAACCCAGCCGAGCACCGACCAACCGATGAGTCGCGGCAGCTCGCGGATCCTGCGCGGGGCCTTGCGCGCAGCGGTGCGCCCGCCGGTCCGCAGGGAAATGGCGGTCATCCGCGTGCCTCCTCGAACCTGAAGACCCTGGCGAACATCCGCAGGGCGAACGTGGCGACGATGATGGTCAGGACGACGGTGACGACGCCTGCCGCGGCCGCCCCGCCTATGTCGTAGGCGTAGTCCACCTTCTGGTACAAGAAGAACGGCAGGTTCGTGGTGGCGGTCCCCGGGCCGCCGTTGGTCATCAGCCTGACCGCGTCGAATGTGTTGACCAGGTAGATCGAGCCGAGCAGGATCCCAAGCTCGATGTACGGCCGCAGGTGCGGGATCGTGAGCTCGCGGAACGTGGCGAACGCACCGGCGCCGTCGACCTTGGCGGCCTCGAGAGTGTCGGCCGGCTGGCTTTGCAGGCCCGCGAGCACGATCAAGGTCATGAACGGCGTCCACTGCCAGATCATTACGGCGGTTACCGAGAGCAGCGGCTGCACGCTCAGCCAGGCCACATGATTGACGCCGAACGGCGCGAGCAGATAGTTCAGCAGCCCGTAGTTGGCGTCGAGCAGCGGATAGGCCCAGATCAGCGCTGCCGCCGCCGGCATCACGAGGAAGGGGGTGATGATCAGCGTCCTGGCCACGCCGCGGCCGAGGAACTTTCGGTCGAGCATCATCGCGAGGAGCACGCCGAGGATCATCGCGACGATCACCGCGCTGGCGGTCATTATGACTGAGCGCGCCAGCGAGCCACGGAAAGCGGGATCGGTGAAGACGGTCGAGTAGTTGCTCAGCCCGTTGAAGCGGGCGGGGCGGGGGATGTCCCAGAAGTAGCTCTGAAAGCTGTACCAGACGGTGACCACGAACGGCGCCTGGGTCACGACCACGACGTAGATCAGCGCCGGGAGCAGCGGCAGGCGCCGCAGCCAGCGCTCGCGGCGGCTCGCCCCGCGCGGCCGGATCCGGGCCGTGCGGGCCGGCGCCGCGACACTATCGAGTACTGCCACAGCGGCCTCCTCATCGCAATTCGCGTTCGGGATGTCGCGAGCGACGGGGCCCCGGATCCGCCCTCGCAGGGCCCCTCCGCTCGCGTGCTGCTAGCCGCCCGACAGCTGCTCCGGGGTGTACGCGGCCGCTGCCTGCTGGCTTGTCTTCAGCGCCTGGCTTACGGTCTCGGTGCCAGCGATCGCGCCGGCGATCTGCTGGGCTACCTGCAAGCCCAGTGACTCGAACTGCGGGATGTCGACGTACTGAATGCCGACATACGGGACCGGGTGCAGAGTCGGGTGCAGCGGGTCGACCGAGTTGATCGACGCCAGCGTGATGGCGGCGAAGGGCTTGGCGGCCTGCTGGTACTGCGGCGTGTTGTAGAGGGAGGTCCTGGTGCCCGGCGGGACGGCAGCCCAGCTGTATTTCTTGGCGACCAGCTTGTAATAGGTCTTCGACGTGGCCCAGGACACGAACTTCCAGGCGTCGGACTGGTTCGCGACGCCCTTGGGGATGCCGAGCGCCCACGTCCACAGCCACCCGGATGACTTCGTGAGCTTCACCGGCGCGAAGGCATACCCGGTCTGCTTGGCGATGGCCGGGTACGATTCCGCGATGGAGGTGGCCGCTACCGTCGCGTCGTACCACATCGCGCACTTGCCCTGGCCATATAGCGTCAGCAGCTGGTTGAAGCTGTCGTTTGCGGCACCCGGCTCGCCGTACTTGCGGATGAGATTGACGTAGAAGTTGGTCGCCGCCGTGAAGGCCGGCGAGGTGAGCTGGGGCTTCCAGTTCATGTCGAACCACTGGCCGCCGAAGGTGTTGACGACCGTGTCGAGCGAGGCCATGTTGTCACCCCAGCCGGCCAGGCCGCGCAGGCACACTCCAGACACCTTGCCAGGCTGGTTGAGCTGGGCTGCGAACGACTGGACCTGAGACCAGGTCGGGTGCTGTGGCATGGTGAGGTGTGCCTTGGCGAACAGGTCCTTGCGGTAATACACCATCGACGATTCGCCGTAGAACGGCACCGCGTACACGTCGCCCTTGTAGGACAGCGACTTGGCGATGGCCGGGAGCAGATCACCGGGGTCGTAACTGGGGGTCTTCGGGAAGAATCTCGTGGACAGGTTCTCGAGCCAGCCGTTCTTGGCGAAAAGCGGCGTCTCGTACGGGCCAATCATGATCACGTTGAAGGCGTTGCTGTGCGTGCTGACGCCTCTTTCGATCGCCGCCCTCAGATCGCCTTCTGTATAGGTGACGAACTTGACCTTGATGCCCGGGTTCTGCTTCTCGAAAACAGATCTGGTCAGCGGAATCATCTGGCCGGTGATCAGCGGGTTGGCGACGACGGCCACGGTCACGACGCCAGGGGCATTGCTGCCGGAACTGCCGCCGCTCGAGCAGGCGGCAGGCGCCAGGATCGCGGCTATGCACCCGACTACAGCGAGCGCACGGAGCTTGATGGGGAGCTTAGAGAGAGAACAGCTCATGAACGAACCTCCGCAACGGTGATAACGGTGCGGGGAAGGCCGCACCAGGCCCATGGGCGGATCGCCGTTGCAGCGCGTCTCGGCTCCCGACCCTTGGTAACGTTACCGAGCTTGCGCCGAACGTACGCTTGTGAAACGGTGCCGTCAACCCCTCGTAATAAGATTGACACCTGCATATGTCAAAGCTGCTGGTCAGCGGGCACGAACCGGCGAATGGGAGATCTGCGCGTGGGGAACGATCCCATAACGAGCGGCGAGCCGAGTCGCCAACCGGGCCAAGCGGGCCAAGCTGGCCGCCAAGCGGGTGGTGAAGCGGGTCGCGAAGCGGGCCGTGAAGCGGGTGGTGAAGCGGGTCGCCAGGCGGGTGCTCATCCCACGATGCGCGATGTGGCAGCGCTGGCGGGGGTCGGCGTCATGACCGTCTCCCGCGTCGTCAACGGCCGGGACGGCGTGAGCGCCGAACGGGCCGCGCGGGTATGGCAGGCTATCGAGAAGCTTGACTACCGGCACAACATCACGGCACGTCACCTGCGGCTCACCGGCCAGCCCACGGCGATCATCGGGGTGCTGCTCGAGGACGTCGCGAACCCGTTCGCGGCCGAGCTGCTGCGCGCGGTCGAGAACGTGGTGAGCGAACAGGACAGCCTCGTGCTGTGTGCGAGCTCCGATGGCGACGCTGCGAGGGAAAGAGCGTTGCTTGAGGCCTTCTGCACGCGCCGGGTCGACGGGCTGATCATCGTCCCCTGCGGCCCCGATCACCGCTACCTGCTGACCGAGCTGCGCCGGGGGACCCAGGTGGTGTTCGCCGACCGGCTCGCGCCGACCATTGCCGCCGACACGGTGATCAGCGACAACTTCGGCGGATCCCGGCTCGCCGTCAGGCACCTAGTTGACGCCGGGCACACCAGGATCGGCTTCCTCGGTGACCTGAGGCAGATCTACACCGCCGCCGAGCGACACCGCGGATATCTGGCGGCGCTCCAGTCCGCCGGGATAGAACCCGATGAACGGCTGATCCGCCGTGACATCCACAACGAGCAGTCGGCCGAGCATGCAACCCACGATCTGCTCACTGCGGTGCCCGCACCGACTGCGATCTTCACGGCCCAGAACCTGCTGACCATCGGGGCGAGGAAGGCGCTGGGATCGGCGGGCGTCGAGCGCCTGGTGGCGCACGTCGGCTTCGACGATGTCCCGCTCGCCGGGCTGCTCGACCCCGGTATCACGGTCATCGCGCAGGATCCGCAGGCAATGGGGGAGCTGGCCGCGCAGATGCTCCTGCGCAGGATGCGGGACCCCGCCGCTGCGCCGGAGACCGTCGAGGTGCCCACGAGATTGATCGCCCGCGGCTCCGGAGAGATCTACACTGGGCAATCGTCAGCGACAGATCGCGAGACCTCCCCGGGCGATCTGCCCCTCGTGCCGGGGCGGCCAGTGGCCACGCGCAAGCGGCGATCTTGACCCGAAGCGATCCCTCCTAGCCCAGGATGTCGCGCACCGGGAAATCCGTCACGTAAGCGACGCGCTCGATGGGATCGCGCTTATATGGGTGGCTGAATCGTGGTCCTGGGCTGAGATGTATACGGTGGATCTGGGGGCAGATTCGGTTCGTGGCCGCGGTCCGGTGGCACTGACTCGCCCGGCAGGCGGGCACGTGGCATCAGCGGTCGCGCAGTTGCGTTTGGCGTCGCGACCGGATCCCGGTCAGGCTGCCAGCCAGAGGCCGCCGACCGGCCGGAAGGAGTTCAGATATGCCGGACGAGACCCGCCACGAAGCCGCGGACCTTACCGACTATGAGGTGGAGGACGCCTCCGACACGCTTGACGGAGACCCGGGGGATGATCCGCTCGACCGGGGGGTGATTCCGCCGCAGCGGTGGTCAGCGGGGATGCGGCTCGAGGAGCAGGACGAGGACAGCGAGTCCCTGGATGAATTGCTGGCCGAAGAAGAGCCGGACACCAGGGCGGACGCCGATAATGAGCCACCGGAGGACATCCCGGGTGACGACGACGCGGCAGATGAGTACGTCGACGGACTCCTGCTCGACGACGGTCCTGATCCGCGAGCTGGCCGACTCGTAGCCGAGGACGAGGGAGCCCACGCGGCCGGCGAGGCCGACCTGGTAGCGCATGACGCCGGGATCGACGGCGGCGCGGCTACCGCGGAGGAAGCGGCCATCCATGTCGTCGAGGACGACGACCACGACGTCCGTTCTGGCGACTGACCGGGAGCGGGGCCACGATGCAAGCGATCATGGTCAGCCAGTTCGGCGGACCCGAAGTGCTACAGGTCGGTGAGGTGCCGGTGCCGGTGCCTCGTCCTGACGAAGTTCTGGTCCGCGTGCTGGCCGCGGGAATCGGCCCCTGGGATGTGAGCTTGCGCAGTGGCGGCTGGACCGGGCCACTGCCCTACATCCCCGGCGGTGAGTTTGCCGGGTTCGTGGAGGGTGACACCGGTACCGACGCTGGCCTGTACGACGGGGCGCCGGTATACGGGTATCCGGCACTGACCGGCTGTTACGCGCAGTACCTGACGTGCCCGATCGAGCAGCTCGCTCCCGTTCCCGCCGGGCTGCCGATCGCCGATGCGGCAGGGGTGCCGATTGACGCGCTGACGGCCGACCAAGGGCTGACCGACGTGCTGGGAGTCGGCGCGGGAGACCAGGTCCTGATCACCGCCGCGGCGGGCGGGCTCGGCCATTTCGCCGTCCAGATCGCCCGGGTACTCGGCGCGGTGGTGGTGGCCACGGCAAGTCCGCGGCACCACGAATTCGTGCACAACCTCGGCGCGGCCACGGTCGTCGACCACACCCTGCCTGACTGGCCCGACGAGGTTCGCAAGGTCACCGACGGCGGCGCGGACCGGGTGCTGGCCTGCGCCGCGCCCACCCTCGAGGGCGCAGTGCGGGCGGCCAGGGACGGGGCGCTACTCGCGACGCCCGTGCACGCCGAGCTTCCCAGCTCTGGGCGCGTTCGCTGGCAGCAGTACGACGGACAGCCGAAGGGCAGCCGCTTGATCAGGATGGCCCCGCGATTCGACGACGGGTCGCTCTCGGTCAGCGTTCAGGCCAGGTATTACTGGCACGATGCCGCCCAGGCACACCGCGACATCGAGGGCGGTCACACCCGCGGCAAGATCGTTCTGATCGTCGATGACGATCTCGCGGCCACCATGGGGATCTGACGGAAACAGCAGGAGGGATTCGATGAGCGGACAGCCGGACGCGTCAGCAACCGGAACGATCAGCATCGGCGGGGACCTCACAGTGAACCGCCTGGGCTTCGGCGCGATGCGGATCACGGGCCAGGGAATCTGGGGTGAGCCCCCGAACCGGGACCAGGCGAAGGCCGCGCTGCGGCGGGCGATCGAGCTGAATGTCAACTTCATCGATACGGCAGACTCTTATGGCCCCGAGGTCAGCGAAAACCTGATTGCTGAAGCCCTCTACCCGTACCCTGACGACCTGGTGATCGCGACCAAGGGCGGTTTCGTCCGGCCGGGCCCGGGACGCTGGGTGCCGGACGGGCGGCCCGAGCATCTGCGCGAGGCCTGCGAAGGCACTTTGCGCCGGCTGAGGCTCGATCAGATCCCGCTCTACCAACTGCACCGTCCTGACCCTAAGGTGCCGTACGCGGAGTCGGTCGGGGCGCTGGTTGAGCTCAAGGACCAGGGCAAGATTCGCCACATCGGAGTATCGAACGTGACCGAGGACCAGCTGCGCGTCGCGCAGCGGCTCACCCCGGTGGTATCGGTGCAGAATCGCTACAACGCGGCTGACCGGTCGTCCGAGTCGATGGTCGATCTTTGTGACCAGGAGAAACTAGTGTTCCTGCCCTGGGCGCCGATCCAGGACGCTGACCGTTTGCCGCCAGTTCTCAGCGCGGCGCGGAATCACGGCGCGAGCACGCGCCAGATCGTGCTTGCCTGGCTGCTGACCAGGTCGCCGCAGATGCTGCCGATTCCGGGTTCCGGGTCACCCGATCACGTCGCCGAGAACGTAGCGGCCGCATCGGTTCAGCTGACCAACCTGGAGGCAACGGCCATCTTCGAGGTAGTCAAATAAGCGCACGGATGTCGCCATCTGGGTGGCGGCCAAGAACTGCTCCCAGGTCCGGTGGCCGGTGGAATGCCCTGGTCGCGGCAGGAGACCGCCGACCCGGATACTGCGGGTGCCAGGGAGCAGGACCGGCATCACCTGGCGCCGTCGGCCGCTGGCCCGCAAGTAGTCCGCCAGCAGCCCGGCCCAGCTGGTTACCTCGGGGCCGGCCAGGTCGGGTACCCGTCCAGCGGGCGCGTCTAGCGTCAGCTCCACCAGCCTGGCTGCAACCTCGTCGGAGTCCACTGGCTGGACGACGAACCCGGCAGGCACGGGTATGACGGGCAACCTGGCCAGCTTCTGAAGCGGCGGAAGTATGTAGTCATAAAACTGGGTCGCACGCAGGATCGTCCACGGCAGACCAGAACCGGCGATCGCCCGCTCGGCCTGAAGCTTGGCTTTCGGGTAACCCCAAGACGGCAGCTGGTCGACGCCGACGATCGATACGTACACCAGGTGCGGGGCACCGGCGCGTGACGCTGCCCGGATCAGGTTCCTGGTCGCCTCGGCGTCGCCCCTGCTACTCGTGGCGCAATGCACGATCGCCGCAGCCCCGTCCACGGCAGCGTCGACGCCCGTGCCAGTGACCAGGTCACCGGTGCGGAACCTGATCCCGTCGTCATTCTGACTGTCATCATTCTGGTGGTGATGCCTGGTGAGCACGGACACATCGCACCGGGCGGCCCGCAGACGCCGGACGACCGAGCGTCCGAGACGGCCCGTGCCGCCAGTGACCAGGACGGGCGATGTCATGGGCTGCTCCTGACGTCATAGCTGGCCGCGGGCCTGTGCTGCCCGACGGCGCGGACGCCGCCGGATCGGCGCGGCCCTCCGCATTGATCTGACGGACCGCGGCACCCACATGTGACAGCGGCGCGGTGGTCACATGGCAATGCAGCCGGGCTAAGACACCGCCATCTCGCCGAGGGGGGACCAGTCGTCCTGCGGAATCGTCGCGTTGACGATGCGGGGCGTCCTGGCCAGGTATGGCGGCAGGGTGCGCCGCGCCTCCTTGAAGTGCTCGGACTGCACGTGGGCCGCGCCGGCGTCAGCGTCGCGGAATGCCTCGACGAGGACATATTCGGTCCGATCGTCCAGGCTTCGCGACCAGTCGAACCACAGGCAGCCCGGCTCGGCCCTGGTCGCCTTGGTGAAGCCGCCGCAGATCTCCGGCCACCGGTCCGCGTGCTCGGGCCGTACCGGGAACTTCGCCGTGATGAAAATCATCGAGTTCCTCTCGTGGCTCTCGTCTCGTCATCGTCGATCATTCGCCGACCCAGCTATGACATCGTAATCACGACGATTCGGCACGACCGTCTCAAGAAAGCGCAGCCAGGGCGCTGGCGCGGTCTCCGGGCTCATAGCAGCATCAAGGGTTCAGCGTTGTCGTCCAAAGCGATGAGGGTCAGCAGAGAAGATCGGCGAAGCGGTTCCTGACCTTCAGCGCTGTCTCGTCGGCCGGAGCGTCCCAGATCTCGGCGTTCAGGATCTCCACCTCTGCGTAGCCCGTGTAGCCGGCGACCAGCACCAGATCTGCGATGAGCCCGAAGTCAATGAAGCCGTCGCCGAGATGGCCGCGGCCGAGCAGGACGTCCCGCGGCAGGGGCAGGACCCAGTCGCAGAGCTGGAAGCCCGCGATACGGCCGGCGGCTCTCGCGATGTCGGCTGCCAGCTGCGAGTCCCACCACACGTGATAGGTGTCCACCACGACGCCGACAGTATCGGCGGGGAACCGCATCGCCAGGTCGAGTGCCTCGCCTAGGCGGGTAATCGCGCAACGATCCGCGCAGAACATCGGGTGCAGCGGCTCGATGCCAAGCCTGACCCCGGCGTCCTGGGCGACCGGCACAAGTTCAGCGATCGCGTCGGCGATCATCCGGCGGGCGAGGGCGAGATCTCGGCTTCCGGGCACAAGTCCGCCAGAGACGAGGATCAGCGTGTCTGCCTGAAGCTCGGCCGCCTCCATCACGGCCACCCGGTTGTCAGCCAGCGCGGCAGCGCGCGCATCGGCGTCGGCGTGCGTGAAGAAGCCGCCCCGGCACAGGCTGGAGATGTGCAGGCTGGCGGCCGTGACCGTCGCCGCGGTCCTGGCCAGCCCGAGTTCGGCGACGCGGTCCCGCCACAGGCCAATTCCAGGAATCTCATGCTTAACGCAAAGCCTGATGGCATCTGCCGCAGTCAGGTTGCGTACCGTCGCCTGATTGAGGGACAGCCTGCGCAGGCCGATCACGTTCTCGCCGTCCCGGCGAGGTATTCGGACATCCGGGCGACCGAGACGTCGGGATCGAGCAGGGCCCGCGCCCCGGCCGCCAGCTCGAACACCCTGATCAGGTGCGCCTCCGGCCGGCGCGACTGCAGCCCGTCCAGCATCGCGAAGTGCCGCTGCAGCCCGTTGAGCCAGGCCAGGAAGGCCACGCCGGCCTTGTAGTCGTAGGTCGGCGGCTCGAAGATCAGCCGGCTGAGCGCGACGGTCGGGCCGATCGCGGCGTCGTAGCCGGCCAGGTCGTCGCTGTCGAGCGCGTGCAGGGCAGCGGCGGTCGGCGCGGTGATCGCGGCGAAAGCGCCGAGTAGCGCGTCGCTGTGTCCCTGCTCGTCACCCCTGATCAGTTCGGCGTAGTTGAAGTCATCGCCGGTATACAGGCGGACGTCGCCGGGCAGCCGCCGCCTGAGCGCGCGCTCACGGGCCTGGTCGAGCACTGAGAGCTTGACGCCGCGAACACGGCCGTCGGCCCGCTCGATCAGCTCGATGACCGTGTCGGCTGCGGCGGCGAAGTCGCGGCTACCCCAGTAGCCCCGTAGTGCCGGGTCGAACGCCTCGCCCAGCCAGTGCAGCAGTACCGGCCGGTCGGCGAGTTTCAGCACCTGCCCGTACACCTCGAGGTAGTCATCGGCCGACCGCGCGCTCGCGGCCAGCGCCCGGCTCGCCATGAGAATGACCTCGGAGCCGTGATCTTGCACGAAACCGACCTGATCGGCGTAGGCCCCGACGATCGCGGCCAGCCGGTGCCGCCCTGGGGCCAGCTGGTCGGTGCCGGCGCCGCTCGCGATCACCGTGCCGAGCTCGGCCGCCCGCGCGGCCGAGCGGGCGATCAGTTCCCGTGCCTGACCGTAGCCGAGCCCCATTCCGCGCTGCGCCGTGTCCATCCCCTCGGCTAGGCCGAATCCGTGCCGCCACAGGTGCTCGCGGAAGGCGATCGTGGCGTCCCAGTCGATCGTGCCGTCGGGAAGGGCGGCGACGTGCCCGGCTGCGTATACGCTCCGGCTGACCGGCGGCGGATAGGAAGATTCCCAGCCTGGATCTGGAACCTCGACCAGGCCAGCCCGGCCTGGCAGGGCGATCAGCGCGCCCATCTCAGACCGCCAGCCGGGGGACCGCGACCCGCCGGCCCTCGGCCGAGGCCTGCAATGCGAGCGCGGCGAGCTGGACGCCCCTGGCGCCCTCCGCCAGATCCCACCGGAACGGCCGGCCCTGAGCAGCGGCCGCGAGGAACAGCTCCCACTGCGCCTTGAAGCCGTTGTCGAAGGCCTGGTTGTCGGGGACGTCGGTCCACTGGGCGAGGTAGTCAATCGGGTCGGGCAGGTCAGGGTTCCATGCCGGCATCGGGGTCGAGACCCCGTGCTGGACCGCGCAGTGCCGCAGTCCCGCGACCGCGCTGCCGTGCGTGCCGTCGACCTGCAACTCGACGAGCTCCCTGCGGTTCACCCTGACCGCCCAGGAGGAATTCACTGACGCGAACGCGCCGGATGCGAACTCGATGACCGCGTAGGCGGCATCGTCGGCCGTTACCTCATACGGCTGCCCCGATTCGTCCCACCGGCGCGGCAGGTGCGTCGCCCGCCTTGCATATAGCGCCGCGATCGGGCCGAACAGGTCCTCAAGCAGGTACTGCCAGTGCGGGAACATGTCGAGCACGATCCCGCCGCCGTCCTGCTCGCGGTAGTTCCACGACGGGCGCTGGGCGGCAATCAGGTCGCCCTCGAACACCCAGTAGCCGAACTCGAGCCGGACGGCCAGTACGCGGCCGAAGAACCCCGAGTCGACCAGCCTGCGCAGCTTGATCATGCCGGGCAGGAAGAGCTTGTCCTGGACCACGCCATGGGTGATCCCCGCCGCGCGCGCGGCCGCGGCAAGCCGGACCGCGCCGTGCAGCGAGCCTGCCACCGGCTTTTCGGTGTAGATGTGCTTGCCGGCGGCGATGGCTTTCTCCAGGCTGGCCTCGCGCACGCTGGTGGCCTGGGAGTCGAAGTAAACGTCGACATCCGGATCGCTGAGCACCTCGTCCAGGCTCGTCGACCAGCGCGGAAGCCCATGCCGCGCGGCGATGTCGCGCAGCCGGCTTTCGTCACGGCCCACTAGGACCGGCTCCGGGTAGACGGCGCAACCGTCCGGGAGCAGGACGCCGCCTTGGTCCCGGATCGCGAGCAGCGAGCGGACAAGGTGCTGCCGATATCCCATCCGGCCGGTGACGCCGTTCAGCGCGATCGTGATGACCTTGCGCGCCATCGGCTGCCTTCCAGTGCTCGATTGCGCTTCAGCGCCGACCGGAGCGCCTCCCCGAATTGGGAAAGCACTTTCCCGCAGACTAGGCTGAGTAGCGAAGCCGGGTCAAGCGCAGGGAATCGCGGCCGGAGATCGGCCGGAGATCGGGCGGGAGACGAACGTGACCGATGGGAGCGCCGCCGGTGGCAGCCGCTCCGAGCGCGGGCGGCCCGACAAGCACGACGGCGCGCGGGCCAGGCGGGACGACTTGGCGAGCCGCGACCGCGCCGATCGGACCCGGCACGGGGACAGGAACGGCGCGCAGGTGACGCTCCAGGACGTCGCCGACCGGGCTGGCGTGTCGCTGACCACCGCGTCACGAGTCGTCAGCGACGGCCAGAGGCGGGTCGGGGGGCAGCTGGCCAGCCGGGTGCATCAGGCCGTTGCCGAGCTCGGGTACACCGCGAATCTCCAGGCCCGCGCGGTGGCGACCGGGCAGAGCAACATGGTCGGCGTCGTGGTCCACGACATCGCCGACCCTTACTTCTCTTCGATCGCAGCGGGCCTGATCGACGTCGCCTACCCGCAGCGGCTGCTGGTCTGCCTGTCGAGCGTGCCAGGCGAGGCAGGGGAGCGGGAGTACGTGGCCCTGATGCGCTCGCAGCGGGCACGGGCCGTGATCCTCGTGGGGAGCAGGTCTGATGACCAGTCCGCGCTGACCGAGCTCCGGGCCGAGATCGAGGCATTCACCAGGGCGGGCGGCCGCGTAGCCTGCGTGGGTCAGGACTTGCTCGGGGTCCACACCATCCGGCCGGAGAACGCAGCTGGCGCCGAGGCTCTAGGCCGTGCGCTGGTGGTGCAGGGACACCGCAGGTTCGCCGTATTGGCTGGCCCGCGCAGCGTGCTGACCGCGCAGGACCGGCTGGCCGGTTTCCTGGCTGGGCTTGGCGGATGGTCGGTCGGCGTGCAACCGCGTTACATCGTGCACGGTGCGTTCACTCGCGACGGCGGTTACGAGGCGATGAGCACCGTCCTTGCGATGGGCGAGCCAACGCCAGACTGCGTCTTCGCGGTCAACGACGTGATGGCGGTCGGTGCGCTGGCCAGGCTGCGGGCGGAGGGGCTGTCGGTCCCCGCCGACATGGGGCTGGCCGGTTTCGACGACATCTCTACGCTGCGCGACGTCTATCCGCCGCTGACCACGGTGCGACTCCCGCTGACCAGGATGGGCGAGATGGCGGCCCGGCTCGTTCTCGCGGACGCGAGCCCCGGCGGCCCGAGCGTGATCCCGGTTCCTGGTGAAGTGATTCTGCGCGAGAGCACGTTCCGGCATCCTCCCCGGCACTGATGCGGCGGCCGGGTGCCAAGGGGGGCCTGGGTGCGAAGGGCCCGATCCGCTGCCGGCTGCGGAGGGTCCGCCGCCGGGTGCGGAGGGTCCGCCGCCGGGTGCGGAAGGTCCGCCGTCGGCCCGATCCGCATCCTCTTGCGCGTGTTGCGGCCGTCCGGTACGTTGCGCATAGCTGGGAAAGCGCTTGCCAACAGGACTCTTGCCAACAGGACTCTTGCCAACAGGACTCTTGCCAACAGGACTCTTGCCAACAGGACTACGGTGCGGGCCAAGCACCGCTACGGACCATCCCGGAGAGGCGCCAGAGGGTGCATGTGACAGAATTTCCGAATTTCGGCTTGGGCGCCCTTCCCCTCGCCAGATCGGCGCCAGACAATTCAGGCAGCGGCATCCGTCAGGGCGTCCGAGATGAGGAGGAACAATGAGCGACGCGGCGTCCGTGCCATTCACTGAGACCAAGGCGCCCGAGTCAGCCGAACGGCTGCACCGGGGCGCGCTGAGCCTGATCGACATCTCGGCCTCGACGATGGCCAATATCGGCCCGGCCTACAGTTTCTTCTTCGGCTTTGGATTCCTGGTCTTCACGGCGGGCGTGGCGGCGCCGCTGACCATCCTCGTGGCCGGCATCGCGATCGCGTTCCTGGGCAACACACTGGCCCAGTTCTCCAGGGCGCAGCCGTCCACTGGCGGGTTCATCGCGTTCGTCGGCAAGACCTTCGGCGGCACGAGCGCGGTGGCCACGGCGCTGCTGGTCGGCGCGGGCTACATTATCGCGATCTCCTCGGTGTTCGCGATCTCTGGCGGCTTCCTGTCCGACGTGCTGAAATACTACTTCGGCTGGAATATCCCGTGGATCATCCTTTCGGTAGTGCTGACCGGGGCGGCAACTATCATGACGGTCCGGGGCGTCGGCGTCTCGACCAAGCTGGCCGGCCTGTTCTTCGCGTTCGAGATGGTGATCCTGGTCGTCGTCTCGGTGGCGATCCTGATCAAGAGCGGCGGCCACCTCAGCTTCGTGCCGTTCGAGCCGAGCCACATCACTAACGGCTTCTCCGGCCTTGCGGCCGGGTTCCCGCTCGCGATTTACCTGTTCATCGGCTGGGAGAACTCCGCCGCGCTGGCCGAGGAAACCGGCAACCCGCGGCGGAACGTTCCCCGCGCGGTCTACATGTCGATCCTCATGATGGTGGCCGGCTACGTACTCTTCGCGTTCGCCACGGTTACCGGGTACGGGTACAGCGGGAACAGGCTGACGGCGCAGGCGATCCCGTTTATCCCGGTAGCGCACGACGTCGCGGCGTTCCTTGGGTTCCTCGCCTACGTGGCCGGCTTCACGTCCACCATCGGCGTGCTGATATCGGCGATCAACTCCCAGGCCCGGCTGATCTTCAACGCCGGCCGGGAAGGCCTGCTGCCGAGCTGGATCGGCAGGATCCACTCGAGGCGGCGGACCCCGATGAATGCCATCTACCTCTTCGTCACGATCGCCAGTCTTATCATCATCGTCTGGGCGGTCGGGCACCTGATCGGCAGCCACGTCCAGCGGGGTCAGATGAACGCCCTGAACTTCTTCGTCGAGTCGTCCACGATGGGCACGATCCTGCTGCTCGTGGTCTATTTCCTGGCCAACCTGGCGCTGCCGTTCTACTACCGCAAGTACCGGCCGTCCGAGTTCAACGCGATCAAGCACGCTGTGCTGCCGGCCCTCGGAATGATCGCTATCGGCGTGCCGGTGTACTACCTGTGCAAGCCGGGGCAGCCCGCTCCTTACGACTGGTTCCCCTATGCGGCCCTCGCCGTCATCGTGGTCGCGGTGATCTACGGCTACTGGCTGAACCGGCGCGACCCGGCGCTCGCCGGCCGGGTCGGGTCGATCGTCGCTGATGAGTAGGCGGAGCCAGGTCAGCCTCCGCTGCGCGGATGCGGCCTGAGCTATTCGTTGTCGAACATGGGAGATCTGCCATGACGGACACCGCTACGGTCCGGACCGACGCCGGCAGCGCGGGGCCTGCCCACCCGCTTGATCCGGCCAGCGCGGCCGAGTACCTGGCCGGCAGGCTAATCCTGGCCGCGGCAGGGCTGCTGGGTGAGTCGGTCAGGTTCGCGTACTACGGACTGGACGAGCCGGCCAAGGACGAGGTGCTGGCTGGGACGGGCTGGGCCGCGGGCCGGTCAAGCCCGTCCCAGCCCGACCGGCGGCTGCGCGCGTTCCTGATCGACGTGCGCGCCGGCGAGTCGTCCGACGTCGTGGTGTCGCTGACGAGCGAGCAGGTGGTCAGCCGCCGGGTGCTCGACCCCAGGATCGACGGGCAGCTGCCGATCATCACCGGGGACTTCGCAACGGCCGAGGAGATCGTCCGGGCAGATCCACAGTGGCGGGCAGCGATGGCCAGGCGTGGCCTGACCGACGTCACGAAGATCAGGACCTGCCCGCTGACGGCCGGCTCGTTCGGCGACGACGACGAAGCCGGCCGACGGATGGTGCGAGTGCTCGCGTTCGTCCAGGCCGACCCGCACGACTACGCGTGGTCGCATCCGGTAGATGGTGT
>Ga0070707_100003245_pt1 | contig 15411 bp, 13 predicted proteins | sample KBSK5502metaG_FD_65468 | JGI IMG/M metagenome (GOLD analysis project Ga0070707, IMG submission 65468) | Corn, switchgrass and miscanthus rhizosphere microbial communities from Kellogg Biological Station, Michigan, USA - KBS K5-50-2 metaG | ecosystem: Host-associated > Plants > Roots >... | reverse complement strand
CGAGGACGGCCGCGGCCACGCACGCAGCGGCCACGCCGTTGCTGATCTGCCGAATCAGCCGCCAGCGCCGACGCCCCGGCACCACGCGATTACCTCCGGATCCCCGCCGACACACCTGAAACTCGGATGTGTCGCTCACCGTACGTCGGTGTTCAGCTACGCAGAGCGAGCGGATTCAGGCACCGATCGTAAGGCCTCGCGGGCTGCCAGGAAGCCCTGGCGGGCATCTATGCCGGTTTGGACGGCGCTGCCAGCCGCAGCGAGCGAGGGCCTACCAGATCGCCGGATGCCGGTCACGCCACGGTCTGGCGGCCTCGACCTGCGCCGACAGCGAGATCAGCGTCGCCTCATCACCCAGGCGCCCGGCCAGCATGACCCCGATGGGCAGGCCGTCGGAGTTCCAGTACAGCGGCAGATTCACCGCCGGCTGGCCAGACATGTTGTACAAGGCCGTGTATGGGGTGAACCGCTTCTGGCGCTCGAAGTTCTCCGCCGGGTCGACTTCGTCGAAGTAACCGACGGGCACCGGCGGCGATGCCAGGGTCGGGGTGAGGATGGCGTCGTACTTGTTCAGCGCCGCCAGGGCCGGGCGCATGACGCCCTGCAGGTACGCCTGGGCGAAGATCAGCTCGCTGGCCGTCACCTTGAATCCCTTGGCTCGCAGGTGGCGGGTCAGCGGCAGCAGCTCGCCTTCCTGGGCCGGCTCGATCGGCGCCAGCGTGGCCATGGAGTACCAGAGCAGCTCGAACATGGGCACGGCATCCGAGCCGAAGGGAAGCTCGACGTCTTCGATCTCGTGGCCCAGGCCGGCCAACAGCTCGGTCGCATTTTCGTGGGCCGCGACGCAGTCCTCGTGCACCGCCGCGCCCGGCACCACGTTGGCCGTCGTGCGCCCGATCCGCAGCCTGCCGGGATCGCGGCCCGCGTGGCCGAGGAAGGTCTCGCCGACGGCGAGCGGCGGCATGATGTACATATCTCCCGGATACGTGCAGGTCATGACGTCGAGCAGGAGCGCCGCATCGGCGACCGTCCGGGTGATCGGCCCGTCGGTCGACAGGCCGCTGAGGTCGGGCATCAGCGGGCCGCCGGAGATCCGGCCGCGGCTGGGCTTGATCCCGAAGAGGCCGCACACGCTGGCCGGGATCCTGATCGACCCGCCTCCGTCGCTGCCCTGCGCGGCGGGCGCCAGGCCCGAAGCGACGGCCGTCGCGGCCCCGCCGCTCGATCCGCCGGCCGACCTGGACAGATCCCACGGCGTCCGGGCTGGCGGGCCGATCTTCGTCTCCGTGTAGCACGGCAAGCCGAACTCCGGGGTCGCGGTCTTCCCGGTAATGACGATCCCGGCCTTGCGCAATTCGGCCACGACGTAATCGTCCTCGGCCGCTACGTTGTCGGCGAATACGGTCGAGCCGAGGGTCATCCGCACCCCGGCGACCATGTTCAGGTCCTTGATCGGGATCGGCACGCCAGTGAGGACGGGCAGCGACGCCTGGTCGCCGGCGCGGCGGCTCTCGGCGGCGAGCTTTTCAGCGGCCGCCGCCTGCTCCCTGGCCAGATCGGCGGTCACCGTGTAGAAGGCGCCGGTCTGCGAGTTGAGCCGATCAATGCGGTCTAGGTAATGGTCGTTGATCTCGACCGGAGAGAGCTGGCCGTCCCGGATGCTGGCCGCGAGCTCGAGCGCGGTCATGTCGTGAATCTGCGTCATGTTACCGAACAGTAGACGGCCGGGCATGGGCCGTCCAGACCGGCCCGATCGGCGCGGCCGGGCGTGCCAGGTCACTCGCATGCCGGCCCGCGGCCAGATGTCTCGGCGGGCAGCTTCGGCTACTCTCGGGATGTGGACGCGCAGGTGCACGGCCCGCCAGGCGAACCGGCCGACCAGGCCAATGAGCGAAAGGGCCTGCGCGCGCTGTTCCGTAATACCGGTTCCGCCGAGGGCGGCGCAACGGCCGCCGAGCCAGGCGCGGCCCAGCCAGGCGCGGCCCAGCCAGGCGCGGCCCAGCCAGGCGCGGCCCAGCCAGGCGCGGCCCAGCCAGGCGCGGCCGAGCCGACGGAGTCAGGACCGGCGGTCGGCGCCAGGCGCGACCGACCGCGGCTGACAACGTCCGCGCGCGGCGCGGGTTCGCGAACCCCGGCCAGGGTCGACCGCGGGCCGGGGCACGGCGCCACAGCTAGCGGGGCGCCGTCAGACACCTGGACCAGGCCGACGCAAAGCCAGCCGCTTGCCGGGCCGCTGATCAGCCGCCCGCTGATCAGCCCGCGGCTGCGGGCGGACCCGAGACTGCGCGTCTGGGTGACCAGAGCCGTCATCGCGTTCGCGCTCTACATCGGCTTCACCATCGGTCCTGGCTGGCGGTACGGCCTGACCGCGGCGGCCATTTACGTCGCCGCCGACTCGCTGTTCCAGTCCAAGACGGCAGCGGTCGTCCCGGCATCGGTGCGGATCACGTCGGCCCAGCGCTTCACCAGGCGCCGCCTGAGGATCCTGCGCACCGCGGGCTACCATGCCCTGCACGCCAGGACCGTTCCTGGGACCAAGCACGTGATCGATCACGTCGTCATCGGTCCCGCTGGCGTGTTCACGCTCGACTCACAGCGGCTGGATCGCCGGCTCCCGCTGCGCATGATCGGCGGGATGCTCTATCACGGCCGGGTCAGCATGGAGAGCCGGCTCGATCACGCGACGCTCGAGGCCGAATACGCCGCGACGCTGATCGCCGCCGAGACGGGGCGGGCGGCCGCGGTACGCCCCGTGATGATCACGTACGGCCCGAACACCTCGTGGAGGATCATGAGGCTGAAGGGCGTCGATGTGCTCGACGGCAGTCGCATCGGCACGTACTTCAGGCGCCAGTCCAAAGAGGTCAAGCGCCGGCCCGCAGCCGCAGGCCAGGGGCGGCTGACCGGCGAGCAGATCGAGACGATCGTGGCTGCCGCCGGCCGGGCGCTGCCACCGCTGACCTGAGGCCCAGCCTGAGGCCCAGCCGGAGGCCTGGGCCAAGAGCGGCCGCCCTGACGCCACTCCCCAGCCATCCAGTGCGGACCCGCCGCTCGCAGGGCCGGGTACATCCGCTCCGCAGCCCTCGCTAGTCTGTGACCCGGCATAACGCAGCAGACAGGACGGTTGTGACAGCGGCACGAGACTGGATGGCAGGCGCCAGGCCGCGGACGCTTCCCGCCGCCATCATCCCGGTCGCGGTCGGCTCGGGCGTGGCGGCGGGGTACGGCCACTTCGTCGCCTGGCGGGCCGCGCTCGCCCTCGTCGTGGCGCTGGCGTTGCAGGTGGGGGTCAATTACGCCAACGACTACAGCGACGGCATCCGCGGCACCGACGAGCGGCGAGTCGGCCCCGTGCGGCTGGTCGCCTCCGGCCTGGCGACTCCGCGGCAGGTACTCGCCGCCGCGCTCGGCAGCTTCGTCGTGGCCGGCGCGGCCGGCCTCGTACTCGCCGCCGTCGTCTCCTGGTGGCTGATCGCGCTCGGCGCCGCCGCGATCGGCGCGGCGTGGTTCTACACAGGGGGCAGCCGCCCGTACGGCTACCGCGCGCTCGGCGAGGTCTCTGTGTTCACGTTTTTCGGGGTCGGCGCGGTCGCCGGAACGGCCTACGTCCAGATGGACACGCTGACCTGGCTGGCCATCGCTGCATCGATCCCGGTCGGCCTGCTCGCATGCGGGCTGCTGGTCATCAACAACCTCCGCGACATCCCGACCGACGAGGTCTCAGGCAAGCGCACCCTCGCCGTTGTGCTCGGCGACCAGCGCACGCGCGTGCTCTACGCCTGCTGCCTCTCCGTCCCGTTCGCGGTAGCGGCCGCGCTGGCGCCCGTCGCCCCGTTGACCCTGCTGACGCTGCTGACGCTGCCGCTCGCGATCCAGCCGATCAGGCGGGCACTCTCCGCGGTGACCGGGCGCGGCCTGATCGCCGTGCTCGGCCAGACGGGACGGCTCCAGTTGGCGTTCGGGCTGCTGCTAACCGTCGGCCTGGCCTTCAGGCCCTGACGCCCCCAGCGACGCGCCAGGCTCCTGACCGAGGAACGCCTTCGTGATCTCGGGCTCAAGGAACTGCGGCGCGTGACCGACCGCAGGTTCCTGGTCACCCGGCCCGTCGTGAAGAACGCCCGCCGGGTACGGCACCCGGCCGGGGCGCGCGTCAGCGCCACCGCCGGCCTCGCCCGCCTTCCCGAACGCCGAGCTCAGCATCCTCAGCGCACCGGTCAGCTCGCTCGGGATCATCCAGACCGTGTTGCCCTGGCCCTGGGCCAGCTGCGGCAGCGTCTGCAGGTACTGGTAGGCCAGCAGCTTGGGGTCAGCATCGCCGTCGTGGATGGACCGGAACACGGTCGAGATCGCCTCGGCCTGGCCTTGCGCTCGCAGGATCGCCGCCTGCTTCTCGCCCTCGGCCCGCAAGATCGCGCCGCGCTTGTCGCCCTCGGCGGTCAGGATCTGCGACTGCTGCAGTCCCTCGGCGTGCAGGATCGCCGCGCGCTTCTCCCGTTCGGCCTTGAGCTGCTTTTCCATCGAGTCCTTGATCGACTGCGGCGGGTCGATCGAGCGGATCTCAACCCTCGTCACCCGGATCCCCCACTTCCCAGACGCCTCGTCGAGCACGCCGCGCAGCAGCGTGTTGATCTTGTCCCGCGAGGTCAGCGTCTGCTCGAGGTCCATGCTCCCGATGACGCTGCGCAGCATCGTCGCGGCGAGCTGCTCGATCGCCCCGATATAGTCGACGATCTCGTAGTCGGCCGCGCGCGGATCGGTGACCTGGAAGAACAGCACCGTGTCGATGGCCACGACCACGTTGTCCTCGGTGATCACCCGCTGGCCGGTGAACGGAACCACCTTCTCGCGCAGGTCGATCAGCTCCTTGACCCTGTCGATCATCGGCAGGACCAGGTGCAGCCCGGGATCCAGGGTCTTGTGGAACTGGCCGAGCCGCTCCACGTTGCGCGCCCTGGCGGGCGGCACCAGCCAGATCGACCGGCTCGTGAAAACAATGATCAGCACGACGACCACGAGGCCCACCACGAGCCCGGCCACGGCATCTGGCGTCATTTCCTACTCCCTCTGATGAACAAGGGCGGTTGCGCCCTTGATCTGCAGGACGTCAACCGTGGACCCGGCCGAGATCACGGACGTCTCGTCGTAGGGCCGAGCCGACCATTCCTCGCCGCCGATCTTGATCCGCCCCGCGTGCGGCGTGACGTCGGCGAGCACGTAGCCGGTCTGGCCGACCAAGGCGGCGGCCCCGGTACGCAGCGTCGTCCTGCGCCGCAGCCGCCTCAGCGCGACGGGCCTGATCAGCACAATCCCGGCGAGCGACGCCGCGACGAATACCGCGAGCTGCAGCAGCACGTTGCCCCCGGCGGCCTCGGTCGCGGCGGCCGCGAGCGCGCTGATGGCCATGAGCCCGAGCGCGAGCGTCGTCGTGAGCATCTCGGCTACGCCGAGCGCGGCGGCCGCTATCAGCCAGATGACCAACAAGACCACGTGCCGCTCCGGTTCAAGTCCAATTCAGTCCTGCATTGATCACAATAATCCCGTCTCGTGCCCGTCGGCACATTCCTGCCGCGCCCTTTTTGCGGCTGCTCAGACGCCGCCCGCACGCCCCTTGCACTTCGCTCGCAAGCCGCGGCGGCGCCGTCGGCACACCCGCGGCTCAGCTTCACAGCACGCGGCATAACGGGCACGATGGTGTGATCAGCCGGCGAAGGGAACGTGTCATGTCCTCCGAAGTCACGCTGTCCTACAGCCACGGCGCGTCGGCCATCGCGCTGCTCGGCGAGACGATCGGCGAGAACCTCGGCCGCATGGCCGCCGCGTATCCGGACGCCGAGGTGCTGGTGGACGTGCCGACCGGACGGCGGTGGACGTACTCGGCCTTCGACGCCGAAACCGACACCCTGGCCCGCGGCCTGATCGCGGCCGGGCTCCAGGCGGGCGACAGGGTCGGTATCTGGGCGCCCAACTGCGCCGAGTGGGTCCAGCTTCAGTACGCGACCGCTAAGGCCGGGGTCATCCTGGTCAACATCAATCCGGCGTACCGCAGTCACGAGCTTGGCTACGCGCTGCGGCACTCAGGCGTCAGGACGCTGTTCAGCGCGGAGCGCTTCAAGACCAGCGACTACCGCGCTATGATCGACGAGGTCAGGCCGGACCTTGCCGACCTGGAGGACGTGATCTACCTCGGCACGCCGCCCTGGGACGCGCTGTTCGAGTCGGGCCGCTCCGGCGCGGCGACGGCAGGTGCCGGAGACGACCCGCTGCGCGAGCGCGAGGCGGGGCTGTCCTTCGATGACCCAATCAACATCCAGTACACGAGCGGGACGACTGGGTTCCCGAAGGGCGCGACGCTCTCGCACCACAACATCTTGAACAACGCGCTGTTCATCGGCGAGGGCTGCCGGTACACGCAGGCCGACCGGGTGTGCATTCCCGTGCCGTTCTACCACTGCTTCGGGATGGTGCTCGGCAACCTCGCCTGCACGACGCACGGCGCATGCATCGTGATTCCCGCGCCCGGCTTCGATCCGGCCGAGACGCTCCGGGCGGTGCAGGCCGAGCGGTGCACCTCGCTGTACGGCGTGCCGACCATGTTCATCGCCGAGCTCGCGCTCCCCGACTTCGGCTCCTTCGACCTGTCGACGCTGCGCACCGGCATCATGGCCGGCTCGCCCTGCCCGGTCGAGGTCATGAAGCGCGTGGTCAGCGAGATGCACATGACTGAGGTCACGATCTGCTACGGCATGACCGAGACGTCGCCGGTCTCGACGCAGACCACGGCCGACGACGACATGGAGCGCCGGGTCTCGACCGTCGGCCGGGTGCACCCGCACGTCGAGGTCAAGGTTCTCGACCCGGAGTCCGGCCGCGTCCTGGCCCGCGGCACGCCTGGCGAGCTCTGCACCCGCGGTTACTCGGTGATGCTCGGATACTGGAATGAGCCGGAGAAGACCGGTCAGGCGATCGACCCGGCCCGGTGGATGCACACCGGCGACCTCGCGGTCATGGACGAGGCCGGATACCTCAACATCGTCGGGCGGATCAAGGACATGGTGATCCGCGGCGGCGAGAACGTGTATCCGCGCGAGGTCGAGGAGTTCCTCTACGCTCATCCGGCAATCGAGGACGTCCAGGTCATCGGGGTCCCCGACGTCAAGTACGGGGAGGAACTCTGCGCCTGGATCCGGCTGCGGCCCGGCCAGCAACTCACCGCCGATGACGTCAGGGAATACTGCCGCGGCAAGATCGCGCACTACAAGATCCCGCGTTACGTCCGATTCACCGGCGAATACCCGATGACGGTGACAGGCAAGGTGCAGAAGTTCAAGATGCGGGAGGCGTCGATCACCGAGCTTGGCCTGGAGGAGGCCAACAGGACTAGAACGGCCTAGCCCTCGGCGCACGTCGGCGCACGTCGGCGCACCTCGGCGCGCCTCGCCGAATCGCGTGGACAGCTCCGACGACGCGCTGCTCACCCCGTCCGGCGACATCGAGACCTGCCGCCTCATCGTCGTGGCTCCCCCGGCGCACCGCCCGCTGCTGGTCATCGGCTAGGCAACCAACTACTGCGCGCACGACCCGCCCACCATTTCGCCAGCCCGAACCGGGCGTTCCCGACCAGCAACCGCAGCTACGTCGTCACCGAGATCAACGCCGACTGGGCCGACTCGGTGGATCTCACCGGGCACGTCCGGTGGTCGGTCCACCCGCCGGGAGTCCTCTACCCGTCCGACACCATCGAGGTCGGTCCTGGGCGCTACCTGACTGCCGACTATTCACACCCGGGGCAAGTTTTGGAGTTCAGCCAGCGCGGGCGGCTGATCTGGCGGTTCGGCGGCCTGAACCAGCCCTCGCTCGCCCTTCCTATTCCGAACGGCGATGTGCTGGTCAAAGACGACTTCAACCACCGGATTATCGTTATCGATCCAAAAAAGAATCGCATCGCGTGGCAGTACGGCCATACGGGCGACACGGGCAACCGTCCCGCTGGTCTGTGAGCGCATCAACCTCGTCGGTATAGTCCGAACTGAATTCCGGCGCGAACAGGGGCGGGCATGCTGGGACACAAGTGGGAACCGGCTCAGGGCACGATCGTCGAGGCGCAGGGCGGGCCCGTACCTGGCCATGTTCACGGCGGCGCGGCGCACCGCGAGCATCGTTACGTCATCGAGGTGCGCAAGCCGGCCGGCGAGGTCATCCGCGGGAATGTCGCGGAGAAGAGCCTCTTCGGCTACCCCGTCGGGTCGACGATCGGTGTCGAGGTGAACTCCAAGACCGGCGAGATCAGGTTGGATTCCAGCGCACATGCCGACAGGATTCAGGCGGTGATGCAGGCCACAGAGCAGATGCGCGGCGGGATGGGCGGCGGCGGGGCGGCCGGGATCGCCGGCGGGGCCGCCGGGATGGCCGCGCTGGCGGACGTACTGCGTTCCGCCGCGGCCTCAGGGGCGGGCTCGATGCACGTGATGGGCCCGGGCGGCCAGGACGTCTCGCTGAGCGACGACCAGCAGGCTGAGATCAGAAGCCTGGCGCTGAGCATGCTCGGCGGCGACTCGGCCGCCAGGCGAGCCGCCGCCGAACGGCTGCGCCAGATCAAAGCTGAGGCCGGGGGCGGGGGCATGCACATCGGGCCCGGCGAGGGCTTCTCCGGCCACGGCATCTCCGGCCACGGCATCTCCGGCCAGGGCATCTCCGGCCAGGGGTTCGGCGACGAAGGGTTGTCCGGGAGGTCAGGACCGGCCACGTTCGACAACGTCGGCGCGCCTAAGCCGCCCATTCCTCCAGCCACTCCGAGCTCACCAGCCACGTTCGCCCCGCAAGTCACCGGGGCCTTCGGCGAACCCGCGGACTCGTCGTCCTTCGGCCAGCCTTCCGCGCCCGATCTCTACCCGCACGTCAGCCCGGCCCCCGTCGGCTCTCCGTCGACATTCGGCTCGGGTGGCTCGTTCGACTTCCGCGTGGGTGACGGCACGACAGAGCAGCGCATCGCGAAACTGCAGCAACTGCTCGACAGGGGAATCCTCACCGAGTCCGAGTTCCAGGCGCAGCGACAGCAGATCATCAGCGGGCACTAACCCGCGTGGGCGCCGGGCGAGCAGAGATGATCAGCGGGATCTGGCCGTGGCCGGGGAGTTCCTGACCTCGAGCCGGTCGAGCAAGTCGGCGGTGGCCGCCGAGACGGCGTCAACGGCCGCGTTGAACGCCTCAGCGTTGTGCGCGGCAGGCGCGCGGAACCCGCTGATCTTTCTGACATACTGCAGCGCGGCCGCCCGCACGTCCTGGTCGGTCACCTGCTCGGTGTAAGGCTCTCGCAAGGTCTTGATGCTTCGGCACATAGACCCAACCTAACCGCCGCCTGGCCATCACGACGATTCGCGCTCGCGCTCCTAACCTGCACGCTGTCTCGCAACCCCGGCGGCCTGGCGCCACTCCGTCGGCTTGCGGCAGCGCCGGGGTCCTAGGACGCCGGGGCGCAGTGAGATCGACTTGTTAGCCGAAGACTTAGGGGATACCTGAAGACTTCTGGACTCTATATGACTCAAACTCTACATCTACGCGCTAACTCTACATCTAAGCTCCGGATTGCCGCTCTCGGAAACGCTACCGCCCAACGTCCCGGACTATTTTCGACATATGCGTAATAAATCGTCCGTCATCTTGGTCGGGGGCGGCCCGCTCCCGCCGGAACCCGATCCTCGGTGCACCCCGGCACCCGGCGCAGCCCGGCACCCGGTGCACCCCGGTCCCCGCCGCACCCCGCGGCGGCTGGACCGGCGCGGGCACGCGAAGCGAACTGGCACCATGGATGCGACATGACGCTCACCGACCTGGCGCCCGAATCCGCCGACCCAGATGCGCTCTATTCGGCATTCACCGAGTGGGCCAGCGCGCAGGGCTTCGTGCTGTACCCGTACCAGGACGAGGCGCTGATCGAGATCCTGTCCGGCGCCAACGTGATCTTGTCAACCCCGACCGGGTCGGGCAAGAGCCTGGTCGCCACGGCCGCGCACTTCGCCGCCCTCGCCGCCGGCGCCCGCAGCTTCTACACCGCGCCGATCAAGGCGCTGGTCTCTGAGAAGTTCTTCGCGCTCTGCGACATCTTCGGGCCGGTCAACGTCGGCATGATGACCGGCGACGGCAGCGTCAACGCGGACGCGCCGATCATCTGCTGCACCGCCGAGGTGCTCGCCAACATCGCGCTGCGGTGCGGCGCCGAGGCCGACGCCGACCTAGTCATCATGGACGAGTTCCACTACTACGCCGATCCCGACCGGGGCTGGGCCTGGCAGGTGCCGCTGATCGAGCTGCCGCGGGCCCAGTTCCTGCTGATGTCGGCGACGCTCGGCGACGTGACCAGGTTCGAGCAGGACATGACCCGCCGGACCGGGCGGCCGACCGCGGTGATCAAGTCCGCCGAGCGCCCGGTCCCGCTCACCTTCCGGTTCGTGCTCGACCCGTTGCACGAGACCATCGAGGAACTGCTCGCCGCCAAGCAGGCGCCGATCTACGTCGTGCACTTCACCCAGGCGGCGGCGGTCGAGCAGGCGCAGGCGCTGATGAGCGTCAACGTGTGCAGCCGGGCCGAGAAGGACGCGATCGCCGAGCTGATCGGCAGGTTCCGGTTCTCCGCGGGCTTCGGCAAGACGCTGTCGCGCCTAGTCAGGCACGGCATCGGGGTCCACCACGCAGGGATGCTGCCCCGCTACAGGCGGCTGGTCGAGACGCTCGCCCAGGCCGGCCTGCTGAAGGTGATCTGCGGCACCGACACCCTCGGCGTCGGCATCAACGTGCCGATCCGCACCGTCCTGCTGACCTCGCTGAGCAAGTACGACGGCAGCGTCACGCGCCTGCTCCAGGTCAGGGAGTTCCACCAGATCGCCGGGCGGGCGGGCCGCGCGGGCTTCGACGACGCGGGCCTCGTCGTGGTCCAGGCCCCCGAGCACGTCGTCGCCAACGAGAGGGCGCTCGCCAAGATCGGCGACGACCCGAAGAAGCGCCGGAAGTTCGTGCGCAAGAAGCCGCCGCCTGGGATGGTCTCCTGGGGCCAGCCGACCTTCGACCGGCTGGTCGCCGCCGAGCCAGAGGCCCTCAGGTCGAGCTTCGCGGTCAGCCACGCGATGCTGCTCAACGTCATCGCGCGTCCGGGCGACGCGTTCGCGTCGATGCGGCACCTGCTGACTGACAACCACGAGGACCGCCCGGCGCAGCGCCGCCACATCCACAGGGCGATCCAGGTCTACCGGGCGCTGCTGGCCGGCGGCGTCGTCGAGCGACTGGCCGGGCCCGACGACCAAGGCAGGATGGTCAGGCTCACCGTCGACCTGCAGGAGGACTTCGCCCTCAACCAGCCCCTCTCACCGCTGGCCCTGGCGGCCATCGAGTTGCTCGACGTCACATCGCCCGATTACCCGCTCGATGTCCTGTCTGTGATCGAGTCGACGCTCGACGACCCAAGACCAGTGCTCGCCGCCCAGCTGTTCAAGGCGCGCGGCGAGGCGGTCGCCGAGATGAAGGCCGATGGTGTGGACTACGACACCAGGATGCAGCTGCTCGAGTCGGTCAGCTACGCCCAGCCGCTCGCCGAACTGCTCGAGTCCGCGTACCAGATCTACAAGCAGGGCCACCCGTGGGTCGCCGACTACGAGCTGAGCCCCAAGTCCGTGGCCAGGGACATGTACGAGCGGGCGATGACGTTCAGCGAGTACATCGCCTGGTGCGGCCTGGCCAGGTCAGAGGGTCTGCTGCTGCGCTACCTCGCCGACGCCTACAAGGCGCTGCGGCAGACCGTTCCCGACGAGGCAAAAACCGAGGAGCTCATCGACCTGACCGAGTGGCTCGGCGAGATGGTCAGGCAGGTCGACTCGAGCCTGCTCGACGAGTGGGAACGCCTGGCCAACCCGGACGCCGCCGAGGCAGAGGCGGCCGGAAGGCTGGACGAGCGGCCGCCTGCGGTCACCGGCAACGCGAGGGCATTCCGTGTCCTGGTGCGCAACGCCCTGTTCCGCCGGGTCGAGCTCGCCGCGCTGCGCCGCTGGGACGAGCTCGGCGAGATGGATGCCGAGGCGGGCTGGGACGCTGACGCCTGGGCAGCCGCGCTCGAGCCGTACTTCGCCGAGCACGGCGAGCTCTCCACGGGCGCCGATGCCCGCGGGCCCGCGATGCTGATCATCGACGACTCGGACTCCGGCGTCTGGCGGGCGCGGCAGATCTTCGACGACCCGGCCGGCGACCACGACTGGGGTTTCTCCGCCGAGGTCGACCTGGCCGGCTCGGACGACGCCGGCGAGGCGGTGATCTGGGTCACCGCCGTCGGCCAGCTCTGAGTCTCAGGCGGCGTAGCGGGCGGCTACGTCGTCGGAGTCGACGATCTGCACGCCGAGCGGCAGCAGCGAGATCGGGATCATCTTGAAGTTCGCCAGGCCAAGCGGAATCCCGATGATCGTCAGGCACAGCACGACGCCGGTCACCAGGTGCCCGATCGCCAGCCACCAGCCGAACAGGATGATCCACACAATGTTGCCGATCAGCGAGCCCACGCCGGCATCGCGCCGCGGCACCGTCGTCCGCCCGAACGGCCAGAGCACGTAGTTCGCGATCCGGAACGCCGCGATGCCGAACGGGATCGTGAAGATCAGAATAAATGCGACAAGCCCGGCAAGCGCGTAGGCGATCGCCAGCCAGATGCCGCACAGCACCAGCCAGATCACATTGAGGATCACGCGCACGCCATTCCCCCTCGTCACACGCCCGGCAGCCGCCGACGCCGGCGCCGCCATGCCCCGTCAGGCGAGACCGAGCAGCCCCTCGAGCCCGACGGTCAGGCCGGGTGGCAGCGACGCGATGCCGCGCACTGCCATCAGCACCCCCGGCATGAACGACGCCCGGTCGAGCGAATCGTGCCTGATCGTCAGCGTCTCTCCGTGCCCGCCGAGCAGCACCTCCTGGTGCGCCACCAGGCCGGCCAGCCGCACTGAATGCACATGTACCCCGGCAACGACGGCTCCACGCGCGCCATCGAGCTGCGTCGTTGTCGCGTCGGGGCCGCGGCCGAGGCCAGCGCCCTCGCGGGCGGCCGCGATCATGGCTGCGGTCCTGGCGGCCGTGCCCGACGGCGCGTCGACCTTGCCCGCATGGTGCAGCTCGACGACCTCCGCGGATTCGAAGAACCTCGCGGCCTGTTCGGCGAACCGCATCATCAGCACGGCACCGACTGAGAAATTAGGCACAACGAGAACCCTCGGGCGACTCGCCGCCGCCTCGCCGGTCTGGCCAGCGGCGCCGGACACCAGCTCGGCCGCCTCGGCCAGCCTCGCCCCGTCGAAGCCAGACGTCCCGACCACCGTGTTCAGGCCCGACCGCACGCACCAGGCCAGGTTGTCCATCACCGCCGCCGGGCTGGTGAAGTCGACGACGACGTCGCAGCCGGTCAGCGCACCGCGCGAGTCGCCGACGTCGACCTCGGCGACGAGCTCGAGGTCGCCCTGCGACCGCACGGTCTGGCCGACCAGCCCGCCCATCCGGCCCTTCGCGCCGAGCACTCCGACCTTGATCACCGCAGCACTCCGTTCCGGTCAGGCGGCGACGGCCGCCGCGAATGAGTCGGCGTCGTCATACGGTCCGACGACGGCCAAGGCCTTCGGCTTGGTCAGGATCGCGCCGGCCACCGCGCGCACGTCGTCCAGGGTGACGGCGTCGATGCTGGCCAGGATCTCGTCGACGGCCTCGAGGTTCGGGTAGACGAGCTCCGACTTGCCGATCCTGGTCATCCGGGAAGCCGGGTCCTCGAGGCCGAGCACGATCGACCCGCGCAGCTGGCCCTTGCCGCGGTCGAGTTCCTCCTTGGTCAGCCCGGAGTCGCAGACCTTCGCGATCTCGTCGGCGCAGATCGCCAGCACCTCGTCGGCCTTGGCGGGCGCGCAGCCCGCGTAGATCCCCCACACGCCGACTTCGGCGTGCTGGGAGGTGAAGCTGTAGACCGAGTAGGCGAGCCCGCGCTTCTCCCTGATCTCCTGGAACAGCCGCGACGACATTCCGCCGCCGAGCGCCGCGTTGAGCACGCCGAGCGCGAAACGCCGCTCATCGGTCCTGGCCAGGCCGGTACAGCCGAGCACGAGGTTCGCCTGCTCGATCGGCCGCGAGACCAGCCTGACGCCGGTTCCCGCGACGACCTCCCCCGGGCCATTGGGCCCAGCCAGCCGAGGCGGCACTGGCGCGGCCTTGGTCTGCAGCGCGGGCGCGAAGCACTCCGCGGTGAGCCCGACGACCTCGTCGTGGTCGAGTCGCCCGGCGGCCGCCACGACCAGGTTCTCCGGCGAGTATCTGGCCAGGTAGTGCTCGGCGATCTGCTCGCGCGTGATCGCGTTGATTGAGTCGACCGTGCCGAGTATCGGCCTGCCAAGCGGCGTGTCGCCGAACAGCTGCCAGCCGAACGCCTCGTGCACCGTGTCCGACGGGTCGTCGTCGGTCATCGCGATCTCTTCGAGTATCACCGAGCGTTCCGCCTCGACCTCGCTGGGCTCGAGCAGGGATCCCGTCACCATGTCGGCGAGCACGTCGATCGCCAGCGGCAGGTCGGCGTCGAGCACCCGCGCGTAGTAGCACGTGTACTCCTTCGCGGTGAACGCGTTGAGCTCGCCGCCCACCGCGTCGATGGCCGCCGAGATATCGAGCGCGGATCGCCTGGCAGTGCCCTTGAAGAGCAGGTGCTCCAGGTAGTGGGTCGCTCCGGCGTGGCTGACGTCCTCGTCGCGCGACCCGACGCCCGCCCAGATCCCGAACGATGCGGACCTGACGGCGGGCAGGGATTCGGTGATGACCCGCAGACCGCCGGGCAGCACGGTGCGGTGCACGATGTTCTCGCCGTCGGCCAGCCGCTCGGTCCCCTCGGTGCTGGCCCGGGGGGACGACCCCCCGGAACCCCCCGCCTGCCGGGGCGCCTTGAGGCGCCGCCTTCCCTCGTCGCTCGTTCCTCGCTCCTCCGTCCAGGCGGCGCTGCGCCCCTCCGGCGCGCGATCGCACTCCAGCGGCTCGGCGGGGAACGCCATCCGGGCGGCCCGCGCCCGTCCCACTTTAGGCCGAGCTGTTGATTGCTCGCGGAGATTGCCCCGCGTCGGGGGTCGAAGGAGGGGTCCTCCCGCTTGGGGCATGCGCGGCCTGGTATCGCTGCCGTCAGGCGTGCGCGACTCCCGGCAGCGGCTCCGGCGCCGACGTGCCGCCACGGATCGCGGTCAGCGCCGTGGCCGCCATGAGCCGGATCCCCACGCCGATCGCGCGCTCGTCCACATCAAAAGCCGGCTGGTGGATGTCGAAGTCGTCTCCGGAACCGGGCTTCCTCGTGCCGAGCCTGGCCAGCGCGCCCGGGATCGACTCCAGGTACCAGGCGAAGTCCTCGCCGCCCAGGCTCTGCGGCGC
>Ga0070707_100003244_pt1 | contig 15412 bp, 16 predicted proteins | sample KBSK5502metaG_FD_65468 | JGI IMG/M metagenome (GOLD analysis project Ga0070707, IMG submission 65468) | Corn, switchgrass and miscanthus rhizosphere microbial communities from Kellogg Biological Station, Michigan, USA - KBS K5-50-2 metaG | ecosystem: Host-associated > Plants > Roots >... | reverse complement strand
GTGGTCCGATCGGGTTCACGTTGCCCCAGTAATCCTCCTTTTGCGGATGGACGAGCGGATCGCCGTAACATTCCGAGGTCGATGCAAGAATGAATGATGCCTTTTTGTCCTTGGCTAAACCGAGGGTGTTGTGCGTTCCGAGTGCACCGACCTTTAGCGTCGGGATCGGCAGTTCGAGGTAATCTATCGGGCTGGCCGGCGACGCGAAATGAAAGACGTAATCGATCTTTTCCTCGGGCAGGAAGATGAAGTTTGAGACGTTGTGCTTTATGAAGCGGAAGTTTCCGTTGCCAGCGAGATGTCCGATGTTTGCGGTGTTGCCCGTTATCAAATTGTCGACCGCGATCACGCGATGGCCCTCAGACAGCAGCCGATCCACCAAATGCGATCCCAGGAAACCAGCGGCACCAGTTACAACCGAGACGGAGTGAGACTTTTTCTCTGCCATGCGCCGGGCTTATCTAATGGGTTGAGCGGATATTTGCCAGCAGGAACTCGCGAAATGACGAAGCATGAATGACAACCCGGTAAATGACGAATGACGAATGAACGAATGTCGAAGGAATGACGAAATCCGAATGACTAGAGGAGTGTCCGGTCGCCGTTTGTCATTTGAGCATTCGAGCTTCCTTCGTCATTAGACATTGGTCATTTGTCATTTCTCCACGATGTCGATCTTTCATGATGAGCGAGGGCCTAATAAAACATCCGTGTGCGCTCGACATCCGGCCGGGTTCTGCCGCGCGGCCGAATTTTGCCGGGCAGCCGGACCAACTTCGCTCTTCACGCGGTATCGGTCTTGCAGAAAAATTTAGCCACAGATGAGCACCGATTTTCACAGATTTCAGAAGGCAGCATTGAAACCGAAGAATCTGTGTTTCATCTGCGTGAATCTGTGGCCGGATTTCTCTGCTGCTCCAGGCCTTCGCTTTTATTCCGGGGCATGGCGAGGTTTTTACCTCACTACACCATTCGAAAAGTGTTACCTATGTCCTGAACCTATTGTGTATACGATGTCCTGAACCTGCATCACACGCATGCGCATTTTATCCGGCATTCAACCCAGCGGCGTCCTCCACATCGGTAACTATTTCGGCATGATGAGGCCGGCGATCGAACTCCAGAAGGAAGGCGAGACGTTTTATTTCATTGCCGATTACCACGCCCTCACCAGCGTGCGTGACCCGGAGCTACTACGCGAAAATTCAAGAAGAGTCGCGATCGATTTTCTTGCCTGCGGACTCGATCCGGAGCGCGCGGCGCTGTTTCGACAGTCGGACGTGCCGCAAGTCACGGAGCTCGCCTGGATATTGTCGACGGTCGCGCCGATGGGTTTGCTGGAGCGCGCCCATTCCTACAAAGACAAGCTCGCGCGCGGTCTGGCAGCGACTGCGGGTCTGTTCAGTTATCCAATCCTGATGGCCGCTGACATTTTAATCTATGATAGCGACATCGTTCCGGTCGGGAAGGACCAAAAGCAGCACATTGAGATCACGCGCGATCTCGCGGTGAAAATCAATGAAACGTATGGGTCCAAGGCGGACACGCCGATTTTCAAACTGCCCGAGGCACGGATCAGCGCTCAGACCGAAGTGGTTCCCGGGATCGACGGCCAGAAGATGAGCAAGAGTTACGGCAACAACATCGACATCTTCGGCGCCGAAAAGGAAACGCGAAAACGGGTCATGAGCATCGTGACCGACTCGACACCGGTAGAAGCGCCGAAAGACCCGGCCAAATCGACAATCTTGCAGCTCTACTCGCTTTTCGCATCGAAAGAGGAGATTGCCGGCATGCGCGAGCGATTCCAAAAAGGCGGCACCGGTTACGGTGATTTTAAAGAAGAACTTTTCGAAAAGCTGTGGGAATACTTCGCCCCAATGCGCAAACGCCGTGAAGAGATTCTGGCCGACAAATCGTACATCGACAATGTTCTTGCCCGCGGCGCACACCGCGCGAATGAAGTTGCCCATCAAGTCATGCACCGCGTGCGAAGTGCGGTCGGACTGAAGTAACACGCTGTCACTTCACTTCATACTCAACATCGACAACAACGCGGACCGTTTTGCGCTCGGGCGTAGCTGCATCGCGATCCTCAACTTGGAACCAACCTTGGGAAGCGTTGCGCAGTTTGCCCAAGCTAATCTGCGAGTCTCGCGCAAACTGGTCTGCTGCAATGCGGGCATTCTTGGTTGCTTCCTGAATCATCTCTGGTTTGATCTCGTTGAGTTGATTAAAGATATAGTTTGGTTGTGACCCACCTGCCAAAAGGACTCCACTGATCATCAGATTTGAAGCTGAAGCCAGCGCTAGTTTGATGACGTTGACCTTTGTGGTGCGAAGCAATCGGACATTCATCGTTTTTTCACTCACAATCGGTCTCAGCACCTACCTAAAGGTCGATAAAATCTTGTCCGCGCACGACCGATAACTGGTCCTGACGTCGTCGTTTGATATGTGCTGTCCGGAGTCAGAGCGGCGAAGCGGCTCTTGCGCTTTGCGGGGTCGCCTCTAGTTTGGCGCGGTGAAAAAAATCGAAGCGATCATCAAGCCATTCAAGACCGAGGCGGTCCGGGATGCGCTCGCTGAGGTGGGAATCGAGGGGATGACGTTGAGCGAAGTGAAAGGGTTCGGGCGCCAGAAAGGTCACAGCGAAATTTATCGCGGCACCGAATACACAGTGGATTTTTTGCCGAAAGTGAAATTTGAAATCGTCGTGCCGGACGATCGCGCACAGCGGGTCGTGGAAGCGATTCTTCAATCAGCCAGGACCGGAAAAATTGGCGACGGAAAAGTTTTCGTGAGTGAGGTCGAGCAAGCGATTCGGATCCGGACGGATGAGCGCGGAGGGGACGCGTTGTTGTGAGCGCGGCGCGCTCACACGGTAAAGCGTTAAAAGAGTTGAACCGTTGAAGCGGAGATGCGAATCAGCGATGTAACGGCTTCAACTTTCCAACTCTTCATCGCTTCATCGCTTTAACTGTTTACCCGGAACGTGAACGATTTTCTATTGTCGATCGGGCTTGGGGTGGTGGAAGGGCTGACGGAATTTTTGCCGGTCAGCTCGACCGCCCATTTACGCATTGTCGAGGCGCTGCTCCATCTGGATCTTCACGACAGCTTTTGGAAGATGTACACCATTGTTATTCAGCTCGGCGCGATCCTGGCGTTGCCGGTCTATTTTTGGCACCGAATTTTGAACTTTGTCGGCACATTTCCAAAAGGCGAACGCGGCGATCGCAATTTGCTCACCCACCCGCTCAGTCTCACTTTTGTTGCTTTCGTCGTCACAGCTGTCCCGGCATGGGCGCTCACGAAAGTCATCGGAAAAAATCTTGAGAGCCTGTGGGTGATGATCACAGCTTTGTTTGTCGGTGGAATCGTGATGTGGATTGTGGATGCGACTTTCACCCGGCCACGGGTTAACCACATGGAAGAAATGAATCTGCCTCAAGCGATATGGATTGGGGCGGTGCAAATTTTGTCGGCAGTCTTTCCAGGGACGTCGCGTTCGATGTCTACGATTGCGGCTGGACAAGTAGCCGGCCTGTCGCGTCCGGCCGCACTCGAGTTTTCATTTTTCTTATCGATGCCGACAATGATTGTGGCGACATTGTACGACCTTTACAAAACGCTGGCACCGAGCCGCCGGGCCGCGGCCGAGAGCGGGATTGCGCCACTCAGCGTGAGCGCGCATCAATGGATTGTGCTTCTGATCGGCTTCGTGGTTTCATTTGTGGTCGCGCTTGCTGTGGTCGCTTGGTTCATGCATTGGGTGCGCGCGCGAGGTTTTGCGCCATTTGCAATTTATCGAATCGTGCTTGCGATCGTTTTGTGTCTTCTTCTTCTGCGCGGTTTTATTTAGGCGACCGTCGATGGAAACTACCGACACCATTCTTCCCGATTTACAGAGTTGTGTGCTTTGCGAGGATGTGCGCTGCGAATTCAACGGCATGCAAACATTGGTCGGCGTCCTGAACGTGGTCGCGGCGCCGGCGTTGCCGATTAACTATTTGCGCTTGTGTATCTGGTCGCGTTGGTGCAGCGGGACGGGCCGGTTCCGGCAGAGATCGAGAATCATCGGCGTCGACGAACAGAACGTACTGGCTCAGGCGGAAGTGGAGTTCGAGTTGAAAGAAATGGAGGGCCACGCGACCAACGTGCATTACTTCGGCGGCGTCCAGTTTCAGCAATTTGGATTGCACCACGTCGAGATTTATTTGGGCAGTGAACTGCGGCTGCGTTTTCCGCTGCCGGTGGTACGGATCCCGCCTAAGGCAGCGGTCTAAAAATTTTGCGGCCCCCTTAATAACTGCTTGTCAGACAGCAGCGCTTTGTTTAAGACGAGCGCTCCATGGGCGGAAAAAGCATCATCGCTGCGCTGCTTTCCAGCTTTGCAGCGTTCACGACCTTCGGTCAAGTAGTCGAGATTCCCCGCGATGAAAGCGCCAGGAGCGCGCAAGTCTCGTCGGAACAACACGAGGAAGAGGAAGGCCTGACTGGGAAGACCACGCTGGCGCAACCGGGAAACGCGCCGAATGCCATAAAGCAGACTTCGTCAGGGTTGCCCACGAGGCCGGCCGTTGCTCAAGCGCACCCGGCTTCGGCAAGACCGACGATTGAACAGATGCGGAGAGCAGGAGCACTCGCCGCCCAACGAGTCAGGAACGAAACGCCTGAGGTGCAATCTCACGCGACCGCCGTTCCAACTTCGCAAACGAGCAAGATCGAAGTTGTCGCCGCTCGACCGTTAGATCACCCGGCGCGCGAGTCAGAACCGATGTCTGCTCACCTGGCCGGGCCGCGGAGCGAATTGGCGTTTATTAAGCTGGCGGACGGTTTTGATTTCCCGGTGGGGAAACCGGATGCGAACGGCTATTACAAGGCCCGTGGCTTCCGTCCGAACGGCCACCTCGGTGAAGATTGGGATGGGGTCGGTGGTGGCGACACTGATCTGGGGGATCCGATTTACTGCATCGGCGATGGCGTTGTCGTGTTCGCGCGCGATTGCCACATGGGCTGGGGGAACGTCGTAATTGTGCGTCACGCCTATCGCGAAGCCGGGTTCACCCGAAACGTCGATTCGCTCTACGCGCACTTGCAGAAGATCCTCGTCCGTCGCGGTCAACCGGTGAGACGCGGTCAAGAGATTGCGACCCTGGGCAATGCGCACGGACTTTACGATGCGCATCTGCACTTCGAAATCCGTAAGAACATCGAGATCGGAATGAGCCGCGCGAAATTCGCACAGAACTTGAGCAATTACTTCGACCCGTCGCAGTTCATCCTTTCACATCGACACCTCCAGGGTGGCGGCCGCAGTTACCGCATTGCATTAAACACATTCACGCACGACGCCAGGATTCGCTGGGACAAGCTACCTAATTATTCGCACGCGCACACTGGCGGCGGCTCGACCGAGTCGGCCGCCGAGTTGAAGAAAACGCTGGCCGCGCGGAACACTGTCGCGCAATAAAAAGTTAATTGGTTAAAACAGTTACATCTTTCGCGGAAAAGCCGCAGTTTGGTCGCTTTTCTGTCGACCTTCCCGGCTGACCTGAGCGATCGCAGCGGGCTGCGAAAAATCCTTGCGGCTACCCGCTTCCTTTATACCGTTTGATGGCAAGTCCCGACTGCGTCTTGCTTGATGCGTCGGGAAATTTTTTGCCTACCGATGGCGAACACGATTTTAATTGGCGCGCAATGGGGGGACGAAGGGAAGGGCAAGATTATCGATGTGCTTACGGCCAAGGCCGACATTATCGTGCGGAGCCAGGGTGGAAATAACGCCGGCCACACTGTCATTCATGATGGCGCGACTTACGTGCTCCACCTGATTCCCTCGGGAATTGTGCGCCGCGGAAAAGTCTGCCTCATCGGCAACGGAGTAGTGGTGGATCCAATTGCCCTCATTTCCGAAATAGATGCGTTGCGCGAGGCTGGGATTCAAATCACTAATCGAAACCTGCTCGTCAGCGACTGCGCGCACTTGGTTTTGCCCTATCATCGTGCGCTCGACGAGCAACGTGAGCTGCGAAAAGGCCGCGCCAAGATCGGCACAACCAAACGGGGCATCGGGCCTGCCTACGGCGACAAAGCCGCCCGCACCGGACTACGCATCTCCGACTTAATGCAGCCAATTTTGTTCTCGAAAAAATTGCACGCCAAGATCCGCGAAAACAACAGCATTCTGGAAGCACTTGGCGCAAAGCCGATCAATTATCGCGGCGTCAACGAGAGTTATTTGGCCGCGGGAAAAAAATTGCGACCGTTTGTGGCGAACACCGTCCTCTATCTCCATCGCGCTTTGCAGCGCGGGAAGGAGGTTCTTTTCGAAGGCGCACAAGGCACGTTTCTCGACATCGATCACGGCACGTATCCTTACGTCACTTCATCAAATACCACGGCGGGCGGCGCCTGTACCGGGACTGGTGTGCCGCCGCACCGCATGGACCGGGTGGTCGGGGTGATGAAAGCTTATACCACACGAGTTGGCGAGGGGGCATTGCCGACCGAAGATCGAAAGCTCGCCCAGATGCTGCACAAATTGGGGCGCGAGTTTGGTGCGACCACCGGCCGGGCTCGCCGCTGCGGATGGTTCGATGCTGTGGCCACCCGTTACGCCACCATGATCAATGGGATCGACGAGCTGGCGATTACGAATTTGGATGGGCTCGATCAGGTCGATCCAATCCGCATTTGTGTCGGTTACCGTCTGAATGGCAAACGCCTCGCAGTGCCGCCGTGCGACGCCATCCAGCTTGATAACTGCGAACCGATTTACGAAAAAATGCCAGGCTGGAATCACTCCACGACTGCGGCAAGAAAACTCTCGCACCTTCCAGCAGCAGCAAGAAATTATGTCAGGCGCATTGCCCAGCTCACCGGGGCAAGATTGTCAATCGTAAGCGTAGGGCCCACTCGCGCCCAGACGATCTTCTTGTAGCGGAAGCAATGTCCCCTGTGATAAAGACCGTCCCACGGCACATCGCCATTATTATGGACGGTAACGGCCGATGGGCCCGGGCGCGCGGTTTGCCGCGAATCAAAGGCCACGAAGAGGGCGCAAAGGCTGCGCGCGAGTGTGTGGAAGGCTGTGCCGAGCTGAAAGTGCAATATCTTACGCTCTACGCTTTTTCGGCCGAAAACTGGCAACGCCCCAAAAGTGAAGTTTTCGCGCTGATGAAACTGCTCGAAAAGTTTCTGAAAGAGAAAACAGCGGAGCTGATCGAAAAAAATGTCCGGCTGCAAGCGATCGGGCAATTGACCGACCTGCCAGACGTTTGCCAACAGCAATTGCACAAATCAATTGAAGCGACCGCGAGTAACACCGGTCTGACTTTGATTCTTGCGCTTAGTTATGGCGGTCGGTTGGAAATTATCGACGGGATTAAAAGTCTCTTGCGCGCGATTGAGCTCGGCCACATCGACAAAGCCATGATCGACGTCGAGATGTTCAGCAAGCATCTTTACACGCGCTATTATCCCGACCCCGATCTCCTGATCCGGACCTCTGGCGAGATGCGTTTGTCGAACTTTCTCCTCTGGCAGCTTTCTTATACCGAAATGTACGTAACGCCCAAGCTTTGGCCCGATTTCACTAGGAAAGATCTCGCCGCCGCGGTGGAAGAATTTGGGAGGCGACAACGCCGCTACGGCGCGGTGGAGTAAAATCACATCTGCTCTAGCCAAGGTGGATCGAGCTCTCCGGCCTATCCGCCGTGGCGGAGCTCGATGCTAAACCAGGCGGCGAAGCCGCATTATTTTAACATCGCGCCCAGAGGTCGCGATCCACCTCGGCAACGTTTACACAAACTCTGCCGCAACCGAATCGGCGAGTAATTTGCCAGCGCGCGTCAGTATGAAAGATCCGCTCGATTTCTGAAGCAGACCCAGCCTAACGAATTCGCGCACTTCGTTCGGAAACGAGTCGAAGAACTTTGCCGCTACACCGTCACGCGTCCGCAGCGAAAGCGCGATTTTTTCCGCGCGTTTCGCCGTCGCCGTCAGCCGCTCGCTCGATGCAATTGCAGATTGACGAGCGAAAACGCGTTCGCAGTATTCGCGATAATTGCAGACATTCTGCCAACGCTCCATGCCGATCGTTGAAAACGCGCTCGGACCAATCCCGAGATAATCTTCACCCGTCCAGTAGGCTTGGTTGTGCACAGAACCGAAACCAGCCCGCGCATAATTCGATATTTCGTAATGCTCATAACCAGCCTCCTCTAAAACCGACATCGTCATTTCAAACAACTCCCCTTCGACATCGCTGTCAGACTGAAATTCACCGCGCGAGTGCCGCCGAAAAAATTCTGTGTCTTCCTCGTAAGTCAGACAGTAAGTAGAAATGTGTTCCGGCTGGAGAGAAATAGTTCTTTCCAGTGTCGCTCGCCACTGCGCGCCGGTTTGCCCGGGCAATGCAAACATTAGATCGATATTGATATTAGCGAAGCCAGCTGCGCGCAGAATTTGAAGGGATTCCGCGGCTTGCCCCGCGTTGTGTTCGCGCCCGAGGAGTTTCAATAATCCATCATCCCAGGATTGCACGCCGAGACTAATTCGATTCACGCCGAACTTTCGCAGCAGCTGGGCTTTTCTCAGCGAAACGCTTCCCGGATTCGCTTCGAAGGTCCATTCGACCAGGCGCGAGAGATCCAGCTGCTCATGGAAACCGCGCAGCAGCATTTCCAGGTGCGCGGTCGAGAGCGCCGTCGGTGTGCCGCCGCCGAAAAAAATTGTCAATGGAGAAAGATGCCGCGGCAAGGAGCGGCGGCTTCCCAGCCGCCGAGGCGACTGAGAAGTCGCCTTTCCTTGATGCTGCTCGAGATCGAGCAAAAGCGCCTGGCAAAATCGCTGCGTTTGTGAGCGGTCGAGAAGGTCCTTGTAAAACGCGCAGTAGGGGCAGATCCGTGCGCAAAACGGAATGTGAACATAAATGTGGCGAATCATATCTTTTCTAGTGGCAACCGTGTCGCCTGCCTGCGGATTGGGGAGCGCACGCGCCTCGCGTGTAGCATTCGGCGCCTCGCCGAATGTACAACGAGCGTCCGACAGATTTTCCAGGCGTAAAAAGTTTCCGGCGAGGGCGCCGGAAACAGCACGCGAGGCGCGTGCGCTCCCCAGAATTTCGCTACAGAGCACGCAGCCGACACGGCTGCCGCGGCAGTCGAAAAGTTGTGATTCGCGCGCTTGCTCATAAAGTCCGTTGGCATCCGCTCAAATTCCATTGTTGATCCAAAACGTAGCTCTTGTTTTTTTCTGCGCCATTGCCTCTGCAGTCGGGCAAGCTACTCCAGCGCCTACGCCGTCGATCGTTTATGTAACACATAATCCGGACGCGATTCGGGAATACAAAGCCAATCGCCCGGTGATACACGGCATGGTCGACCGGCTGGTGGTTGCAGCCACTGGACAGCCCGATCTGGCGAAAGCCTGGGCATCGCTCGTTTCGCCTAACGACAAAATCGGAATCAAAATCTCGGCGGCCGGCGGCGAGCTTTTTACTACCCATCACGACGTCGTTAATGCGATCGTCGATGGATTGGTCACCGCCGGACATCGGCGCGAAAGCATCATTGTTTGGGACCGTTCGATCGCCGGAATCAGGGACGCCGGTTATGCGCCGGGTGCGGACGGTTATCAGGTACGCGCGATTGCACCGCGAGACGGTTACGATCCAAAAGCCATAGTGTCGGCGCCACTGCTTGGAAAACTGGTGTGGGGCGATCTGGAATACAAAAGCGAGCTAGGAAAAATGCCGCTCCTCTCCGATACAGAAAACACCAGCAACACGAGCCATTTCGCGCGCATTCTCTCGAGCGAAGTCACAAAGATTATTAACGTGCCGGTGATGAGTAACAGCACGACCAATGGGATCGCCGGCTGTCTTTATAACGTGACGATTCCAAACATTGATAACTGGCGTCGCTTCGCGCAAGGTTCCGGGTTCGGCGCGGAAAGCATCGCGGAAATTTACAGTAATCCGCTGGTTGCAAAAAAAGTGGTGTTCAACTTGATGGATGGTTTGGTTGCCCTCTATGGTGGCGGCCCGGAATCGCAGCCGAACTATGCCGTGCATTACGCCACGCTTTACGCAAGCAAAGATCCGGTCGCCCTCGATGCCGTTGCCTTAAAGCGGCTGGATGAATGGCGGGCACACGCAAATTTTCCACCAGTTGGTGCGCTCAGCGGCTATGTTCGGTACGCGGGTGAGATCGGGCTGGGCAACGCACAAAGCGAGCGGATAGAAATCAAAAATGTCGGACACTGAGTCGACACACAGGCTTCCAGTCCGCCAGAGGACAGACTCGTTGCGGCGAGCACTCTGCCACGGAGTTCGTGCAGATGACGTTGTCTGCTTTGTGAGCCGAGATAACGCGTGAACAGGCGAGACCGCATTTCCGCAACCGAATTGCTTGGACCTATTCTGCGCGCGGTCTCGCGCTCATTTTATATTTCCATTCGGCTCCTGCCGAGAAGGCTTCGCCAGCCAGTTGGGCTGGCATACTTGTTCGCACGCGCAACCGACACGGTGGCGGACACGGCCGAGGTCCCAGCGCTGGTTCGCGCAGAAACGCTTTCTACCTTACGTGATATTATTGGGGGCGAGATCTCTCGGGATGCGACTGTCGATCTAATCGCGTCGTTTGCACCTCTGCAGAAAAGCCAGCCCGAGCGAACTCTGATCGAATCCATCCCCGATTGTTTGGCGCTTCTCGATCGATTGAATGCCGATGACCGCGGAGATATTCGCGCGCTGCTTGGCAAAATTACCAAAGGCCAGGAACTGGACATCGCTCGTTTTGGCGATCCTGATCATCCGCGGGCGCTCGCTACCGACCTCGAACTGCACGAATACACATATCTTGTTGCCGGATGCGTCGGCGAATTTTGGACACAGCTTTGTTTCCGACACGTGCGCAATTTCACGGAACTGCTGGAACCGGAAATGTTAGACCTGGGCAAGCGCTATGGAAACGGGTTACAGTTAATCAACATTTTGCGCGACACGCATTCGGATTTGCAATCGGGGCGATGTTATTTCCCCGTGCAAGAATTGCAGGAAATTGGTCTTGAGCCATCGCAAATTCTGATCGAACCCGCGCGGTTCGAGTTCATTTTCGAAAAGTGGCAAGAAGAGGCGCAGCGGGGGCTTACAGCTGGAATGCGCTACGTTCACGCGGTCCGCAACCGGCGCATTCGCGCCGCCACCGCGCTGCCCGCTCTCATCGGTGCGCGCACCTTATCAATGTTGCGCGCAGCGGGCTCGACCGAGTTACATCGAACCATCAAAGTCCCGCGACGCGAAGTCCGCGCCATGATTGCCCGCGTGGTTGTCACCATCGCCGGACGCGAATCACTCAATAAAATCTTTCTTCGCGCATTGGAGTGATCGCTGCACTTGGTTGGTGTGCTGTTTCTGCTGTCCCGTTATTTGGATTACAGAAAGTAACTTCGCTGCCGGTCGCTGATCGGTTTCTCGAGTTTCTCGAGCACTTGCAGCATGTCTTCCCAGACTTTTCTTTTTTCCGAGGGCGACTGGTTTCGCAACAGATAGGCCGGATGGTAAGTGATCATTAATGGCGTCCCGTTAAACGAATTCCAACGTCCGCGCAGTTCGCGCATCGTTCCGCGCGTGCCTAACAACCCTTCCACAGCTACAGCACCGAGCGCGACGAGCACTTTGGGTTGAATAATTCTGATTTGTTCAAGGAGATATGGCCGGCACGTTTGCATCTCTTGCGGAGTGGGTGCGCGATTGCCGAACGAGCCGGCCGGCATGTCCGGACGGCATTTCAGAATGTTGGCAATATAAACGTCTTCGCGCAGAAACCCCATTGCGCGAATGATTTTGGTGAGCAATTGGCCCGCCCGGCCGACAAAAGGCTCGCCTTGTGCGTCTTCGTCGACACCGGGCGCCTCGCCGATGAACATGATTTCGGCTTCCAGGTTGCCCACGCCGAAAACGGTTTGGGTGCGCGAACTGGCGAGATGCGGACATTTCATGCATGCGCAGACGCGTTCGCGCAGTGGTGCCATCCGTTCTGTCTTACTCAGTCCACTTCGAGAAGGTGTGATCTGCAACTGACCGAGCGAAGCCCTCGATGCGCAGGGCAAGCGGTCGCGCGTTTCTCGAATTCTTTTTAACGCATCGAGAACGAATTCGAGAGCTGGTTCTTGCATCGTCGGGATGATGTAGATTTTTATCCGACTGGACAAACTCTTTATGATGGATCGCGCTCTCCGAGCGCGATATTGCATACAAGCCGCGGAAGCGCCTCTGAATTTTGATCGCTTCGCGATTTGGTCTTAGCATCGCGCTTCGGAGAGCGCGATCCACCTGAATGAGCTCGAAGCTGAGCGACTACGATTATCCGCTGCCGAAAAATTTGATCGCGCAGCGACCACTGCCGCGTCGTGACGATTCGCGCATGATGCTCTTGCATCGTGATTCCCACACGATCGAACATCGAAATTTCCGTGAGCTAAAAACCTTTTTGCATGAGGGAGATTTGCTCGTCCTCAACGATACCCGCGTTTTAGCGGCACGCCTGTTTTCAGACGATGGGGCGATTGAATTTTTATTTCTGGAAAAGCTCGAACCCGCGCGCTGGAAATGTCTGGTAAAACCGGGACGCAAAATGCGGATTGGGACGACTTCCAAAATTGGCAATGTAATTTTGCTGGTCGAAGAGGTTTTGCTGGGTGGGGAGCGCATTGTTTCGCTGAATGAAGATGTCGATCTTTACGCGTGCGGGTCTATGCCTTTACCGCCGTACATTGCTCGCCAGAGCGATCGCGAAGATGAATTGCGTTATCAAACCGTATTCGCGCGAACGCCTGGGGCGATCGCCGCGCCTACGGCGGGACTCCATTTTACTCCGGAAAATCTAAACGAACTGCCGCATGCGTTCGTTACGTTGCATGTCGGCCCGGGAACATTTCGGCCCGTGCAATCGGAAAATATTTTCGAGCACCAAATGCATCCGGAACGGTTTTCCATTTCGGCCGCGGCTGCCGGTAAAATCAACGATGCGCGGCGCATCGTGGCAGTGGGAACAACCACAGTACGCGTTTTGGAATCGGCCCGGCGCGAGCAGGGAAAGGTGATAGCCCAAATTGGATCGACCGACATTTTCATTCATCCGCCGTATCGATTTCAAAGCGTCGATCTCTTGTTCACGAATTTTCACCTGCCGAAATCGACGTTGCTGATGCTGGTGAGTGCGTTCGCCGGTCGCGAATTTGTCTTGCGTGCCTACGCGGAGGGGATTCGAGAACAGTACCGGTTTTATAGTTACGGCGACTGTATGCTGATTTTGTGATTCAAACCACGAATCGACACGAATGGACACAAATAAAGTATGAGCAAATCTCCTGATTCGTGTTTATTCGTGTCCATTGGTGGTTAAATGAATGCTGTGGATCAACCGCGAGGCGAGCTGGTCATACAGACGATCGCGATGCCGAAGGATACAAACCCAAGCGGCGATATCTTTGGCGGTTGGTTGATGTCGCAGATGGATTTGGGCAGCAGTATTCTGGCGGCGAAGACGGCGAAAGCGCGGGTGGCGACCGTCGCCATGGAAGGGATGTCGTTTCTCCAACCGGTGCGGGTGGGGGATACAGTGGCCTGCTATGGCCGGGTCGAGAAGATTGGCCGCACCTCAATGCGGATTCCGGTCGAGGTATGGGTGACGCGCTACCAAACTGGCGAGCAGGTCAAGGTGACCCATGGAGTTTTCACCTGCGTTGCCCTGGGAGTGGACGGAAAACCGATTCTAGTGAAACGCGATGGGGTTTAAGGCTGCTGCTGGGGGGCGTTGCCATCCGCCGCTCTCGATGTAGAAAACGCGGTTGGTTCCGGGACTGATTCGGCCGTTGCGGTAATCTTCGGCGCGGCCTCAGGAAGCGATTTCATTTTGACCTTGGTCTCGCGACTCGCTTTGGCCTGAGCTCGCGCGACTTGACGTTGGCGCTGCCGCACATGTTTGCGGACGTAATGCCGATAGGCCATCTCCTGCCGCCCGTTTTTGGTCATATACGCGCATCCGGAGAACGCCAGGGAGGCGAGAATGATCCCAGGCAACCATCTGGCGATTTGCTTCCGCATTCCTGTGGTAAAGCACAATGCGTGCGAGCGCTCTGACCGCCTCGCTCGGTCGAGACGCGTCTCGACTGCGGCTGAGCGCCATCGCTAAATTCTAGAACAGCTCGCGGACGCAGTTGACGGCCCGGAGATAAACATGATGCGGCGCGCCGCGCATCAACTCTTGATTCATTAGGCTCACGGCATCGTTGCTTTGGGCTGGCATCATCTGAGGCAGAGGTTTTTCGTTCGGTCCTCCACGCCAAACTTCGAACAAATCCTCACAACTTGCCGACGCTACCACAAACTCGATGCCGCCTGAATTGAGAACAGTTTTGCCAATGGGAGCTTCCCCTTTCTCGTGCAGTTCGATGTCGATCATGCGCCCAGTCGGGTCGACGAATTTAAAGGTGTTGCCACCCTGTCCGTCTTCAACATTCCAATTCAACTGTGCGCCGAGCCAGCCGACGAAAAGCACGGCCGTGGATTTGAATCCCGGGGCAAAATCTATCTGCACATTTTCGATCTCACTAAAGTGATGATGAGAGGCGGGATGATCGAAAAATTGCGCAACCGCGTAACGGATCCGGTCCAGGCGCGTCCAATTCAAATCGCACAACACGATCCGTTGCTTTGCTTCGCGCTGCGCCGTTTCGACCAGCTGCATTTGGGCACGGAAATCTTTCCAGTCGTGACTGTCATAAATGAAACGATCAACCCACGCCCACAGCTGCGGGTCCATCGGATCGTGTAGTTCGTCCTGCCACCAAAAATAAAATGGCAGATCGGAATCCAGATGGGAGAAGACGATGCTCGGCAACAAATTCGCGCATGGTCCTTCCAGACGAAAAGAAAGTTGTTCTGAGCAAATTTGCTTGCTCCCGGTGCGGCTGACGTGGCAGTGCGCGCTAATCCACGCTTCGACCCGATTGTCACTCGCCTTGCAGTCTGCGCCAATGACGATGGCTCGGCAGGCGTGGTTTTCGGCAATTTTGGCTATGAGCTGGGTATTTCTTTCCAACGCGCCGGGCGCCTCGCTGTAAACGGCGAGGTTGATAAGCGAGGCGCGTGTCATCACGCCTTCGCTCTCGGCCCAGAGCTTCTTCAGCTCGTTGTCGATCTTGTCGATCTCGACCGGCAGGCCTAACGAATAGCTTTCAGCGACGGCAGGCATACGGGTAATTTCCTGCGCTCATAATCTCCTCCATGCACGGCCGTCGCGCGCGAGCAGTTCGTCTGCCGCATCCGGCCCCCAGGAGCCGGCAGGATAGAAAAACAATTCGGGCGCATCTTTTTTTGCCGCCCACGCGTTTTCGATTG
>Ga0070707_100003243_pt1 | contig 15415 bp, 14 predicted proteins | sample KBSK5502metaG_FD_65468 | JGI IMG/M metagenome (GOLD analysis project Ga0070707, IMG submission 65468) | Corn, switchgrass and miscanthus rhizosphere microbial communities from Kellogg Biological Station, Michigan, USA - KBS K5-50-2 metaG | ecosystem: Host-associated > Plants > Roots >... | reverse complement strand
AAGGCCCTCAGTCGTCAGTCACTTCACTGTGCGGCGAACTTGTAATTCCCCAGGTCTGGGTAGCACCGTCAGGGCTGCGACGGTTGCAGGGTAGCGCGTTTGGATGCCTGGTCGAGAAGATCGTCAAGCACGGACAAAGCGCCCGGGCGCGAAGGCCTCGAGCGTGACCCGCGTGTGCCGACCGAGGACGAGATCGGCGATCGCGCGTCCCATGGCGGGGCCATAGAGGATGCCCTTGCGGCCGCCCGCGGTGGCCACGTAGACGTGCTCGAGCCCGGGGACGCGGCCGAGCACGAGCAGCCCGTCGGAAGCCACGGGACGCAGGCAGGCCGTCTGCTGCGCGACCTGCGCGTCGGCCATCGCGGGCAGCATCCTCACGAGCGCGGCCCCGATCTCGTCGCGGGCCGCGGTCGTCGATTCCTCGTCGAAGCCCGCCTCCTCCTCGGTCGTCCCCGCCCACAAGAGCCCGTCGGTCTTGGTCGTGGCGTAGTTGTGGCCCCAGCCGACGGAGCAGTCGACCGGCGGCCCGGGAGCCTTCAGGCGGAGGATCTGGCCCTTGAGGGGACGGACGTCGAGCGGCACGCCGATCCAGGCGGAGACCTCACCGCTCCAGGGGCCGAGGGCGAGCACCACCGTGGAGCAGGCGATCACCTCTCGCTCGAGGACCACGCCCCTGACGCGTTCACCGTGGCGCCGCAGGCCGATCGCTCGCCCATGCCGCACCGTCACGCCCAGGCTCTCGGCGGTCCGGGTGAGTGCCAGCACCAGACGATACGGCTCGACGCCGGCGGTGCCCTCGATCAGGGTCGCCCCCAGCGTCTCTTCCGAGATGCGCGGCTCCACACGACGAGCCTCCGCACCATCGAGCCAGCGCGCCGCGTAGCCCGGCTGCCGCTGCTGCCAGGGCAGCGCCGCCTGGAGCCTCCGGACGTCCGCCTCGGTGAACGCCAGCGCGAGCGAGGAGCGCACGCGGAAGTCGACGTCGATCCCGGCCTCCTCGACGACGCTCTCGGACAGCTCGCGATGCAGACGCATCCCGTCCTGGGCGATCTCGGCCAGGGGCCCGGGGATGCCGAACCCGCTCAGCGGACTGAGCCCTCCGTACGCGAAGCCCGAGGCGTGACTGCCGATCGCGTCGCGCTCCACGACGACGCTCGTCACGCCAGCCTTGGCCAGGTAGTAGGCGGTCGTCATCCCCGCGATGCCACCGCCCACGATCACGACGTCGGGCGAGCTCTCGGCCATCGTCCCGAGATGCTGTCAAAGTCGGCGAGAGCGGTCAAACACGTCTGGAGAACGCTCCAGCGCCACCCGCGCTCCCGAGCGATACCGGTCGCTGACGGTCACTTTCTTCTCCCGGGCTCGATGGAAAACGCTACGACGCATGTCACGGCTTCGGTCCGCCACGTGGCAGGCTGAAGCCAAAGGTGACGCCGGTCGTGACTTGCCAGTCCGGTGCGGCTCGCGTGATCCCGCGCCGCACGGCGACATCCCAATAGACGTTCCGCGACGAGGGCTGCCAGATCAGACCGAGCAGCGTAGTGTTATTGGCCGGTTCGCCCTGGACACTCTCTCCGGCTACCTCGGCGACGACCCGGAGTTTCGGGTTGAGCGGCAACTCGCCGATGACGCCCCATACGCCGAACGGCTTGGCGGCATGTCGATCGATGCCTCCGCCAACGTTCACGTGGACGGTGAACGGCGCTAGACGCCCGCTCACGATGCCGGTCCCCTCGAAGCCCGCTCCGCGCTCGCCCCGCACAGTCGATGGCAACAACGGCCCCGCTTCGATCGCCACACCGACGCCGTCTTGTCCTTGAAGCACGCCCTCCTTGATCACCGCCTTGACGAACACGGCGGGGTCGATCACGTCCACGTCGCCGCCGGGACCACGTGCTACGCGGAACTCGCCGACCAGCTCGAGGTTGCGCCAGAGCCCGTAGTTCAGGACAGCGCTTGGGATCAGGAACGTGTTCTCCCCGCGCTCGCGCTGGAGTGTGAAGTAGCCGAGCTCGATCTCCACCTCCTTGGGGTCGGCGACTGCGGCATCCGTGGAAATGAACGGCCGGTATGCCTCGGCCTTCGGGAGCGCCAAAGAGAGGGTCGCCGCCAGCAGGACTACCAGCGGGATGATCGCGACCGGCCCTCTCGGCCCCTTCGTCGGAGTGCTCACGGACGCACGGTAATGGTTTTCTTGACCGCGAAGCGGACCGCCGAACCCAGCCTCGGTTCGTCGCGAGTGAGTGCCCACAGTCGCCACCCGGGACCGGTGATCGCCGTCTCGAACGTACCACCAAGACACGTGACGGAGTCCACTCGTCCGCTGAACGGCCCCTCGTCATCGACACACACATCCTCGGGCCGGATCGCGACAGACACGTCCCCGTTCGCTGCACCGCCCTCGGTTCCCGACAAGACGCCAAGCGTCGTCTCCACGTGTCCGTCGTGAAGCTTGCCGGCCAGCAGCGCACATCGCCCGAGAAAGGACGCGACGAAGGCGGTACTTGGACGCTCGTAGATCTCCCGGGGGGAGCCCACCTGCTCGATCCGCCCCTCGTGGAGCACGGCCGCCTCGTCGCCCAGGCTGAAGGTTTCACGCTGGTTGTGCGTGACGTAAAGGATCGTCAGCGCAAACCGCTGTCGCAGGTTTCGAATCTCGTCCAGCATCGCCAGGCGCAGCGGTGGGTCGAGGTTCGCCAGCGGCTCGTCCATCAACAAGATCCGTGGCCGGGTGACGAGGGCTCGCCCGAGGGCGAGGCGCTGGCGTTCCCCGCCAGAGAGTTCCGCCGGGCGCGCATCGCGGCGTGCGTCGAGGCCGAGCGCGGCGAGCGTCTCGCTGATCCGGCGGCGCCGCTCCTGGCGCGAGACGTCGCGACCCAGGACGAAGTCCAGAGTCTGTCCGACGGTCATGTGTGGCCAGAGGGCGAGATCCTGGAACACCATTGAAACGCCCCGCGACTCCGGAGCCCGGAAGACGCGGCGGCCCATGCTGACGACCTGATCGCCGATGAACAGGCGACCGCGAGCCGGCGTCTCGAAGCCCGCGATCAATCTCAAGACCGTGCTCTTGCAGCTCCCGGACGGTCCGACGAGGACCGTCACGAGGTTCTCCTGAACCGCGAGATTCACACCGTGGAGCACCGGACGTTCGCCGTATGCGAATTCGACATCCTCGAGCTTGATCAACTCCACGCGTTCATCCGCCGCGCGACGGCCACGGCGACGCCCGCGACCAGCATGACCGCCAGCGTGAGGGCGACCATGAGCAGGGCGAGCTCGGCCGTGACCGAACTCGAGCTGTTCGCCATGAGCGTGAAGACGCGGATCGGAAGCGTCTCGACACCCGGCGGATGCACGGTCATCGCAAGATCGAGATCGCGAAGGCACAGGATGAACGTGAGCCCCCACACCCCGGCGAGCGCGGGAGCCAGGCTCGGAACCAAGATTCGGCGGACCGTCGTGATCCACGGCACGCCGGCAAGGCGCGCAGCCTGCTCCACGGCCGGTGAGATGGACTGGAGGGCGACACCGATGGCGCGGACCGCCACCGGCGTGTAGTGAGCGACGTAGGCGATCAGCAGGATCACGACACTCATATAGATCCCGGTCAGCCCCGGCCGATTCCAGAAGAGGATCAGCGAGACGCCGAGCACCGTGCCGGGCGCGGCAAACAGCAACAACAACGCGCTGTCGAGGGTGTTGCGGCGTGTCGATCCCGTCCGCTCGACGAGATACGACACCATGAGCGCCGCCGCGAGTCCGATCGTCGCGGCCACCGTCGCCGTCCACACGCTGACCACGATGCTCGAGGCCGCACCACGCAAGGCGGCCAGGTAGCTCGCCGCGCCACCGGCTTCACGCTCCAGCCCCGCAAGCGGCAACACGACGGTGGCCAGTCCGTAGGTCCAGCCGCCGACAGCGGCGGGAAGGCGCCACGCCCCGAGCGGCGCGACGAGGGGCGCGAGCCGCACGCGCCCGAGGGATTGCGCCGGCGTTTTCAGCCAGTAGCGCTCGGCCCCCAGGCCCGCGAGGACCAGCAGCATGAGCGGGATCGACACGACCACGGCAGCCCGGATGTTCAGGGAGGCGGCGAACTCCGTGAAGACCGCACCGCTGAACACCGGATAGCGCAGATACGCCGCTACGCCGAACTCACCCACGACGAGGATGAACGTGACGAGCATCCCAAGGCCAATCGCACGCGCAACGAGTGGTAGATCGATCCGCCAGAGGATCCGCGGCCAGCGGAACCGGAGTCGTGCACTCTCCTCGATGGGCGGGTCGATGGTGCGCAGCGAGATGCGGACGAGGTGCATGACGATCGGGGTATAGGCGATGGTGAGGACGAGCACGGCCCCGCCCAGGCCGAAGAACATATCCGACGCCCTCCGGCCGGCGGTCGCACCTCCCACGGCGGCGACGAGGCCATGCCGACCCAACACGGTGAACCACGCAAGGGCGAGGATGTATGGAGGCAGGAAGAGGGGAAACGTCAGGAGCGCCACGAGCGCGCGCCGTCCGGGCAGGTCGGTCTTGGCGGACAGCACGCCGAATATCGTTCCCAGGACGCCGACGAGCACGGCCACCACGATCCCGAGCCGCACCGTGTTGCCGAAGAGCATCGCGGTGCGCGATGAGACGAGACCGGCCCCCGAGCTTACGACGTCGCCGAGCGCGACGATCGCGAGCCACGCGAGCGGCAGCGCCCCTGCGATCAGCACCACCAGGAGACTTCCCGCGAGCCACGGCGCCGGGCGCCAGCGCAACGAGCGCCGCGTGCTCAGCTGGTACCGCTCCACTGCTTGAGGTAGGGCAGGATCTCGTCGATCGTCTTGCCGAGCGTGGAGTAGGTCACCGCCATGTCCTTGATCGTCGACACGGACTTCACATTCGGCGGCACCGGCACGTTCGGATGGAGCGGCATCTGCGCGGCGGTGCTCTTCGCGAGCTTCTCTTCGACCTCGCGCGACAGTAGATAGTCGATGAGCTTCTTCGCCGCTTCCGGATGCGGCGAGCCCTTCACCAGCGCGGCGGCGTTCGGCATGACGAGGGTGCCGATACCGGTCTGGTCGGGATACACGACGGCCACGGGCTTGTGCTGCTCGATGGCCTCGCTCGCGTCATCCGTATCCGTGAACGCCCACGCCAGTTCGCCCGAGGCGACGAGATCCTTCGCCTCTCCGTTGCTCGTGACGAGCTTGACGCCGTTGGCCTTGATGCCGTCGAGGAACGTCCTCGTGGCCGGCGTCCCCCAGAGCGCGACCAGCGCCGCGACCTGGGTCGTCGTCGTCCCGAAGAGCGGGTTGGGGAGACCGGCGCGACCCTTCCAGCGTGGATCGACGAGGTCGCGCAGGGACGACGGCGCCTCGCCCGCCTTCACCTCGTTGGTGTTGTAGAGAATCACGCGCGCTCGAGCAGAGAACCCCGTCCAGTATGCGTCGGGATCGCGATAGCGGGCGGGAATGTCGTCAGCACTTGGCGAACGATACGCCTCGAGCAGCCCCTGCTGCTGCAGCATCACGGTCCGCAGCGGCTCGTTGGCCCAGAAGACGTCCGCCTGGGACCGACCGCGCTCGGCGACGATTCGCAGGGCGACCCCCGTGCTCTTCGTCTCCTCCGTGTCGTAGACGGCGCGGACCCTGATGCCGCTCGCCTTCTCGAAGTCCTTCAGCACGGGCTCCGCGAAGACCTGGTCTTCGGAGGTATAGACCACGACCTCGGAGCTCGAGCGCTGACAGGCCGCGGTGAGCGTCGCGAGGATCAGCCCGGCGAGGCCGATCCGGACGGCTCTCACCACTGCGCCAGGCGCGCCGCCTCGAGCCGCTCGTCGCGCATCCGGCCCGGGAGCGCGAGGCGAATCTGCTTCAGGCGCTCGGCTCTCTCGACAGGCAATGACGCTTCGTGGACGGGATATTCGTCCATCGGTTGCCCTCCTACTTCCTCGCGATCGAGTACTCTTCCTCTTCACTTCACCGCTGCCGCGGTGCGGGTGTCACAGGTCACGGCGAGCAGCAGTCATGCGGCTCTCCGGCGCAAGATCGTGCGGCGGAGGAGCCAGCGGCTGACCGTCAGCGCCGCCAGCGCGCCCGCGGCAGCGAGGACCGCAGCGCGCGGCATCGCGACGGTCAGGCCGAGGCAGCCGACGATCCCGTACCAGGAGAAGATGGGCGAGGTCAGGCGCTTCCTGACCGGCAGCTGGAGCGCCGAATAATGCGTGATGAAATACCAGGCGAGCATGAACGAGCCGCCGACCTCGATCAGTGGCCGGAGATCGAAGACGACGGCGGCGCCCGCGCTCAGGAGCCCGAGGGCGAGGACCGCACGGCGCGGGCTGCGCGAGCGCGGGTGAATCTTCCCCAGCCAGGCGGGAAGCTCGCGCGCTTCGGCCATCGAGAGAACGACGCGCGAGGCGCTGAGCAGGTCGCCCAGGATCTCCGCGAGCGCGGCGAGGATCGCCGCGGTGAGGATGACCCAGCTGCCCCATTGTCCCATCGCCCTCTGCGCCGCCGCGAGCATCGGCGTGTCCTGCCGTCCGATCTCGTCCGCACCGAGCACCCCGAGGGTGATCGCGCCGACACTTAGGAACATCACCGCTGCGATCGCGACGCCGCCGCCGATGGCGATAGGGATGGTTCTCCGCGGCTGCTTGACCTCGCTGGCCATGATCGCCATCCGCATGAAGCCGTCCCAGGTCCAAAAGAAGATCGCCGCCCCGGCGGCGACGCCGAGGGGGCCCTTGTCGCCGAAGACCGGCGCAAGGTGGCCCACCTCCACCGCGTGCAGCGAGGCACCGCCGTACAGCGCAAGCAGGCCGACGACCACCGCGAGGAGCCCGATGAGCACCCGCGAGGTCAGCTGGATGCCGAACAGGTTGAGGCCGGTGATGGCCAGCACTCCGGCGCCCGCGACGATGCGCGCCGGAAGACCCGGGATCACCTGCCCCAAGTACGTCGCGAAGGCGAGCGCGATGACGCTCATCGAGACGAGGTTCTTGCCGAGGTAGCCGCAGCCGGCGATGAAGCCGAGCGTCGGGTGATGGAAGTCCCGGGCCCAGGTGAAGGCGCCCCCCTCGGTCGGGTTGTTCACGCCGAGCTGCGCCGCGCTGATCCCGGTCGCCAGGGCGACGCTGCCGCCCAGCAGGATGGCGACGAGGATACCGCTGCCGGCGGCCTCGGTCGCCGCGCCGAAGGTGGCGAAGATGCCGATGCCGACCATCATCCCCGCCGTGAAGAGCGTGGCCGCAACCGGCCCGAGCTCCCGCCTGAGGCGGCCTCCTCGCGCACTACTCACGACAGGTTACTTCGTGGTCGCGAGTGTTGAACGGCAGTAGGCATACAGCGCGAGATCCCTCGCGGTTGGCTGCCGGTCGAGGGCGCCCACCTCACCGAGCAGTGTGATCACGATGAGCACCAGGGTCGCGAGAGTGCGTTGCGCTACTTCGATCCCTCCGCCTTCTTGCTGTTCGTCAGGTCGAGAGCTGCCTTCAGGCCTCGCCCCAGCTTCACCGCGTCGTCGTTCGCCCAGAAGTGCATGTAGAACAGGCGCGGATTGTCGCCCAGGGCGTGGTTGTGCAACGCCGTCACCTGGATCCCGTGCTCGCGAAGCGCCTTCGCCACCGGGTTGACCTCGCGGCCGATCAGCACGAAGTCGCCGGTGATCGCCGCCTTCCCGTCCCCGGTCGGCTGAAAGTTGAGCGCCGTGCTCACGCCCATCGCGGGCAGCAGCTCCATACCGTTCTCGGTAATCTTCTCGGCGCGAGCCACGCTCACCTGCAGGATGCCGTTGTTCACCCGGCCGGTCCGCCCGAGCGCGGCTTCCACCTGCTTCTGATCGATCTCCGGTCCTCCACCCGCCGGCCCGCCGGCCGCAGCCGCTTGACCGAGCGGGGTGGCGCTCGCGGAGAGCGCTTCGCGGATCGACGTGGCAAGCTGCACAGCATCCCCGCGACCGCTGTAGTGCATGTACATGACGTGCGGCGACACTTCGTTTAAATGGTTGTGGATCGCCGTGACCGCGATGCCCTTGGCCAGCAGCCGCGCCATGACGTCTTGAACCTCCTCGTCGAGCAGCACGAGGTCGCCCATCACCATCGCGTCCTTGCCCATCTTCTTGAACGCCGCGTAGGAGCCGAGCGCGAGCCCAGCCTTGACGTCGACGCCCTGCACTTTCACTTTCAGATCCGTCCGCGGCATCGCCACGCGGAAGACGCCCCCGATCTGGAGTTGCCCTGACTTGCCGAGCGCCTCTTCGACCGGCTTCCAGTCGGCGCCGGACTGTTGCTGCGCCCTGACGTCCTGTATCGCTGGGCTCACTATCGCGATTCCGGTCGCCATTGTGGTGATGCCGCCGATGAGCAGCAGGTACTTCAGCCTCAGGATGTTCATGACGCGAACCTCCGCGCCCGCCGGGGAGGCCGATCCCCCGCCTCAGGGCGCCGCCGAATCGTTATCGAGCATGCTCCCGTGGTTCACGATGAGCCTCTCCGAGAGGCCCTTGAGCTCCTTCGGATCACATGACAGCGGCTTGATGTCGTACGGCATGATTAGCCGCCTCCCATCACGCCACGAATCGTCAGGTCATCGAACGCCGTGACCGAGTCCGCCTTGGTCCACAGCCCCACGCGACCGGACTTGAAGCGCGCATCGCGGTGATCCAGATACAGGGTGCCGTCGAGCCAGGCCTGGATGCGATCGCCCACGGCCACCACGCGGAGGGCGTGCCACTCTCCGAGCGGCGGTGCTTTCACGCTGGCGGTGGCGAGCTGGCGGCGCCCGCGGTCGTAGTAGTAGAGCCGGAAATTGCTTTCGAGCCCGTTGGCCCGGACCACGTAGTACTTGCCGTCGGCGAACCGGAACACGATGCCGCCCGAGGCATCCTCCTTTCCCGACAGCGGGTTGAACTTCATCATCACGTCCACGTCGCTATATGGCCCTGGGGGCGCGACGATGACGTTGAACTCGTTCCGGGTCGCGCGCTGCACGAGCACCTTCTTACCGCTCGGCGCGCCGGCCATCGCTTCGACAGCCCACTGCCCGTTGACCGTCGTCCAGCCTTCGATGCCTTTGGCCTCGAAATCGAATTTGTCCACGGGCACGTTGTCGGGCACTTTGAGCTCCTCGGCCGCGCTGGCCGCGGGAACCCGCGGCCACCGGGCCACCACGAGCGCGGCCAATGTCGTTGTGAACAGACCCCGGCGCGTGACATTCATGATGCTCGTCTCTCCTACTTCGGCAGCACCAGGCTTCTATCGGCGGTCATCCTTCAATCGAGCTTCTCGGCCACGGTCTTCCACTCGGTGCCCTTCACCAGCATGACGTCGGCCACGGGGTGGCCGTCCTTCAATGCCGGCATGATGCTGACGACGCGATACCCCTTGTTCTCCTTCACGGCCGCGGACGCCGCCGCATCGAGGGACCGCTTCGCCTTGGCCATGGCTTCACTCTGGGCCTTGGCGTGCTCCAGATCGTCGCCTTGGGTGATCGGCTCCGCCTTGGCGACCTTCCCGGTCTTGTGGTCCACGATCACCTCGGAGAACTTGTCGCCCTTCATGGTGTAGACGGAGAGCTGGAGCTTGCCATCGTCCAGCTCGTATTTCGCGGAGATCGGCTTGCCTTCCTTCGTGCTCGCTGTCAGTCCACTCTGCAGCGAGACCTTGGCGTCCTTCAGAGCCTTCGCCAGCTCGGCGTGTTCCTTATCCCCGTGCTGCTGCGCCCAGCCGGTCGGAACCGTAAAGATCGACGCCACGATCAGCGCCAGTGTTACCGTCATCGTCTTCATTGGTCAGCCTCCCGTCTTCTGCGTGTGGTGCTGGTGCTAGGTCTTCTGCTTCAACACCGCGTAGAGGCCTTCGAAGATCCCCACCCCGCGGGCGAGCAGCTCATCGTCGTCCGGGGTGGCTTCGACCAGGCCATTGATCGCGAGGTCAAGGCCCGTGGCTTCATTGCGGGTGAACTTGCCGTCGTGCAGGTCTGCCTCGTGAACGATCTCGGCGATCACGTGGACGCGCCGGCCCTTGATCCCGAAGCGCTTGACCAGGGTCTCGAACGTGCAGTCCTCCCCGTGATGCCCGAAGTCGGCCCCGAGGACATCGAACGGGATCCCCTTCCGCGCGGCATCGGCCGCATCCGCGAAGGCGAACTTGGCGTCCGGATCGCAGAACCGCTTGATGAGCCAGGCGGACGCGATGCGGTCGATGTGGGGCCGCGGGCGCGTCACCCAGGTGCTGCCTCGAGGCGGCAGTGAGGTCCGGTGGCGTCCGCTCGCGGGGCGCGGGCGCGTCTCGGCCGCACGCAACCGCTTCGCCGTCGTCTCCCACAACGTACGCGCCCGCCCGCCGAGCGGCGCTTTCAGGTAATCGATCGCCTGAACGCGGTCCAGCTCCCGCTTGAGGCCGTCGAGCCTGCCGCGAAGTTGCGCGATCGGTCGGCGGTGGTTCCCGTGATATCGGTCGAGATGCCGGAGGATCTCCCGGCACCCCTGGATGATTGCCTGGTACTCGGGCCCGCGCGCCTTGTGAAACAGGTCGGCGATTTCCTCGTCGGTCATGGTCTCGACGCGATCGACTCGCAACAGCGTTGCCTCGCCCCGGACGGACTGGATTTCCTGCACGAGCCACTGAAAGAGCTCGGTCGTTTCGGGAGTCTCGGGGAGGATCCAGCCCGCCCCCCGCAGGCGCACGGCTCCCATCCGTTGCAGCCTGCGCCACACACCGACACGGTGCCGCGTCGGCGTGGGCGGCAGCGTGGTGAACAGGGTCAGCCAGCGCATCGAATCTCACCGTAACTCTTGATACAGCACTCGTCAAACGTTACACTTTCGCCGAAGTGTCGAGGGAGGATCGCTGATGAAAACGGACAACGGGCCCGGGCGCATTCCTCTTCGCGACCTCGTGCGCTACTTCTTGCGGCTCGGCCTCATGGGCTTCGGCGGCCCTGTCGCGCTCGTCGGTCAGATGGAGCGCGAGCTGGTGGGCGACAAGAAGTGGCTGACCAAAGAGGAAATGCGCGAGGGCATCGCCGTCTGCCAGTCGCTGCCCGGGCCGCTCGCCATCCAGGTGGGCATCTGGATCTCGTACATCCGCGGCGGCTTCTGGGGTGCGTGGGCCGGAGGCTGGGCGTTCATTCTGCCGAACTTCATCATCGTCGCCGGCCTCGCGACCCTCTACGTTCATTTCGAGGGGCTTCCCGCCGTGGCCGCGATCTTCTACGGCGTCAGCCCCGCCGTGATCGCGCTCATCCTCCACTCCTGCTACCGCCTGACCAAGCTCGGGATGAAGGATTGGATCGAGTGGGCCCTGGCCGCTGCCGCGTTCGCGATCACGGTGGCCGTGCAAGCCGAGGTCGCCCTCGTGTTCGTCGGTTGTGGCCTCCTGGGCCTCCTGTACTACGGCTCGCTCTTCCGCGGGCGTCAGGCGACGTCGACAACATCTTCGCTGCTGATGGGTGTACCGCTCGTCGTCGCGAGCTCGTCGCCCACCCTCGGCGCGTTGCTCGGCAAGCTGCTCACGTTCTTTCTCAAGGCGGGCTCGCTGACCTTCGGCAGCGGCCTCGTCATCGTCCCCTTCCTCGAGAAGGGCCTCGTGCAGCAGACGGGATGGCTGAACGAGCGCGAGTTCCTGGTCGCCGTGGCCATGGGCATGATCAGCCCCGGCCCCGTCGTCATCACGGCGACGTTCGTGGGCTATCTGGTGGCCGCGCGGTTCACGGGATCGCTGCTCGACGGGCTCTGGGGTTCCGTCGCCTCGACGGTCGGGATTTTCCTGCCGTCGTTCCTGATGATCCTGATCGTCGCGCCCATCCTGCTCCGGTACCGGACGAACCCCAACGTTCAGGGCTTCATCAAGGGCGCCTACGCCGCGGCCATCGGCACCATCCTCGGCGCGTGCGTGTTGCTGGCGAAGATCGCCATTGGCGACTGGCTCACGGCGCTCGTGGCACTCGGGAGCCTCGTGGTCCTGTTTCGCTGGAAGGTCAGCAATCCGCTGCTGGTCGCGGTGACCGCGGTCATCGGGCTGATCGGGTTCCAGCTGCTGAGACCCGAGTGGGTGTTCGTCAAGTGAGGCCGCACCTCGGATAAGGCCTCCGATCCCGAGGGTCGTCCGCTCGATGACGAGCTTTCTGTGGGCCATGCGGCCCTACTTCCGCCAGGTCGCCGGGCAGCTCGTGCTCGGCTCCGTGGCCGGCATCGTGATGAACACGGCGGTCGTGTTGCCCGCGATTCTCCTCGGGCGGGCGATCGACACCGCCCTCGGCTTCGAACGCGGCACCGCCACCGCCGATGACGTCACCCGGGCCGCGCTGCTGTTCATCGGCGGAACCCTCCTGACCGAGGTGCCGCGCATCGCGAAGCGCTGGTGGCTCATGACCGCGAACGCGCGGATTCGCGCGAACGTACGGGCCGACGCGTTCCGCGGGGTTCTGGCCTGGCCCATGGCCGATCTCCAGAAGACGCCGATCGGCGAGGTGATGGCTCGCATCATCGGCGACGTCGAGGTGATGGGGGTCGGCGTCCGGGAGTTCACGATCGAGACCTGGGACACGCTGCTGTTCTCGCTCTCCTTCGTGGTGGCCATGCTCGTCTTCGACCCTGCGCTCACGTTGGTGGCGCTCCTGCCCGTCCCCTTCGCGATGGTTCTGGCCCACGCCACCGGGCGCTGGGTGGCGCGGCGAACGACGGCGGCGCGCGAGGCGAACGCCGAGTTGACGTCGACGATCCAGGAAGATCTGGCCGGGATGCGGGTGCTGCGTCTGTTCGGTCGCGCGAGCGCGTCGATCCGACGCGTGGCCGATCGATCGGCGGCGCTGGCCGCGAGAAACCTGAGCCTGGCGCGCCTGAGGGGCGGCCTGCAGCCCGTCTACACGACGGTGATGATCGCCGGTGTCGTGCTGATCGTCTGGCGGGGCAGCGAACGCGTGGTGGCCGGCATGATGACCGTGGGCGCGTTCGTCGCCTATCTCGAGCTGTTCCTCCGCTTCGTCAACCGCGGCCATCGGATTCCCCAGCTCGTGAACTCCGTGCAGAGTGGCGCGGCGGCGTATGCGCGGATCCGGCCATTGCTCGCGCCGCCCGCGGCGGTGACCGGCGAGCCTCCCCTGGCCTCCTTTCGTCCGAGGCACGTCACCGGCATCGCCCGGAACGCCGTCCCGGCCGCGCGAAGCACGTCGGGCCCGGTCGCGGTCGCGCTCCGTGACGTGACGCTCCGGTACCCAGGCGCTGAACGCCCAGCGCTCAGGAACCTCGACCTCGACATCCCTGCCGGCGCTCTCGTCGGCATCACCGGACCCGTCGGCTCCGGCAAGAGCGCGCTCACGCGCGCTCTCCTCGGCATCTATCCGCCCGAGCGCGGCGTGGTCCTCGTCGACGGGCGTCCGCTCGGGGAGCTCACGCCGATGCAGCGCAGCGGGCTGGTCGGCTACCTGCCGCAGGACGCCTTCCTGTTTTCGGGCACGCTGCGGGAGAACGTCGCCTTCCGGCGGGACGGTAGATCCGACAACGATCCGTTCCTGATGGAGGCGATCCGGGTCTCGGCTCTCGACGAGGACCTGCGGCAGTTCCCCCGCGGACTCGACACCGAGATCGGTGAGCTCGGCGTCCGGATCTCCGGCGGTCAACGGCAGCGGGTCGGCCTGGCGCGCGCGCTGGCCGCCGGCGCGCCTCGTCTGCCAGGGCTTCTCGTCCTCGACGATCCGTTCTCCGCCGTCGACGTCGCGACCGAAGCGCGCATCGTCGCCTCCCTGCGACAGGCGTTCGGTCCGCAGGCCCGGCCCGAACACCGCATCACCATCGTCTTGTGCTCGCACCGCCTGGCCGCATTTCCTCCGGCCGACCTGGTCGTGGTCCTCCAGGGCGGCGAGATCGAAGAAATGGGCAAGCACGGCGACTTGATGGCCGCCGGGGGCCTGTACGCTCGCATCTTCCGGGCCCAGCTGAACACCGAGGTCGTCGCAGTGAACGGGACCCGTCGATGAGCACCGGCGGCCTCGCCGCTGGCGACGTGACGGCGGAACGTCGGTCACCGGGCGAAAACCTCGTCAGGCTCGTGAAGCCCTGGCGCGCACGAGCGAGCCTGGTGGTGCTCTTCGTGCTCGGCGCCGCGACGTTGGAGCTCTTCCCGCCGTTCATCATTCGCACGATCGTCGACGACCACCTGACCGCTGGACGGCCCTCCGGCTTGCTCGCGCTCGCTTCGCTCTACCTGGCGGCCAGCGCCGGCGTCCAGGTGATGACCTTTCTGTACAGCTATCTCGCGGCGACGATCGCTCAGGGTGTGCTTGCGAGCCTGCGGGTGCGCCTGTTCGCCCATCTGCATCGATTGCCGGCGTCCTACTTCGACCGCACGCCGCTGGGCGACGTCATCAGCCGGTGCACCTCCGACGTGGAGATGCTCGAGACCGTGTTCTCCTCGGGCGTCGCGGTGCTGGTCGCCAACCTCGTGAGGCTGCTGACGATCGGAGCCGGGATGGTCGTTCTGAGCGCCCGTCTGGCCCTCGTCGCGGCATTGGTCCTGCCGCCGCTGGTATGGGCGCTCCGTTTCCTGCAGGTGCGCGTCCGCCATGCGGAACGCGCCAATCGCATCGCGGTGGGTGCGCTGACGGCCCGTCTCCAGGAGAGCCTGCGAGGCGCCGAGGTGATTCGCGCCTTTGAACGGGAAGACGAAGCCGCCGGCGGCTTTCGCCGCGCCCTCGCTCACGCGCTGGCGGCCTCGAATCGCGCGATCCTGTTCTCGGCGTTCTACACGCCTGTGACCGCCATCCTCTCGGCGCTCGCGGTCGCGCTCCTGCTCGCCGCCGGGACCCGATACGCCGCGGGCGCGCTTGGCGTCTCGATCGGCACCCTGGCCGCATTCCTGATTCTCCTCCAGCGCTTTTTCCAGCCGATCACCGCGCTCGGTGAAGAGTGGCAGACGGTCCAGGGCGCGATGGCCGGCGGCGAACGGATCTTTGCGACGCTGGCGCTCGCCTCCGACGACGTCGGCGGGAGCCCGGCGCGGACGGAGCACGACCGCCAGCGCCCGGCCATCGATCTCACCGACGTCGTGTTCGGGTACGGCGACGGGGCACCGGTGCTCCGGGGCATCTCGCTCTCGGTCGCCGCCGGCGAGCACGTCGCCCTGGTGGGACGCACGGGTGCCGGGAAGACGAGCCTGCTCCATCTGCTGGCGGGCCTCTATGCACCCCGGGCGGGGACGGTGCGAGTGACCGGTCTCGACCCGCGGGCCCTGGACGAAGCGGAGCGCCGGCGGATCGTCGGGGTGGTCCCACAGGTGGTCCAGCTCTTTTCGGGAACGGTGTTCGACAACCTCACTCTCGGAGACGTCTCGGTGCCGGAAGCGGCGGTGCTCGAGGCGGCGCGGGTGGGCGGCGCCGATCCGTTCATTCGCGCCCTCCCGCAGGGATATCAGACCGTGCTGAGCGGC
>Ga0070707_100003242_pt1 | contig 15418 bp, 12 predicted proteins | sample KBSK5502metaG_FD_65468 | JGI IMG/M metagenome (GOLD analysis project Ga0070707, IMG submission 65468) | Corn, switchgrass and miscanthus rhizosphere microbial communities from Kellogg Biological Station, Michigan, USA - KBS K5-50-2 metaG | ecosystem: Host-associated > Plants > Roots >... | reverse complement strand
CCGAAGCCTCCAGGATCGACATCCACCTGGAGCCCTTGGAGCCGGCCCTGGTGCGCGGCCAGGACGTGACCGCCAACCGTGCCGACCTCGCCGACCGGGTCCGGGAGGTCGTGGAGGGGCATCGCGAGGTCGTCAGCCTGCGCGACCTGGAGCTGTCGGCCCGCGACGGCGCCATCTACGCGCACGTGGTGGCGGAGATGGCCCCCGGCACCAGCCTGGAGTCGGCGCACGCGGTTGAGACCCAGCTCGAGGACATGCTGCGCGCCGCAGTGCCCGACCTGGAGAACGTCGTGGCGCGCGTGACAGCTTGAGGTCACCCCACAAAATCTCCGATTTTGCGGGGGCCCCGACTTGAGGCCGGGCCGGCCCAGCGACCTGCAGGCGCTCCGGGAGGTGACCAAGCGCCTGGTGCGCGAGGGCATCACCAACTGCGTGCCCACGGCGAGCTGGTTCCAGCGCATGCTCGGCGACTTCGACTGGGCTGCGCGCTCCCGGATCGTGGAGCAGGACGGGGAGATCGTGGGCGGCGTCCTGGTCTTCGACCGGCCGGTCAACGAAGGAACGCTGGCCAGGGCGGAGGTAATGGCCGGCCCTGAGCTGCTCGTCCCGCTGGCGGATTGGGGCATCGCCCTCAGCCGCGCCTCCGCCGCCTGGTGCGTGCAGGTCTGGCGCGGCCGCGGCCACGCCGATGGTCTGGAACGCACCGGCCTCGCTCGGGCACGCGGGTTCTGGCGCATGGACCGTCCCAACCTGCTGGCGGTGCCCGCGCCGCCCCTACCGGACGGCTACCGGCTCCTGGACGACACCAGCCCAGAGCTCGGCGGCGAGCGGTGGGTGGCGACCTACAACGCGGCCTTTGCCGAGCACTGGCGCTTCAGCCCGAGCCACGCGGATGCCGTCAGCCGCCGCCGGCAGGCGCCGGGCTTCGTGCCCGGGCTGGAGCTCATGGCCGTGACCGAGGATGGGCGGCCGGCCGCCCTCGTGATCTCGGGCCTGGAGGAGTACGAGGAGGACAGGCGGCCGCAGCCGGTGGGCTTGGTCGGGGTTGTGGGCACTCTGCCCGAGCACCGGCGCCAGGGCCTCGCGGCAGCGCTCACGGCCGAGGCGCTGCGCCGGCTACGCGCCGCCGGAGCGCGCAGCTCGTCGCTCTACGTGGACGCGCAGAACGCGACTCGCGCCTACGACCTTTACCGGCAGCTGGGCTACGAGGTGGGCTTCGAGGACGAGGTCTGGGAGCTCACCTTCAGCTGAGCGGCGGCGGCACGGATGGCCTCCCAAGCCGCCCGCACGTCGTCCTCGGTGGTGCGCAGGTTCCCGATCGCCATCCGCAGCACGTAGGCGCCGCCGACCGTGGTGTGCGAGATGAAGGCCACGCCCGAGCCGTTGACCGTTTCCTCGATGCCGCGGTTGGCGGCGTCGCCGCCGCGGTGCCGGAACACGACGGTGCTGAAGGGCACCGGCGCCAGCAGCTCGAAGTCAGGGTCGCGCTCCACCCACGCCTTCAGCTTCTGCGCCATCTCGATGTGGCCGGCCAGCACCTCGCGCGCCCGCTCCAGGCCGAAGGCGCGCAGCACGAACCAGAGCTTGAGGCCGCGGAAGCGGCGCCCCAGCGAGGTGCCGTAGTCCATCAGGTTGCGGACGCGGCCGGCTTCCGGGTTGCTGAGGTAGTCGGGAACCAGGCTGAAGGCCCTGCCGAGCACGTCCTCGCGCCGGCAGTAGAGGACGCTGCAGTCGATCGGGGTGAAAAGCCACTTGTGGGGGTTGACGACCAGCGAGTCCGCATGCTCGCAGCCCGCGAGGACGTGGCGGTGCGAGGGCAGGATGGCGGCCGCCCCGCCGTAGGCCGCGTCGACGTGCAGCCACAGCCCATGGTCCCGGGCGATCTCGGCGACCTCGGGCACCGGGTCGATGGAAGTCGTGCTGGTGGTGCCCACGGTCGCCACCACCGCGAACGGCGTCAGGCCGGCGGCCCGGTCGCGGGCGATGGCCGCGGCCAGCTCCGCGGGCCGCATGCGGAACTCGGCGTCGACCGGGATGCGCACGCAGCCCGCGGAGCCGGTGCCCATCACCAGGCCCGCCTTCTCCACGCTGGAGTGGGCCTCAGCCGAGGTGTAGTAGCGCAGCCGCCGGCTGTCGACGCCGCGCCGGCCCGCGTCAAGCCCGGCCGCCTCGCGCGCCGCCACCAGGGCGTAGAGGGTGCTGCTGGAGGCGGTGTCGTTGATGACCCCGCTGAAGCCTTCGGGCAGGCCGATGGCCTGGCGCAGCCAGTCGGTGGCCACCTCCTCCACCTCGGTCGCCGCCGGTGAGGTGCGCCAGAGCATGCCGTTGATGTTGAGGGCGGCGATCAGCAGCTCGGCGAGCACGCCCGGTCCTGAAGAGGTGATCCCGAAATAGGCGAAAAAGCGCGGGTGGTTCCAGTGCGTGATGCCCGGGAGGACGAGGCGCTCGAAGTCGTCGAGGAGCGCGTCCAGGGGCTCGCCGCGCTCAGGCGCGGACGGCGGCAGCGCGCGCCGGATCGACCCCGGCTCCACCTGGGAAAGCACCGGGTACGCGCGCGCGTCCTCGAAGTAGTGCCGCACCCACTCGGAGGCGCGGGCCAGCGCCGCCTCGAGCTCGGGATCAGCGCTCACCAAGAAGTGGGCTCAAGAAATGGGAGAAACGCGGCCGGAAGGCCCGGCTTGACCGGGCCGTGTGAGTCCCAGATCAAATCGTTGGGGACACGGCGCGGGGCCAAAAGGGAGGTAGGGTCCGGGGGAGGAACCGCAGGTTCTTCCCCCGAAGCGAAGCGAAGCGAAGCGCTCACGCCTCCGCCGGCAGGTGGAACGTGATCTCGTACATGCCGCCGTGCAGCCGGGCCTGGTGGATCCAGCCCAGGCGCCGGAGCAGCTTGAGCATGGCCTGGTTCTCGGGCAGCACGATCAGGGTGAAGGTGTCGATGCCGTTCTCGAGGGCGACCCGGGCCAGCATGGTCAGCAGCTGGGAGCCCAGGCCGCGGTGCTGGAAGTCGTCCACCACCGCCACCGCGACCTCGGCCACGCCGGTGCCGGCGATGCGGTCGTAGCGGGCCACGCCGACGATGTGCTCGACGTGGTGCTCGTGCCCCAGGCGGTGGGTGGCGCAGAGCGCGAAGCGGGCGTCGCCGTCGACCTGGGCCAGCTTGTGGGCGAGCTCCTCGGGCAGCGTCTTGAGCGGGCTGAAGAAGCGGAAGTAGACGCTGCGCTCGGACATCCGGGAGAAGGCGTCGTGCAGCGCCTCCTCGTCGTCTGGCCGCAAGGGCCGGACGTGCACCTTGGTGCCGTCGCTCAGCTCCAGGTGCTTGTCGTGAACCGCCTGCCCCGCCGACATTGGCTAGCCTTTTCTACACCTTGGAGGACGCGCGGCGATGGGGGTCCATCGACTCCTTCGTCGAATGGCTTCACTTCCGGGCGCCGGAGGAGGCCTACCTGGCCGGCGGAGACAGCGAGCTGGCGGCCCGTTTCTACGGCCGCCTGGCGGAGTGGCTGTTTGCGCTCGCCCTGCTCGGCTTCTGGCGCCTCAACCGGCGCGACGACTGCGCGGCCTGCGCCGCGGCGCTGGAGCGGGTGACGCCCGAGCACGCGGTGCTCCAGCAGCTGCGGGCCGAGCGCCCCGACATCGCGGGCCGGATGCGGACCCCCCACGTCTCGCCCAAGCGCCGGTTTCCTCCGCTCGACCCCGAGACGCGCATCCTGGAGATCAGCGGCCTGCTCGCCAAGGAGCTGCAGCGTGACGACCTCGAAGGCTTCGCGCGCGCCTGCCAGGACGCCGGCGAGGAGGTGCTGCCCTTGGCGGTGGGCCTCGACGTCTAAGCTGGACGGTTGATCGCGCGCACACTGCCGGCCCGCTCAGAGGTCGCTCTCGAGGACACCTGGGACGCCACCAGCGTCTTCGCCACCGAAGCCGAGTGGGAGGCGGAGTTCGACCGCGTGGCCGCCAGCCTCCCCGACCTCCAGGAGTTCAAAGGCCACCTCGGCTCCGGCCCGGACGCTGTCGCCGACTTCTTCGAGGCCGCCGAGCGGGTGCTGCGCAGCCTGGGCCGGATCCAGGTCTACGCCACCATGTTCACCGCCGTCGACAGCTCGGACCAGGCGGCCAGCGCCCGGGCCGAGCGGGTGCGCAGCCTGGGCGCGCGCGTCAACGCGGCGCTCTCCTTCTCGGAACCGGAGATGCTGAACATCGGCATCCCACGCCTGCAGACCTGGGCCGGCGAGCACGAGCGGCTGCGCGTCTACCACCATCACTTCGACCGGCTCGGGCGCCGCCAGGCCCACGTCCGGTCGGACGAGGTGGAAGAGGTCTTGAGCCTCGCCGCCGAGCCGCTGCAGTCGGCGGCCGCCGTGCACGGGATCCTGGCCAACGCGGAGCTCGCGTTCGAGCCGGCCAACGGGGCCGCGGGCGACTATGAGCTGGCCCAGGGCACCTACGCCGACCTCCTCACCAACCCCGACCGCGACGTGCGGCGCTCGGCCTGGGAGAACTACGCCGACGCGCACCTGGCGCTGCGCCGCACCATGGCGGCCAGCCTGAACACGGGCGTGCGCCGCGACGTGTTCTTCGCCCGCGCCCGCCACTATCGGGATTCGCTGGAGGCGGCGCTCGACCCCAACAACATCCCGGTCGAGGTGTTCCACAACGTGATCGCCGCCTTCCGCGCCAACGTTGGCACCTGGCATCGCTACTGGCGGCTGCGCAAGCGGGTGCTCGACGTCGATCACCTTTACGTCTTCGACACCCGGGCGCCGCTGGGTCGCGGCCGCACCCCGGTGCCCTATGGGCAGGCGGTGGACTGGATCTCAGAAGGCCTGCAGCCGATGGGGCCCGAGTACGTGGACGCCATGCGGCGAGGCGCGCTCGAGGAGCGCTGGGTGGACGTCTACCCCAATCGCGGCAAGCGCATGGGCGCCTTTTCGATGGGCGTGCCGGGCACTCACCCGTTCATCTTCATGAGCTACAACGACAACGTCTTCAGCATGAGCACCCTGGCCCACGAGCTGGGGCACTCGATGCACAGCTGGTATTCGAAGAACCGGCAGCCGTACGTGTACGCGAACTACGGCCTGTTCATCGCCGAGGTGGCTTCCAACTTCCATCAGGCGATGGTCCGCGCGCACCTGCTGCGCACCAACGGCGACCCCGACTTCCAGGTCAACCTGATCGAGGAGGCGATGGCGAACTTCCATCGCTATTTCTTCATCATGCCCTCGCTGGCGCGCTTCGAGCTGGAGCTGCACCAGCGCGTGGAGCGCGGCGAAGCCGTCACCGCCGACGCCATGACCGACCTCATGGCCACGCTCCTGGACGAGGTCTACGGAGGCGTGGTCGAGCACCGGTCGGACCTCGACCGCCAGCGCACAGGCATCACCTGGGCGCAGTTCCACACCCACCTGTACAGCAACTTCTACGTCTACCAGTACGCGACCGGCATCGCGGGCGCGAACGCGCTGGCCGAACGCGTGCTCAGCGGGGATGGCGACGCCGTGGGGGCGTACATCGACTTCCTTTCGGCTGGCTCGTCGGCCTACCCGCTGGACGCGCTGCGCGCGGCCGGGGTCGACATGGCCTCGCCCGAGCCGGTCAACAAGGCGTTCGCGGTGATGGCCGGCTACGTCGACCGCCTGGAGGAGCTGCTCGGCCGGCCGTATGGGCCAAACTCTGGGTAAGGGGCGCCAGGAGTCCTGCCGCGAAGGCGGCAGCTACCAGGCTCTCGGCGCCCCGTGAGCATCCTTTCCGGCCTGCGCGTCCTCGAGGTCTCGGCCTTCGTGGCGGCGCCGCTCGGCGGCGCCACCCTGGCCGGGATGGGCGCCGACGTGATCCGGGTCGACCCTATCGGCGGCGGCGTCGACCGCGACCGCTGGCCCCTCCACGACGGGCGCTCGCTGTACTGGGCGGGGCTCAACCAGGGCAAGCGCTCGGTCACGCTGGATGCACGCTCCGAGACGGGGCGCGAGCTGCTGGCCGGCCTGGCCGCGGCGGTGGGCACCGTACTCACCAACCTGCCCGGGGACGCGCTCTCCTGGGAGGCGCTGGCCCAGCGCCGGCCGGACCTGGTGCTGGTCGCCATCACGGGCAACCGCGACGGCACCGCGGCCGTGGACTACACGGTCAACGCCGCCGCGGGCTGGCCGTTCGTGACCGGGCCGGCCGCCCTGGACGGGCCGGTCAACCACGTGCTCCCGGCCTGGGACGTGGCGACCGGGTTCCTGGCGGCCGCCGCCCTGCTGGCCGCCGACCGCCACCGCCGGCTGAGCGGCGCCGGGCAGGCCGTGGCCATCAGCCTGGCCGACGTGGCGCTGGCGGTTACCGCCCACCTTGGGGCGGTGGCCGAGGCCGCTCTCGAGCCCGAGCCACGTCCGCGCCTGGGCAACGACACCTACGGCACCCTGGGGCGGGATTTCCGGACGCGCGACGGCCGCCACCTGATGGCGCTCGCGCTCACGCCCCGCCAGTGGCGGTCGCTGTGCGCGGCGGTGGGGGCGGAGTTTCCGCCCGAGTTCGCGCGCGAGGAGGTGCGCTTCGAGCGGCGGGCGGAGGTATGGGCCGTGCTGGAGCCCTGGGTCGGGACGCGCACGCTGGCCGAAGTCGGGGAGGTGTTCGACCGTCACCAGGTCCTCTGGGGGCCGTACCGGACCTTCAAGCAGCTGGTAGCCGAGGACGCGAGGGTGGCACGAGACCCGATGTCGATCCCGTCGCCGGTCCAATTCGGTGCGGCCGGATCCCCGCCGCCGCGGCGGGCGCCGGAGCTCGGTGAGCACACGGACGAGGTTCTCCGCGAGGTTCTTGGGCTCGATCCCGCCGAGATCCAACGCTTGCGTACAAACAAGGTGGTCGGCTAGGGGGCTGGGCAGCCCTGATTCGACGTCGAATCAGGGCCCAAACCCCGGAGCGCCTCGCGGTTTGACGTCAAATCAGGCCTGAGGCCTGGAACGTCAGGCGGGGTGGCAGCTCCACTGGCCGGGACCGTACTTGGCGTACAGCCAGGCGGCGGCCTGGGCGTTGGCCGTGGGGTCGAACACCGACTGCGCCCGCCAGGGCGTTCCCGCCCAGGTGGTGGCCAGGAACTGGAACAGCCCGGCGGCGCCTGAGTATCGGTTGACCGCGTACGGGTTGAGCCCCGACTCGCACTGTGCCAGGCGCACCGCCCACTGCGCGGTCGCCGAGCCCAGCGGCGCCCAGGCCGTGAGGATGATGCCGCGGATGTCGCCGGCGGCCGGGGCCGGCGGGGGCGCGGGAGGCGGCGGGGGCGCGGCCCGCCGGGCGGCAGCAGCCGCCTCGGCCTGGGCCACGAGGCGCGAGTACTCGGCGTCCAGCTCCGCCTTCTGCCGCTCCAGGTCCGCCTCTCGCAACTGCAGCTCGAGGCGCTGGCTCTGCAGTTGGTAGAGGTCGCGGTCGAGGGCCGCCTTGGCGGCGCGCGCCCGGTCGCCCGCGCTGACCAGGTCGTTGATCATGGTCACGGCGTCGCCCAGGGTCGGCGCCTCGGCCACCAGCACGACCGCACTGTCGGGCTGCGCGTAGATGGCGCGGGCGAGCACGCGCAGCTGGGCGCGCTCGCGCTGGATCCGCTGCTCGCGGTCGGTGATCTGGGCCTGGAGGCGCTCGATGGCCTGCTGGTTCGCGGCCAGCTGCTCGGCGACGGTGGCCAGGCGGCCGCGCACGTCCGACTGCTCGTCCGCGGCCGCGGGCACTGCGCCGGCCGCCAGGGATGCCAGGGCGAGGACCGTTGCCAGGAGTGTGCGCATCTGGTGGAGGGACGACCCGGCCCACCCCGGCCGGGAGGCTCCCGGCACCCTAGCAGACGCCTGCCGGCCGGCGCACCCCCTTAGTCAGGACGACGCGGCGAGTGAGCCCTCGATCACCGTCAGGATGTCGGCCATCTCGCCCCGGCGGTCGGCCCGCCGGATCCGGCGCTCCGCGTACAGCGCCCCGTCGGCGCGGGCGGTCAGCTGCTCGGCGGTCTCGCCGTCGCGCAGGTTGACCAAGCCGATGCTGAGCACGTCGCGGCCGTACTTCTGCATGAGCCCGGACTGGATCTGCTCCAGCCGGCGCTGGGCGGTCGCGGCGTCGGTCTCGGGCAGCGCGCACACGAACTCGTCCCCGCCGTAGCGGAAGACCAGGTCACCCGTGCGCAGGCCGCCCTGCAAGGCCCGGGCCACATCTCGCAGCAGCTCGTCGCCCGCCGCGTGGCCGTGGCTGTCGTTCATGGCCTTCAACCCGTCCACGTCGATGAAGGCCAGTGCCAGGGCGCCGCTGATCGAGCGGTGGGCCTGGGCCACCTCACGGTCCAGGCTGAGCATGCCGGCCCGGCGCCGCAGCACCCCGGTGAGCTCGTCGAGGGTCGCCTCGGCGCCGAGCTTCTGGATCCGCTCGTCCATGCGCTCCAGGCTGTGCAGGATCGCGCTGGCGACGTCGGTGTCGATGCCCTGGAGGGTGTTCGGCAGCAGCTCCAGCTTGCGCGCCAGCTCATCGCGCAGCGGCCGCTTGGCGTCCAGCGCCGCGAACTCGCTGCGCTCCAGGCCGGCCAGCCGGGCGCCTTCGATGGCGGCGACCAGCGACTGCTGCTCGCGCTCGGCCACGCGCAGGAAGGCGTCCACCACCCGCGCCGACCAGTGGCTGCCCCGGCCCCGCGCCAGCTCCTCGAGGGTCTGGCTCAGGCTCAGGGCGGCCCGGTAGCTGCGGTCGGAGGTCATGGCATCGACGGCGTCGGCGACGGCGATGACCAGGGCGCCCAGGGGGATCTCGTCGCCCTGCAGGCCGCTGGGGTAGCCGAGGCCGTCGTGGCGCTCGTGGTGGTGAAGGACGAGATCGGCGCCGTGGCGGTACTCGGGGAACCCGGTCAGCATCTGGTAGCCGATGCGGCTGTGCCGCTCGACCGCCGCCCGCTCCTCGGGCGTCAGCTTGCCCGGCTTCTGCAGGATGTGGTCCGCGACGCCGATCTTGCCCACGTCGTGCACGCGGGCCGCCAGGCGGATGGTCTCGACCTGCTCCGGCGCCAGCGCCATCTCCCGGGCGATCCTGACCGCGAAGTCGGCCACCCGCCGGGAGTGCTCGAACGTGTAGTGGTCGCGCATGTCGACGATGTCGGCCAGCTGCTCGACCGCGGTGACGGTCTGCTTGACCAGCTGGATGCGGAAGCTGTGGCGCAGCGTCAGGTAGACGACGCAGGCGGGCACGATCATCAGCACGGGCGTCCAGACGAAGCCCTCGGCGCCGATGGCCATGGCCGCGCCCACCAGGAAGAGGCCGAGCTCGGGCATCAGCGCCTTGCGGCGCCCGGCCAGCCAGATCCGGAAGGGGTCCTGGCGCATCTGCACAGCGGCAGCCAGGGAGACGCCGGCCGAGTAGACCAGGTACATGGAGAGGGTGCCGGCGGGCACCGCCCAGGCCAGCCTGGCGGCCGGGCCGAGCGCGGCCGGCCGCTGTGCAATGCCCAGGTAGACCGCGCCCGCGGCGGCTGCCGTGGCCAGCGTGTAAAGGGCGTTGTTGAAGACCAGGCTGGTGACATCCCGACGGCCGCGCCCGGTCAGCGGGTTGCGGCGCAGGCTCAGCACGGCCTCGCCCAGGAACCGGCTGACGACCACCATCGCGATCGCCTGCGGCGCCGGGAAGAGCAGGACGATGGCGAAGTAGAAGGCCATCGTGAGGTTGAACTTGACGCGGGGGCTGATCATGAGCTGGAACTGCACCGCGCCCGCCGCGAAGCCCACCAGGATCAGCGCCAGGGTGATGTCGAGGGTCTCGCTTCCGTGCCAGGCCCGAAGCCATGCCAGCTCTGCGGCCGCGGCGGCCGCCGCGGTCAGCCAGACGAACGCGCGCAGGCGGAACGGGAGCTTCATCGCTCTGTTTCTTCTCAATCCGTGCTGTGGGATCAGTTCGGCAGGACGAACTGGACGATCAGGATCTCTCCGCTCTCGGTTTCACCCTGGGCAAGCAAGGTGCCCGACCCGTTGGGACCAGTCGAGATCGTGTACTGCACGACGAAGGAGTCGCCGTTGGGATCGTTGGGGATGTATAAGAGCAGGGTCACGTGGGTGCCGTCGGCGGCCTGCTCGGTGTGCAGCACGCGGTACTTGACGGCCTGCAGGCTGGGCAGATGCGAGCTGTCCGCCTGGTCGGTGAGGTAGGCCACCTGGTTGGGGCCGACCTGGATCACAGGGTCATCGGCGCAAAAGTCGGCGATGACCACGCTCGCGCCGCTACCAGCGGCTAAGGCACCGGCCAGGCCTCCGGCGATCAGGAACTTCCTGTTCACTTAAGAAATCTCCCTCCCTTCTTCGGACCCAGCCGGTGCCGGATACCGAGCGGGAGAGTACGTGGAGCCAGTTCGGCGGTCTGTTCAGAATCAGTTAAGAAATGCCCGCGATTTGCCGAGGTCCTTGGGAATCTGCGGGACACCCCTGCATTTGCGGGGTGCTCACCCGCGCGCACCTCATTGATCGCGGCCTGACGTCGATCTGACCGCGACCCGATCCTGTGGCCCGCCAGATTGATCAATCAGAGAGGTGGGTTTGCGCCGAATCGGCTTCCTTTGTGGCGTCTTTGCGCTCACGGCGGCACCGCTGCTGCTGCTGGCTTACCTGTCGCTCACCCTTTCCAGCCTGGCGGTCGAGCACGAAGCGCAGCGCGGGGCGCGTAACACGGCCACGCTCACCGCCGTCACCGTTCACGACCAGCTATCGGCCACCCTCACCGCACTCAGCGAATTCGCCAACTCGCAGGTCGCGAGCCATCTGGCGGACGGCGACCAGCCCGACCCCGCGCGCGTCACCGACGAGGTGGTCGAGCTCCCACGCTACTTCGACGGCTTCCAGCAGGCGATCCTCACCGATGCCCGGGGGATCGAGATCAGCGACAGCGCGCTCGGCGTCTACAGCGGCCGCGACCTCTCTTACCTGGGCTGGTACGTGGACGTCGCCGCGGACGGCCACCCTCACCTGGCCACCGCCACCCAGGACCTCGCCGGCCATTGGACGATCTGGGTGGCGGTGCCCATTTTCAACGGCCAGCGTTTAGATGCCGTGCTGGCCGGTGCCTACGACCTGGAGGCGATCCTCAGCACGGCGATCGAGTTCACCAGGGCGCTGGGCATGGACCTGACGGTCGTCGACGGCTATGGACAGGCGGTTGTAGCGGGAACGGAGCAGGCGGAGATGACGGCCGATTCACGTGTGTTGGAAGCCGCTCGGGGCCGCTCCGGGGTCATCTCGTCGGTCAACGACGGCCAGCCGGTTTTCTCCGCCTACGCCCCGGTCGGCGACTTCGGCTGGACGGTGATCACCGACCAGCCCCAGGCCGACGCCACGCGGCGCATCGACGCCCTCCGCTGGGCGGTCGCTTTGACGACCGCGACTCTCCTGCTGCTCATCGTGGGCGGCGGCTTCCTGGGCCTGCGCGCAATCCGGCACGCCATGGCCCAGGAGCGGGAAAAGGCGTCCCTGGGCAGGCGCGCGCACGGGCTTGGCCGGATCAACGAAGCCGCGCGCACGGTGCATGCCGGCCACGGCGGCGCCGCGTTCCAGGCCATCGTGGAGGTGGCCCAGGAGCTGGCTGGCGCAACGGCCGCCGGCCTGGTGGTGGTGCCGGAGGGAGGTGGCAAACCCCGGCTGCTGGTCAGGTCCGGCGACTCGACCCCGGTCGCGGACGCTCCCGTAGCCGAGGCCATCGAGCGCCAGGCGCTCGTCATCCACGACGACCAGGTGGTGCTGCCGCTGCTGGCCGGCGACCAGGCGCTCGGCGCCCTGGCGGTTGCCGGCGCCGAGGTGGGCTGGAAGCTGGACGCCGAGGAGGAGGCCCTGCTGCGGCAGCTGGCCCAGCACGCGGTCACCGCCCTCCAGAGCGAGCGGCACGACCGCGAGCTCGAAGGCCTGCTCTCGGAACTGCGCGAGCAGCACGAGCAGCTGAACGCGGCCAACCGCCTCAAGTCCGAGTTTCTGGCCAGCATGAGCCACGAGCTGCGGACTCCGCTCTCGGCCGTGATTGGGTTTGCGGACCTGCTGCTCGACGGCATCGACGGCGAGCTGAACGCCGAGCAGCGCGAGGACGTGACCCAGATCCACACCAGCGGCAACTCGCTGCTGCAGCTGATCAACGAGATTCTGGACCTTTCCAAGATCGAAGCCGGCAAGATGGCGATCGAAACCGCCGAGATCGAGCTGGCCGCCCTGGTGGCCACGGTGGCGGCGGCCATGCGCCCGCTGGCGGACGCCAAGGGCCTGGGACTGGACATCGAGGTGCCCGCCGGGCTGGTCGTAGCGGGCGACCCCCTGCGCGTGCGCCAGGTGCTGACCAACCTGGTTGCCAACGCCGTCAAGTTCACCCAGCGGGGCGGCGTCAGTGTGCGTGTCGAAGAGGCCGGGCACCAGGTGCGGATCCTGGTCGCCGACACCGGCATCGGGATCCCGCCCGCGGCACAGAAGTTCGTGTTCGACGAGTTCCGGCAGGCCGAGGCGGGCACCACCCGCAAGTACGGCGGCACCGGCCTGGGCCTGGCCATCGCCAAGAAGCTGGTCGAGCTGCAGGGCGGGGCCATCGGCCTCGAGTCGAGCGTCGGCAAGGGCACCACCTTCTGGTTCTCACTTCCGCGTCAGGCGGCCAGGCCCGCGGCCGCCGCAGCACCGGCCGGCGGTGAGCTGCCGGCCCAGACCCGCGACCTGGTGCTGGTGGTCGAGGACGAGGACGCGACCCGGCGGGTGATCGTGACCCGCCTCGAGGAGAGCGGGTTCCGGACCGCCGAGGCCGCCGACGCCGAGTCGGCGCTCCGGCTGGCGCGCAGGCTGCATCCCGCGGCCGTCACGCTGGACGTGATCCTGCCCGACGCCGACGGCTGGCGCGTGCTCTCAGAGCTGAAGGGCGACGCCTCGACGGCGGACATCCCGGTGGTCGTGGTCAGCATCCTGGACGGGCGCGAGGTCGCCCTCGAGATGGGCGCCAAGGCGTTCTTGGCCAAGCCCATCCGCAAGCGCGAGCTGGTGGAGGCCGTCCGCGGCGCCATCGGCCGCCTGGAGGGTGCGGACGTGCTCTGCGTGGACGACGAGCGCTCGGCGCGGGAGATGGTGCGGCGCGCGCTGGCGTCGGCCGGTGCGGAGGTGCGCACCGTCCAAAGCGGCGCCGAGGCCCTGGTCGAGGTGAAGCACAAGGTGCCGGACGCGGTCTGCGTCGACCTGGTGATGCCCGAGATGAGCGGCTTCGAGCTGGTCACGCGGCTGCGCGACCTGGAGACCATGAAGCACGTCCCCATCATCGTGCTCAGCGCCCGCGATCTCGACCGCGAGGCCGTCGAGACACTGCGCGGCAATGTCGAGCGGTTCATCAGCAAGGCGCAGGCACAGCCGGCCGACATCTGCGCCACCGTCCGCCAGACCATCGAGTGGAGCCATGAGCGCAAGGCCGGCTGAGGAACGCCTTCGTGTGCTCCTGGTGGAGGACGACGCGCGCCTGCAGACGCTCGGCCGCAAGGTGCTGGAGAGCCAGGGCTACGAGGTGGTGCTGGCCGGCGACGGCAGGGCCGCCGTCGAGCTCGCCGGCAGCGCCCGTCCGGACCTGGTCCTGATGGACGTCTCGCTGCCGGAGATGGACGGGCTCGAGGCGACCCGGCGGATCAAGCGCACGCAGCCCGACCTGCCCATCGTGGCGCTGACCGCCCACGCCATGGAGCGCGAGCGCGAGCGCACCCGCGAGGCCGGCTGCGACGGGTTCCTGAGCAAGCCCTACCCGATCCCCGAGCTGCTGGCGACCGTCTCCGCCTACCTGCGCAACGCCTGAATCGTGACCCGGACCTCCATGCTCCCGCTGGCGCCGCCAACGTAGACGCCCCGCGTGGGCGCGGCGTCCCGGTAGTCCCGGCCCACCGCCACCCGAACGTGGTTGGCGCCCGCCCTGACCGGATGGGTGGCGTCGTAGCCCAGCCAGCCCTTTCCCTCTACCCAGGCCTCCGCCCAGGCGTGCGAGACGCCCTCGGTGACACCGTGCTCGTCGGGCACGTGGATGTAGCCGCTCACGTAGCGGGCGGGCACGCCCATCGCGCGCGCGGCGGCGACGTACAGGTGGGCGAAGTCCTGGCAGACACCGGCCCTGAGCCGCAGCACCTCCTCGACCGAGGTGTGGACGTCGGTCGCGGACTTGTCGTAGACGAAGTCGCGGCTGATCCCCAGCGCCAGGCCGTCCAGGGCGGCCTCCACGGCCGCCGGATCCGAGCCCGCCGCTTCGTGGGCCGCCGCCAGGCGTCGGATCCCGGGCACGTCCCCGGCCGGCGGCCGGAAGCGCAGGTAGTCGAGCACCAGGGCGTCGCCGTCGCTCTCCCGTCTCGCCCCGAGCCCGGTCTCGACCAGCGAGCGGCTGGTGACGACCAGGCTCGGGTGCGCCCGCAGCAGGTTGAAGTAGTGGACGTGGTTGCCGTAGCCGTCGCGGTAGGTGCGCACCCGCACGCGGGGCTCCACGTCGAGGTGGAACTCGAGGCAGCGCTGGCCGGCGCCGTCGAGCGGGCGCAGGCGCACCTCCATCACCGTTTCTGAGATCGGGGCCGAGTAGTCGAAGCGGGTCTCGTGCCTGACCTGAAAGCGGCTCATGGCAGCTGCTGCTGCTGCTGGGGCAGGCGGCCGCCTTCGCCGGTGGGCACCCACGAGGCGATCCGGCTGGGCCGGAAGTAGGTCGCGGCCAACGCCGCGTCCAAGGGGCCGCGCAGGCCCCGGAACCGGGCCTCGAACTCGAGCGGCCGTCGGGCCACCTGGGCCGGGTCCGCGGTCTCGAAGAGCGTGTGCAGGCCGGCCAGGAGCCGCCGCGGCCGGGAGCCTGACCGCTCGTCGATCCGGCGCACGGCCTCCTGGGCCGCGGCGACCGCGAAGCGAGCCGAGCGCGGCAGGTCGGGGTCGAGCAGGAGGAATCCGGTCACGCGGCGGGGAGTGACCGGGGCCGAGTAGCGTGCGCGGTAGGACTCGAAGGCGAAGCCGCACTTCAGCACGGCCGCCCATTCCAGGGCGTCCTCGGGGGCTTCGGCCAGCTCGACCGACTTGCGGACCACCAGCGTGACCATGCTGTCGGCGCGCTCGAGGAACTTGCCCAGGCGCACGAAGTCGCGCGCCTCGTCGTGGCTCATGGCGTCCTCGAGCAGGGCGTCGACCAGGTGCACTGTCATCTGGACGTCCTTCAGGTAGACGTGCAGATCGCGGTCCCAGGACTCCTGGGCACGCCAGTGGAGCGCGTTGACCGCCTCGTACAGCTCGCTGGGCAGCGAGGGTCGCACGCCCTGGGCGGCGGCGCGGGCTGCCGCGACGCTGCGCCGCACCGAGGGGCCCGCCCCCCCGGCCACCAGCAGCTCGGTGGCCTGCCGGCGGTTGTCCACGGTCATCGGCGGCGGCCAGCCCGCCAGCGCCAGGAAGGCGCTCCAGTAGCCCCGGCCCGGCTCGTCGGA
>Ga0070707_100003241_pt1 | contig 15420 bp, 12 predicted proteins | sample KBSK5502metaG_FD_65468 | JGI IMG/M metagenome (GOLD analysis project Ga0070707, IMG submission 65468) | Corn, switchgrass and miscanthus rhizosphere microbial communities from Kellogg Biological Station, Michigan, USA - KBS K5-50-2 metaG | ecosystem: Host-associated > Plants > Roots >... | reverse complement strand
GGAAGGCCATCAATCCAGCGCCAGGCGGCAATCTGGATGATTTCCGTTGTAGGTGAGAGCGCATCCGAACCAATAGCCTCCAGGTCGAACACGACATAGCAGCCCTGCCGCAAGTTCTGTACAGACGGAGCAGCGATGGTCGTTATCGCTGCCACAACAGACTCATCCGGGGGGAGCAACCCGGCCTGCTCGCGCAAACGCCAGCGTCCATCGCCTCCCTCGGTGAAATGCTGGGGCTGTTTGCGCAGGATCTCGATGATTTTGGCGGGAAGGAGCCGGTTTGGCAGGCGCGGCGCTATCATGCGTACCAGCGCCTCTTTCGTCAGCCCGCCCGGCGTCTGCTTCAAGATGTCTTCGGCGGCTGCAACCACATCCTCTTCGATACCCATAGCTACATGCTCCTTATCCTACTGTTTTAATTCGCCTGTTTCTTGCCCTGTCTCTAATAGCAGGCGCAGGGCCGTGAAAAATTCGTCAGCCGTTGCCCGCATTTCCTCGATGAGCGCAGCAGCGCTTGCTTCACCTTCTATAGACTGTCTTACTGCCGCATCAATGGCAGTATCGAACAGCATCTCGCCGAGTTCGATCACCTCAGCGGCAACCTGTTGTCGTTCCTCCTTGCTAGCCTTCATAACTCTCCCTTAAATGCCACATCGAGAACAGATGGAAGCAGAGCATCGAGTTCAGTAGAGGTTTCGGATTGGAGTTGATTTAGAGCGTTTACCCTAATTTCTACATCATCGAGATAGGCGACGATACGATACTGTTCATGTATAGTAGGAAGAGTAAATCTGAGATTACGTATCCCCTTTAAAGGTACTGTTGGCTGGGCTGAGCCAGTCACAGCTTTTGTAGCTTGCTCGTATACATCAGATGATGATAGTGTCCACTTTAGATACTCGGGGAGAATTTGGCTTCGGTCCGGTTTAATAATAGAGATATGTCTCTGGAAACAAAAAGGCTTATCTGTATTTACTAAGCAAGGAACTCCATAAGTAGCGCCAACTGCTGTATAAAGTATGTCACCTCGTTTCGGAATTCTGCTGGATTGAATTGATGCATAGTACTCCGGAGGGACCCATTTACAGTTCGAGAAATCGATTTTTCCCCCGACGATATTACTAATAAAAATGAAAGGAATGCCGGAATCTGCCTTTGGCGGCGGTTGATGATCACCATCAGTCACGGATTGAGCAATTTCTTCAACAGTTACTTCTCTGGTTTCGCCTCTAATAGTTTTTAAAGCCCTAGTTATTGAAGTACTAACAATCTCTCTGTTTCCTCCACCGCCACCCGTCTCAACCCCTTCGCCTCCTCAATCTTGGCAGCCAGTTCTTCTATACGCGCTACGATGTGGTGCTGCTCTTCTATTGAAGGAAGAGGAATCTCAACACCTGCGATGTCCTGTATCTTAAGCGATACATTAGCAGTACCAGACATAAGAGGAACGAAGTACTGGTCTTTTTTTGCCATAAGAAGCTGATATAAGTACCTTGCATCACAGAGATTTAAATCATTTGGGATTAGTGCAACGAGCAAATTTGCGAGAGCAAACTTCCCTTCTTGATAATGAACCCTATGCAGTGCTGCATCTCCATGACCTGTTGAAGATATTAGTGGTACACAGACGGCTGGACCCTCCAATTGGTATGTACCGGCACTCCGACGATACTCAGCAGTAACAACGAGGGGATACTCACCTGGTTCAGTATTCATTGTTGGATAAGTACCTTTAACCATTGAACAAATATCACCTATACGATAAGTTTTGTAAATCATACACTTTCCCTCAGCACTTGCTTAATCTCTATCATTATCTCCGCGATGCGCTGCTCTTTTTTCAGAATATCCTCAACCAATTGCTCCGGCGGCAGGTGTTCGAAATCATCTTTGGCATTAGGGTTCTTGATATCCAGGTTGCAATCATTTGCTAGAATCTGCTCAACGGGGACTTTCCAGGCGCGTTCGTTCTCTTCGCGATTGTCCCACCATGCTATGCAGTCAGCAAATTCTTCATACTGCAAAGGCTTTGTTTTGCTATAGCTGTTGCGACCCTCTGGCAATGGCTGTTCATAGTACCAGACCTCACGAGTACAAGGTTCTTTGCTATCGAGAGCACATGCCTCGAAGAAGACCAGGTTGGTAGGGATACCGGTATAAGGCGCGAAGATGCCGTTGGGCAGGCGCACGATGGTATGCAGGTTGAAGCGGTTGAGCAGTTGCCGCTTGACTTCCGCCGCTACGCCGCCACTAAAGAGGAAGCCATTGGGTAGGACGATGCCACAGCGACCGTGAGGGCGTTTGAGCATGGCCATAACATACTGGAAGTAGAGCAGCGTCGTCTCAGCGGTGCGCATGCCTTCGGGAAAGTTGTTGAGGATACCGCGCTCTTCCTCACCGCCGAAGGGAGGATTGGTTGCCACTACATCCACGCGCTCTGCGTCGCGTACCTGGCGGATATTGGTCGAGAGGGCGTTGCGCTCAACGATGTTTGGGTATTCGATGCCATGCAGCAGCAGGTTCATGACGCCCAGCAGGTAAGGCATGGATTTCTTCTCGATGCCCATCAGCGAGTCCTGGAGTTGCCGGTGCAGTTCGGGACTGCGAGCCTGATCGCGCAGGTGCTCATAGGCCTCGACCAGGAAGCCGCATGTGCCACAAGCCGGGTCCAGGATGCGCTCACCTAACTTCGGGGCTAGTCGGTCAATGATAAAGCGCACAACCGGGCGCGGTGTGTAGAACTCGCCCGCGTCACCTGCCGAGTCGCGCATCTCGCGCAGCATACTTTCGTAGAAATGCGAGACGGCGTGGATATCGTCCGAAGAGTTGAAGTTGATGGTACTCAGCTTGTCCACGACTTCGCGCAGGATGTAGCCGGAGCGGACGCGGTTGTAGGTACCTTGAAAGATGGTGCCGATGATCGTGCGGATATCCTGCTCGCCGGAGCCGGAGACGCGGCCAAGGTAGGAGATCAGGTCGTCATTGACGAAATCGAGCAACTCATCGCCTGTCAGCCGCTGCGTCTTGTCTTCGACCGCCGCCCAGTCGCGCCAGCGATAGGGAGGTTTGATCACCGGCTCGTACTCCTCGCCCAGTTCGTCTTCCTGTGCTAGCTCAAAATCGTCAAGATTTTTGAGGAAGAGCAGCCAGGTCAATTGCGGCAGCCGGTCGGTGTCCCCGGCCAGCCCGGCATCCTTGCGCAGCAGGTCGCGCACGCTCTTGATCGTCGCGTTAAGCTGCTCCCTGCTGGTGAGTGGAGCCCTCGCTCTCCTGGATGCCCTGCTGCCGTTGGGAGCGGCTCCATTCTCGCGCTGCTCGCCGTCGCGAGTCCCATTATCTTCATTGAATAATGAGTCCTGTGAAAGGTGATTGAGATCACTCATACTATGCTGTTCCCTTTTCTGCCTGAAAATATGGATGGGCGCTCAAGCGCTGTAGAGCAATTGCTGGAGCTCTTTGAGGGTGCTGCGTACTTTCGGCCCGCCACCAAATGGTGCCGCCAGTTCCATAAACGTGCCTCGATCCGCCAATGGAGGCACCTTGAACAACTCTGTATCGCTGATATCTGCTGCCTCGCCGTCGATGTATTTCTCCAGTATCACATTGAGCATTTCACGCGCTTGCGGTTTGTAGCGGCTGAAAAAGTCTGCATGCTCGCGGTAGAGCCGCTTGACTCGCTCGTTGCGCGTCGGCATATCCTGTCCAAATGCCACGTGCAAAAGGAGATCGAGCGGATCAACGTCGGGATGCTGTAGCGCTGTCGCGAGGGCCGGCAGGTCTACTCCCTCCTCTGCTAGCTGGTCGCGCAGCGCCTCCCGCTGCTCCCTGCACAGCCAGCGCGTTCGCAAATCCGCGGGCGTCTTGATCATGTCCTTGAGGGCTGCTGCTGTATAGTCACGATAGGATGAGCGCTTGATCAGCGTTTTCCCATCCAGCCCAAGGTCGTAGACGTACTCGCCGATGACCCCGATGAGACGCCCGCTCCGTGTCTGCTTGACCACTGCCGGCGGTTCGGTCAGCGGCCCTGGCGCGGGTGGTAGTGATCCGCTGCTCACACTTCCCGCACTCAAAGGAGGTTGAGCGACCACAGGAGCGTTCCCAGAAATAGCGGGTTGAGCAACAACGGGTGCATCCCCAGGCTGTTGAGCAGGCGCAGCCGTGGCAGCATGCTCTTGGCTGCCCTCTTCCGGCGTCTCCACAGGTGCAGGCGGAACAGGTAACGCCGGTGGCAAGGGAATGGGATATTCCATGGGCTGCTGCTCTTGTGGATGGGCTGCGCCATCTTCCCTGACGATCGGATTGCCTGGAACACCAGAAACATCTATGAACGGAGCTGGTGTATCCTGTTCAGGTATGACGCCAGTTTCAAGCGCGCTGCTGCCCTCTTCTGGCTGAGGCTGGAGGTGTGGCACCAGCGGCTCAACCTCCACCAGTTCGGGGTCGCCATCAAAATTCGGGTCGAAAAAGAGCTTGATAGCCCCAGCGTAGTCGATGATGGTGAACCAGGTCTTCTCCGGCTCATAGAGACGCGAGCCGCGCCCGATGATCTGCTTGAACTCGACCAGCGAGCCGACGGGCCGTGCTAACACGATGTTCTTGCAGGTCGGGATATCAACGCCGGTGCTGAGCAACCTCGAGGTCGTGACAATCACAGGCGTGCGTTCCTCCGGCGTGCTGAAACGGCCCAGCGCTCTCTTCCCCTCTGTTCCCTCGTCGGAGACGATGCGCTCGATATAGCCTCTGTAGCGCATCACGTACTCTGCACAGGCCTGCTCTAGTGCCTCACGCATCTTCTCAGCGTGGTCTTGATCGACACAGAAGACGATGGTTTTCGCCAGCGGATCGGTCTGTTGTAGATACGCCGCGAGATGCTGCGCAATCGCCCCGGTACGCGTCCGCAGTGTAGCCGCCGTTTCCTCCATAATGGGATCGTCGAGGAGAGAGTCGTCTTCTTCGTCGCCAGCTACAGCCGGTACGCTAGCGTTCTGGGAAGCCGCTCTCCCAGATGCCTCAGCCTCTCCTGGCTGTTCCTCTGCTCGCTTTTCGCCCATCAGTACACGGCGCACGCGATACGGGGCGAGAAAGCCATCATTGATGCCGCCGCGCAGGGAGTAGCTGTAGATTGGTTTGCCAAAATACTCATCGGTTTGTATGGCCTCAGTGCTCAAGGGCGTAGCCGTCATGCCTATCTGGACGGCGCTCTCGAAGTATTCCAGGATGGTGCGCCACCTGGAATCGGCCTGCGCGCTGCCCCGGTGACACTCATCCACAATGATGACATCGAAGAAGTCGCGTGGATAGTCGTGATACAGACCTGAGCGCGCCTCGTTATCGGCTATCGCCTGGTAGGTAGCGAAAACACTATCGCGGCTGGTTTTTGCCTCACCCAGGATACGCTGGCGCGCATCGCCAAAAGGCGCGAACTCATTGTCCATGGCCTGGCTGAGCAGCCAGTCGCGATCGGTCAGGTAGAGTACATTGCGAATGGCCCGCGCTCGCTTCAGCTTCCATACCAATTGAAAGGCAATTTTCGTTTTGCCTGTACCCGTTGCCAGCGTCAAGAGGATGCGCGGCTTGTGCATGTCGCGTTGTGCCTGCAACACGGCGATGACGGCACGGTTGATGGCGGCCTCTTGATAGTAGCGCGGTTTGGGGCCACTGAGCTGGTAGGGGTACTGGAGCACATCTCTTGCCGATTTATCGGTCAGGCCAAGTGCCTCTGTCCAGCGGTTCCACAAGGCCTCGCGCGTTGGCAGTGCTGTAAGTACGGCATGTACCGGCGTTTCGTCTGCTGACCAGTCAAACTCATGGATCGTGTCGTCATCTTCCAACAGGTAGGCGAACGGCACCGCCAGCCGGTTGTGCGCATATTCCATCAGCCGCCGGGTGACATCTTCACGCGTCTCTCCTGCATGGATGGTCTGCACAACTGCTAGCGGCAGCGAGGCTTCAGCACGGAGCAGGGCGTCGATGCGCAGCTTTTTGCGATGCTGGGTGGAAGTCTCTCGGATCCACACGCGGCCACCGGTAAAGATGTAGGGTGTTTCGACAAACGGCCCGCGCCATCCAAATTGTGCCAGCCGCCGGCGCAAATCACTTGCAACCAGGTCGAGCACCGCTGCCGGGTCATCGCGCACTCCCAACAGGTCTGTCAGCAGGGGATACGTTTCAAGCACCCGGCGATCTAATGGCTGCCGGACGGTTTCCAGCATGCGCAGCTCGGCCAGCATATCGCGATGAGCATACTCATCCCTGGGGTCCAGGGCAGGCAAGCGATCCATCTTTGCCTGCTCATTGTTCAACAGCAGGTGCCCGAGCGCGTGACCATAGAGGGCTACCTGGTCGCGTATTGCCAGGTGCTCCTCGATAGCCAGCAGCCAGCGATCGGGCACTGCTCCTGCATGTCCTGTTGGTACGAGCGCTGAATCAAAGCGGCCGACCGCCTTGCTCTTGAAGCGGAGCCGCGTGCCTCGTCCCTTGCCATTGAGCCTGTGCAGCGCGGCTTGCAGATGCGTTTCGTCCAGGTCTTTGACGAGCAAGAGGATTGCTGGCAGCAGGTGGCGGCCTCCCGGTCCTGCCGCATCGAGGCACTCGTTGTGCAGTTCAGCTACTGGCTGATTCCGTTCTGCCCCCTGCCAGCCAGCCACAAGCTGCTGTAAGCGCATGGTGACATCAGCGGTCAATGAGGGATACAATCCTGTTCGCTCTTCCGTAGGAGGACTCCTTCCCATAACTCAACACTGCAATCCGCGGCTATTGTATAGCGAATCGAAGCAGTTGTCGAGAGTGAGCGGAATTCACATCTATCGATTGTAGTATGCTCAAAGCGGATCGTAATCAAACATATACCTTCTCTCCTCTTGGCAGACAGTCGCCCAACCGCACCGTCAGATCGAGTACCCGGTCGTAGTCCACCTTTTTGAATTTTCTACTCATATTCTCACTCAAAACAGGATACATGTAAAATTCTATCAGAAGCGAGATCCTCGTGATAGAAATTTTGCACGTATCCTGGGCTTACCTCTTTTTATGATGCGGCGTGCTGGAACGCTGTTTTCTCTCCTGATGGCGAGCTGGCTTGCGGTTCATGGCTTTGACGCCATTCAGGTGAGTCCGCGCTGAAGACCACATGCGATCTCTCGGAAAATTCATCGAGCGCCAGGTAGGGAGCCGTTTTGGGTGCCGGACGGAGCAGCGAGATGAGCAACCCGAGCATCAGCCTGAACTGGATGGCGAAGCTCCGCCTGGCTCCCGGGGTGGTGGCCACATAGCGTCTCGCGATGGTCTCATAATCCTCCGCCTCTCTCCCCGTAATGCGGCGAACCACATCCGTTGGCGCACCAACGCCAAACGCATTCTTCTGGTAATCGATCATGTATTGCTCAACGACCGCCAGGTTGTACAGCGACAAGCGGCCTCTCATGACCTTGGCTACCATCTTCATCGGCGCATTGATATACCTGACCTTGCGCTCCAGGACCTTGCCGAGGATGGCTGCGATCTCTTGCGGAGAAAGCAACTTGGGACCTGTGGGGCGATACGTCTTTCCGGCGTGCCCTTCTGGCCGCGCGAGAATTTCCGCCACCACCCGAGCTATATCCTCGTTGGAAGGAGGCGCGTTAAGCCCAGAACCATAGGGCAAGGACAACTGCCCAAATTGCGCCGCAAACGGCAAGACCTGCATATCGTTATCCGCGAAAAAACCAACGTTAATGAAAGTCACAGCGGTTCCAGGTAACAACGCAAACAACTGGTCCGACAGCCAGACCTCGCGCGTGTGGATAGACGGGTGATTGGGATGGGCCAGCCATTGGCTCATGGCGACGAGGACCTCCAGATGGTGCTCCGCCGCGACCGCTGTAAAGGTGGCCGCCGCTTTGAGCGTGCCTGCTTCGTTGGGTACACAGAAGTAGGCACGCTGGGCACCTGCCATCGCGGTTCTCATATCGTTGATATCCGTCAGCGAGCCAACAACGATATCCGCGCCTTTCGCCTTGAGGCGTGCACTGCGCTGATCTGCTCGATGCACAAAGGCGGTGACGGGAAAGCCTTCTTCTAAGAGTTGTAGCGCCACAGGCATGCCCGTTCTGCCAGCGGCGGTTAGTACCAGGATTCTGGGTTTCTTCATGGGATGGAACTCCTTTATTTGAGAGGTGGATCAATGCCACGCGACAAGGCGAGATGCGCGCTCACAGACGACGAGCAGGACGCATCTGCGCTTCTTACGCAGGAGGCTCAACAGAGCGCAGGGGAGCAGATGGCATGACGACCTCGACCAGACCCGTCGTCACGTCATAGACGAGTCCAGAAACCAGCCAGTTGCCGGGCAGGGCAGGGATGGCCTTGAGGACAGCCACATCGACCGCCACCGCCGCGTGCGGATCAGTGACCGCTTTAGCCGCCAGTCCTTCGTTGCCGATGCCAAAGTAGCCAGCCAACATATCGGGTTTCTCTTCGAGGCGAGTAATTCCACAGTCCGTGTGATGAAGAACGATAAGGTGAAATCCGTCTCCGGGATTTGCTCTTTGAACCTGGGCTATCGTCTGGAGCATTCCCATCGTCTGCAACGTTGCTGGAGTGATTCGACCCCCAATGTTGCGTATCACAATAGCCTCCCCAGGATCAAGGCCCAGCAGGTGAGCTGGATCAACACGCGGATCGACGCAGCCAATAACCATTGTCCTCAATGTCGGCATCATGGTTAAGCCCGCGACGAAACGATGCGCGGCGAAGTCGGAGTTGCGTTTTGTCAAAGTGTCAAGAGTGGTCATGGTATTTCTCCTGTATAATAGTTTTGAGTGAACACTGTCAACGTTCGTGCTCTCGTGATCGCTTCAACGACCACATTTACAGTGTACTGTTTGACGTAACGTCAAAGTCAAGCCCCCATTTTTCGTCGATCCTGCTCACTGGCAATTGAATCTCGATCACTGCTTCGTCCTCTTCGCTCGTGAGCGGGAGTTGCATGAGGATTTCCCGTCCGGCCCCACTCATCTGCCACCCCTTCTGCTCAATCCAGGTCCCAAGCTCGCCATACCCGCTATGAGTATCATTCACCTGCCCTACATGAACAAGCGTTGCCACCGTGTCGAGAGCGGGCAATTCGCGCAAGGTCAGCACGCGTTCCTCGGAGAGCCTGACCGACTTTGGTGCTTTTCCGGTGAGCAGGTAGCCGATTTCGACGTCGAGTGCTTCGGGATCATACACTGGAGAATGAACTACGATGGCGATATTGCCGAGGCTGTTGTGTCCCACTACCGACGGAACGACTGTGTAGATGTGCTTGACGAGACGCTGTATCGCACTCATACCGGGCAGTACTTCGCGTAGCGCGAGGCATTGCTGGGCCGGTACTGATTTGAGGATCACATCAGGTTCCTGTACCTGCCCATAAGCATCGATCTGCTGCAAACGTGTCTCCACGATGCGCAGCCGTGCCATCTCTTCCTGTACCGATTGCTCGATCTGGGCTTTGCGCAGGGCCAGCATTCCCCGAATTTCGGAGGGTGTGGTGTCTTGTTCAAGCAATCGGGCGATTTGTTCCAGCGATAAGCCGAGTTCTTTCAAGACCAGAATGCGATTCAGTCGGGGCAGTTGCCGCGCGCTATAGTAGCGATATCCCGTTTCCGGGTCAATAGACTCGGGAATGAGGAGACCGATCTCATCGTAATACCGCAGGAGACGGCCTGAGACCTGGGCGATTTTGGAGAATTCGCCGATACGAAACATGTCAATTCCTCCTTGGAGAGTTCTCTACAGAGAGTGTACAGTTTGACGCTACGGCAATGTCAAGAGCGTTTGTCCTTCTTCTGTTGTTCTGTGCTTCTCATGATGAGAAAGATCGTTCTCCTTTGAGCAGTTTCAGTTGCTCTTTGACATAGGCACTGCTGAGCCTTCCGTAGAACGCACCGTTGTGCTGGCTACTTAGAACACCTGTTGGGTCGACGCGCCTCGCAACAACTACGCGGGGTGACCCGGTGCAGGTTCAAGGAGCGCGCACTCTTCCAGTTCTTTGACCAAAATGATACTATTACAGCAGTGTTAATTGGCCTTCGTGATGACAAGTAAATTGAGGGTGTGGAAGCATATTACAGGTGGTAAAAACAGGAACCGGAGATGCCTCTGACGCTGCGCAGATCGAAGTACTGCTGCGAGCGGACGGGTAACAGAAGGGAGGCGTGCCAGAACATTCAATATCGCTGAAACGTTGAGATATCACACATCAAAAGGAGGCGACGATGCCTATCAATCCAATGGATTACAGTGGTAGAGATACCGTACTCGATGTAGCGCGCACCGAGCGCGCTAAATTCTACAACATCATTGACGATCCAAATACCTGGTACGTCCAGACGCGCTGTAGCGAATGGGAAGTGCGCGACATGGTCGGTCACATGATCGATGTCACTGAAGGCTACCTGACAGGCTGGGACATGGCTCGCAAAGGTGAAACTGACAATGCACTTGGCCTGGCGATAATGAGCGACCGACTTAACGAACATGCCCAGGCATTCCGCAGCCTGTCACGCGAAGAAGCCATCTCCCGGCTCAAAAGCGACTCGGATAAGATGTTCGTTATTTTCGATGCCCTCACCCCTGAAGAGTGGATGGGCGCCACCATCCCTCATCCCTACATGGGCCCAATACCAACCTGCTTCTATCCCTCCTTCCAAATCATCGACTATGGCATTCACACATGGGATATGAAGTGGGGCCTGGGGGATAAAACCGGCAAGCTCGATGAGCGCACCGCCGGTATCCTTATGCCGTACATGTTTATCGTCATGCAGTACACGGTAGACGAGGAATCAGCCAAAGGGGTAGATGCTGTATTCGGCATCATCGTCGATGGCGAATGGGGTGGTCAGTGGCGCGCTACAGTCAAAGACGGCCAGTTCACATGCGTTCCAGCCGACAGCCTTGATGATGTGCAAGCCACTTTCCACTTCAAAAATGCATCAGATTTTGTTCTCACCACCTATCAACGCTTTCCGGGTGGTGAGACGAGTGGAGACTCCAAAGTAATCGACCAGATCCGCCACCTGTTCTTCAGGATATAGGAATCTGGGAAGTGCTAGAGTATCCGTAGGGGTGGGGACCTTTGTGATTGTCCAGAACAAGGGCGAAATGGGTGTGGCCTCTGTGTGCCAGACCCCACCCGCCACATCCTATCGCTCTTGCCTCGGAAGGGATAGTATTCCCTTCCGAGGCAACCTACCCCTAGAGTGGAGGTACAATCGTGTCAATCTCTAAAATTCAGGCTCAAGGTGTTCACCATATCACATTCGTTGGTTCCAACCGGGAGGCAACCATCGATTTCTACCAGGGTGTGCTGGGAATGCCACTGGTAATGGAGCAGCCCAATCTCGATGTCCCAGACGAGACCCACCTCTACTTCGACGCAGGCGATGGACGGCTGATCACTTTCTTCGTGCGCCCCACGCGGGTAAATGATCCCACTCCCAATCCAGAGGGCATCGGCAACCTGCATCACCTCGCTTATACCGTCTCGCGTGCTACTTACACCCAGGTCTCCCAGCGCCTCAACGAGCGCAGCATTTGGAACACGGGCAACATCGACCGCGGGTTTATGGACTCGATCTACTTCAGGGATCCAAACGGACAACTGCTCGAGATGGCCTGTTACAAGTTCGTTCCACCAGAAGGCTACAGCGTTGCCGACGTACTCGCCACGGCCCACCGTCTTCGGGTGGCTGCCGGTGCCTATAATATCCAGGAAGCCCACCTGGCCGATGCCATCGCCGAGCTGACCAGGCGTAAAGCAATTTCCATTACGGAGGTGGTCCTGGCATGATGCACCCCGCCGAGCCCGATGCGCGGCCTCAGACACTACCAGTTTACCGGAGGTGTGAACCTTATGCCGAAGCAGGACAATGAGAAAACCGCGCGGGGAGCCGGCCCGCTCGACGGACTGCTGATCGCCGACTTCTCGCGAGTACTCGCTGGCCCGTACTGTACCATGCTGCTTGGTGACCTCGGTGCAACGGTGATTAAGGTCGAAAGCCCGGCGGGGGATGACACTCGTACCTGGATGCCACCAGACCGCGATGGCGTGGCGACCTACTACATGGCTATCAACCGTAACAAGCGCTCGATTGTTCTCGATTTCAATGATCCCGCAGACTTGCGACTGGCCCAGGAACTGGCTGCCCGTGCTGATGTCTTCATCGAAAACTTCAAGCCCGGCGGTCTCAAGCGCTTCGGCCTGGATTATGACGCGGTTCAGCAGCAGAACGCCGGGATCATCTACGCCTCCATCAGTGGTTTCGGGACGGCGCAGGGAGCGTCCCTTCCCGGCTACGACCTCATTGTGCAAGCCATGTCCGGGTTAATGAGCCTCACGGGTGACCCTGATGGCCCGGCTTATCGCTCCGGCATCTCGGTGTTCGATGTAATGGCCGGGCTGCACACAACTATTGGCATTCTTGCCGCCCTCAATCATCGCAATCACACCGGTGAAGGCCAGCATGTGGAAGTAAGCCTGTACGCCACGGCGCTCTCAGGGATGGTCAACCAGACGACTGCTTATGTGGCTGGCGGTGTCATTCCGACCCGGATGGGCAATGCACATCCCAGCCTGTTCCCCTACGAAGCGCTGCCCACAGCGGATCTGGACCTTATTATCGCTGCCGGGAACAATGGGCAGTTCAGCAAGCTCTGCGAGATCCTCGATCTCCCTGAGCTGCCGCATGATCCCAGGTTTGCGAACACCAAAGATCGCACCCGCAACCGCGATGCCCTTCGCCCGCTGCTGGTCGAACGACTGCGCACGAGGACAGCCAACGAATGGTTCCGTATGTTGAGCGCCGTCGGCGTTCCATGCGGTCCGATCAACAACGTCGAAGGAGGGATCACGTTCGCTCGTGAAATCGGGCTCAATCCCGTCATCGAGGTTGGAACTGGGGATGATGCCGTGCCAATGATTCGTCATCCGATTTCGTTTTCCCTGACGCCTCCGCGTCACAGTCTGCCGCCCCCGGCGCTCGGCCAGGATACCGAGCAGATTCGCGCCTGGCTCAGCCAGCCACTACACATCGACCCGGAGGAACTCAAAACGACAGGATAACTTCGGAACAACGATGCAATGATAAGCCCAGGTTCAGTCAGGATGCCCTGGCAGCAGCCCCGCGTCGAGAGGGCTGAGAAGCTTGTAACGTAAGGGACATATGGAATTTCCCACTGGAATAGGCACCTCCGATGCCACCAGCATTCACCTGCTTGGTCACGATCTCGCGGGCGAGCTGATGGGGAATATCGGGTTCGGCGAACTGGCCCTCTGGCTCGCCACGCAGCAGCGACCGACATCGCAGCAGGTGCGTGTGTTCGAGGCGGTGCTGGTCTCGCTGGCCGATCACGGCTTTACCCCGACTGCGATCGCGGCTCGCCTGACCCTGTACAGCGCCCCGGATGCGCTCCAGGGTGCGATGGCAGCGGGTCTGCTGGGTGGCGGCTCGCGCTTCCTTGGCGTCACAGAAGACACTGGCCGCTTTCTGGCGGGCGTACTGGCAACCGTCGCGGGTCAGTTTCCTGAGACCGATGAGCAATGGGACGAGCTTGCCCGCCGAGCCGTCGCCGAGCAGCGCGCTGCTGGCCGGTTCATTCCAGGATTGGGGCACCCTGTGCATAAGAGCGTTGATCCTCGTACAGCCGTGATCATCGCGATTGCTGACCAGGAGGGCCTGCGGGGACCGCACCTGCGCCTGTTCGAGGCCATCGGTCGTGTCCATGCCGAGGTGCTTGGCCGCACACTGCCACTCAACGGCGCCGGAGTGGCTGGCGCAGCGCTTGCTGACATCGGGCTGCCACCTGAGTTGCTGCGTGGCGTGGCCCTGCTCGCACGCGCAGCGGGACTACTTGGTCACATCGCTGAAGAGCTGCGTCACCCTATCGCACCCGCCATCTACTCGGCGATTGACCGGAATGCTGTGTATCGGCCAACAGCCAGCAACGACATCACTGAACAACGCTAGCCCGGCTCAACCATCACCTGCCATGTGCGCGGGTCGTACACGAAGGAGGGAACTCAAGCACTGGTCGCTGCCCTACTCGGACATTTCCAGGTGACGAGGGCCGGTGAGCGAGTCAACCTGAGGGCCGTATTGCAAAACTGCAACAAGGAGAAAATGCGTGGCTGATAGACTTTTGACAACGGTAGTGGGAAGCTATCCTCAACCCGAATGGCTGGTTGATCGCAAGAACTTACAGAACAGATTACCGCCGCGCGTCCGAGCGCGTGAAATCTGGCGCATCCCAGAGCCGCTGCTGCAACAGGCCCAGGACGACGCAACCCTCCTCGCTATTCGTGACATGGAGCGAGCAGGCATAGACATCATTTCTGACGGGGAGATACGAAGGGAGAGTTACTCCAACCGCTTCGCCACCGCGTTAGACGGGATGGACCTCGATAATCCAGGGGTGGCCCTGGACCGCACAGGCCACCCCAACCCTGTCCCACGAGTCGTCGGCCCGATCCGCCGCTTACACCCGGTTGAAGTATACGACGTGGAGTTTCTGCGACGCAACACCGACCATCGCATCAAAATCACTGTGCCAGGTCCTTTCACCGTCACCCAGCAAGCGCAGAATGACTATTACCGTGATGAGAAAGCCCTGGCACTGGATGTCGCGACAGCCATCAACGAGGAGATCAAAAGCTTGCAAGCCGCAGGAGCCGACGTGGTACAGATTGACGAGCCGTATCTGCAAGCGAGGCCAGAGAAGGCCAGGGCATACGGGGTAGAGGTCATCAACCGGGCGCTGGAAGGAATTGTAGGACCAACGGCGCTGCACCTCTGCTTTGGATATGCAGCTATCGTTCATAATCGACCTCCCCAGTACTCATTCCTCACGGAGCTGCGCGATTGTATCGCTAGGCAGATTTCGATTGAAGCGGCTCAACCACACCTCGATCTATCAATCCTGCGTCACTTAGCCAATAAAACCATCATTGTAGGCGTCTTGAATCTGGGTGATATGGAAGTAGAGACACCGGAGATAGTGGCCGGGAGAATACGTTCAGCCCTGCAGTATGTAGAGCCGGAGCGCCTGATCCTGGCACCCGATTGCGGCATGAAATACCTGCCGCGGGAAGTCGCCTTTGGCAAGCTACGTGCGTTGGTCGAGGGAGCCAGGATTGTTCGACAGGAATTGTAAGGATGAGCATTGCCCTACAAAAAATCTTACTGGGTGGTTGGTTCACCTCACCGTCAGGAATGGCTAGAACTATGTGCTGGCTACGTAGGGACGACTCTCGGCGAGCCCAACCGGTCGGCGAGGAAATCCTCCCAGGTCCGGGTACCGTCGGCGTGGTCGGGAGTCAGGTTGGCGCCGGCCCGATGTGCGCGGGCGGCCTGACCCGGCAGCCAGACCGGCATGATCAGCCGACGCCGGTGAGTGGCG
>Ga0070707_100003239_pt1 | contig 15422 bp, 14 predicted proteins | sample KBSK5502metaG_FD_65468 | JGI IMG/M metagenome (GOLD analysis project Ga0070707, IMG submission 65468) | Corn, switchgrass and miscanthus rhizosphere microbial communities from Kellogg Biological Station, Michigan, USA - KBS K5-50-2 metaG | ecosystem: Host-associated > Plants > Roots >... | reverse complement strand
AACGATCATGGTGATGACTGTCCCAACGAACACCCCATTACAGCAACAGATTGATGAATTTATCGCTGAGGGGGCAAGCTGGTTACCCACAAACCTGCTGCAGGATTTGCTGAGTCCTATCGGGCAACTCATTAACTCCAGCGCTGCCGAGAACGCTCTCAAGGAAGGGGCGCAGGCCCCAGATTTCGCTCTGCCCGACGCACGCGGCACCGCGGTGAGGCTCTCGCACCTGCTCACGCAGGGGCCAGTCATCATGACCTTCTATCGTGGCCAGTGGTGTCCGTACTGCCATCTGGCGTTGCGCGCCTATCAACAGGCCTTGCCGCACCTGCAGGCAAGGGGAGCCTCCCTGGTGGCGATTTCCCCGCAGATGCCACACCGCAGCCGCGCGATGGCCGAAAAGCTGGACCTGACTTTTGCGCTCTTGAGCGATAGGGGCAACCAGGTGGCGCGCCAGTTTGGACTCGTCTTCACCATTGATGAGGCAGTGCGCGGCGCGCACAAACAGGTGTGCGCGGACCTACCCGCGTTCAACGGAGATAACTCCTGGGAACTGCCAATGGCGGGGACCTTTCTGGTCGACCAGTCGGGGACCGTTCGTCTGGCCTTTGTCCATCCTGACTTCACGCGTCGCCTTGACCCGTTAGTCGTCATCGCGCGGCTCAAAGAACTCAACGGCGAAAGGGAAAGGTCCACCACATAATCCTCTTCCACCTGGAGAACGCTTATCGTTGTTCTCAGGGGAATTGTTTCTCACAACAGGACTGCTGAAGAGCGTACCGAGATCAGCTCATGTTAGATGCGTGCGAGTTTCTCCGGGTTGGCAATGATGCGAATCGCCGTAATATGCCCTGCCTCCACCTCAATGCTTAGCACGAACAGGGCCTGACCACCGGTGCGAATGATTATAGCCGCTTGACCATTGACTTCTGCCAGTTCCACACGATAGTCCTCTGGCAAAAAGCGCACTGTTCCCAGGCTAAAGCGTGCTACCGCATCACGCCCGACAAGCGGACGAAGCGCGGCCTGTTTGATTTTCCCACCGGCATCGGCCCACAGGGTCACATTTTCGGAGAGCAGGTTCGTCAAGGGGATCATATCACCACCCTGAGCCGCCTGCAGAAACCCGGTGAGCATCTGCCGGTGGGTTTCGGGCGAGGCGGGGAAGCGTGGTCGATGCTCAGCCAGATGGTGCTTCGCCCGGCTGAACGAGCGACGACAGGCCGCTTCACTCTTGCTAAGCATGGTGGCAATCTCGGCAAACTCATACTCGAAGACTTCGCGCAGCAGGAAGACAGCTCGCTCGAAGGGTTGGAGTTGCTCCAGCAGCACCAGGAACGCCAGCGAGATCGACTCATTCATATCGACGCGCTCTGCCGGATCGAGTGTTTCGGCAGTCATGGTGGTGAGGATCGGCTCCGGTAACCAGGGGCCTACGTACACTTCCCGCTGCCTGCGCGCGAGCTGAAGTTGATCCATGCATAAGCGGATAATGATCGTGGTCAGGAACGCTTTGAGCGAGCGGATGGCGTCGAGCGGCGTGCCCTGGTAGCGCAGGTAGGTTTCCTGCACCAGATCCTCGGCATCCATCGCGCTACCCAGCATGCGGTAGGCGATGAAAAAGAGGTAGGGCCGGTAGGTTTCAAATGACTCCACCATGCTTCCTCCTCCAGTGACTTATGAAGCGATCTCTTCGTCCCACCAGCTACGAATCGCGGCTGCGACGGCAGCCGCGTCGTATACCTGGGGGAAATGGTGAGACCCCTGTATGACGACGGAACGGTGCCGGGGAAAGAGCTGCTCGAAGCGACTCAACCACCCCATTTCGATTGTACCATCCTCGGCGAAGATCAGCAGCGCAGGCATATCCGAGATCTCGCTTAATCTCTGCTCCAGATCGACGAGGTAGTCATGGCTCTTTGTGACACTCTTGAACAGGTCATGCGGGTAGCGCCGTACTGCCCGGTCAAGATTGGGTCCTCGATAGGCTTGCTTCTCTCGGTCCGAAAAGGGCTGCTTTGGTTTTTTCGTAATGGTCTTGAGCGTATACTCCAGGAAAAAGTTGAAGTGGGTGCTCAGGAAACGGAACAGGGGCGAACCTATCAATTGGATCATAGGATAGACCTTGCGGTAGCGCTCAAGCGGCCAGGCGAAACTGGGCAGGACGACCACGGCACGGAACCATTCGGGTCGCCGAGCAACCACTCCCAGCGCGATCGACCCCGTCACGTCGTGCGAGAAGAGTGTGACATCGGTCAGCCCGAGAGCCTGCATGAACCGTTCGAGCAGCCGCGAATCGCCGGTCAGGGTATGCTGGTAGCCAGGCGCGGCTGGTGAAAGGCCGAATCCCGGCAAATCCAGGGCCACACAGCGGAAACGACTGCGCAGATCCTGAATAATATCGCTATACATGAAAGACCAGCCAACGCCAGGATGGACGAAGAACAAGGTGGGGCCGCTTCCCTCATCGATATAATGGATGCGGTTGCCTTCGACCTCCACAAAGCGGCTCTGGAACGGGTAGAGCTGCTCATCGAGCCATTGCGGGCGCTGCATTGCACCGGAGATGCCTGCAGTGTGACTGCTAAAGACAGGAACGTTAGTTGTAGACATAGGTATACTTCCTTTATTTGGTAATATTGGTAGACTTCTCATCGCTGTCTGCTGGGCGGTGATTACTTGCGTCCGCTTGTTCTCTCTGTCGTTCGCGGAAATCAGCGACCTGCTTCATGACGGGGGCCCCCATCTGGCCCATCATCGACCCCATCCCCGGAAAGAGATCCATGAGCGCCCGCATTAGCCGACCGGGTCCAGGCATGATCACGATCTCTGCCTTGTCACGCCGAATGCTCTTGAGAACCGCTTGGGCTACTGCCTCTGGTGGAGACAGGAAGGCTTTGGCCATGGCAGACATGTGCAGGTTCATCTCCTCCATCGTCCGTGCCCCCGTGCCGGCGCCGCCGATACTGCCGAGAATGAGCACTGAACTGCTGATTCCAGCTTTGCGGTAATCGGCCCGCAACACGCGAGTAAAGCCGATGAGGCCATCCTTGCAGGCCGAATAGACTTCGGTATACGGGAAGCCGATGCGACCTCCCATCGAAGAGATGTTCACGATGTGCCCTTGCTTGCGCTGGAGCATCCCCGGCAGGAGCAGGCGCGTTAACTCGATAGGCCCGGTCAGATTCAGACGGATGAGAGCCTCAACATCCTCTGCTGTATAGTGGTGAAACTCCCGTTGGAGATCCCCACCGGCGTTGTTGACCAGCACATCCACTGAGCCAAAGGTGCGCTCGGCAGCGCTCACCAATGCGCTGCGTGCCTCCCGGTCTGTCACATCGGTCGGAACGGTCAGAACGTGTACCCCGGTCGCGCGAATGTCGGCGGCGGTAGCCACTTGTTCCAATTCTTGCCCCGAGCGTGCGGCCAGGACCAGGTTCATGCCCTGCTTTGCCAAAGCTCTGACAATATACGGTCCGATGCCATGCGAAGCGCCGGTAACGATAGCAGTCTGGTAGTTTTTCATCATCTCTGTTTTCTCCTTCGAATTATGGATGACAGGAATATTCTTCATTCCTCATAGTGGTAGAAACGTTGTCGTGATGACCACCACATGTGATCATCACTAATAAAGAGGGTCGAGCTATCCCTTTTGGGACAGTGCGAGGATGGTTTTGCTTCTGTTCTTCACCGTGATGAGATAGAATGTTGTACATAGCAGTATCTATAGTAAAGGAAAGAGGAGCAATCTGTTGGTGAAAGATAACAAATCGACCATGCGCAAAACAATCGGATGGGCGTCAGTGGCCTTCGGAGCGTTTACCGCCATTTCGATCATTGGCCCAATTCTTCTTGAGCGGCTCTGGAAGCGACGTCAGTAGGTCCTCCACATATTGCAGCAATAGGTGTCTTCACCTCCCTGTCTTGTGGACAGCAGAACAAGAAGAGTGCCTCAATGAATAGAACCGACCGCCTGTTAGCCATCATCCTGGAATTACAGGGCAAGGGCAGGCAGCGCGCCGAAGACCTGGCTGAAACTTTTGAGACAAGCAAACGCACCATCTACCGTGATATCGAGGCGCTGGGAGAGGCCGGTGTACCCGTCATTTCTATTCCGGGCCGCGGCTACTCCTTGATGAAAGGGTACTTCCTGCCGCCTCTGAGCTTCACCACCGACGAAGCAACCATGCTGCTCTTAGGCAGCGACCTGATGGCGCAAAGCTTCGATGCGCAATATCGCGCTGCGGCACTTGCGGCTTGCCGCAAGATAGAGGGTGTGCTGCCTGAGAAGCTGCGTGACGAGGTACGCTACCTCCAGGACAGCATCCGCTTCGTCACAACAGATGCTATGGAGCGGCCAGCCGAGACGGAAAAACTGCAGCAACTGCGTCGCGCCATTCTCCAACGAAGCACTGTACGCTTCTGCTACTCCGCGCGCCATCCCTCGTCTACAGCAGAGGCGGAGGGCGACTCTACCTATCCCCGAACTTCCCCTGCCCAGAGCACACGTGAGGCCGACCCGTATGGGCTTATCCACTTCCTCAATGCCTGGCACGTCATCGCCTACTGCCATTTGCGCCAGGGCATCCGCAATTTTCGTCTTGACCGCATCGATGACCTTGTCTTGTTGCCAAAGACATTCCAGCGCCCGGCAAACTTTAACATGAGCAAGCCGAAATCAGAACAGCAAAGGAGTATGTGCGTCCGTGCCTTGTTCGACAAGGAAGTCACACGCTGGGTGCGAGAGTCCCCCTCGTACTACGCCATCTCTGAAGAGGAAACGCCCGCCGGATTGCTCGTCACGCTCAAACCACACCAGGAGAGCGAAGTACTGCAATGGCTTCTCAGTTGGGGGAGCCATGTCCGTGTGCTGGAGCCAGAGACACTCCGCCTGCGCATCGCCGAAGAGGCACAGGGAATGCTGCGAAATCACCGGGAAGACTGAAATCCATTTTGCTGCTGACATACTGTTGTCACTCTCCTGGGTTATAGTCTTCATGTGAGCAGAAAGTTCACAGAGACGGAAAATTGCGCTAACCAAAAAGGAGGTTGATAATGCTGCTAGGACTCAATTTCGTGTTACTACATGTACCCGATATCGAGCAAGCTCGTGCTTTCTATACCGAAAAACTGGGCTTTGTCGTGGAAGATCAACAGCCCGGCTTTGTACAGTTCAAGCAACAAGCTGGCATGGGCGCTATATTCGCGCTGCAGGAAGAGGCTGGCGTTTCTCCGCACCAGGGCGTTGAACTCTGGTGGATAGTGGACAACGCGGACGCTACTTACGCTACACTGGTTTCTAATGGCGTTGAGACCGTGAGCCAGCCGACCGATGAACCCTTCGGTCGCGCCTTTACTATCAAAGACCCGGCGGGGAACGTCATCAACATGTTCCAGCCTCCACACAATTCGTAAGCGGAGTTGCCTGTGGATGTGCATCTCGCATATCCACAGGCAACAGTTTATGTTTTCCGCTGTGCCGTCTACTACGCCTCCAACGACATCCAACCCCGAACCGCGTAGGGGCGGGAGCGGTGCTTCACGGGGAGGGTTTTCAGGAAAGAGGCCAGCGAGGCGCAGGAGAACGGAAGGCACCCGCAAGGGGCCCCGCATCCACCCCCAGCCACCCCTGCCTCTACAACAACCACCGGCAGGGGAGCGTAGAGAGGCAGGGGTGGAGTGGAGGCGGAGGAGACCCCTTGCAGATGTCCTTCTCGCCCAATGTCCCGCCGTCACACACACGTGTCGGGGAGAGAGGGAAGGTGTCCCGGATGGCTAGGCGTTTTGCCTCTATCAATGGGAGGGGATCAGTGATATGATGGGAGGCAGGTCAGAGCAGAGCAGGGAAAGGAAAGAGGAGGATGGCTTCAGAGAAGCAGGAGCCGGGGAAAAGGTACCCCTATCGTGGGCAGTCCAAGCGCCTCAAGGGCTATGATTATACGCAACCCGGACCGTATTTTGTGACCATCACCGCCAGGACACATGACCCGATTTTTGAGCATCCCCAATTGCGTGCCATTCTGCACGAGACCTGGCAGGCGCTGCCCCAGCAGTTCCCAGGCGTGAAGTTGGATGCCTTTGTGAGTATGCCCAACCACATCCATGGCATTCTCTGGCTCCCGGGCCAAGGCCAACCTGCGCCGACCCTTAGTCGTGTCATGGGTGCCTACAAATCCCTCACGACTGTCGCCTGGATCCGTGCCTGCAAGACCATTGGCATCCAAGGTGTCGGCACCTTCTGGCTCGACGACTTCTATGATCGAATCATCCCCAACACCGCCGCCCTCCAACGCATCCGCCACTACATTCGTCAAAATCCCACGGCACTGGCAACCAGGGAAGGGTAACCCCCTCTCGGTGATGTAGCATCTCCCTCCCCCGCGTCTACTGTAGAGGCAGGGGTGGCTGGGAGCGGAGGTGGGGCCCCTTGCGGGTGCCTTTCGTGCTCCACCTCCTGTTCCTACGCACCTTTGGCCCCTCTTCTAAAAAACCTACCCGTGAAATCGGGAGCGGTGCGGATGGGTGGTGGGGATGCTTCTCCTTGCGTCTCACCTGAGTGCGAAGCACTAGCTGCGCAGCAGCGTTGGTGAGACGGATAGGTGCCAGCATCGCCCTTCGCCGGTAAATAGTTACCTTATGACCTGTCCCCATATTCTTTCGGTGTGAAACCAGGGGAAGAATGGTGATACACGCTGCTGGTACTCCACGTAGGTAGGGTGCCCTGCGAGCAGGTGGCGTTCCATCAGGGGAATGCTGACGCCCAGGAAGAGCAGCAAAATGGCGACCGGACCCACGATGACCCACCAGAAGTTTGGATGCGCCAGCGGCACAAAGAGATACAATCCCCACCAGAAGAGCACTTCCCCAAAGTAGTTCGGATGGCGCGAAGCCGACCACAATCCCGGTGGGATCACCTGCCCCGCCGATTCTGGCTTGCTCCGAAACCGCCTCATCTGCAGATCTGCCGTCCCTTCGATGATCACGGCAGTCAACATCACCAGCGCGGCCACGCCATCCAGCCAGGTGAGCCCGGTATTGCGGTCGCTCAGGGTGGGCCACAGTGCCAGGCTTCCCAGAAAGACCAGGACAGTGGGCATCAGGTGAATCCCAAGCAAGCTCGCCGGCCAGTAAAAGAATCCTGCCTGTTTGCGGATCTCCTCGTAGCGCCAATCTTCGTGGCCCAACCCGCGCCACTGGGTGGCCCAGTTGGCCGTCAGACGGATCGCCCACAAGCAGAGGAGCGCGAAGATGAGCACATGGCGCGGATTGGCGAACCCATCAGAGCCGGGCTGCAACAACCAGAAAAGCGCGATGGGGACTGGCGCCACGCTCCAATAGGGATCATACATACTGGAATTATTCGTGAGCACGCTGAAGATGAAGACCACAATGGTCGCCGCCAGGTCGGCCAATCCTACAATGACGATTGGCTGCTGAGCGTGAAACCAGATCCCCGTGCCTACTGCTGCTGCGCCCGCCAGCACATACGCTGCGATCACGATCAGAAACGCTTTGGCCATGCTCATACTCCCGTCTCGATTGCTTGCCGGCTTGCGACCGGTCTGGTGAAAGGATGCTCATTCAGCCCCATACGGAACAGGATGATCAAGGGGAAGATGATCCACGAAGCATTGGCAGAGATGACCAGTGCCAGGTGTGACGTGTGATATTGCCCGAAGGCTTCTTCGCTCAGGATCATGATCACGCCCGATATCATCGAGACCGCGTAGATCATACTTGGCAGGCGAATCCACTCTTTGCCCTTGATATAGGCGTAGATGGCGATCAAGTAAAAAGGCCCATACAACAGGTTATCCAGCCAGATCGTCACTTTGAAAAAGACCGGGCGGGCGATCAGCAGCGGATCGAAGTTGTAGCCCCACCAGTGAACAGCATCGATCACCGGGCCGGGAGGCCAGATGGGATAGGTGAAATGCGCCGGATTGGCGATCACAAGTTGTTCGGTATCGATAAAGTACGAAACGAACAGCAAGTTGATGAGAAAAAATGCCACAATAATGACATCGAGGCGGCGTTGGGAGAGAGGGATAGTCTCTACCATGAGTACAACGCTCCTTTACATTGAGGAACGGCGTTGTCGAAAGTCGCTGGCGACAACGGCCAAGACCGCGGTTTGCTATGCCTATGGATATGACGAACTAGACTCTACATTATAGCAGATCAGCCGGCAGCATCATTCCTGGTAAGAAATCGATCTGATGCTGACGAGAATGCGATCCACCAATGTGGGGGACCATTTGTTGAGCCATAGCAGGAACTTGCCCGGGAAAGTCATTACCTGTTGCCGCTGCCGCCGGGCAGCCTGCTGGATGATGAGTGCGGCGACGCGTTGGGGGTCCATGGTAGGTATCTTGTTGACGTTGTCACCCATGGTCTTTTTCAGGCGTTCCGTGCGCACAGCCCCTAAATAAGCTACTGAAACGGTTACACCGGTGCCATGCAATTCGACGCGCAGCGTGTTGAGGAAGCCGCGCATGGCATGCTTGGAGGCATTGTAGCCAGCCGTTCCGGGAATGCCCACCTGGCCGCCAAAGCTATTGACGCCGACGAGGCGGCCCCTGGTTTGTTTGAGGTAAGGCAGGGCATAATAGGTGCAATAGACCGTCCCCATATAGTTGAGATCAATTTCCGCACGCATCGTGTGGAGATCCGGCAAATCGGCGAAGCGCCTGGGATAGCCCAAACCTGCATCGTTGATGAGGGTATCGATCCGCCCATATTCAGCCACGGTCCGTTCGATCAACTGCTGGCACTGTGCTTCATTGGTCAAGTCGGTCGGAACGGCGATAGCTTGCCCCCCTCGTTCACGGCAAGCAGCGGCCACCGCTTCCAATGTCTCGGCATGGCGCGCGGCCAGCGCCAGCCTGGCTCCCTGCGCTGCCAACTGGTAGGCGAGTTGTTCGCCAATTCCTCGCGATGCACCCGTCAGAATCACGACATTATCTTTGAAAGGTTGATGAGGCATACGTCCCCCTAAAGACAGGCGTGTCATAATTGACCAGGAGCCATATTACTCGTCGAAATACCATTGTTACTATTGACATAGTATTGGAAGACAAGATTGTGCGCAATCTCTAACCCAGTAGCAATTGAACCGAGAAGTACGCCCTCGTCTCCTAGCTTTGAGACAACGATGCGTGGCCTCAACGGGGTGAGCTGCTTTAGTCTACGCTCCAGTGGCGGTATCAACAATTCACCACGTTGGCCGATACCTCCACCAAGCACAATCAGTTCTGGATCTAAAACAGCAGTGATGGCTGCGATTGCCAGCGCCAGGCGATATCCCTCCTGTTCGACCACGACAAGCGCTTTACTATCGCCCTGCTGTGCCGCGTCAAAGATCTGCTTGGGAGACAGAGACGCGGGCAAGCCCAACTCCTGTGCCTGGCGAGCTATACCCCCCGCGGCAGTCGCCTCCTCAAACATGCCTAAATAGCTATCACTGATTTTCCCGGATTCCTCTACGACTTCATCCCAACCGAACGGTAAGAACCCGATCTCACCTGCCGCGCCGCGTGCCCCCCGGTAAAGCGCACCGTCGATGACAATACCCATGCCTACACCTGTACCTATCCAGATATACACAAATGTACTGGCACTGGAACCCCAGCCGAATGAACGCTCACCTAGCGCGGCAAGGTTCGCATCATTTTCTACTGAAAGACTCAGACCAAAAGCGGCCTGCAACTCTGCCAGCATGCCGTGTCGTCCCCACTCAGGCAGATTCGATGCGAAAAGCACGCGCTTACTCCGCTCATCGAAGACCCCAGGCGTGCCGATGACCGCGTGTACTACCTGTGACCAGGACAGGCCTGCATCCGCGACAACATCACGAGCCAGGTGACTGATCAATGCGACGAGCGCGGATGCGCTCTGGGCATCATTTGGCTTATCATTGCGCGCAACAATTTGACAGGCAAGGTTCGCTACTGCGGCACGTACCCAGCCACGACCGACATCGACGCCAACCACATAACCAGCATCTGGGTTTGTCTCATACAGGATAGCTATACGCCCTCCCTTGCTCGATATCGACTGCCCGACGGCCCGAACAAGACCCGCATTCTCAAGACTGGCGAGTGCTTGCGATACGGTCGGCTTGGAAAGCCTGGTTGCACGCGCAAGCTGGGCACGCGACGTCGGTTTATGATTGCGTAAGTACTCCAACAGAGTTCGCTCATTGATAGCTCGCAACAACGATGGAGTCCCCGGCTGATACTCGTGGCGCAGATTGCTATCAGTCGTTGACATACAGTAACTCCTTTGCAGTAACGGATGTTCTGCTCTATTGTAAATTATCTTAACCAGCTTGTAAAAGGACAACGGGAAAGCAGGAAAAAGGTCGGCAAAAACCTTGACAAAGCGAAGTTAGGAAACTATACTAACTATCAGACATAATGGTCGCGCGCGGCCATTTCATTCTCCTGGCTTCTTCAAACAAAAACAAGGAGGTGTCCCGTGAGTTCTTCAAGCGTAAACGAGGAGTCAAGTGGAGGTTCCACAGGAACTGGAGCAACGGAACAAACGAAACAGGGGTTTATACGTAGTATTAGATTGCCAACAGCGATAGCAATCAACATGACCCAGATGTGCGGCATCGGACCGTTCATCACCATCCCCCTCATGGTAGCGGCCTTCGGTGGCCCGCAGGCTATCCTCGGCTGGATCGTTGGAGCACTACTTGCCCTGTCTGACGGGTTGATCTGGGCCGAACTTGGAGCGGCTATGCCCGGAGCCGGAGGCACCTATCTCTACCTCCGTGAAGCCTTCCAGTACCGTACTGGACGCTTAATGCCGTTCATCTTTACCTGGACCGCGGTTCTCTTCATTCCTCTTATCATGTCTACCGGTGTCATAGGATTGGTACAATATCTAGGCTATCTCTGGCCAAACATGAGTCGGCTGGAAATCTATCTCGTCTCACTCCTGGTTGTTGGAGTGGTTTTCTTCGCTCTCTACCGCCGCGTCGAGTCGATCGGTTTCCTCACCAGGATCTTGTTCGTCATCATGCTGGTCTCGATCGGCACGGTGATTGTCGCATCTTTCACCCATTTCAACCCAACCCTGGCTTTCACCTATCCAGCCAATGCCTTCACCCTGAACGGTCGCTTTTTTGCTGGACTGGGCGCTGGCCTGATCATCGGCATTTATGACTACCTGGGCTATAATACGACTGCGTACATGGGAGCTGAGATACGTAGGCCTGGTCGCAACATTCCCTGGTCTATTATCATCTCTATCCTGGGTATGATGCTCCTCTACCTGGCTCTCAACATTGGCGTCATGGGGGTAGTTCCCTGGCAGAAGGTTGCGACATCATCTTCAATTGCTTCACTGGTCCTTGAGCAGGTCTGGGGCAAAGTCGCTGCAAGCATTGTGACGGTCCTTATTCTCATCACTGCGTTTGCTTCGGTTTTTGCGGGACTCCTTGGCGGCTCGCGCGTACCATATAACGCGGCTCGTGATGGCGTCTTCCTGCGGCAGTTTGGCAAGTTACATCCACGCCATCACTTCCCTCACATCGCTTTGATCGTCATGTGTGTGATCACCGCTATCGGGTCCTTCTTCAATCTCGGGCTTGTCATTTCCATGCTCACCGCGGTTATTGTGATTGTGCAATCCCTCGGGCAGATAGCTGCACTGACGATCTTACGCCGCAGGCAGCCCAACCTGAGACGTCCCTATCGCATGTGGCTCTACCCACTCTTCAGCATCATCGCGCTGGTTGGCTGGGTGTATGTCTTTATAGCATCGGGCCTTAGCATTAACGGGACCCAGTTCCAGTTCATCCTGCCGATCTGGACGAATCCGATGATACTCGCCATCGGGTGGGTGGTGCTCGGCATCATTGCCTTCCTCCTGTGGGCTCGTTACGTTGAACATACCTGGCCCTTCGGTCCCAAGGAAATTAAGGAGGAGTACCTGGAACAGCCTGTCGAGGAAGAGGCGTTAGCCTGACCGCGGCAAAGACTAGGGGATGAACCCATTGATGAATGACGGCTCGCACTCGGCAAGACCAAAGGAGTATGCAAGTGTCCACGATTTTGTGGTTGCCATTGATTTCGGCGGCACAAAGATCGCCGTAGCAACCGCTGATACGACGGGCAGCATTCTAAAGCAAGCGCGACTCGACACGCATGCTTCTCAGGGCGCTCAACAAGTCCTTGAGAGAACGCTAGACGCCGCACGTGCGCTGATTGAACGAACCGTGGCAGAAGCGGGAGGGCAATGTGTTGCGGTCGGAGTGGTAACTCCCGGCATCGTTCACGACAATGGAGTATTGCTGTCACCCAATATCCCAGGCTGGGAACAGGTGTCATTGCGTGAAACGATGCGTGCAGGCCTGCACATTCCAACGGTGGTGGCAGAAAACGATGTGAAGGCCGCGGCGATGGCCGAGGTTCTTTGGGGAGCGCTCAAGGGGGCAGACCCGGCGGTCTACCTCAGTCTTGGCACAGGTATTGCCGCGGCGATCGTAATTGGAGGGCGAGTCGTCACTGGAGCACATGGAGCTTCTGGTGAAATTGGCTATAATTTGCGCAGCGTTCTGGATACCTCTGGCGCTGCGCATGGACGAGCGCCACTAGAGGAAGCTATCAGCGGGCGCTTCATAGGGGAACGGGCCAGCCTCCTCCTGGGAGAGCCGCTCAGCACTGCCGATGTGTTTGCGCATTCAGACATTCGTGCCCGTTTCCTTGTGGATGAAATGCTCGCCGAATTGGCAACCCACGTCGCCAATCTCGCTATCTTGATTGACCCGGCACGCATAGCAGTAGGCGGAGGACTGATGAGTTCAGGAGATGTGATTTTACGCGCGCTCGCATTTCGCCTGGGATACGCAGTTCCCTTTCCTCCTGAAATTGTCCCTGCTAGATTCTTGAATGATGCGTCACTACATGGCGCGATTGCCCTGGCATTGACAGATCCTGTCAATGCCAGTTCACTTGTAGAGGCGCAGGATTCGGCCAACGCTGTCTCACTCAGTACGCCTTTCGGTCAGATACCCCATGAGTGAACTCAGGGGCTTGTGTCTAGCCTCGACCGCAGTTCTGCACTCCCTTGCGGAAGAGCAGCTTTGGCTTCACTGGCTGGCACATCAGGGCCTTCTGACAAGAGGCCCATCCTTGCTCAGCATGCCGAACAAGGAGCGTTGTGATCGACCGAGAACGTTTTACCCAGGCACGGCGTTCTTGCCTGGAACTCGCTCCGTTCAGTTGGAAAAGAACCTGATGAATTTTGACGACCGAATGGGGGAATGTGCGTTACCCGTCCTGATGATGGTTGATAACCGAATGAGGTAATGGTGCGGCCCCGTCCTGATGGTTTTGAACGACCAAACTCGGGAATGCGCGTGTCCCCGTCCTGTAGGGACAAGGGGCGGATGTGGGGTAGGGTGGGGGCCTTGTGCTTGTCCTCGTCGCTATGCGATTCGTTGGGGTTCCGTGAGGCAAGATGGTCACACCCCAACCAGGACAAGCACAAGGCCCCCTCATCCACTCCACCCCGCCCCTTGTCCCTACAGGACGGCTTACGTCTATTGCTGCATTCGGTCGTCAAAATTCATTAGGCGAACCGTCTCTCTTCTCCGAGGAGAAGTGCCTAAGCCTACATCTGGCTATTCTTTCAGAACGGAGGAAAACCGGAAATGGAGAATGCTACTGGTAGCACTTCCTCCCCAGGACTCAAGTCCGGGGACTCCGTGCTACATGTTATTGAAAAGAATCGGAATTGAGCTCCTGTGTGCTGTAATGAACATAGTCATAGATGGAAGACGGTCCACTACAAGGAATCAGCGTGCCAGTAGATGGAAGTCTTCCGGTTGCCTTGGGTATCGTGACAGTCCCACAGCGGGCCCAAGCTCGCCCGTTTTCGTAGCAAGTCCTTTGGCTTTCTGCTGCAGGGTGAAGCAAATGACCTCAACGGCACTCTCCAGGTCAAGCAGAGAAGTATTCAAGACGATGTCGTACAGATGCATATCTTCCGGTTTTTGATGGTACTCCATCTGAAGATACTTCGCTCGATGATGATCTTTCATGCGGATGCGAGACTCGGCAGCGTGGTGATCTACTCCTTCGCGTTGCATCACATAGGCCACGCGTTTTTCAAATGGGGCGACAATGCGGACGCGCAAGACATCCCGCGGTTCGGCAAGGATCACCTGAGAGGCTCGTCCCACGATCACTACATGTCCTCGTGCTGCGGCTGCCCTGATAATCTCGTTCACTACACTACGATAATCCTCGTCCGAAAGAAATGCTTCTGGTGGAGCACTTGCAAAGGAAGCTGGATAGAGGTATAGCATGCTGTTCAGTACCCGTAAGACTCTCCCTTCGGTATACTCATCATGAGCCTCTGCCTCCTGGGTACTCGTGCCCAACTCGAGTGCTGTGCGTTCAACAATGGCGTGATCGATTAAGTCCCACCCCAGGCGCTTTGCGAGACGGGATGCAATCTCACCCCCACCGCTGCCGTATTCCCGTGAGAGTGTTATGGCACGCATTCGATTGATGGAGCTAATATCTTCGTTCATGACCTGTCCCTCCTGAATGGACATAACCCAGGCTCGAGTGATGTCGTCGTGACCCACTCATGTCTCTTTCTTTCACACTAATAAGGCGGCTTACTACAAGGACAAAATTCGTTGCCAGTCGGAATAAGATACCCTCACGAAGTGCTGAGTGCAGGAAGCTCACGGCTCATTTTCTCAAGTAAGGCACGCAGTTGGTGCTGTTCTTCCTCCGTGAAAGAAGACATAAACTCCTCGATATGATTGAAGCGCTCTGGCAGCATCTGCTCAAAAAGGTCAAGCGCCTGCTGGGTGAGTTCAATGCTAAACATCCGTCCGTCTTCCGGGTGCTCAGTGCGTTTAACCAGCCCAGAACGCTCCAGGCCGGCCAGCAACCCGGTCATTGTTCCGCGCGTCACTCCAGCGGCCTCAGCCAGTGCTGAAGGCGTGAGGCGATAGTGGGGAGCGTTGCGGAGCAACAGGAGCACGACGAGCTTCCCATCCGAGAGTTCGAAGCGGTCATAGAACGCCTGTTGAGCGGCAAGAACATCGCGAGCAACCCATAAGAAGAGCAAGTAAGTTCCCACCGAAGTGGTATCCACTTCGGGCATTTGATGCGCAAGATCATATAAGACTTGATGCCTTGGCAAAAGGCGCAGTGTGCTTTCCATCTCTTCCCCCTGTTCATTGCTTCCCTATATTCTATGGCACCTTACCATCTGTCTATATTATAAGCCGCCATACTATTTTTGTCAAGGGATTCGCCTGACATCTACTCATAACTCTAAACCCAGCAGAAGCGAGGCAAGTTCAGAACCACAGTGGGTTCTGTTTTCGCTCTTTTACATAATGAGCCTTTGAAGCCCTCTGTCGGATTTATGAGTGGATGTCAGAT
>Ga0070707_100003238_pt1 | contig 15425 bp, 10 predicted proteins | sample KBSK5502metaG_FD_65468 | JGI IMG/M metagenome (GOLD analysis project Ga0070707, IMG submission 65468) | Corn, switchgrass and miscanthus rhizosphere microbial communities from Kellogg Biological Station, Michigan, USA - KBS K5-50-2 metaG | ecosystem: Host-associated > Plants > Roots >... | reverse complement strand
AGACCCGGTGCAGCCGGACGTGCGCGCCCGCGCTGTCGGATCGATCCTGCGCCGACGCCGTGGTTCGCTCGTCCTGCATCCAGGTCATTCGGGATCGCCTCGCAGGACGGCGCTGACCGACGAGCGCAGCAGCGCGCGCGTCGCCGCCACGACCGCGATGGTGGCGGCGACCGCGATCACGACCAACGCGACGATCAACGCGGTCACGTCGATCACGATCACGGGCGATGGGAACGACGTCGAGACGGTCCGCAGCAGCGGGGCCGTCGCGAGCCGGACCACGACGTCGCCGAGCAGCACGCCCGCGACCCAGGCCACGCCGATCAGGGCGAACTGCTCCCGGGCGATCGTGCCGCGCAACGCCGGCGCCCCCGCCCCCATGGCGCGGAGCGATGCGAACTCGAAGTCCCGGCGGCGCTGTGCGAAGTACAGCGTCGCCGTGACGCCCACGATCACGAGGCCGAGCCCCGCGATCGCGGCCGCCGCGTCCAGACCCACCGCCAGACTCTCGGGTGCTTCGTCGAGCCGGCCCTCGATCGTCCGCGCGGACAGGAGGTCGACGACCGGGAATCCCGCCGCTTGGATCGCCGCGGTCGGGTCCGCGTCGCCGTGTGCCCAGACCTCATCCACGCGATCCCCTTGCCCCGGCACCGCGGCTTCGAGCTCGAACAGGGCCGGCCCCGACACCACGATGAACGGCGTCGAGGGTGGGATCCCGGGGAACGATGTCGCGGTGCCCACCCGCTGGACCGGGAGGATCCGGTCCCCGATCCGGAGCTGCATCGTGGTGGATTCTTGTTGGGCGATGTCCGGGGACACGATGGCGGGAACGGCCACCGGCTTGGGCTCGATCCCGACGAGCGCCGAGCCGACCGCGAACGAGGCCGCGAACGTCCATCCTCCGGAGGCCGGTGTGATCCGACCGCCTGCCCCGAGCGATCCGATCGGCACCCAGCCGGCGAGTGACGCCGGGGCGCCGTCCAGTCGCACCCCGGTCATCGCAAGGAGCATGCGCCGAGCATGGGTCGTGGTCGACGGAGCCTCGAACGTGAGGGAGAGCAGGGTGGCTCCACCCGAGACGTCGAGCGCATACGGGTGCGATCCCTCGGCCAGGGTGATCGGCTCGGTGCTGGTGAACGACCCATCCGCTCGGCGGATCGCCGCGCGGAGCTCGAGGCCAGCCGCGTCACGGGGGCTGTCGATCGTCAGCTCGAGGGTCCGCGAGCCCTGGGGGAGCGTCATCCCCTCGGTCGGCGCCGCGAGGCGACCGAGCAACCCCTCGAAGGACTCCGTGGCGAAGTCGGCTCGCCACCACGCCGCCTGCCGGAAGGTCGCCGGGTCGACCGCCAGCCCCTCCGGTGGGTCCGAGTACGTCCCCCCGAACCCGTCGGGTTGGACCCGTCCGACGTCGGCCATGCCGGGCGGCAACGGCCGGTCGAACGCGTTCGACCCCACGGCTGAGGCGCCCACGGTCGCCACCCAGTCGGCGCCGGCGAACGCGTGCGCCGCGTCCTCGTGGTTCTGCAACGTGGTCGCGCGGTAGGTCGTCGAGACGAAGAGCAACCCGGTGGCGAGCACCACCAGGACCGCCGACGCGAAGACGACGCCGGGGGTGCGCCCGAGCCGGCGGCCCGCCAGGTACGTCGAGAGCCGCCGGGACCGCCCGATCCTCCCGTCCAGCGAACCGAGTCCCCACGACAGCACGCGGACGACCAGGAAGGACGCGCCGAGGATCACGAGCGTCGGCCCGAACAGCAGGAGCGGGTCGATCGATCCCTGGCCGGCGGTCGCGGGTGCCAGCGCCTCCCCGTTGCGGAGCTGCGCGAGTGCGAACAGTCCCACCGGCAAGACGATGAGCTCGACGGGGGCACGCGCCAACGCGGGGCGCGTCTCCCGGGACGTCTGGCGTCGCTCGGCGATGATCGTTCGACGCACCGCCGGGATCGACGGCAGCCACAGCACCACCGCGCCCGCCGCGGCCGCCGCCGCGCCGAACAGGATCGAGCTCAGCGAGACGCTGGTGGGGAACCCCGCCTCCCCCGGCCGCGGGCCGTTCGTGAGACCCGCGAAGCGGGCGAGCAGGGCTCCGATCGCGATGCCGATCGGCAGGGCGAGCGCCGCGGCGAGCAGCGCCTGGAGCCCCTGCGCGAGGAGCAACGTCCTCGTCGTGAACCCGCGCGAGTGCAGGACCGCGAGCTCGAACGACTGCCGGGAGACGAGCAACACCCCGACGCCCGCGAGCACGACGAGGGTGACCACGAGGATCTGCAGGAGGACGAGCAGGATCGGCACCCGCAGATCGGAGACCGAACGCTGGACCCCCGCGATCAAGATCTGGACCCCGCTGGAGACGTGCGGGGGTTGCTGCTGGACGACCAACGGGTTTCGGCCTCCCTGTGATCGTGTGATGTCGGTCGAGAACTGCACGTAGTCGTTCGGCAGGTGCAAGGCATCCGGGTACGTGATGCCGGTGAGCGAGAGGTAGAGGTCCCACGCGAAGTGGGTCGACAGGCCGAGCTCGGTCGCGAGCGTCCGCTCGGTCGTCTGATCGACCAGCACCGGGACTGGGTCGGAGCAGTCGCCAGACTTGTCGAGACAGACCTGCGGGAACGGAGTGTCTTCGCCGAACCAGAACGCGTCCGTGCGAGCGGGTGGATCGAAGATCCCTGACACCTGAACCGTCCGGTGCTCGTTCGTCGGGCCCAGGACCTGCACCCGATCTCCAAGCTTGAGACCGGAGAGCTGAGCGAGGCCGAAGGGGACGGCAACCTGCCCGGCGCCGGGAGCCGTTCCCGAGCGGTAGGCCAGGTGGGCGCCGCCGCCCGCGCGGAAGAGCATGGGGACGGAGCCCCCGGTCGGTCCGATGCGGACGGTCGTCTCACCCTGGGGGACGATCGTCTGCACCGGAAGCAGGGAGGACACCTCCCGCACCTGTCGATCGGCCGCGGCCCAGTCGAAGGAGGCGCCGCCGTAGAGGTCGACGCGAACGTTCTCCACCGGGACGCTCGCCGTGGCGATCGCCGATGCCAGGATGGAGTTTCGGGCGGCGTCCGTGTAGATGGGACCGGACGCCATCACGCCAACGCTGAACGCGAGCGTCAGGACGACGCCCAGCGCCAGCAGGCGCTGAGCGACCAAGCGTCGGAACAAGAAGGGGAGCATCGCCATCCGTAGCCCTCGCCGGACTATACGGAGGTGGTTCCAGCGGCGGTTGCTGCCTGGTCGGCCGGGAACCGACTGTTAGGCTGAGCGAACCGCGCCGCCCGATCGATCGAGGAGTGATACCCGTGCACAGGCCCGAGATCATCCTCGCGCCCGGACCGACTCCCATCCCACCGGAGGTCCTCCTCGCGCAGGGTAGTCCGCTGGTGTATCACCGGGGTCCAGGCTTCGGCGGGCTGATGCGCGACGTGACGGCCCGGCTGCGGACGCTGTACCGCGCCGAGCACGCACGGATCCTGCTCCTGACCTCGAGCGGAACGGGCGGGCTCGAATCCGCGATCCAGAACTGCTTCTCACCGGGCGACGAGGTGTTCGTGCCGCTCGCGGGGTTCTTCGCGGAGCGATGGGCACGGCTCGCGGAGGCGTTCCGGCTGACCGTGCACCCATTGGAGGAGGAGTGGGGGACGCGACTCGATCCGGACAGGGTCGCGGACGCGCTCGCTCGGCATCCCGGGATCAAGGCGGTCCTCCTCACGCACTCGGAAACGTCGACCGGCGTGATTCAACCGGTCCGCGAACTCGCACGGGTCTCCAAGGACGCCGGCACGATGGTGGTCGTCGACGTGGTGAGCAGCCTCGGCGCGGTGCCGTTCGCGTTCGATGACTGGGGGATCGACGTGGCGATCGGCGGGTCCCAGAAGGCCCTCTCCGCCAGCCCGGGGATCTCGTTCGTGGCCATCAGCGATCGCGCGTGGGGAGCGGCCCAGGAAGCCGAGAACCCTCGGTTCTACTTCGATTGGCGCGAGTATCAACGGTTCGCGGAGCTCCCGGATCCGGAGAACCCGTGGACGCCGGCGATCAGCGTGATGCAGGGGCTGCACGCAGCGCTGGAGCTGTACTTCCAAGACGGGGTGGACACCGCGCTGCTGCGGCACCAGCGGCTCAGCCGAGCCGTGAAGGATGGGGTTCGTGCCCTCGGTCTCGATCTGTTCGGCCAGGGGCTCGATGACAACTGGACGGTGACGGCGATCCGGGCACCGGAGGGCATCAGCGCGGATACGATCTGCGACCGGATCCGGTCGGATTTCGGATGCGTGCTGGCGCCGGGACAGGGTCCGCTCAAGGGGAGGGTCTTCCGGATCGGCCACTTCGGCTACGTGAGCGAGCTGGACATCATCCGTGGCCTCGCGGCGCTCGAGATGACGCTCGAACGCCTCGACCACCCGGTGAAGCGCGGGGCTGCGGTCGCCGCCGCCGAGCAGGTGTTCCAGGAGGCTCGCTGACCGTGCGCGTGCTCGTCACGGAGCGGCTCAGCGACCAGGGTCTCGAGCTCCTCCGGAAGGACTTCCAGGTCGACGTCCGGACGGATCTCGCGATGGGGGCGCTCGCGTCGGAGATCGCGCCCTACGACGCATTGATCATCCGGAGCGCGACCCGGGTCACGGAAGCGGTCCTCGCCGCCGCCTTGAATCTTAAGGTCGTTGCGCGCGCCGGGATCGGGCTGGACAACGTCGACGTCGAGGCTGCAACTCGGCGGGGGGTCATGGTGGTCAACGCGCCCCAATCCAACATCATCAGCGCCGCCGAGCAGACGCTGGCGCTCCTGCTGGCGCAGGCACGCAACGTGCCCCAGGCGCATTCGGACCTCATCGACGGCCATTGGGAGCGCTCGCGGTGGGAGGGCGTCGAGCTCGCCGGCAAGACGATCGGGCTCGTGGGCCTCGGGCGGGTCGGTTCGCTCGTCGCCGCACGCGCCGCCGGGTTCGGGATGCGGGTGATCGCGTTCGATCCGTACGTGAGCGTCGATCGTGCGAAGGAGATGGGCGTCGAGATGATGCCGACGCTCGAGGCCCTCCTGGTGCAGTCGGACTTCGTGACGATCCATCTGCCGCGCACACCAGAGACGGAGGGACTGATCGGAGCGAAGGAGCTCCGGATGATGAAGCCCGGCGCTCGTCTCGTGAACACCGCTCGAGGTGGCATCGTCGACGAGGAGGCGCTCGCCAAGGCGCTCGAAGACGGCCATCTCGCGGGCGCGGCGCTGGATGTGTTCGCCGTCGAGCCCACCACCGACTCTCCGCTGTTCGGGATGAGCAACGTCGTCGTCGCCCCGCACCTGGGCGCGGCGACGCGCGAGGCGCAGGACAAGGCGGGCACGACGGTGGCCGAGATGGTTCGGCTGGCGCTGAAAGGCGAGTTCGTGCCGTACGCGGTGAACGTCTCGGCCGGTGCCGAGGTGTCGGAGGTCGTCCGCCCGTTCGTCCCGCTTGCCGAACGGCTCGGTTCGCTCACCGCAGGGCTCGCGCAGGGCGGGGTCCGAAGCGTCGTGGCTTCCTACCTGGGCAGGATCGCGGAGCACGATACCCGCGTCCTCACGCTCGCGATCCTGAAGGGCATCCTCGGCCGATCCGTCAACGAGCCGGTGTCCTTCGTCAACGCACCGATGCTCGCGCGCGACCGTGGTGTCACGGTCAGCGAGATGCGTTCCACCGTGAGCCAGGACTACGTCAGCCTCATCTCGATCCGCGCGGAGACCGATGAGGGCCCGGCCAGCGTGGAGGGCACGGTGGTGACCCGCAACGCCGAGCGGATCACGAACGTGAATGACTTCGACATCGAGATCGCGCCCGCGCCACGGATGGTGTTCTTCAATTACGTCGATCGGCCGGGCATCATCGGCAAGGTGGGGACCATCCTCGGTGAGCATTCGATCAACATCGCGACGATGGACGTCGGGCGGAAGCCTGAGGGGCAGGGGATGGAGGCGCTGATGTGCGTGACCGTCGACTCCGACGTTCCTTCCGAGGTGCTGGAGCACATCGCCGTGGCGATCGAAGCCAAGCGCGTCCGCCCGGTCACGCTGCCCGATTGACCGGTCCCGATCGACCGCCCGACGCCTGCTCATGACCCCGGGTCCTCGGTCCCCCGCCGGTGTGTGCTACCGTGCATGGGCTATGGAGCAGATGGTGATCTCGGCAGGAGATACGGGCGGACGCTGAGTCCCCCGCGTGCCACTTCGCACCCCTGCCGTCGCCCGATCACCTCTCCGGAACCACCTCTCGAGGAGCCGCTCCATGAGCACCCGTCAACGATCCGCCCGTACCAAGATCCGGCGTCTCGCCGTCGGTCGGCTGATCTCGATCACCGGCGGTGCGGCCGCGTATACGGCCCTCAACTTCACAGTCTGGGAACGGACGCATTCCCCCAGCATGCAGGCGCTAACCCTGCTCCTCACCTTCGGTGTGGCCGGCCTGCTCGGCTCCTTCGCCGGTGCGTTCGGCGACCGCTTCGATCGCAGGAAGGTGATGATCTGGTCTGAGGCGATCTCGGCCGCGTTCTTCCTGGCGATGGTGTTCGCGCACGCGCCCGTGACCCTGATCGTCCTCGCCTTCGGATCGGCGATCGCCGAGCTGCCGTTCTTCTCCGCATCGCGAGCGGCGATCCCCAACCTCGTCGAGTCCGATGACCAGATCTCCTGGGCGAACGGCCTCATCACGATGGGCGTGCACGCCGGCATCGCGGTCGGCCCTCTCCTCGGTGGTCTCCTCCTCCTGCTCCCGTTCCGCGCGTCCGGGGTCTTCGCACTCAACGCCGTCACCTTCGGGGTGTCGCTGGTCCTGACGCTCACGGTCCACGGGAACTTCCAGGAGGACCGGGGAACCGAACGGGCCGCTTCGACCGATCACGACGCGGGCGTCCTCGCGGGGCTCGCGTTCCTCTGGCATGAATCGGTCCTCCGCCGATTGGCGATCGCATGGTTCGTGTTCGTCCTCGGCATGGGGATGAGCATGGTGGCGGACGCGCCGCTGGCCGAGTCCTTCAAGACAGGATCGATCGGTTTCGCGCTGCTCATCACGTGCTGGGGGACCGGATCGGTCCTCGGCGCGGCCTTCGGGCGGTTCATGCACGCGCGGACGGAGCCGGTGTGGCTGGCCATCGCTTCCTTCGGGATCGCCGCAGCGGCGTTCGGCGTGGGGTGGGCACCGGTATTCCCGGTTGCCCTGGTTTGCCTGTTGATCATGGGCACGAGCGACGGCATCACGATGGTCGCGGAGAACGGGATCATGCAACGGCGCACGCCGGATGCGCTTCGAAGCCGCACGATGGCGGCCTTCGACGCCGTCCTCTCGTGCGGGCTGGCGATCGCGTACATCCTGGCCGGGCCGGTGCTGCATCGCTTCGGACCGCAGCCGGTCTATCGGATCGGCGGCGTGACCGCCCTGCTCGCGGCGCTCATGCTCTCGCCGTTGATCCGGCTCCGGCACGAGCCTGAGGTCGAGCCGCAGGTCGAGGATGGATCCGAACCGGCCGCGCAGCCTCGGTTCACGTCGGCGGGATCCATGGACGGCGAGCCGGTCGGGGTCCTGAGCGCGACGTCAGATCGTCCTTCCGCCTGAACGGCGTCCGATACCACCCTGATGCCGTTCAGACGTATCGTCGGCGGATGGCGACCGCGGGCCCGTACGACGTGATCGTCATCGGCGGGGGACACAACGGCCTCGTCGCAGCTGCGTACCTCGCGAGGGACGGAGCACGGCCGCTCGTCCTCGAGGCTCGACACAAGACCGGCGGGGCGGCCGACACCATGGCGCCCTGGCCCGAGGCACCGGGGTTCAAGGTCACGACGCTCAGCTACGTGATGAGTCTGATGCCCAACACGATCCTCCACGATCTCCGGTTGGAGCGACACGGCTATCGGGGGATCCCGGTCGGGCCGTACTTCGTCCCGTTCCCGGACGGACGCAGCATCATCCAGTCGGACGACGCCAAGGCCGACCACGACGAGTTCGCGAAGTTCTCGAAACGTGACGCGGACGCGTTGGAGCGATGGGAGGCATGGATCGGTGGCCTCGCCGATGTGCTCGGGCCACTGTTGATGCGGACGCCCCCTCGACTCGGCTCGCGGGCGCTGGGGGATGTGAAGGAGCAACTCACGCTCGCCTGGCGGTACCGGGGACTCGGCGTCCGCGGGGTCGCGGATCTGACGCGTCTGATGACGATGTCGATCGCCGACATCGTCGATCGGTTCTTCGAGTCGGACCAGGTGAAGACGGTGATGGCACTGAACGGTCTGATCGGGACCTGGGCAGGTCCGCACGAGCCTGGCACCGGATACGTGATGGCGCATCATTCGATCGGTGATGTCGGCGGAGGACACCTGGGCTCATGGGCGACGCCGATCGGGGGGATGGGCGCCGTCGCGGCAGCGCTCGAGTCGAGCGCGAGGAGCCTCGGTGCGGAGATCCGCACCGAGGCTCCGGTCGACCGGATCCTCACCTCCGGCGGCGCCGTGCGGGGCGTCCTCCTCGCCTCCGGCGAGGAGATCGCCGCGCCGATCGTCGTGGCCGCCACCCACCCGAAGATCACGTTCCTCCGGCAGCTCGACGAGAGCGAGCTGCCGGAGGAGTTCGTCGCCGATATCGAGGGCTGGAGATCGAGGAGTGGCACCGTCAAGATCAACCTCGCACTGGATCGTGCTCCGGTATTCACAGCCGACCCGGAGCATCGCGACCTGACCGGGGGCTTCGAGCTCGCCCACTCAGTGGAGTACCTCGAGAAGGCATTCGAGGAGGCGCGGGCGGGGATACCGGCGACCGCTCCGTTCAGCGACGGCGTGATGCCCACGTTCCACGACCCGACGATGGCGCCTGAAGGAAAGCACGTCGTCAGCCTGTTCACCCAATGGTGCCCGGCGGGGTACGCGGAGGAGCCGCACCAGCAGGAGTTGGATGCCTACGCGAACCGGGTGATCGACGGCTACGACGAGCTCGCGCCCGGGTTCAAGGACTCGATCCTCCAAATGCAGGTGATCGGGCCCTACGACATGGAACACGAGTGGGGGCTGATCGGAGGCAACATCTTCCACGGCGAGCTCTCGGCCGAACAGCTGTTCCATATGCGGCCCGCGCCCGGATACGCGGACTACCGGACGCCGATCCGGGGGCTGTACCAGTGCTCGAGCGCCACCCACGGCGGCGGGGGCGTGAGCGGGATCCCCGCGTACAACTGCGTCCGGGAGATCGTGAAGGACAGGAGAGCCGCACGTCGACGCAACGGGCGGCGACGGTCGTGACCGATCCGCAACCACGGGTGAACGACAGCTTCACGTTCTACTTCGCCAGCTGGTACAAGAAGTCGCCCTACTTCGCCCGAACCGTCGAAGCCGGGTGCACCAGCTGGGATCTCTACAACCACATGCTGATCCCCACGCTGTATGACGACGATGTTGCGGAGTACTGGCACCTGCTGGAGCACGTGACGCTCTGGGACGTTGCCGTGGAGCGACAGGTCGAGATCGCAGGTCCGGACGCCGCCCGGTTCGCCCAGCTCCTGACCCCGCGTGACCTGTCGGCGTGCGAGGTCGGGCAATGCAAGTACGTCGTGCTGTGCGCCCCCGACGGCGGGATCGTCAACGATCCGATCCTGCTCCGGCTGGCGCAGGATCGGTTCTGGCTCTCGCTCGCGGATTCCGACGCGTTGCTGTACGCGCTCGGCGTTCAGGCGTTCGCCGGTCTGGATGTGGAGATCCGCGAGCCCGACGTGTCACCGCTGCAGGTGCAGGGTCCAAAGTCGAAGCCGCTGATCCGCAAGCTCTTCGGCGAGGCGATCGCCGATCTCCGGTACTACCGGTGCGGGGAGGCCGAGCTGGACGGGATCCCGCTCATCGTGTCGCGAACCGGGTGGTCGGGTGAGGTCGGCTACGAGCTCTACCTCCGCGACGCCGCGCGCGGCACGGAGCTCTGGGATCGGGTGATGAGCGCGGGCGAGGAGTTCCGGATCCGCGCGATCGCGCCCAGCGACCAGCGGCGGATGGAAGCCGGGATCTTCAACTACGGGAACGACATGGATGTGACGAACAACCCCTTCGAGGTCACCGGCTTGGAACGTCTGGTAGAGCTGGACAACGACCACCGGGTCATCGCGCGAGCGGCGCTCGAGCGGGTCGCGGTCGCAGGCGTGCGGAAGAAGATCGTGGGGGTCCGGTTGGCAGGTGCGCCCCTGACGATGTGGTTGGAGGACTTCTGGCCGGTCGTTTCCGGAGGTCGCGAGGTGGGCCGCCTGACGAGCGCGGCCTACTCGCCGCGTCTCCGGATCAACATGGGCTACGCGTGGGTCCCCGTCGAGCTGTCCGCGCACGGGTCGACGGTGGTCGCGATGTCGCCCGACGGCCCCCTGAAGGCGGAGGTCGTCCCCCTTCCCTTCTGGGATCCCGCCAAGGAAGTCCCTAAGGCATAGCCCACCGAAGCTGCATGATGGTGGTGCCATGGGATCGCTGACGGGACAGCTCTTGCTGTCGAACGCGTCGTTGTTCGACCCGAACTTCCGCAGGACGGTCGTGCTGATCGGTCATCACGACGAGGAGGGTGCGGTGGGCGTCGTCCTGAACCGGCCGTTCGACGTGACGGTGGACGAGGCGGTCCCACCGCTCGCGGAGCTCGTGCGCGAAGGCGAGGCGTTGTTCCACGGTGGTCCGGTTCAGCCCGAGGCGGCCGTGGTGGTGGCGGACTTCGAAGATCCCTCGGAGGCGGGCGTCGTCGCGTTCGACTCGATCGGCTTCCTATCCGAGGAAGCCGATCAGGTCGACCTCGGCACGATCCGTCGAGCGCGTGTCTTCGCCGGCTACTCCGGCTGGGGCCCGGGCCAGCTCGAGGCGGAGCTCGAGGAGGAGGCCTGGATCGTCACGCCGGCGCGGCGCGAGGACGTCTTCCACGACGAGCCCGAGCGGCTGTGGGACGCGGTACTCACGCGGCTCGGTCCGGGGTACGCCATCTTGCGGACGATGCCGTTCGATCCGTCGGCGAACTAGCGACGGGGATCGGGAGCCTCGGCCGGCATCACCACGTGGAAGGAGGCGCCTCCTCCCGCTCGCTCCTCCACCCAGGCGCGACCCCCGTGCAGCTCGGCGAACCGCGCGACCAGGGAAAGGCCCAGTCCGACGCCGGGCGCGTGGGGGGTGGCGCTCGGTCCTCGTTCGAAGGGCTGGAACAGCGTGCTCCGCAAGGCCTCGGGAATCCCCGGCCCATCGTCCTCCACCACGATCTCGACGCCGTCCGGGTGGCGCCGCACGCGCACCCAGACCGTGGCGTCGGCGGGCGTGTGTTTGGCAGCATTCACGATGAGGTTCTCGACGATCCGCTCGACCATCGCACGGTCGATGACGGCGACGATGGGCCACGTATCCACCTCGAGGCGACGGCCCTCGAGCGCGTCCGTATCCCGGACGATCCTCGCGACCAGCGCCCCGATCTCCTCGGGTGCGGACCGGGGTTCGAAGGCACCGCGGGAGAGACGATCGATGTCCAGCAGGTCCGTGATCAAGTCGGTGAGCCGCCGAGCCTTGCTCGAGAGCGTGCTGAGCAGCTCCCGCCGATCGGCCTCCGAGAGCCCGAGCGCTTCCCCGTGTTCGAGCGTGATGGCGTTCCCGAGGATCGTCGAAAGTGGCGTGCGAAGGTCATGGGAGACAGCGGTCAGGAATGCGTCTTTGATCTCATCCGCCCGGCGGAGCTCCTCGAGGGCATGTTGGAGCTCGCGCTCAGCTCGTTTGCTGTCCGTCACATCGAAAAGCACCCCTTGGTGGAACAGCGGCGTCCCATCCTCATCCCGGACGAGCACCGCCTGGTCCCGCACCCAGACCGTATGTCCGTCACGGTGGAGCATCCGATACTCGAGCGACCACCCCTCGACGTCGTCCCGCATCGTGTCGATCTCGGCGAGCACGCGAGCTCGGTCATCGGGGTGGAGCCGCGACTCCCACAGTCCGGCATCGCCCATCCTCTCCTCGGCCGTGTACCCGAGGATCGCGGCGTACTGCGGACTCATGTACAAGGCTTGCGCTGTTCCGCCGAGCCGCTCGATGTACGTGACCGCGGGGATCTGCTCGGCCAGCGTCCGGAACTTCGCCGCTTCCGCGCGCAGCGCCTCCTCGGTTCGCTTCCGTGCGGTGATGTCCGTGGCCACGCCCTGCCAGAACAACGGATCGCCGTCGTCGTCCCGAACCAGCACCGTCTCGTCGTGGACCCATGCGGTTTCGCCGTTCTTCCTGATCACGCGATAGTCCATCGAGAACGGCTCGCCGGTACGGGCGGCCTGCCGAGCCGTCTGCATGGCTTGCGCCCGGTCCTCCGGATGCAGGATCTTCGACCAGAGGTCGGGATCCGCCAGGCGCTCGTCGATGGGATACCCGAAGATCTCCTCGTAGCGGCGGCTCATGAACTCAGGGATGTTCGCGGGTTCGCCGTCGGTAGGGCGGTGGAAGTAGACGACCGCGGGGAGCTGTTCGACGAGCGCCCGAAAGGTGGCGACCGTCTCGCGGAGCGAGCCCTGGGCTTCCCGCGCATCGGTCACGTCGACCAGGAGCCCGATCCAGACGTCACCGTCGGGGTCGGCATCGACGACCGCCTCGTCCCGGAACCACCGGTACGAACCGTCGATCGAGCGAACGCGATATTCGTTCACCCGCCGAACCCTCGTCTTCGTCGCCCGGTCGATCGCCTCGAGGACGGCGGGGAGGTCGTCCGGATGGACGAGGCGTTCCCACAGGCCGCGGTCATCCTCGAACGCCTCAGGCGGACGCCCGAGCACCGCTTCGACCTGTGATCCGAAGACGATCGACCCCCGCGGCTCGTCCGACGTGACGTACGGGATCCCCGGTATCCGCGCGCCGACGACGTCGAGACGCCGCCTGAGCTGTTCATCGGTCGCGCGCATGGGTCCGTCCACGGTATCGGCAGGTCGTACTCGGAGCCTCGATGCGAGCATGACATCGGCAGGGTGAAGTGGAGTAGGTTGCCCGGACCCGACCAGATCCGAAACCGAGGAGGAGATCCGTGGCATCCGAGAGCTTCACGTTCTACGTCCAGCCCTGGTACCGCAAGTCTCCCTACTACGAGGCGACGAAGCGCGCCGGCTGCACCAGCTGGGGTCTCTATAACCACATGTTGCTCCCCACGCTGTACGACGACCCGATCGCGGAGTACTGGGCGCTCGTCAACGACGTGACGATGTGGGACGTGAGCGTAGAACGGTGCGTGGAGATCACGGGACCGGACGCGTTCGAGTTCACCGACCTCCTCACATGCCGGGACCTGACGACGTGTGGGGTGGGCCAGTGCAAGTACGTGTTGATCACGGCACGACGGGGCGGCATCGTGAACGACCCGGTGTTGCTCCGACTGGACGAGGACCGGTTCTGGCTCGCCCTCGCGGATTCTGATGCGCTGCTCTACGCGAAGGGCGTCGCTGCGTTCGCGGGCATGGAGGTGGACATCCAGGAGGCCGACGTCTCGCCGATGCAGGTACAAGGGCCTCGATCCAAGGACGTGATCCGCTCGCTGTTCGGCGACGCGATCGCCGACCTCCGTTATTACCGCTGCGCCGAGGCGGCCGTCGACGGGATCCCGGTCGTGGTCTCCCGCACCGGTTGGACCGGCGAGGTGGGCTACGAGATCTACCTCCAGGACGGCTCCCGTGGGGATGACCTCTGGCGACGGGTCGAGGAAGCCGGAGAACCGTTCGGGATCCGCGCGATCGCACCGAGCGAGGCCCGACGGATCGAGGCCGGCATCTTCAACTACGGCTCGGACATCCGCCCGGAAGACACGCCGTTCCACGTGACCGGGCTGGAGCGGTACGTCGAGCTCGACCAACCGCAGGATTTCATCGGGAAGGAGGCGCTCGCTCGCACCGCCGAGGAGGGCGTCGATCGCAAGCTCGTCGGGATCGAGATCGAGGGCGAGCCGATGACCGACGAGGGCGCGCTCAACGACTTCTGGCCGGTGCACGCTGAGCGGGGGGAGGCGCCGGCCGGCGACGCGGCCATCGGGCGCGTCACGGCCGGCGCGTGGTCTCCGCGGCTGGAGAAGAACATCGGCTACGCGTGGGTCCCCTCCTCCCACCGGGAGGAGGGGACCCAGCTGGACGTGCGCTCGTCCACGGGTCCGCGTCGCGCGACCGTGAGCCCGCTGCCGTTCTTCGACCCGGCGAAACGGGTGCCGGTGTCGTGAGCTCGGGTGGGTCGATCCCGTTCGACCGGGCCGCCGAGGTCTACGACGAGACCAGGGGACTGACCGCGGAGGCGAGCGCGGCGACCACCGACCTCCTTCGTCGCGAGCTAGAAGTCCGGCAACCGTGCCTGGAGATCGGGGTCGGGACGGGGCTGATCGGGCTTCCTCTCCATCGCGCAGGGATCCGCATGATCGGGGTCGATCTGTCGGCGCCGATGCTCGGGAAGCTGGTCGAGAAGGCCGAGGGCCGCGTCCCCTTTCCGCTGGTCATCGCCGATGCCACGCGGTTGCCGTTCGCCGACGGTGTCTTCGGCGGCGCGCTCGCGCGACACGTGCTCCACCTGATCCCCCTCTGGCAGGACGCGTTGCGGGAGCTGGTCCGCGTCGTGCGCCCCCGCGGCGTCCTCCTGATCAACATCGGGTTCAACGAGGGACCGTGGCGGGAGATCGGCGACCATCTGGATGCTCGGATCGGCGAGACCGCCCGACGGGTCGGCCTGGACGTCAGTCGCGGCGCCGAGCTGGATCACGCGATGGCTTCGCTCGGCGCCAACGCTCGCGAGCTCTCGACCGTCTGGCAGGAGAGCGAGCTCACGATGGAGCGGTACTTCGCGGAGGTCGAGGCTGGCGTCTATTCATGGACCTGGAACGTCCTCCCGGACCTGCTGGCCGACGCCGTCGCGGAGACGAAGGCATGGGCCGCCGACCGGTTCGGCGATCTCGACCGGGTGCTCGAGCCACGATCCCCGAGCGTGTGGCGCGCCTACGACCTTGCCTGATCCCCCCGCAGGAGTGCTCGTCGGTCGGTATCCTTGTCCCCTCCCCGATGCGGGGCGGGGACCATCACGAGGAGGAGCTCCCGGTGCCCATCGCCGAGGTCGAGAAGATCTGGATGGATGGCGAGCTGGTGGATTGGGCGGATGCCAAGATCCACGTGCTGTCGCACGCGCTGCATTACGGCAGCGGGGTCTTCGAGGGGATCCGTGCGTACGAGACCGCCCGCGGCGCCGCGGTCTGGCACCTCGGGGAGCACCTGGACCGCCTCTTCCGGAGCGCGAAGCTCTACCACATGGACCTCCCGTTCTCCTACGACGAGCTCGTGCGAGCGACCACGGACGTGATCAAGGCCAACGGCCTGACCAGCTGCTACGTCAGACCGATCGCGTTCCGCGGGTACGGCGAGATGGGCGTGAACCCGCTCAACGCTCCGGTCAACGTGAGCATCGCCGTGTGGCCGTGGGGTGCCTACCTCGGCGAGGA
>Ga0070707_100003233_pt1 | contig 15431 bp, 15 predicted proteins | sample KBSK5502metaG_FD_65468 | JGI IMG/M metagenome (GOLD analysis project Ga0070707, IMG submission 65468) | Corn, switchgrass and miscanthus rhizosphere microbial communities from Kellogg Biological Station, Michigan, USA - KBS K5-50-2 metaG | ecosystem: Host-associated > Plants > Roots >... | reverse complement strand
GCGCTTCCGCGCGATGCGGGCGAGGCGCTGCGGTTCCCGCTCCTGACGAGCGAATTTTGCCGAGAGTTTCACGGAGGCTCCCCGATGAATCGTACACGGGGTTCGGTCACCTTGACCAGAAGTGAACGCTGTGGGATGAATCTCTCTGGAGGCGACCATGAGAACCCTGACCTACGCGTGCGTGGTATTCATCGCCGTCATCGCAGCCGCCGTGCCCTCGTTGCTCTCGGCCCAGGCGCCGGCGCCGAGCCTGGCCAAGGAGCTCGGGGCGAGCTTCCAGCGCGCCGCCACCGAGATCCTCGACGTCGCGGAGGTGATGCCCGCCGACAAGTACGGCTACAAGCCAACGCCCGAGGTCTCGAGCTTCGGCGACCAGCTCGTGCACGTCGCCGGCATCACCCAGCGGTTCATCGACTCCGCCAAGGGCACCAAGACGGAAGCCGCCCATCACGGCGCGATGGCGAAGCCCGAGGTCATCGCCCTGCTGAAGAAGACGTTCCAGAGCGCGCAGGAGATGATCACGCCACTGACCGATGCTCAGCTCCTCGAGCCCGTGAAGTTCCCCTTCGGCGACCGCACGGTCACCCGCGCCACGTTCTGGCAGGGCCCGCTGTACCAGATCCGCAACCATCACGGCCAGCTCGTGGTCTATCTGCGGATGAACGGGATCGTGCCGCCGACGACCGCGCGGCGGTAAGCTTCGCGTCGCATGGGTGGCTCCTTTTTACGTCGCATCGGCCTGATCTGCCTGGGTCTTGTCGTCGTTGCTTGCCAGTCTTCGAGCGGACCGCCATTTGTCTGGGTGTGCACTCCGGCCAACTACGATTTCGGAAACAACGGCAGTGCTGAAATCGACATCTTCAACGCCAGCGGCACCACCGCGAACGTCGCCGTCCACTTCCTGGCCAAGAACGGGGCGAACCTGGCCGGCGCCCCCATTCCCGCCACAAGTCCGGTCGTCACCTATCCCGGTCAAACTGGAAATGCGACGGTAGCCGTCGCGTCCCTCAATACGCTGATCATCCCCTATCAAACAGGGGGAGGGCTTCGGGCGAACAGTAACGGTTTGCTGGCCTCGGTCCGCGTGACGTCCGACCAACTGGTCGTGGTCGGGTCCCAAATGGCGAATGGTCCGCCGCAGGCGGTGCCGTGCAACGCCACGCACAAGTAATCCTGGCGGTCAAAACCCCAAGGCCCTGAATCTTCAGGGCCTTCCCTTTTTGAGGAATTGCTCGATCATTGCGACGACCTGGGGAAGCGCGAAGACTTGGACGAAATGCCCGCTGACCGCGGTGCGCGCGATCCAGATGTCCGGACGCAGGCGTTCCACGGCCGACGCATCGAAGCGGGGGTGGGAGGAGCCAACATACAGCACTGGCACGCGGCAGGCTCCGAGCGCTGCCGCCGCGTCGACCGTGGGAAACTGTCCAAGCAGTTGCTCGGCAACCCCCTTCGACAAAGGACAAGCCGCCATCACCCATGCGACGGGACGGTCAGAACTTCACCGCGAGGCCGAGCCCCAGGGAGTGGTTGTTCATGCCGCTGTACCCCGCCGCGTATTCGTGCAGACTATTGCCAGAACGCGACCTCGAACCTCACGTGGCGGCCGATCGCCCGGAAGTCTGCTTCGTTGCACGTCACGAGCGTCGCGCCGATGCTTCGCGCCGAGAGTGCGATCAACACGTCGAACCCGAGATCTCGAATCTTGCCGGCGTCGTAGCTCTCGCGGTCCTTGATCCGCGCCAAGATCTCGGCCGCCTCGATCCAGTGCCGTTCCGTCGGCGTCACGACGCGGCAATGCCGCTGTAGATCACGAACAAACTGGTGCTCCGCCGGCGCTCGGGCTCCTCGAAGCAACTCGTGGAGAACGACCGCCAAGCACCGGGGGACGAACGTCGATTCGAGGATCTGGCGCGCGAAGCGGCCGGTTCTGAAGTTCTCGATGTAGACCGACGTATCGAAGACGGCAAACCTAGTCTTCCTTGAAGGCATCCGGTGTACCGGTGCCGCTGTAGCGGCGAATCACCCGGTCGTGGGCAGCCTTCTCCGTGACCATGTCCAGAGCCTTCTGAACCGTCTCGCTCGTGGTCCGCGCGCCAAGCGCCTTTTGCGCCCGCTGCAGCTGGCGCGCGTTCACTCTGACCGAGATCCTCGTCGGAGCCATCGACGCACCTCCTGTCCGACAGAGTAGGGCCAACTGTCCGACGTGGTCAAGCACACGCATGACGATACGCTCGTTCGAGTCGGCGGCGCGAAGGCGGAAGGTCGGGTCGTGTTCGGTGCGGCCAGGCTGAACTCGGCGAGTCAGTCGTTGTCGTCGGCGAAGATCGCCGCGAGTAACTCGCCGTCGGGCACCTGGTAGGGCGAGAGCCCTTTCCTCGATACACCCTCCGATTCGTGGTAACCGAAAGACGGTAGCGGAGCGGGCGGTTTATCCGCGCGTCAGCGCGCGGCGCGGCGGGCGCGGACGGACTCGGCCAGCTCCTGGAGCACGGGGATCGTCGCGCCCCAGCCGAACCCTGGGTGGCCCGCGCCGATCCTAGTGGGCACCTCGATCAACGGACTGCGACGCGCTCCACGAGGCCGCGTTCGACTACGCCTGGATCCTCACCGGAGTCTGCCGGTCCGGTCGCTACGCGCGGGCTCGTCGACGGCGCAGTGCCGAGACGCCACCGGCCGCGATCAGCACGAGCAAGAGGATCCGAAGCCACTCCGACAGCGTCGGCACTGGAGCAATCGGCGCGACGAGAGCCAGGCCGCGCGTGAACCGCGCCACGAAAGCGTCGTCGGACACGCCGCCCTTCGCCGCCTGCGCCCCGCCGGTCGTGCCGGGGAAGTCGGTGGAATCCGTTGCGCCGGCGACATAGATCTCGCCGGTCGTGGGGTGGATCGCCAGAGCGCGGGCGGCATCTGTATCGCTGCCCCCAAGGTACGTCGCCTGCATAAGGGTCGTCAGCGCGCTGTTCAATCGGGCCACGAAAGCGTCCCTGAGGCCGGCGGATGTCGGTTGTGCGCCGCCGCTGGTGCCGGGGAAGTTGGAGGAAACGGTAAGACCAGCGACATAGACCTCGCCAGTCATCGGGTGGATCGCCAGCGCGGCTGCCGCATCGGTCCCGGTGCCTCCAAGGTAGGTCGCCTGCCTGAGGGTCGTCAGCGCGCTGTTCAGCTGCGCCACGAACGCGTCCTCGGTGCCGGCGTATGTCGGTTGCGCTCCGCCGCCGGTGCCGGGGAAGTTGGTGGAAGCCGTCCGACCGCCGACGTAGACGTCACCGGTCGTAGGGTGGATCGCCAGCGCGGCTGCCGCATCTGGCCCGGTGCCTCCAAGGTAGGTTGCCTGGCTGAGAATCGTCAGCGCGCTGTTCAGCCGGGCCACGAAGGCGTCGTCAACACCGCCGTTCACCGGCTGCGCGCCGGCGCTGGTGCCGGGGAAGTTGGTAGATTCCGTCCGACCGCCGACGTAGACGTCACCGGTTATGGGGTGGATCGCCAGAGCGGTCGCCTCATCTGCACCATTGCCGCCAAGGTTGCCGCCAAGGTAGGTCGCCTGCCTGAGGGTCGTCAGGGCGCTGTTCAGTCGGGCCACGAAAGCGTCGTCGATGCCGCCGGCGAATGTCGATTGCGCACCGCCGCTGGTGCCCGGGAAATTGGTGGAGCTCGTCATACCGGCGACGTAGGCGTCGCCGGTCGTGGGGTGGATCGCCAGGGCGGCTGCCACATCTACCCCACTGCCCCCAAGGTAGGTCGCCTGTGCGAGAGTCGTCAGTGCGCTGTTCAGCCGGGCGACGAAGGCGTCTTCCCGGCCGGCGTATGTCGGTTGCGCGCCGCCGGTGGTGCCGGGGAAGTCGGTGGACTGGGTCCGACCGGCGACATAGATCTCGCCGGTCGTGGGGTGGATCGCCAGCGCAGTTCCCTCATTTGCATTGCTGCCGCCGAGGTAGGTCGCCTGCCTGAGGATCGTCAGCGCGCTGTTCAGCCGGGCCACGAAGGCGTCGCCAAGTAGGCCCCCCACCGGCTGCGCCCCGCCGGTCGTGCCGGGGAAGTCGGTGGAAAACGTCGGACCGGCGACGTAAACGTCGCCGGTCTTCGGGTGGATCGCCAGGGCGGCTGCCACATCTACCCCACTGCCCCCAAGATAGGTCGCCTGCAGAAGCGGGTCGATGACGAGCGGGAGGCTTCGGTCGTAGGTCCCGGCGGTGAAACCGTACTCGCGTCCGCGGCGTTCGTAGGTCACGGCAACGGCACGGCGTCCGTCCGCGTGCAATTGATAGGCGATCGGCGCGGTGAACGTCACCGCTCCGAGACCGGTCTCGGCCACGAGCGCGCCGCCGGAGTCGAGCGTGAGATCGCGCGCACCCTCCACGCGCACGCGAATGAGGGCGACGCGGGCGCCCGGCTTCACCGTGAAGAGCTTCTCGACGCTCCCACCGCGCGCCGCGAGTGAGACCTCGATGCCCGGCCAGACCTCGCCGAGGCTCACCTGCTCGTAGGTCGGGAGCCCGGCGCGCCAGCGCGCCGGGTCGGCGCCATGAAATACGCTCACGCCGGTCGCGCTTCGCAGCACGCCGACCGGACGCGCCCTGCCTCCGACAAGGGTCTCGGTGATACTCCAGCCGGGGCCCGACGACGGAGTCCCCCGCGGCCGCGTCGACGGGCTCGGCAGCGCGTGGACGAGCTCGCCTTCACGCGTCACGAAGAGCGTGCCCGCAAAGGTCGGCGCGTAGTAGGCGACGCGCGCGTCGACCTGACCCTCGTTCGCAACGAACGGCACGCCGACGCCGCCGAGCCGGGCACGGACGGTATCCGGGTCGGGCGTCGCTTGCGAGAAGGCGGGACTGAGCAGGAGCAACGTCGACGACAACACCACGCGAGCGACGTGCCAGGCCATACGTTTCGAGGCGTATTGTAACCGAAAGGCGATAGCGGAGCGGGCCGGTACCCGCGCGTCAGCGCGCGGCGCGGCGGGCGCGGACGGACTCGGCGAGCTCCTCGAGCACGGGGACCGTCGCGTCCCAGCCGATGCAGGCGTCGGTGATGCTCTTGCCGTAGACGAGGGAAGCGCGGTCGCGGAGGTCCTGGCGGCCCTCGACGAGGAAGCTCTCCATCATCACGCCGAAGATGCCGCCCTCGCCCTGGGCGACCTGGGCGGCGATCTCGTGGCCGACCAGCGGCTGGCGCCGGTGGTCCTTCTCGCTGTTGCCGTGGCTCGTGTCGATCATGAGGCGCGGGATGAGCGCGGCGTCCCGCAGCGCGCTTCTGCACGCTCGCGGCGTCGTAGTTGGGCCCGCTCTCCCCGCCCACACGCGGACCCGGGGAGCAGCGACTTCTGAGAATGGGCATTTATGTTGTCTAGGCTCAGACGACCGCTCTGCGTCGTCGAGACGACGACCGCGCGCTGCTGGTTGTTCCGGCTCTCGGCGCCCCGGGCGAGATCGAAGCGGCGAACGGCCCGTATCGCGAGGAGAAGGGCACCGTGCTCGGGCTCAGATCGGGGCCAGGGGCCGCCCCTCGCGGAGCGGCCCCTGACCGTGAAGCCTCGGCGGATCAGCTGTGCCAGCGGAACTCTTGCGGCTTGCGGGCAGACTCCTGGGAGATCATGACGTTGACGAGCGCGGGGCCCTTGAAGGCCATCGCCTCCTGCAGCGCGGACTTCAGATCCTTCGGGTTCTCGATGAACCAGCCCTTGCCGCCGAAGGCTTCCATCATCTTGTCGTAGCGCGCGCCGTAGATCAGCGCGTTCGGCCTCATGTTCTGGAGCGGGTTCTCCGGATGCTTCGCGTGCCCGGGGCCGATGCCGCCGTTGTTGAAGACGACGATCTTGACCGGCAGCTGATAGCGGCAGACGGTCTCCATCTCCATGCCGGAGAAGCCGATCGCCGAGTCGCCCGAGACCGAGATGATCGGCTTGTCGGGATGCACCACCGCGGCGGCGATGACGAAGCCCATGCCGATGCCCATCGTGCCGTAGCTGCCGGCATCGAGCCGGTGCCGCGGCTTCGAGTTGAACAGCTGGGTGCGGCCGATGTCCATCGTGCTCGCGCCCTCGCCGATGATGATCGCGTGGTCGGGTATCCACGCGGCGACGTCCTTCAGCGCGCGGTAGTAGTTGGCCGGCGCCTGGTCGTCGGCGAGCTGGGGCGCGATCTGCGCCGCATTCGCCGCCGCCTTTGCGGAGATCGCGCTCCGCCACGGTGTCTCCTTGGGATAGACCCACTCGCGCTTTTCGAGGGCCTGGTTGAGCTGCCCGACGATCGCCTTGCCGTCGCCGACCAGCGCGACCTCGGTCGGCGCGTTCTGGCCGATCGTCTCCGGCGCGATGTCGAGCTGGATGATACGGACGTCCTTGTTGAAGCGCGGGGGCAGGCCGAAATGCATGATCCAGTTGAGCCGCGCGCCCATCAGGACGACGACGTCGGCATTCTGGAGCGCGTGGCTTCGCGCCGCGCCGACCGACAGCGGATGGCTGTCGGGCATCACACCCTTGCCCATCGGCGAGGCGAGGAACGGCACCTGGGTGCGCTCGATGAACTTGCGGACTTCGTCTTCGGCGCGTGAGTAGGCCATGCCCTTGCCGATGATGACGAGCGGCCGCTCCGCCGACCGGAGCGAATTCAACGCGCGTTCGACGTCCTCCGGCATGGCCTGGGTGCGGGGCGGGTCCGGGCAGCGCGCCGGCTCGTCCACCTTCAACTCGTCGACCTTTCCGGTGATGATGTCGTCCGGCATGTCGAGATAGCTCGCGCCGGGCCGCCCGTAGATCGCGTTCCTGACCGCCATCTCGACATAGAACGGGATGCGGTGGACATGCTCGATCGCGTGCGCGAACTTGCAGAACGGGGTCGCGATCAGCACCTGGCGCTCTTCCTGGAACGCGCCCATGCCGTTGCGCCAGGACTCCGACGCGCCGCCGATGAGGACCATCGGCCAGCCGTTCTGCTGCGCGTTGGCGAGGCCGGCGAGGGCGTGGACCACGCCGGGGCCCGACACGACGATGCAGGCGCCGGGGCGCCCGGTCAGGTAGCCAACGGCCTGCGCGGCATACGAGGCGGACTGCTCGTTGCGCATGCCGACGTAGGTGATCCCTTCCTTCTGCGCCGCCGTAGCGATCGGGCCCACCGGAAACCCGACGATCCCGAACATGAACTGGACGCCCTGCCGCTTGAGACTCCTCGCAACTAATGTTGCGCCATCGACTTCGGCCATGATTCCCTCCTGCGTCGGAATGGGACGGACGCTAAACGATCGGCGCGGCGCCGTCAACGGGGTGCATCTCCTTGACAGGTGTCGCCAAATGTCGTATCCCCCGATCTATACGACGAGTCCCAGGCGTTCCGGCCGAGGCCAGGGCGCCAAAGAAGGAGGCGGCTGTGACCTACCTCACGAGGCGTTCGGTGCTGCGTGGATCCCTGGCTCTTGCCGCGGCTCGCCCCTTTGCGGCGCCCCATATCGCCAGGGCAGCGGCGACGACCGCGAGCGCCTGGTTCTCGCAGGGATTCGTCCAGGACGAGGACATCTCGCTGCGCAAGTCCGTCGCCGAGTACGAGAAGCAGAGTGGCAACAAGATCGAGCTGAGCATCACGCCCTTCGCGCCGGAACGCCAGAAGATCGTCGCGGCGCTCACCAGCGGGGTCGTCCCCGACCTGATCGGCTTCTCGAACCCGAACGAAATATTGCAGATCTATGCCTGGCAAGACAGATGGGTCGACGTCAGCGACGTCGTGGAGACCCAGCGAGCGCAGCTCAGCGAAACCGCGCTGATCGCTTCCCAAGCGTACAACGCCGTCACCAAGAAGCGCGCCACGTACGGCGTGCCGATCCGGGCCGCGATCGTGCCGTGCCACATCTGGAAATCGCTGGTCGAGAAGGCGGGCATGAAGATCGAGGACATCCCGAAGACCTGGGACGCCTACTTCGACTTCTTCAAGAAGGTGCAGGACAACCTGCGCAAGCAGGGCGAGCGCAAGGTCTATGGCATCGGGTTCCAGGTCACGGCCAACGGGGTCGACCCGTACAACCTGTTCATGGCGTTCCTCGTGGCCTATGGCGGTCAGGACGTCGTCACCAAGGATGGCAAACTCCACCTCGACGATCCGAAGGTCAAGCAAGCGGCCATCAAGGCGGCGGCCTACCTCGGCGGCGCCTACCGGGACGGGTACGTCCCGCCGAGCGCGATCAACTGGAACGACGCCGACGACAACAACGCCTTCCACGCGAAGCTCATGGTGATGGACGTGGACGGCACGCTCTCGACCGAGGTCGCGATCAAGGAAAAGCACCCGGACTGGTACTTCAACGAGATCGTGACCCATGGCTCCCCCGGCTATCCGAACAGCAACGACGGCAAGCCGGTGCCTGCCATCGTCAACATCACGAACGCGCTGATCCCGAAGGGCGCCAAGAACGTCACGGTGGCCAAGGAGTTCCTCAAGTTCTTCATCCAGCCGAAGGTCATCGGTGAGTTCATCGAGCTGGGGCTGGGGCGCTGGCTCCCCGTCATGCCGGCGCTCGGGAAGAGTCCGTTCTGGCAGAACCCGAAAGACCCGCACCTGAAGGGCTACGTCACGCAGGGTCTCCTCGGGCCGACGATGCCGGACCATTACGTGTACAACCTGGCGATGGCGGATGTCCGCAACCAGCACGTGTGGAGCATGCCGATGATCGAGGTCGCGCGGGAGGGCGCCAAGCCGGAGGTGGCCGTCGAGAAGGCGTTCAAGCGCATCCAGGAGATCTTCGCCAAGTACCAGATCGCGTGAGGGGCGAATGATGAACGGCACATCGGTCCTCGACCTCGGCCGACCCGCGGTCCGCCGCCAGGTGTTGTCGCGCTATCTCCGTGGCGGCCTGAAAGGTGGCGAGTACACGTGGGCCCTCGCCTTCCTCGTGCCCTACGTCGCCGTGTTCTTGACGTTCGTCGTCTATCCGATCGTCTACGGCGTGTGGATGGGCAGCGAGGGGAAGCTCTACCGGGAGCTCTTCGCCGACCCGATCTACCAGAGCTCGGTGGTGAACACCGTCCTCTATCTGGCGCTCGGCGTGAACGTGAAGATGTTCCTCGCGCTGCTCCTGTCGGGGTTCTTCATGCGCCGCGGCTGGTGGATGAAGACGCTGCTGATGATCTTCATCCTGCCCTGGGCGGTGCCGCAGATCTCGACCTTCATCTCGATCCACTGGATGCTGAACGGCGAGTGGGGCTTCCTCAACAACCTGCTCTACAAGCTCTTCCACATCGAGGGCGCGTACTACCTGAACGACCGCTGGTCGGCGCTCGGCGCGGTCATCGTCTCGCACATCTGGAAGTGGACGCCGTTCTGGACGCTGATCCTCCTGGCCGGCCGCATGGCGATCCCGCTCGAGATCAGCGACACGGCCAAGGTCGACGGCGCCACCGGCCTGCGCGGGTTCGTCCACATCACCTTCCCGCTGCTCGCCAACCTCTACCTGATCTGCACGCTGCTCTCGACGATCTTCCTGCTCGGTGACTTCAACACGGTCTACTTCGTGTCCGGCGGCGGGCCGGCGAACCAGGGACACGTACTCGGCACGCTGGGCATCCGTTACGCCTTCGACATGGGCCAGCCGCGCCTGGGCGTGACGGCGGTGATGTCGGCGCTCCCGCTGGTGATCCCGCTCGTCATCGTGCTGATGCGAAAGCTCCGCACCGCCGAGGTGCAGCTATGAGCACGATCGCGGTCGAGGCCGCCGCGGTCTCCGCGCGCGGGACGGCGCAGGCGTACCGTGCGCTCAGGGTCCGGCGATACCTGAGCCTCGCTGGTACCACGGTGCTGTCGTTCGCGATCGTGGTCTGGACGCTGCTGCCGATCTACAACATGATCCTGGTCTCCCTCGAGCCCGAAGGCGACGTCTTCACCGACCACATCTGGCCGAGGGTCGCGTCCTTCGAGAGCTTCCGGGGGGTCCTCACGCAGGGCCACTGGTACCTGCAGCACTTCTGGCAGCAGTTCGCGAACAGCATCTACATGGGCGCGTGGGTGACCTTCCTGACGCTGGCGATCGGCACGTTGACGGCCTTCTCCATCGGCCGGATGCGGATCCGTCACGGCTGGCTCGTGTCGAACGCCGCGCTGATGACCTACGTGATCCCGGCGTCGTTCCTGGCGATCCCGTTCTACCGGATCATGCAGAACTACGGACTCCACAACAACCTCTGGTCCGTGATCGCGGCGCTGGTCGCGTTCGCGACGCCGTATGCCTTCTTCGTCTTCCAGGAATACGGTCGCAGTATCCCGATCGAGGTCGACGAGTCCGCGCGCATCGACGGCGCCTCCCCGCTGCAGGTGTACCTGCGGATCTACCTGCCGCTGATGGCCCCGGCCCTCGTGGCGGTCGGCACCTACGCGATGCTGCTCGCCTGGAACGAGTACCTCTATCAATTCCTGCTGCTGTCCTCCAAGTCGAGCATGACCGTGCCGGTCGCGCTGGCGCAGTTCCTCAACAGCGATCAGTCGCCGTGGAACTACATGATGGCGACCGCGATCATCTACGCGTTGCCGCCGGTCGCGATCTACTACGCGTTCCGCCGGCGCATGACCGCCGGCCTGACGATGGGCGGGGTCAAGGGTTAACCGGGGCTCGGAGTTCGCCTGGGCGACGGCCTTCGTCGTCCCCTACGCGGCGGTGTTCGCCGCCTTCGTCGTCTATCCCGTCGCCTACGGGCTGTGGATGGCCAGCGCCCCCTCGCTGTACCGTGAGCTGATCGCAAACCCCCTCTACGCCCGGGCCGTCGTCAATACACTGCTCTTCGTGGGCCTCGGCGTGAACGTGCAGATGTTCCTGGCCTTGCTGCTGTCCGGCTTCTTCATGCGTCGCCGCTGGTGGATCAAGGCCCTGCTCCCCGTTTACATCCTGCCCTGGGCGCTCCCGGCGATTCCGGCCTTCGTCTCCTTTCACTGGATGCTGATCGGTGAGGAAGGTCTGATCGACAGCCTCCTGTCGGCGCTGGTCGGTATTCCAGGTCCGCTCTGGTTCAACGACCGCCGGCTCGCGCTGGGATCGGACATCGTCGCCTACATCTGGAAATGGATGCCGTTCTGGACGCTGACCTTCTTCGCCGCCCGCACGGCGATCCCCCAGGAGATCTACGAAGCGGCCGACGTGGACGGGGCGAGCGGCTGCCGTCGTTTCGCCCATGTCATCTTCCCGCTGCTGGGGAACCTCTACCTGGTCTGCACCCTGCTGTTCACGCTCTGGACGATCGGCGATTTCACCACCGTGTCTCTGGTCTCCGAGGGCGCGCCCGCGTATTCCACGGACGTGCTGGCCACGCTCGGCATCCACTATGCCTTCGACGCCGCCCAGCCCGCGCTCGGCATCGCCGCCGTGATGTCGGCGCTCCCGGTGCTGATCCCGATCGCGATTCTCCTGATGCGCGCGCTCCAGACGAGACAGGTGCAGCTGTGAGGCGGGCGCTCACCGAAGTAGCCTCGGCGACCCTCGGCGTCGTGCTCGTGATCTGGTCGCTGACGCCCGTGTACAACATGCTCTTGATTGCCCTCGATCGCGACGAAGGCGACATCGAGTTCGCGGGCATCATCTGGCCGCCGGACCCGTCGCTCCACAGCTTTTACACGGTCGTGACCCAGGGCTACTGGCTGCTCGAGGATTTCTGGCGCCAGTTCGGCAACAGCGTGTTCATCGGGCTGATGACGATGTTCCTGACGGTGTCGATCGGGTCCCTCGCCAGCTTCGCGCTCGCCCGGATGCGCCCGAGCCACGGTTGGCTGCTCGTCAACGCTCCCCTCCTCACCTACGCGGTTCCGGCATCGTTCCTGGTCATCCCGTTCTTCCGGCTCATGGCGGGCTACGGTCTGTCGAATACCCTGTGGGCGATCATCGCGGTCAACGTGACGTTCGCGACTCCCTATGCCATCTTGATCCTGCGGCAGTACGCCGCGTTGATCCCGATCGAGCTCGACGAGGCGGCGCGGGTGGACGGCGCGCCCCCCTTCCAGGTGTATCGGCGCATCTATCTGCCCTTGATGGCGCCGGCGCTGGCCGCCGTGGGAACCTTTGCCCTGTTGCTCGCCTGGAACGAGTACCTCTACCAGTACCTGCTGCTCTCCTCGACCCGCAACATGACCGTGGCCGTCGCGATCGCCCAGTTCTTCAACAGCGACGAGGCGCCCTGGAACTACATGATGGCCGCCGCGCTCATCTATTCGTTGCCGCCGATCGTGATCTTCTATGCCCTTCGCCGCTACATGGCCGCGGGCCTGACGAGGGGTGCGATCAGATGAGCGCGGCTGCTGGGTGCGGGGCGGCCGCGCGGCCGCCCCGCCGGGGGTCAGCGGTCAGTTCTTGCGGAAGGCGTCGAAGATCTCGCCGTAGAGCTCCCACTTCTCACCGTTGAAGCGGGCGAGCTGCTCCTGCTCGATCGGCGCGAAGTCGGTGGCGCTCGTGTTGATCTTGATTCCGGGCAGCAGGAGCGGCAGCTCCACGTTCTTGAGGCTCGCCGCCTGCTTGATGATGTTCTCCCGCGACAGGTCGTTCCCGCATTGCTTCAGGACGATGGTCATGAGCATGGCCACGTTGTAGCCGTAGGCGTTCGCCTGGTCGTCGAGGGCGCCCTCCGGGTAGTACTTCTTCATGAAGGCGACCCAGTCCGTGAAGCCCTTGTCGTTGCGCCACTGCGGATCGGTGACTTCCTTCATGTACAGCGCGGTGATGAGGTCCTTCGAGGCCTCGAGCCCGGCCGGCTTGAGCACGGTGGCCAGCGAGCTGGAGACGTTGTTCAGGTAGTGCACGGGCTTCCAGCCGATGTCGTGCGCCTTCTTGATGGCCTGCACGGCGAACTTCGGGATCGTGATGTTGAAGAACACGGTGGCGCCGCTGTTCTTGAGGTTGACGATTTGGGAGTCGATCGTGGGGTCGGTCACCTCGTAGCTCTGCTTCAGGACGATCATCTTCTTGCCGGCTTCGCCCATCCCGTCCTCGAAGCCCTTGAGGTAGTCCTTCCCGTAGTCGTCGTTCTGATAGAGGATGCCGACCTTCGCGTTCGGGTGCTTCTTGAGGACGTCGACCGCGTAGACCCGCCCCTCCGTCTGGTAGTTGGGCTGGTAGCCCATCGTCCACGGGAAGTTCTTGGGGTCATTCCACTTGGTGGCCCCGGTGGCCACGAAGAGGTGCGGCACCTTCTGCTGGTTCACGTACTTGTGGATCGCGGTGTTGGGCGGGGTGCCGAGGGTCTGGAACAGGAGCGCGACCTGGTCGGACTCGACGAGCTTGCGGACCATCTCCACCGTCTTGGGCGGCGCATAGCCGTCGTCGTAGCTGATGTAGTTGATCTTGCGGCCATTGACGCCGCCCTCGTCGTTGACCTTCTTGAAGTAGGCGCCGATGACCTTGCCGATGGTGCCGTAGGCCGAGGCCGGGCCGCTATAAGGGTTCGTGTTGCCGATCTTGATCTCGGTGGCGGTGACGCCGACGACCGTCTGTGCGAAGACGACCGGCGCCAGCGAGGCGACGGCCACGCCGACAGCGAGCACTACCGCGAGGACCTTCCGGGTGAACGTCATGGGACCCTCCAATCAGGTGGCGCTAGGAGCGCGAGTAGCGGCAGTTTCCCGCGGTTCCGGTGAGAGTGCAACGCGCGAGCGGCGCGCACGGATCCAGAGGAGCCGGATCGCTCCGGCGATGCCGAACGGCATCACGTACATGAAGACGATCAGGAACACGCCGAAGATCGCCCACGGCGCGGCCTTCGAGATGTCCTGAGCCCAGTTGGGGACGAACTGGATGAACAGCGCCCCGAAGACGGCGCCCGAGATCGATGCCATGCCACCGATGACGCTCCCGATCAGGAGCGTGATGGACAGGAACACGTTGAAGGAATCGGGCGCGACGTAGGCGATGGCCGAGGCCGACAGCGCGCCCGCCACGCCCGTGTAGGCGGCGCTCACCCCGAAGACCAGGGACTTGTAGAGCGACGTGTTGATGCCCATGGCCTCGGCGGCGAGATGGTTGTCGCGGATGGCGACGATGGCGCGGCCGACGCGCCCGCGGAGGAGGTTGGCGGCGAGCCAGAACAGCACCACCAGCACCGCCAGAGTCACGAAGTACAGCCACTGGTCAGGGTTCAGCCGCAGCCCGAACGGCGCGTTCGGCTTCGAGAGCACGAGGCCCTGCGAGCCGCCCGTCCAGTGCTCGAAGTACTTGAGGATCTGGGGCACGGCGAGCGCCAGCGAGAAGGTCGCCAGGGCGAGGTAGAGCCCTTCCAGACGCAGCGCGGGCAGCCCGAAGAGGAATCCCACGACGAGGCACAGCACGGCCGCCACCGGGATGGTCCAGCCGTAGTGCACGTTCCACCGGTCCATCATGATCGCGGAGGCGTAGGCGCCCACCGCGTAGAAGGCGCCGTGCCCGAGCGAGAACTGGCCGTTGTAGCCGGTGAGCATGTTCAGGCCGAGGATCGCGATCGCGTAGATCCCGACCTGGGTGAACTGGAAGAGGCGGAAGTTGCTGAACACGAACGGCAGCAGACAGGCCACGCCCGCGAGGAAGAGCAGCCCCATGATGCGCGGAGCCCGCCCGCTCGTCACACGCGCTTCACCACGGAGGTGCCGAACAGCCCGGTCGGCCTGACGAGCAGGACCACGATGATCATCACCAGCGCCACCGTGAACTTCAGCTCGGTGCCGATGAAGCTGACATAGGTGCCCACGAGGTTCTCCACCACGCCCACGATGAACCCGCCGAGGACGGCCCCGCCCGGGCTCGTGAACCCGCCGAGCGTGGCCGCGGCGAACGCGTAGATCTGCACGCCGCCCATGAGGTTGGGCTCCAGCGTCAGGTTCGGGGCCACCATCATGCCCGCCACCGCCCCGAAAACCGCGGCCAGCCCCCAGCCCAGCGCCAGCATCCATCCCACCCGGATCCCCACCAGCCGACTCGACACGGGGTTGTGCGCGGCCGCGCGCATGGCCAGGCCCAGCGGCGTGAACCGGAAGAAGACGTAGATGCTCGCCAGGACGACGAGCGTGATGCCGATCGCCCCCAGGTCGTGGGCGCCGAAGACGATGTTGTCGATCTTGAACGGCCGGGACGGAAACGGGCTCGGGAAGGGCTTCTGCACGTAGGTCCAGATCCATCCGGCGAGGCTGTTGAAGATGACCAGGAGACCGAGGGTGACGATGACGATCGAGAGGATGGGCGCACGCTCCACCGGGCGGATGACGATGCGCTCGATGGCGACGCCGCCCACGAACGAGATCGCCAGCGTGGCCAGGAACGCGAGCCAGTAGGGCACGCCCGCGTTGAGCATGGACCAGCAGATGTACGTGGAGAACATCGCCATCTCGCCCTGGGTGAAGCTCACGACGTCGGTCGCCTGATAGATCATGACCAGGGCCAGGGCCAGGCTGGCGTAGATGCCGCCGGTGGCGAGCCCCGAGACGACCTGCTGGATGAAGATGTCCACG
>Ga0070707_100003232_pt1 | contig 15432 bp, 15 predicted proteins | sample KBSK5502metaG_FD_65468 | JGI IMG/M metagenome (GOLD analysis project Ga0070707, IMG submission 65468) | Corn, switchgrass and miscanthus rhizosphere microbial communities from Kellogg Biological Station, Michigan, USA - KBS K5-50-2 metaG | ecosystem: Host-associated > Plants > Roots >... | reverse complement strand
ACGTGGCCGTGGTAACAGCCGGCGAACTTGACCACCAGGCGGCGGCCGGTATACCCCCTGGCCAGCCGGAGCGCCGACATCGTCGCCTCGGTACCCGAGCTGACGAGCCTTATTTTTTCAACAGGGGCGCGGGCGATGATCTCCTCCGCAAGCGTGACCTCGCCCGGCGTGACTGTGCCGAAGGACGTGCCGCGGGCGACGGCCTCGCCGAGCGCGCTCGTTACCGCGCCGTGCGCATGCCCCAGGATCATTGGCCCCCACGAGCAGACAAGGTCGACATAGCTGGTGCCGCAGGTGTCGGTCAGGTACGCGCCGCTTCCCGATGCCATGAACACGGGCGTGCCGCCGACGGCGCCGAACGCCCGCACCGGCGAGTTCACGCCGCCAGGCAGCACCGCGCATGCGCGCGCGTAGAGCTCGTCAGAGGACATGTTCCCCTGCTCTGTTGTCATTGACCGATCTCCTCGCACGCATCGGCAAGCACCTCGAGCAGCCGCAGCGCGTCCGGCAGCGCGGCCGCCTCGGGTCGCACCAGCCAGCGCGCCGCCGTGCCATCGCCCTGCCTGGACGGCGGAGCCAGCACGTAACTGTCGCGGCAGTGCCAGCGCAGGCCGGTGACCGCGGGGACCGACTCGGGCTCGCAGTCCAGGTGACAGGACCACCATTCGTCGTCGTCGACCAGCGCGGCCCGGCTGGTGACGAAGAACAGCGCCCGGTCTTGCCCGCCGATGGCCACGGGCCCGGCCGCTGTGCCAGACTCGGCGAGCCTTTCCAGCGCGATCAGCCCGGCCCGGCCAGGCACGTCGAGCACGTCGAAGACGCGGCCGGTCACCAGCAGGATGCCGGCCTGCGGCCGCAGGCCCCACCAGCCGCGCACCACGGCCGCTTCCGCGGTGGCTTCCAGCTTCCAGGCCGGCGACAGCGGGTGGGCGCCGGGCGCGGGGCAGCCGACTCGATCACAGGAGCACGCGCGCCCGGCGCCGTGCGGCGGCCTCTTGTCGCCCCTGTGCTGGCCGTCGCGGTGCTGGCCGGCCCGGTGCTTGCCAACCACGGGGCGCGCCCCCGCGCACACCGGCCAGCCGAGCGCGGCGTACCCGACCGCCGCGGCGGCCATCGCGCTGCCAGCCCGGCGCCGCCTGGGGCGCAACAACGCCTCGACCATCAGAGCCCTCCCCGGACCGTGCCGCCTAGCTGAGCCGCGTCGCCATCTCGGTCGCCCAGTAGGTCAGGATGATGCTGGCACCGGCCCGCCTGATCGCCGTCAGCGTCTCGGCGATCACCAGGTCCCTGTCCACCCAGCCCTTGGCGGCCGCCGCCTCAACCATCGCGTACTCGCCGCTGACCTGGTAGGCGGCCACCGGAACCGGCACGGAGCGGGCGGCGAGGCTGATGATGTCAAGGTAGGCGAGCGCGGGCTTGACCATGACGATATCGGCGCCCTCGTCGATGTCGAGCAGCACCTCGCGCAGCGCCTCCGAGGCGCTGCCGTGGTCCTGCTGGTAAGCGGCGCGGTCGCCGAACTGCGGCGCGCACTCGGCCGCGTCCCTGAACGGGCCGTAGAACGCCGAGGCGTACTTGGCGGCGTACGCGCAGATCGCGACCTCGCTGAAGCCGCCGGCGTCGAGCGCGGCGCGGATCGCAGCGACCTGGCCGTCCATCATGCCGCTCGGCGCTACCACATGCGCCCCGGCCCTCGCCTGGGCGAGCGCGATCGAGGCATACCGTTCGAGCGTCGCATCGTTATCCACCTCACCGGCCGGTGTCAGGACGCCGCAGTGCCCGTGGTCGGTGTACTCGTCCAGGCACAGGTCGGCCATCAGCACCGTGTCGGTGCCCAGGTCGGCGGCCAGGTCCGCGAGCGCGACCTGGACGATGCCGGCCGGGTCGTCGGCGGCCGAGCCGCGGCCGTCCTTGACGGCCGGGACGCCGAACAGGATCAGCCCGCCGACGCCGGCGTCCACGGCGGCGGCCGCCGCCTTGCGCAGGCTGTCCCTGGTGTGCTGCGCCACCCCGGGCATCGAGGGGACTGGCTGCGGCTCGCTGATCCCCTCCTTCACGAACAGCGGCTGGACGAGGTCAGCGGCCCGGACGCTGGTCTGCGCCACGAGCCGCCGCATCGCGGCGGTCCTGCGCAGCCGCCTCGGCCGCACCTGCGGGAAGCCAGCAGCCATGACGAGACTCCCTTCGCGCCGGCTCCGACCCTTCCTACCTGAGCCGCCGGCGTGCGCCGCGACGGCGCTCGCTCGGGCGGCGGACCGGCTCTCCGGCCTCGGCCGCGGCGTCGCGGATCGACGCGCCGTGCTCGGCCAGCGCGTCGACCAGCGCCGCGGTCGATGGCCTGGGCGCGATCACGTCAACCCGCAGCCCGAACTCGGCCGCGGTTTTCGCCGTCTCGGGACCGATCACCGCGATCACGGTGACCGCGTGCGGCTTACCCGCGATTCCGATCAGGTTCCTGACCGTCGACGACGAGGTGAACAGCACCGCGTCGAAGCCGCCGCCCTTGATCGCCTCCCTGATCGGGGCGGGCGGGGGCGCGGCCCGCACGGTCCGGTAGGCGGTCACGTCCTCGGCCTCCCAGCCGAGGGCGGTCAGCCTCGCCACCAGGCCCTCGGTGGCGATGTCGGCCCGCGGCAGCAGCACCCGGTTGATGGGGTCGAGCAGGTCGTCGTAGGCGGGCCAGCAGTTCGCCAGTCCCTCGGCGGACTGCTCGGTGCCCTCGGGCATCAGGTCGGGGCTGATCCCGAAGGCACGCAGCGACGCCGCAGTCTGCTGGCCGACGGCGGCGACCTTGACACCGGCGAACGCCCGCGCGTCAAGACCGTACTCCTCGAACTTCTCCCTGATCGCGCGGACCGCGTTGGCGGAGGTGAACGCCACCCACTGGTACCGCCCGGTGACCAGGCCGCGGACGGCGCGCTCCATCTGCTGCGGCGTCCTCGGCGGCTCGACCGCGATCGTCGGCACCTGCTCGGGAACCGCGCCGTAGGAACGAAGCTGGTGGCTGACGCCGGCCGCCTGCTCCTTCGTCCGCGGCACGAGCACGCGCCAGCCGAACAGCGGCCGCGTCTCGAACCAGGACAGCGACTGCTGTGCCCTGACCGCCTCGCCGACCACGGCGATGGCGCGGCCGTGCGCGGTGAGCAGGCTGATCCCGGCGGCCTTGAGGTCAGCCGCCGCCGAGCCGAGCGTGCTGACGACGGTGTGCTGGTCGGTCGTCGTGCCGTTCCACGTGATCGCGAACGGCGTGCTGTCCGCCCAGCCGGCCGCGATGAGCATCTTGGCGATGTCGGCGATGCCCGTTTCGGCGCCGAGGATGACCAGCGTGCCATTGCTCGCCGACATCCTGCTGACCTCGGCGGCGTGGATGATTCGCACGTCGCCGGTCACGTCCTGGGTCAGGGGTATCCCGGCGTAGGCGGGCACCGCGGTCGCGGCCGGCACCCCCGGCACGATCTCGAATGGCACCTTGGCCCTGGCGCAGGCCGCGGCGTCGGACGCCGCCCCGCAGAACAGCAAGGGATCACCGCTGAACAGCCGCAGCGCGACCTGGCCGGCCCTGGCGGCCTTGGTGAGCAGCTTCGGATCCTGGTCGTCCGCGGCGGCGTCCAGCACTGCGGCGTCCGGCCGCAGCCGATGCCTGACCTGCTCGCTGACCCATGCTGGCGCGACCACCAGGTCGGCCTCCGCGAGCAGTGCGGCGGCGCGCAGCGTCAGCAGGCCCTCGTCGCCCGGGCCGACTCCGACCAGGGCGACCAGGCCCTTCGATCCGGCCGGCGAATGCTGGCCGGCCCTCGCTCCCGCCGTCTTGGTCACGGCCGTGGGGTTCACTTCACATCGTCCCCGTCGATGAGGTGTCCTGCGGACATGTCGTGGATGACGTGTCCTGCGGACACGTCCGTAAATCTAACTGCACCGCGCCTGAGCAGCTCGGCGGCGGCGTCGCGGCCAATCTGGCTGGCCTGCCGCGCCGGGCCGGTCGCGGTCGCGCGCAGTGCCTCTCCCCCGTCGGGCGCCACGACAATCGCCTCGAGCCGTAGATCGTCAGTCCCGGCAGCATACGCGCCGACGGGCGCGGCGCAGCCTGCCTCGAGCATGGCGAGCAGGCTCCGCTCCGCCTCGGTGGCCGCCCGGCTGGCAGCGTCGTCGATCTCGCCGAGCAGCCGGGCAAGATCGGCACGGCTCGCCAGGCACTCCACGGCCAGGGCGCCCTGGCCGGGCGCCGGCATCATCTCCTCCGGCTCGAACACCTGGCTTACCACGTCCAGACGGCCGATCCTGGCCAGGCCGGCGTAGGCGAGCACCACGGCGTCGACCTCGCCGGAATCGATCTTGGCGAGCCTGGTGCCCGCGTTGCCGCGCACCGAGACAGGCCGCACATCCGGCCTGATCATCAGCAGCTGAGCGGCCCGGCGCGGGGACCCTGTGCCGATCCTCGCGGCCGGGGGAAGGTCGGCGAGCTTGGCGCTGCTCCGCGCGGCGAGCGCGTCCCTCGGGTCGTCCCTCGGCGGCACGGCGGCGATCAGCAGCTCGCTCTCCTGCCTGGTCGGCAGGTCCTTCAACGAGTGCACGGCGAAGTCGATCTCGCCGGCGAGCAGCCGGGTGCGCAGCTCGCTGACGAACACTCCGGTCCCGCCGATCTGCGCGAGGTCGGCCCGGCTGACGTCGCCGAAGGTCGTCAGGCCGACCAGCTCGACCTGGCGGCCGGTCCGCGCGGTCAGCAGCTCGGCCACGTGCGCCGACTGCGTCATCGCCATCGGGCTGCGCCTGGTGCCGAGCCGCAGTACCCGCCGGGGGGACGCCGCTCCGAGCCCCTCGCTGACCGGTCCGCCGCTCACTGGGCTGCCTCCCGCAACGACCAGGCGATGACCTCGGGGGGGTCCGGGGCGTCGTTCCCCCTGGCCAGCAGAGCGTCGGGCGCCGAGACCGCGTCGACGGCCTCTGGATCGAGCTCGAACAGCACGCGCAGCGCCATCTCGTAGGAGTCGGCGCCCGGCGCGCCGGCCAGTTCCTTCACCCGCACGGTCGGGCCGTGCAGCAGCTTGTCGGCGATCCGGCCCATCGTCTGGGCGATCTCGCCTCGCATGCGCTCGTCCAGGTCGCCCAGCCGCCTGTCCAGCCTCGCGAGCTCGTCCTCTACCAGGGTTGCCGCCTTCGCGCGCAACGCGACCACGGTCGGCGCGACGCTCGCGGCCCGGTCCGCCCGCAGGTGGGCGGCCAGCTCGTGCGCGACGATCCGGCGGACCGCGGAGATGTCAGATTCGCTCGCCGCCCAGGCGGAACCGGCCGCGCCGGGTTGCGCGGCAGCGTGCGAGCTTGCGGTGCCGTCGGCGGCGCCGATGGCCTCCAGGTCGATCAGCTCCACGCCGGCCAGCTGGCCGGCGGCGGTCTCGATGTCTCGCGGCAGCGCCAGGTCGAGTAGCACGAGCGGTTCCGTCGCCCCGGGGCCGGCCCGGTCCGCCATCGCGCGCCTGACCAGCGCCGCGGTCAGGACCTGCCCGGCTGCTCCCGTACAGGCGATCACGAGATCGGCGGCGGCGAGGTTGCCGGGGAGCTCGGACAGGCCGGTGGCGCTCGCCCCGTATCGCGAGGCCAGCCGGGCCGCCCGGGCCGGCGTCCTGTTGGCGATCACCACCTGCCCGGCGCCTTGCCTGACCGCCGTCGCGACCGCGAGCGAGCTCATCGAGCCGGCCCCGATGACCAGCACGCTCGCGCCAGCCAGGGCGCCGGGACCGCCTCGCAGCCCTGCAGCGAGCTCCAGGCCAAGGGTGACCAGGCTCTGCCCGGCCGCGTCGATGCCGGTTTCCGCGCGGGCGCGCCGTCCGGCGCGCAGCGCCAGCCGGCTCACGTCCGACAGCTCCCGGCTCAGCGAGCCGTGCTGACGCGCGAGCTTGACGGCCTGCCTCACCTGGCCGAGTATCTGGCTCTCGCCGACGACCATCGACTCGAGCCCGCACGCCACGGCCAGCAGATGCTGCACCGCGCGATCCTCGTAGTGCACATACGCGGAGCCGGCCAGCTCCCCGAGCGACAGGCCAGAATGCCTGGCCAGCAGCTCGCAGATGGCCGCCACGCCGCCGTGGAACCTGTCCACCTCGGCGTAGACCTCGACCCGGTTGCAGGTGCTGAGCACCAGCGAGCCCGCGACGTTCTCGGCCTGGTGCACGTCGCGCAGCAACTTGGTCAGGACGTCGCCGGAGACCACCGCCCGCTCGAGCGTCGTGACTGGCGCGCTCGAGTGGCTGAGGCCGACGACGAGGACGCTCATGATCCCACTGCCTCGGCCGTGACCTGACCGTCACCGTCCATTGCCAGCATTCTCCGCGTCCTGCCAACGATCTCGTCGCTGACGTCGAGGTCGCCAATCCCGGCGTCGCGCTCGCCGCGATGCAGTACCTGGACCACGGACCGGCGCTGAGCGTGGAACGCCAGAATCTGCAACTCGATCGACAGGTCGACTTTACGCACATCGACGCCGTCAGGCACGCACAGCACGACGGGCGCGAAGTTGAGGATGCTGGTGACGCCCGCGGCGACCAGCCGGTCGCAGATTCCCTGCGCGGCGATGGCGGGCACCGTGATCGCGCCGATCATCACGCCGTGCTCGGCCACCACGCGCTCGGTCTCGTCCGCCGCCCGAACCCGGTGCCCCGCGATCACGCTGCCGATGACGGCCGGGTCGGCGTCGAGCAGGGCCGCGACCCGGAAGCCGCGGGAGGCGAAGCCGCCGTAATTGGCCAGCGCCCGCCCGAGGTTCCCGGCCCCGACGATAACCACCGGCCAGTCCTGGGTGAGGCCGAGTTCCCTGGACACCTGGTAGATCAGGTAGTCGACGTCATAGCCCACGCCGCGCGTGCCATACGAGCCAAGGTGCGACAGGTCCTTGCGCAGCTTGGCGGAGTTCACCCCGGCCGCCGCAGCGAGTTCCTCGCTCGACACGGAGCCGATGTCGCGGTCGGCGAGCGCGTACAGGGCGCGCAGGTACAGCGGCAGGCGGGCTATGGTCGCCTCCGGGATGCCCTGCAAGCTGCTGTCTGACCTGGTTCGGCGGGACATACGCCGGCAACTCCTGGGGGATAGGCACCGAGGGCGCGGATGCGGGCTCGCGCGCATCGTGCTCTCGCTTCTCACCGTACGCCCTTGTGAACGTTTGCACAAAGTCGGCGTGGGCGCGCGGGCCGGCGGCCGGGCTTCCTGCGGTGCCTATTCGGCCAGAGCCTGGCGCAGGCGGCGCTCGTCCACCCGCCAGAAGTCGTGCTGCACGCCGTCAATCAGCGTGACCGGGATCATCTCCGCGTAGTCCCGCAGGTCGTCCTCCGATCGCGTGATGTCGCGCTCCGTCCACGGCACCGCGAGGTCGGCGGCGACCCTCGCGATGACCGCGCGAGCCTCGTCGCACAGGTGGCAGCCGGGCCGCGACAGCAGGGTGACCGCGTGCGCGGACGGCGTCACCGGTGCTCGTCCTCGTCGCGGACTGCGCCCCAGCCGCCGTACCTGGACGCGTCGTCAACGCGGCCCGCAGCGGGATAGCGGCTGCCGTCGGGCTCTGGCCATTCCCGCGATTCCTGGCGGTCGTACGAGGGGGACGGCCGCGCCGACCGGGTGACGCCCGTGAGGTCGATCCCAGACTCGCTGAGCATGTCGGAGATCGCGTCGTACGAGGCCAGCGGGGAGACCTTCGCCTGCTGGAGGCCGAGCTCGATCGCGTTCGTGGCCAGCACCATGGACCTGCGCTCGGCGACGTACCTGGTCATGTAGGCCCTGGCGAGGTGCTCGTCGTATGCGACCCGGTCCTGGTAGACCTCGTAAAGGATCCGCTGCATCGGCGCGGTGGGCACCGCGTGCACGATGTACACGAGCGTGCCGGGCTCGTCGGCCCTGACCTGCTCGACCACGCCCTCTGTCAGCCGGTCGAACTCGTCGATCCGGTCCTCGAGCAGCGTGTAGATCGTGATCTGGCCGAAGAGGTTCGGATGCAGGTCGGCTCCGGCGGGTACGTCGCCGTCTCCGGCCGCGGCGCGCGGGCGGTACGGCTCAAGCGCCGCGTCGTACGCTGACTGGCCGAGCGGGTCGTTGTCGAATCGGCCAGAGTCGTAGCCGCCGGACTCGTAGCGGCCGGAATCGTACGGGTCGCTGTCGTAGCCTGGCGGCTCGAGATGCTCGGCGGCGAGCGCCGCGAGCGCGGGGTACCTGATGTCGGAGTCGGGCTCGCGGATGCCTCTGCCGCCCGCCTGGCGATGGCTGTCGTGCCCGGATTCGCCCCGGTAGCCGGGCACCGGGTGCTCCGGGCCAGGGTCAGGGCCCGGGTCGTGGCCCGCGTCGTAGTCCCCGTACCGATCGCGGCGCCGGTCGTGCTGCTGGGTCCAGCCGGAGTCGCCGGCCGGGCGCCGATCGCGCTGGCCGGCCGCGGAGCCCGCGCCGGCCAGTCCATGCCGCGCCGCGTTCGTCGCCGCGAACCAGATCAGCACGGCGGCCAGCACGACCGCGAGGGCGAAACCGTTTCCCCCCGCCGGGCTGCCCGCCAGCATCGCCACGCCAGGCGCCGCCGCCATGAGCGCCGCGCCGGCGCCGGCCAGGCCGGGCCGCACCACGTCGGCGAATTCCGGCCCGCGTCCCGACCTGGCCAGCACCGCCACTGCGGCGATCACGGCCGTGACGACGGCGAACACCGCGAGCAGCTTGATCAGCCCGACCGGCACGAGCTGGTAGGTAACCGCCGGATCCGGCCACGCCTTGGTCAGCGAGACCCCCGGGCTCAGCGGATCCGATCCCATGATGACCAGCGCGATCGCGCCGATCGCCGCCACCGCGAGCCGCATCAGGAAGCGGACGGCGATGCTCCGGCCGATCAGCTCGGCGAGGCCGAGGCAGATCGCGAGCGGGGCGATGGCCTGCGCCGTGATCTCGCTGGCACGGAAGATGAGGTCGCTGAAGCCGGCTAGGTAGCCGAGCGCCTGCGCCCCGAGCGCGACAGCCTGGGCGAACAGCGCGACCGTCCAGGCGCCAAGGAACAGGCTGGGCGACCGCGAGCAGCGTGCCGTCAGGCCAGCCGTCCCCACAGCGGCGGCCACTGCGCCCACGGCGACCACGAGGAGAGAGGCTGTCATCCCTGCCTTCTGCACGGGAGCCCCGCGGGCGAAGCGGACTCCGTCTGACCAGCTAAGTAGCGTCCCTTCCTGGCGAGGTCCGCTCAGGTGTCCCAAGCGTACCCACTAGGCTCGGGTACCGTGACGGCGCTACCAAGACGCCATGGCAGCTCGGGGGGTTCCGCGGGGTCGTCCCCCGGGGAGAGCAGGGCCGCGGTCGCGGGGGAGGCGGCGGCGGCGGCAGCGGCTGTCAGCCAGCCGCTCATTGCTCCTGATCCACGGGCCGGCGCCTTCTTCGACGTCGACAACACGCTGATGCGCGGAGCCTCGATCTACCACTTCGCCAGAGGGCTGGCGGCGCGCAAGATGTTCGGGCCGCGGGACCTGGCCAAGATGGCGATCGGCCAGGTGATGTTCAGGATCCGCGGCGCCGAGGACGCCGACAGGATCGACGCCGCTCGCCAGGCTGCGCTGGCCTTCGTGGCCGGGCACAAGGTCGCCGACATCACCGCGCTCGGCGAGGAGATCTACGACGACACCATGGCGGACCGAATCTGGGAGGGCGCGCGGGAGCTGACCCAGGCGCACCTTGACGCCGGCCAGCGGGTCTGGCTGGTCACCGCCACGCCGGTGGAGCTTGCCGAAATCCTGGCCAGGCGTCTCGGCCTGACCGGAGCGCTCGGTACCGTCGCCGAGACGTCGGACGGCATGTACACCGGCGGGCTGGTGGGCGGGCTGTTGCACGGCGAGGCCAAAGCGGCCGCCGTCCGCGCGCTCGCCGCCCGGGAGGGCCTCGACCTGGCCCAGTGCAGCGCGTACAGCGACTCGGCGAACGACCTGCCGATGCTCAGGCTCGTCGGGCACCCGAACGCCGTGAATCCGGACGCCCAGCTCAGGGCGGTGGCGCGGCAGCGGCACTGGCCGATACACGACTTCCGCCGCGGCCGCCGGGCGACGATCATCGCGATCCCGGTCGCGGCGGGCGCCGGGGTGGTGGCCGGCGGCCTCGTGGCGGGCATCGCCGTGCGCCGCCACCGGATGGCGGGCTGATCCGGCCGCTTCGCTACGGCTCGCCTGGCGCGGCCACGTCGCCGAATGCCGGGCCTCGCTCGGCGAGCAACTCGTCGATCTTCGTCGCGATCGTGTCCTTCACCTTGTCGGCAAGCTCGCTGATCACGTCGTCATCTTCAGGCTGGTCGGGCGTGAAGCCGTCGGTGCGCACTGGATCGCAGAACTCGATCAGCCAGTTCGACGGCAGCGGAATCGCGCCGAGCGGCCCCAGCCAAGGGAACAGCGGCGTAATCGGGAAGTAAGGAAGCCTGAGCCTGGCGGCGACCTCCGTCCAGTCGGCCACCATCGGGTAGATCTCCTCGGCGCCGACGATCGCGCACGGGACAAGCGGGATGCCCTGGCGCAGCGCCAGCCTGGCGAATCCGCCCCGGCCGAACCGCTGCAGCCGGTACCGGTCGCGGAACGGCTTCCCGATCCCCTTGAACCCCTCGGGGAACACCCCGACCAGCTCGCCCGCGGCCAGCAGCCGCTCGGCCTCTGCCGGGTTCGCCGGCACGTGCCCGCTCGCCCTGGCGATCCGGCCGAGCAGCGGGACCGAATACACCAGGTCCGCGCTGAGCAGCCGCAGGTTGCGCCGAGCCGGGTGCTCGTCGAGTATCCCGACCTGGAGCATGAGCGCGTCGAGCGGCAGCACGCCAGAATGGTTCGCGACGACCAGCGCCGGGCCGTCGGACGGCACGTGCTGCAGGCCGCGCATCTTGACCTTGAACCAACCCCGGTAGAGCGCTCGCGCGGCGGGCATGAGCACGGCACGGTTGAGCTCAGGGTCGAAACCTGATTCCGGATCTACCTCATGCTCGCCCGCCGCCCTGCGCCGCACGAATTCCGCGGCATTGGCCACGCGGCTCATCCATTCGCCGGCAAGCGGCGGTCCTGGATCGCTCATGTCGGGATCACCACACCGGGCCTGCCAGGCGGCCGGTCCGCCGACCCGCCAGGCCGGCCGCTACTTCTTGTTCCTGCGCTGGACGCGCGTCTTGCGCAGCAGCTTGCGGTGCTTCTTCTTCGCCATCCGCTTGCGCCGCTTCTTGATTACCGAACCCACGGAACCACCCTCGATCGATACCCACGCGCAACGGCGTGCCTAACATTTCACGCCGCCGACACGCGGCATTGGTCCCGGGGCCCAGCCCCGTACCCCGCAGTCGGGCGCACGCCAGTGCCCCAGCGTACCCCGGTCGGGCTACCGCGGTCGTCCTCGCCTCGGCATCTGGCGCGGCCGGGCGGGCGCCCTGGCCCCCGTCGTGGTCAGCCTGCCTCGACGAAGGCGTCCCTGAGGTACTGGTCAACCGCTCGCTCGGGCACGCGGAACGAACGGCCGACCCTGATGGCCTCCAGATCCCCCGAGTGAACGAGACGGTACACGGTCATCTTCGATACACGCATGATCGCCGCCACCTCAGCCACCGTCAGGAATCGGACGGCACTGAGCGGCGTAGCCTCTGCTGCCATCGATAACCCTCTCCGGCGCTATCCGCTGCGCCAAGCGATATCCAGCGCACCAGTCACGCCCGTATCCAGCGTAATTGGTACACGCGAAAGGGCAACCCCCGAGACCGACGCTGATTCGGCCTGCGGATCACAGCTGGCACGGTCAAATTTGGGAGATCAAACGTACAGATCCGGCGCTGCTCCGAACAGCCTGTGACTAGCCAGAGGCCAGCTCGCGACCCCGGTCCCTGGCAGCCTCGATGGCGGCGAGAAACGCCGCCCTGACCCCGTGCCGCTCCAGCTCCCTGATCGCGCTGATCGTCGTCCCGCCCGGCGACGTCACCGCCTCGCGCAAGATCACCGGATGCTCGCCCGACTCGCGCAGCATCGTCGCGGCGCCATACACGGCCTGCTTGACCATCTCGAGCGCCGACGCGCGCGACATGCCGAGCAGGATGCCCGCGTCGACCATCGACTCGACGAGGAAGTACACGTACGCGGGTCCGCTGCCGGACAGCGCGGTGGCGGCGTCCTGCTGCGACTCGGGGATGCGCAGCACCTTGCCGACCGGCCTGAGCAGTTCCTCGGTCTTGCGCAGGTGCCGCTCGCCCGCGTGCCGGCCCGGCGAGATCACGCTCATCGCCTCGTCGACGAGTACCGGCGTGTTGGACATCACCCTGACCACGGCCAGGTCGGCAGCGAGCCTGGACTCGATGAACCCGGTCGGGATGCCTGCCGCGACCGAGATCACGAGCTTGTCCGCCGTGACGCGGGGCGCGATCTCATCGAGCAGGACCGCCATGTCCTGCGGCTTGACGGTGATCACCAGCGTCTCGGCCTTGGCCGCCGCCTCGCCCGCCGACGTCACCTCGATGCCGTAGGAATCGCGCAGCGACTCGGCGCGATCCTGGCGGCGCACGGCCGCGATCACGGCCGACGGGGCCACGCCGGCCCTGAGCATCCCGGAGAGCAGCGCCTCGCCCATCTTGCCCGCGCCAAGGATCGCGATCATGTCCCGAGCCTAACGGCTCGGGCGGCCGCGCCGTCGCGGTCGGGTTAGCGGCGGGAGGCGAGCGCGCGGAGGAAGAACATCAGGTTGGCCGGCCGTTCGGCGAGCCTGCGCATGAAGTACCCGTACCAGTCGCTGCCGTACGGCAGGTACACGCGCACCTGGGCGCCCTCCGCGGCCAGCGCGGCCTGCTCGTCTCGCCTGATGCCGTAGAGCATCTGGTACTCGAAGCTGGTCGGCTCGCGGCCGATCGTGGCCGCGCGGGACTTCGCGATCGCCACCAGGCGCGGGTCGTGGGTCGCCAGCATCGGGTAGCCGGGCCCGTCGAGCAGGATCCGCATGCATCGAGCGAAGTTGCGGTCGACCTCGGACCTGGCCGCGAGCGCGATGCCGTCTGGCGCCCGGTAGGCGCCCTTGCACAGCCGGACCCGCGATCCGGCGACCGCGAGCGCCTGGCAGTCGCCCGGGCTGCGCCGCAGGTAGGACTGGATCACGCAGCCGAGGTCGGGGAAGTCGGCGCGAACCTCGCCGACCAGGCGGAGCGTCGCCTCGATCCTGGTGTGATCTTCCATGTCGACCGTCACGGTCGTGCCCGCCGCCTGCGCTGCCCGGCAGATGCGGACGATATTCTCCGTCGCGGTCTTCTCGCCGTGCTCAGGCAGCCCGAGGCCCACCGCGGTCGGCTTGACCGAGACCTCGGCCCGTCCGCCGACGGTCAGGCCGGCGGCCGCGAGCAGTTCGAGCAGCGTGACGTACTCGGTCGCCACCGCGGCGGCCTGGTCAGGGTCGAGCGTGTCCTCGCCGAGGTAGTCGATCGAGACCGACAACCCCCCCGCCAGCAGGCGTTCCGCCACGGAAAGGGCATCCGCAGTGGTATCGCCAGCCACGAACCGCCGCACCACGTCGCGTGCCAACGGCGCGGTCGTGGTCAGCTGTCGGACCCGCTGGCTGGCCGCGGCCGCAAGCAGTACTCGGCGCAGCACAGCAGTGCACCTCCACGAAGCACGAGCCGAAGAAGCCGGAGCCTCCTGCCGGCACAGGTTACTCCTGCCCGGGCGGCCCGCGGCCGCGACTATCAGATGCCCGCCACCCTGGCGCGGGCTGCCCGCGGCGCGGCGCCCTCACTCCTCCTGGCCACAGTATTTGCCCGAAAGGAGCGCTTGGCCAGACTCGACCTGGCGGAAGCGAGCGACGGGCGATATGGCCACCCGATCGGATGAAGCCGAGCCGTAGTTAGGCGAAGACTTACGGTATAAGGGAAGACTTAGGGTCTTATGGAGCCCTCAAGTCTTCGGCTATCGCGGAGCAGCCCGCGACGGCGGCCCCTCAGAGCGGGCCCCGGCGGCGGCCGATGGAGATCTTGACGTTCCCGCCCGAATCCGGGGGGACGATGACCTCCTGGGCGGCGCTGATCCCGGAGACGTCGAGCGTCTGGTCCACCGGCACGGTGCGCTTGATCAGCGCGAGCGCGATCGGCCCCAGTTCGTAGTGCCGCGCCGACGAGCCCACGAAGCCGACGGCAGCCTCGCCCGACCTGACGGGCTCCCCGTGCTCAGGCAGCCTGTTCTCGCTCCCGTCCAGGTTCAGCATGACCAGCCGGCGCGGCGGATGCCCGAGATTGTGCACCCGCGCGACCGTTTCCTGGCCGCGGTAGCAGCCCTTGTCCAGGTGCACGGCCGACTCGATCCAGCCGACTTCGTGCGGGATCGTCCGGTGATCGGTGTCGGTGCCGAACCTGGCCCGGTGCCCGGCGATCCGCAGCGCCTCATGCGCCATCATCCCGGCCGCCAGGTAGCCGCGATCGCGCAGGCCCGCCGCCGCCTGCTCGAGCCGATCGCGCTCGACGATGAGGTCGGTGCCGAACCCGAAGTCCATGGTCGCCGCCGGGCCGGCGCCCGCCGCGGCTTCCGCCGTGACCTGAGGGCCCATCAGCGTGAGCACGGCGCAGTCCTCGGTCGCGTCCTGCGCGGCAACCCTGAGCATGAATCGCATCGACTCGAGGAACTCGAGCAACGACCCAGCCTCGCCTGGCTCGGTGTGAATCCAGGTGACGACGCCGTCGTCAACCAGGCTCAGGTGATGCTCGACGTGACCATGCGGGCTGAGGATCAGTGACTGCCGCGCGCCGCCGACGGCCAGGTCGTCGAGCTTCTGCGTGCTCAGGCTGTTCAGCCAGCTCAGCCGGTCCGCGCCGGTGATCTTGAGCACATCCCGGTTCGAGCGGTCCACCAGCCCCGCCGTGCCATCGAGCGCCCGCTGCTCCGCGAACGGGTCGCCATAGTGCGCGGCTACCCCCGCGTCGGGAAAGTCAGCCGCTACGGCACCAGGATCCGCGAGCAAGGGACTGTCCATGGCAGCAAGGCTATGCGCTGCCCGCAACGCAGCGGCGAGGGGTGACGACGTCGGAACGCCGACGGCGCCGCCGAGCGCGAGTCACCCCTCCGCGACGACTCCCGCCGTCACGATGACGCGGCGGCTCACCCTCACCCGCTCGGCCAGCCTGCGGTCGTGCGTCACCAGCAGCAGCGTCCCGTCGTAGCGGTCGATTGCCTGCTCAAGCTGCTCGATCGCGGGAAGGTCGAGGTGGTTGGTCGGCTCGTCGAGCACAACCAGGTTCGCGCCCGAGTGCATGAGCAGCGCCAGGTCTGCCCGCGTCCGCTCGCCTGGCGACAGGCTGCCGACCAGCCGTCCGACGTCGTCGGCGCCGAGGCCGAACTTCGCGAGCAGAGTCCGCGCGTCGGCCCCGGGCAGTCCCGACTCCGCCCGGAACGCGTCGAGCAGCGTTGCCCGCGGCTCAAAGGTGAGCCTGCCCTGGTCGATCTCGCCGACCCGCAC
>Ga0070707_100003231_pt1 | contig 15438 bp, 9 predicted proteins | sample KBSK5502metaG_FD_65468 | JGI IMG/M metagenome (GOLD analysis project Ga0070707, IMG submission 65468) | Corn, switchgrass and miscanthus rhizosphere microbial communities from Kellogg Biological Station, Michigan, USA - KBS K5-50-2 metaG | ecosystem: Host-associated > Plants > Roots >... | reverse complement strand
CATTTGGAATACGTTGCTGAACCTGAGAAAGCGTCGGGCGTTGAGTCGATAAATGACCGGGCACGGGGCCGAATCCATGCAGAAGATTCTGAAACAGCTTTGCTTTGTATCCCTGCGTCAAGTTCCAGGATTCCTCGCAACCGCTCCTGGCGTATTCGAAATCGATTGCAGACTCATAAACCTCCCGCCTGTCCTGATCGAAAGTAACTTGCATCTCATTTTGCGGGAAATGATCCTGTTCCGCCTCGACAAGATTAACTGCTTCTCGAAGCTCGCGTGCAGCATCAGCTTGTCGTCCCTGGACGTTAAGTGTTTGAGCCAGGAGCAAACGCGATTGGGGCTGCGACTGTACTCCGGCCACCGTGGGATGCTCTGAAAAGAACTCAATATTCTTGCGAGCATCCGATTCGGCATCCGAAAAATTGCCCGAAAGCATAGCCATGCGACCGCGGATCAGATTAATGGCTATTCGCGCCAAGTCTTGATCACCTTCAGACATCTGTGGAAGCACGCGTTCCGCACCTTCTAACTGTTCGGCGGCCTCTCGCTTTCGATTACTCATCAGGTACATCGATGCAAGTTGCGCTTTTGTGGAGGAGATGAGACGCGGACTACCCAATTGTTCAGCATGTTCGGCAGCCTGTTCGTTGAATTTCATCGCAAGCTCTGACTGGCCTATGCGAGACAGGACTTCCGAAATCAGCGAGTGCAGTGCACTCAACCGGTAATGGTCTGCCGGATCCGCCGACCTCAAAACCCAAAAACCGTATTTCAGGCTCTCTTCAAAGCTCGCCGCAAAGTAGTGATATCCGGCAAGGTAGTAGAACGGCCGAGCCAATTCTTTGGTCTCGCCAATTGCCCTGTATATCTCCACCGCCTCATTGAGCCGGGCGATGGTATTGACGATTCCCCCCGATAGAACAGGGGCAGAACCGAGCGAGGACAGGGCTCGTGCGAGAAGCCACCGCAGATGGTGCAACCGGGCAGTCTCTATCGCATGCCGATATAGACCTGCTGCGTGAACGCGATCGAGCTGCTGCTCCCTGAGGTCGGCTGTATTGATTTCGATCCACAATTGATCAAATAATGAACCGGACCTATCGGCGACAGCCTCTGCCTCTGCATAGATTTTGGCAGTCTCTTCAAAACGTCCCTGCAGGTATAGTTTGCGTCCTGCTGCTGCAAGGTCCCGGACCCGCGCTATCTCACCGAAATCATGTGTGGAGAGAACTTCGATTGCAGACTTGGCGGTCGCGTCGCCATATTGGTCGCACAGTTCTTGCGCAATGCGAACATAGTTTGCAGGAACGGGAAGAACAGGCCGAAACGCGAAATCGAGAACCAGCTCGCGCGCCCTCGCTGGATATCGTTTGACGATCGCCGGAATTCCTTCCGGTCCGATCGTCTCCAGACGCTCCGCGAGCGAAGAGACCTCATCGTCGGATTTCTGCGTCTGATCGATAGCGAGCCGCCAGCTGGAATCCGGTTCCAGCTTCCGATACTCGTCGATCGCGACCGCTTCCAGTTTGCGCAACCCCAGGTGCCGGTAGCTCAATATCAAATTAAATTTCGCTTCAGGAAAGTTTGGACGCCGAGCCAAAGCCAACTCGAATTGCCGGACGGCCGTGAGCCATGCAGCCGGGTCCGAAGTGGTCATACCTATTCGGACCACGCCAAGATCATTCTGAATACCCGCGTCGTCTGGTGACTCCAGGGTGAGTTGCCGCAAAACGTCTTCTGCGTTATCCAGCTCTCCACTTAATGCATACACGAGGCTGAGCGTTCGGCGCTGTGATCTGGACTTGGGGTTATTAAACAGAATGCCTTCCAGGTGCGCGATTGGTCGCGAGTGTTCCGATCGCGCACCGGGATATGGCATTCCCGTGAACCGGCCTCCAGCGAAATTCTGGAGTGCAGAAAGCTCGCGAAGTACAAGGTCGGCTCGAGTTTTCGACAGGTCCGCCGGATCTCCGGCGCACAGGAGGCCACACAACAAGATCAGTGTGCAAGTCCTCACTATGCGCGCTGAAAACATCTAATCGATCCTGATCGGTCCGCAGATGACGAACAAATCGATCCAGAACGATTGGCCCACTCGCGGTGAACGACTGATCGCACCCGAAACCTTTCTGGGTTCCACGTCAAAATTCTGGCTTGCAGCACGAGCGATGTAGTGGAAATAGTGATGGAAGTGATCTGGATAGACATCAGCCGTGGTCATATCCTTTGGCACCTGTTCAATCCGGATTTCTTTGACTTGAGCCGCGTCCATTTCCCTCTTTAGTCCGTTGACGTGCAGGCTTTCAAACGAACCCAGCTCGATCCGAAGACTCTCGGCAATATTCCTCGGCCGAAAACTTGTAATTTCTTCGCCGTTATCTTTCCGGACAAAAGTATATCGCGAGTCTGTGACTTTCTCGGTTTTAACGGAACGGATGCCCGACCACGGTATTTCAATGCGATCGGCGACACGGTCAATGAGGGGGGTGAAACCGTCACCATAAAGTTCTTTCATTCGAACCAGCTCGGGAACCTTCACAACAGGAGTTGACCCCTCCGGATCTGACACGGCTTTGATCGTGCTGTGTCCCTTGAACGGAATCACGATCCGCTTCCCGTCATTCATCACAAAAGTGACGGTCGCCTTGTGCCCGGGAGCGTCGGGAAGGACGATGCGCAGCGCGTCCTTCTGTCCGAACTCAAGAATCATTAAACCTCGAACAAATACTGCCGGGGAAGTAGACACTTCCGGCTGGGCGGGAAGGCTCAAGGTCGTCAAGCAGACTGCGAACACACTTACCGCTGCCAACAAAATTCGAACTCTCATTTCGTCTCCTTTTTGTTGAGCAGCCGGCCGGCTTACTCGTTTGGGTTTGTTCTAGAAGACGAAAAAAGATTGACGCGCCACCCCCGCTATTTTTTTCCTGCCTGAAGGCGGATTCCTGATTCTTTTACGTCTTCTTTAGTTGATGAGCAGGATGGCTCCTTGCCTCTGGTGGGCCCCGCCTTTCGAAAGAAATGGGCTGCCTTTATCGATGACCTCCTGTCATTCTCTCGTATAGGCCAGCGGAGATGATGTGATACGAATCCTCCACCTCGAAGATAACCCTCACGATGCGGAACTGTTGCGCGCCACTTTGGACGCTGCGGGACTGAACTGCCAGATCGTACGCGTCGAGACGGAGGAAGCCTTCCGGAATGCGCTGAACAATGGCTTCGATTTGATCCTCAGTGACTTTACGCTGCCCTCATACGACGGTAAGCAGGCTCTGGAATTGGCAAAGAAACGCATGCCCAACATTCCGTTTATTTTTGTTTCCGGGACTATTGGAGAAGAAGTGGCGATTGAAAGCCTGGTTGGCGGGGCCACGGACTACGTCTTGAAGCACAGGTTCGGGCGCCTCGTGCCCGCTGTCCAGCGCGCATTGAAGGAGACAGCGGATCGCAAGGCGCGGCGTGAGGCGGAACGGCAACTCCAAAACACGCTCGAGCACTTGCGGAGTCTGTTCGACAATCTCGACGACGTCTTTTTTTCCTTCGATCCTCGAACGAACGAATTACTTCATATTTCGCCGGCATGCGAACAGGTTTATGGGCTGCCTCCTCAGGCATTCTTTGAAAGCCCGCAGTTCTGGAAAAGAGTTGCCACGACTGCTGATCTTCCGGTCATCGAGTCCGCACAATCGAGGCTTGAAGCCGGCCAGAACGTGTCGTGCGAGTATCGAATATCGAAGCCTGATGCCACGACCCGTTGGGTGCACGCAAGAATGAAACCCGTCCATGATGCCGAGGGTCACATGATTCGTGTTGACGGCATCATATCGGATATCAGTGAACGGAAGGAACTCGAGGCGCAATTCTTACGAGCGCAACGCCTGGAGAATCTCGGCAGCCTCGCCGGCGGCATCGCCCATGACCTCAACAATGTGCTGGCCCCGATCGTGATGGGCATTCAACTCTTGCGCGACAGGCACAAGGACGCCAGTACGATTTCCACTCTGGGCACTCTTGAATCGTGCGCGAAACGGGGCGCAAATCTCGTGAAACAAATCCTGATGTTTGCCCGTGGGGTCGAAGGACGGCGAGTCCCGGTGGATCCCGGCCGCCTGATTGTCGACCTTGAAAGAATCCTGCGGCGAACATTTGCCAAGTCCATTCGTATCGTTCTCGAGGTCGTTCCTGATTTGTGGACCGTCTCGGCGGACGCAACGCAACTGGAACAGGTCCTGATGAATCTTTGTGTCAATGCCCGTGATGCGATGCCCGGCGGAGGTACCCTCACCATTGCGGCGCACAATCAAATCCACGACGGAGCCCACGTCGTCATCGAGGTACGCGACACGGGAGAAGGCATTCCACCTGAGAATCTCGACAAGATATTCGATCCGTTTTTCACGACAAAAGCTGCCGGTGCCGGCACGGGACTGGGACTTTCAACCGTGAGTGCCATCATCAAAAGCCACGGTGGTTTTGTCACGGTCGATAGCACGCTCTCGCAAGGAACAACGTTTAGAATGTACCTGCCGGCTCTTCCCGCCGGAGTGCAAAAAGAGCCCGCCAAAACCAGTGGCGCGTTCCCGGCAGGAAAAGGCGAACTCATTCTCGTCGTGGATGACGAAGCGGCCATTCGCGACCTCGCCCGCACCATTCTGGAGAACTACGGCTATCGCGTCATCATTGCCGCGGATGGTGTGGAAGGCGTTGCCGAGTACTCCAAACACCAGAAAGACATCGATCTCGTCCTCACAGACCTGGACATGCCCAAAATCGACGGCCCTCACTTGATTCGCCTGATCGAACGAATGAACCCTGACGTCCGAGTGATCGCGGTAAGCGGATTGATGGGACAGGATACGTTCGAAGACAAAACAACCGGCAAACCGCGTCCTGTGCTCCAAAAACCCTTCCCACCCGCACAACTGCTCCAAACTCTGCGCAAGGTGCTCGACGCTTAACACTTCTGTTGTTTGGAATAGTCGATGAAGTTCAGTTCCTCGCACTTGCCCGGATTGAACGGAGCGTCGGCGACAAAAACCGTGTCGGAGCCCGCGTATTTGCCTTTCAAATATGTTGGATCTTCGACGATATAGGCGCGCGTCAGCGCCATCCTGTTGGGATCGAGTGAAAAGCGTTCCACCACGTGAAGCTTCTCGCTATTGCGGACAGGAGTGTTCAAAAAGCCCGGCAGGAATCCTACCGTATCGACGACAAGCGTGTCCCCTTCCCAGTGCCCAATCGAATGTCCCGAACGAGTAGGTTTGATGTTCTGCGGATGTTCCTTCATATTCGTTTGCAGGTAGCACGAATTAGGATCGGTTCTATTTGGAGATGCTTCGAGCGTGATCTGCTGTCCGACCTGGAACAGATCGGGCGTCCAGCCTGAGCGCCTTAGAACATGCACGGATCGCATTTCGCATCGATGATGGCTGATCTTCCCGTCTTTATCGACGACATCGAAATACAACCATGAATGCGGATTGATTAAATCGACACGCGTGAGTTTAGCCTTGAATTCGACGGTCTGGTTCAGCGCGTACTCGGATCCCCCGTGATGAGCGAACACCTTCGCGCAAGACAGGAACACGACAACAAACGCTATGACTCGAAACATATGTCCTTTTATTTTGCCGAACAGGGTGTGGGATTCCAGCCGGTGGCATCCGGAAGTTTCTTGAAATTCGTACTCGTCGTAAACGATTGGCTGAGGTATTGCGGATCTTCAACAATAGTTGTGACGACAAGCCACTCGTCGCCATTTGGACCTTGATAGCGATCGTAGTATTCGGTGAGCAGCGCGTTTGCGCTGTGTGGAGCACCGTTCTTACGGAGGTATCCCGGCCGCATGTGCGTCGTCACCACTTTCAAACTGCCGCCGCGTGTTGCACCGCGGCCGGCACCTTCCCATTGGGCGACGGAGTAGCCCTGCCATGTGGCGGGACCTTCGTCCGGTTTTGTTGCGCCGAAGTGCAACAGACGAGTTTGTGTTCCCGCGTCCGTATCGATGCGCAGCGTGTTGTCATCCTGCCAGGTGACATGAAGGCGGCCGGGCACGCGCATGATGGCCGCCGCGCCATAGGATTTGCACTGCTCGCCGGCGGCTTCATCTTTCGCCGGATCCCAGCTGGCCGCAACACGGCGGCCTGCATCATTAATAGGTATGCTGCCGAGGCCGCCGAATTCTCCCTTCGGCGCAGTGACCATGCGGAATTCCCAGTCTTCCGTAACGACGGATACCCAGTAGCCGGTCAGATCGATTGGCGCGCCGGCACGCGGTGTCGGTGCGGGGCCACGCTGGCCCCCCTGTCCTCGTTGCTGTGCGTTCAGCGAAGATAGGGCAAGACAAACAACGGAAGCGGCAATAATAAGTCTGCGCTTCATATTTCTAATCGAAAGTTTCACCCTGCTTGGTTCCCCACGCGAACCCATCGGACGGCCGCTTCAAGGTTTTCAGCAGCACGCGATATTCGCCAGGCGCGCGTGAAGGTTGGCCGGTAATGATGACGTGATCGCCGACGTTCAGCGTTCTCTGTTGGACTCCTTGTCCTGCCAGTTGCGCAGCGCCGCCCCATTCCAGCGACCAGCGTTGCATCTTGCCTTCCTGGTCGGGCGCTTCGATGAAGACGAAAGAGTGCGGATTTCGAAACACGAATTGCACCAGGTTTCCTTCGAGTTTGATCATGTCCTTCACGTTGTAGACAGCAGAGAAAGAGTGATGAGCGTATGCAGTCGCGCCGAAAAGGAAAGCCGCGGCAGCAAGAATGAGCAGGATTCTGGCTTTCATTTATTATTTTCTCCTTACAGTTTTTTCAAACTCTGGTACACGGCTTCGACAAACATATTCGTCGTCCACGGACCGGTCTCCGAACCGTAGCGCCCGTCGAAATCCATCGACGGCTTAGCGGCCCTCACCTGATCGAGGGTCATGCCGCCCTTGATCATGTCCTGAACGCGATCGCGAATCATAACCAGCATATTCCGATATGACGCCACGTCGCCAACATCGCATAGCCGGCCGTGACCCGGAATGATCCAGGTGCCGCCCTGTGATCGGGTCTCGGCAACAGCGACATCAAGAATGTGATTGAGTCCATTGATGACACCGTTAATGCTTCCACCCTTCGCCACGTCGATGACGGGATAGCTGACAGTGGATAAAATTTCGCCGGCATTGATCACTTCTGAATGGCGGAAGAAAACGATGCTGTCCCCATCGCTGTACGCATTCGGCTCGTGATAGGCGATGATCGGTTCGCCGTTGAACCAATCGCTAAGCTTGAAGAAATCGCGGTGATATGTGTCCGTCGGCCAGGCTTTATCGGAAGTGGGCGCCTCTTTGCCGGTGGGCGCACTCATGCGATTCAACACGTTCTCGTGGGCGATGATCATTGCGCCTGTCCTGCCTGGATAGGTGCCTGCGAAGGCAATCTTCTCATTGCCCCCAACGTGTTCCGGCGCGGCACTGGTATTAAAGATGTAACGAATGGGCCGGGGAGCGGCCGTCGAAGCAACGATCGAATCAATAAACGGACTCGACCATCCCCACGGAATCGTGGGACATGTCGACCCGACGCATTTATTCGGAGCCGGCGCCGTTGTGGTGGTCAGCAGTTGCCTGACCGTCGATAACAGTTTATCGGCCATTCGCGCGGATCCGGTGTCTACCAGCAGCGCGCCTTCCGGACCGATCGACACGGCGACGTTACTTCCATCGACAACGAGCATGTAGACGTTCCCTTGCACCGGCATGACATGAACTTCGCCGTCTCCCGGACTCTCAGCCGTGACGGCCTTTCGAACATCAACGGCGGACTTCGATAAGTTCACCGGCCGATAAGAAGGCCGCGTTGCATCGTTCAATGCCAGCCGGTATTCCGGATACGTTGTTTGGGCTCCGCCCTTCGCGGCGGCTTCGGGAATCCATTTGTGCTCTTCGAGCCATTCCTTCAAAAACGGGTTCTTGCCCGGAAGATAATGTGGAACGAAATGCGGATCGCTTCCGCCATTCTCGTCGAACGACGTCGTGCAGGGTTCGAGCCGCAGCTGCGTATTGATGTTCAACTGATGCGTCGTCGATTGAATAAAAGGTTCTTCCAGATAAATCGGATCGTCGATGATCTCCGTGGTGACGAGCAGGTCGCCATGCCGGGTGAAATATTCGGTCATGGTAAACATGTCGCTGGTCTGAGGACCACTGCGCTTGAGGTAACCGTCCTTGAGGTGCGTCGTCGTGACAACGAGGGTGTTCCCTACCCATTTCCCCGTCGAAAAACCCGTCCATGTGTGCGGGGCCCACGCCGGTGGATGCGGGCGCCCGTCGAGGTAAATCACGCGGTCCAATGACCGCCACCATTGAATGTGATACGCCGTAAGCTCGCGCGTAATCGGATCGATCTCTTTCTGAAAGCGAGCTCCACCTACACCTCGCCACTGGTGCGCCGGAGAATGTGGCCTGCACTGATACTCGGGTATGCCCCAAATGGATTCGGCTGTCGTCTCGGCTCTCTGCCGGCCCGCCGCATTGAGCGGCGTACCAAGGTAATCTCCCAACGGCGGCTGGCAACTATTGGTGAGGCAGTCCTCATGATTCTTCACCGACCATTCGCCGGAAAAATCCACTTGAGCAAATGCCGGTGCGGCGAGGACCATAATTGCGATCAGAATGATGGCCATATAACCTCCCGAGAGAGTTTTCGGAAGCTAACATTCAGGGTAAGCAAAGTCAAACGGCTGACCGTCTAGAATTGATAACCACAAAGGCACAAAGACACAAAGGCTTTGTGTCTTCGTGTCTTTGTGGTGATTAGAACTCAAATCGAATCCCGAACTGCATCTGCCGTGAGGTCCCGATCGTTCGCGTGATCTGGCCGGCCGTGGTATTCACCGCGCCCGTTGCAGTGAAGACGTTCACGGAGGCCGGAGGGGCGAAGTTTGTCCGATTAAAGATGTTGAAGACGTCGGCGGTCACCTGGAATCCCATACGTTCGCTGACTTTGATGTTGCGCTTGAGGCTGGCATCGGTCGTCCAGGTGGCGGGCGCAAGCAGCGGCAGCGGCTCGACGTCACCCAGGTATCCAGCCAGCGGCAGCGCGAAGCAGCTCGTCTTGATGTAGTTCGTCGGGTTATGCGGATTGATCGCGTTGTCCGGATTACAACCCGCGACCCAATCCGGATGAGCGTTTCCGTTGCCCGCCGGCATCGTGCGCGACGTGTTCGAACCCGCGCGAACATCGAAGGGAACGCCGGACGCGATCGATGTCAGACTCGTGATCAGCCAATCGCTCAGCAAAGCCTTTGCCAGTCTCGCCTGAACGAAGCGGCCAAATGGAAAATCATAAGTGAGCGAAAGGTTCGCGGCGTGGTTCCCCATATAGGCGCATCGATGCCAATTGGCTCGATGATCGCGCGTGGGCGCCCATGCTGCCGACCCGCCGTTCGCTTCACCGCCTGCGAGATTGTCTGCAGCATCTTCCCAGCAATGCGCGTATGTATAGTTGAGTCTCACGAAGAGTCCCGGTGAGGATCGTCGTTCGACAGTCATCTGCAACGCGTCATATGCAGCGTTCCCATCGAAGACAACTCCGTTGATCGTCGTACCCCAGGCGTTGTTTACAAGGCAGTTCGAAGTAATGCCCGATGCACACATCGTTGCATATGCCGACGGCGCACCGCTGACGTTCACGTTCGTTGTTCCGCTACCCGCCCAATATTCACAAGTGAGCTGGCCTTCTTTCGTGCAACGGGGATTCGTCAGCGGAGAAGGATTGAGCAACGGAAAAGGCGGGACTTCACCCGGCTTGATCACGTACGACGGATAGTATTCCTGAAAGTTCAGTTGCCTTCCGTTATGCCGCTGTACCGCTCCGACGTAACCAACCATGACAACCAGATTGGCCGGGATCTCCTGCTGGAGCGTCACGTTGTACGAGTATTTTGTTGGAGTCGGCGGGTTGCGTTGAATGGTATTTCCAAACGTCGGATTTCTTTGCGGCGACGAAAGAAACGAATCCATCACGGCCTGGCCGTAAGGAAACGGCATCAGATTCGCCAGATCCACCGGCGCAACAAACGGCGGCTGCGCGGTTCCGGCAGTGAAGTAACTCGCATCGGTAATCTGATTGTGCAGCATGCTGAACGCTGCCCTTACGCTCGTCTTCCCTTTCTTCGATGGATCCCAATTGAATCCAAGCCGCGGCGAAAAATCTCGCTTCGATGCCTGAAGATAATCTCCAATCGTCACCGTCCTCGCGGTTTCGGGATCCGGCACAAGATTCGCAAGCCGATTGTGTTTTTCGGTCGGACCCGCGACATATTCCCACCGCAGGCCGTAGCTCAGCGTCAGGTTCGGCGTGAACTTGAACGTGTCCTGCGCGTAAATGGCGTACAACGACTGCATCCAGTTGCGCCCAAAAGAGAGGCCGCCCGCCTGGTTGTAGTTTTGGAAAGAGAACGTCTGAGCGGGAGCGCCTCGCAGGAACTGTGTGAGATTCGCGAAGCCCCATTGCCCGAGCGGATTGCCGCGAAGCTGATCGATGTTGTCATACCATCGCTTCAGTTGAACGCCGATCTGAATGGCGTGTTTGCCGTGGAGATAACTCAGGTCATCACTGATTGCTCCGGTGGTGTAACCAACCCATCGAGGAGCGAAATTGAAAGCCTGAGTGGTTCCTCCAAATGTTGACAAACCTCCGGCGACCGTAATGGTCGGCGGAGGAGTGACGATACCCGACGGAAAGTCTGCTGTCGACTCCGAGCATCGCGTTGCGCACGGAACGCGGGCCTTCACCGCGAAGAGTCGGGCATCCACTCTACTGAGATCTCCGAGAAAAAACTTTTCGTCGTTGTACCAGATCCGGTTGACGCCGACGCGTGCCGTGTTCACGAGGAAGCGTGTCACGATATGCGTGTCCTGCAGCGTGAACGTCTGGCGTCGATTGATACGATCGTCAGCCGTCGCGCCGAGTTCTCCAGGAGTGGTTCGCCAACCCGTGTCGAAGTTGTAATGCGCCGAAAGCGTGTTCGTTGTGTTGAACGTGTGATCGATTTTGCCCATCACGTAATTCTGCTGAGTTCGTTCCAGCGGGTTCGAGAAGTATTGGCACAGACCGCCGCCGAGCGATGGACCATTGCAGACGGGATATAACGGATTGTTTGCACCGAAAAAAATCAGACGGACAGCGAGCATGTTGGAATTTTGAGCAATTGCCGGGTCGAGCGGAACCAGCGTGCCGGTCGCCGTACCTGGAGGACACACACCTGTGCCGGCGGGAGTCGCAGCCGCCGGCGCGCCCGAACACGCAACGATGCCGTTGCGCGAATTGGCGTCGGGCACATTGGCGACGAACGTTCGCGACAGCTGCTCGCGCAGACCTTCATAGTTCACGAAGAAAAACGTTTTGTCTTTGCGGATGGGTCCTCCGACTGAACCTCCAAACTGATGCCGGTGGAGAGGCGGTGTCCCCGCGGCGTCGAAGAAGTTCCGGGCATCGAATATGTCGTTGCGATAAAACTCATACCCGCTTCCGTGCAACCGGTTGGTACCGGACTTGAATAAGACATTCGTGACACCGCCGGACGCTTCGCCATATTCCGCGCTTTGATTGGTCGTCAGGACCTTGAACTCCTTGACGGCCTCGACGCCCAGTATCAAACCGCTCGCCAGATTGAACGGCGACACTCGATACGTGAACGTCATATCCATGCCTTCCTGCAGGTAGCGGTTGTCGATCGGCCTCGACCCTGCTACGGTCAAAGACCTCCCACCGTAACCGCTCGTGTTGAGATACTGAACGCCGGGCTGAATGACGGCGAGCTGCTGCACGTCGCGCGCGTTGAGCGGAATGCTCTTGATGACGAGCGCGTCCAGGACCTGCGAAACGTCGACGTCCGTTGTTTCGACGCGGGACACCGCTTCCGTCACCGTCAACGTCTCTGCCAGCGGACCAACCTGCAGCGTGAGATCGACTCGCGTTTCCGATCCAACGCGCACGACGACGTCCTTCACCTGCACCGGCCCAAATCCAGGCGCTCGCGCGACAACGGTGTAATTGCCCGGCAGCAGCGAGGGAACGTTGTAGATGCCCTCCGGGCTCGACCCGGTGTTACGAAGGACACCCGTATCCTGATTCGTTACGACGATGCTTGCCGGAACGGCAGCCCCGGTCGCGTCCATGACGTTGCCCACAATCGCGCCGGAAGCGGACTGCGCAAGCAAAGATTCTGGTGCACTAACGCCGGCCAGTATCGATAACAAAACAATTATTCGAACGATCATCGAACCCTCGTTTGATTGAATGCGGGCTTTAGAAAAAATGCGGAAGCGAGCGTCATACCCCTCCTTGCATCACCGCAAGGAGGGGTGGCCGAGCGATTAAAAAGATTTCGCGAAGCGTCCGCTGATCGCGAGGCCGGGGTGGTTTTCCGATTGAGAACAGAAAGGAAAACCACCCCGTCTGCGCGGAACAAGGTGGCTTCGCGACTTCTTATTTTGACCGCGCAGCCACCCCTCCTTTTCTGAGGCTGCGCGCTATCGCGCTTGCGCTTCGTGGCGGTGATGCAAGGAGGGGAATATGCCGTTACCTGCAGTTCGTTCCACACGTTCTTCAGCCCGCCTTCTGGATTTGTCTGATTACCGTGTTGCGGATTATAGAATGTTTGTCTACACTCGTTTTGCTGTCCATTGAACGAGGAGGCTTCCGATGCGCAACAACACGGCGTCAACACCCACGATGTTTGGTTGGAGTGCCGGAGCCGGATTCGTCACCTCGTGTCCAGACATTCTGCGAAAACATTGAGTCGGCAGCGGCTTCCTTAGTTTTTCGCGGCGATTCCAATCCCTAACCGAACAAACGTGTCTGCGCCAAAGCTTGCGCGGGCCGGTTATTTGTTTTCTTACGGGAAAAAGCAATGAGCGATATCGATTTAGACCGGAGTGTTGCAACCAATTGGCGGGAGTACAAGGACGAATTCCGCCGGATGAAGGACATGGTCGTGTGGGTGTGGAACGAGCTCGTCAGCCGTGAAGGAAAAGCCTTCATGAGGCGGATGATCCTCTGGATGTGCGCTTCCTGCATCCTGACGGTGGTGTTGCCGTTGATGTTCGGCTACATCACGGACTTGCTCGATCCAGGGCAAACGCGCGTCGGATACCTCCTGCTGATGCTCGCGTTCTACGGCCTCCTGATGCTGGCGCGCCAGGCGATCCGGTATAACCAGGGGATCATGCGCGAGTACCTGCTCGGCGCCAACATGCGCCAGCTCGATGCACGCACGACCGAATTGTTTCTCGATAAATCGCTGGGCATGCACATCAGCGAGAACAACCATTTGAACGAAGCGAATGTGAAGAAGGGACACGAGCGTGTGCTCGGACTCGAAGGCATGCTGCTCTTCGAGGGCCTCGAGGCGCTTCTCAATATCGTCCTGCCGTTCATTTCGTTGTGGGTCTTCACATTCACCAGCGGGCGATGGGCGGTCGGCGTCATCATCGTGCTGATTCTCGCGAGCCATCTGGCATGGACGCTGTTCCTGAATCAGCAGGTTCTGCGCGTGTGCCTGCCGATCGATCGCATGTGGCGGTTTCTCAATCGCTATCGCGTGGAGCGCTGGCAGCGTGTCGAACGCGTGAAGACCAATGCAAAGGAAGATTTTGAACGAAAGGAAATCGAAAGACTCTTCGATGAGGCCATTGAGCCCGATCGCAGATTCTGGTTCTGGTTCATCAAGCAGGCCACATATCGCAACACGCTGGCGGATGCGTTGCTGTTCATCTTGATCGCGTACTGTGTTCGCGCTGTGTGGACCGGCGAGATGGCTCGCGGCTCTTTGTGGTTTCTCGTCGCATGGGGCAGCCAGTTTTCCACGACGCTCTGGCACATCGGCCATATCGAGCATCAGTTCAATTTCTTCACGCCTTCAATTATGAGCATGAAGGAAGCGCTCACGATGCCGGCCGGGATTGTTACGGTTGAACAACCGAGGCGCGTCGCTGCGGATCAGCCGTTTGAGATCCGGTTTGAGAGTGTGGGTTATCACTACGAACATCGAGCGGAAGACAAGGATCCGATACCGACGCTCGAAGACGTCTCCTTCAGCATCGAGCTGGGAGAGAAGGTCGCGCTGATCGGTCCAAGTGGCGCAGGCAAGAGCACGATCATGAAGCTCCTGCTGCGTTACATGGATCCGACGGAAGGCCGGATTCTCATCGATGGTGTCGATCTGCGCGAGCTGGATCTCACGACATGGTTGACCCAGATCGGGTATGTGGCGCAGCAGTTCGAAGTGTTCAATGGCACGATCCGCTACAACCTGACCTACGGACTGTCCGAAGAGCGCAAGCAGTCAATCACCGATGAAGACATCTGGAAAATCATGCGAACGTTACAGATCGATTTCGGCGACCGGCTCGTCGATGGACTCGATACGCGGATCGGCTACAACGGCATCAAGTTGTCCGGCGGCCAAAATCAGAGATTGATGATCGGAGCCGCCGCTCTTAAGGAACCCAGGTTCATGATCATCGACGAAGCCACGAGCTCGCTCGACGCGACGACCGAGCGCCTGGTCCAGGACGGGCTCGAGAAGGTGCTCGATAACTGCGGCGCCTTGATCGTGACTCACCGTCTGAATACGGTGCGGCGAATCTGTGATCGGTTTGTTCTCATTGATCGCGCGCCGGGAGGCGGCGGCACGGTCTGTGCCATTGCGAACTCATTCGAGGAACTGGCGGAAGTTTCGCCCGCCTTCCGGACACTGGCAATGGATCAGGGGATCGAACTGCAGATAATTCCACGTCAGAGGTGTAAATACCCTAATTAGTGATTCAGAACCTTGGTTGCTAATTAGGGTATTTACACCTCTGACGTGGAATTATCAGGCTTTGTTCACCATCCATGCCGAGAAGCTCTTCAGGAAATCCTTGAAACCCTGGAGGTGCTCCCGTGGAAAGTTGTATTTCGCATCGGCGCCCTCCAGGGTTCGCTCGAAACACGCAAGCCACGTCTGACGCGCCTGCTCGTCGATTTCAAAAGGAATATGCCGGGCCCTCATGCGCGGGGGCCCGAACTTCAGGGCGTAGAGGGGCGGTCCACCCAGGATGGTCACGAAAAACAAAGCCGATTTTCGGGAGGCTTCCTCCATGTCTGCGGGAAAAAGATGCCGAATGTCGGACTTCTCGATCTCCTTGTATAGGTCGGACATCATTCGGAAGATATTCGCTTCGCCCATGACTTTATAAATCTCAGGGTTCGGACCCGGGCCTTGAGGCGGGCCGCCCGGAGGCGTATAGATCGCGCGTTCCATAATCAGAACAATAACTCAAAGTCCGCCCGATAACGTCGCTTGTAGTGGCCGAAGAGAACGCCGAATTGGGGATCGGCGATATTCGCATGCGCATCCAGAGAGTTGAAGTGGTTGGTCAGATTCATGCCGGCAACCGAGATG
>Ga0070707_100003225_pt1 | contig 15444 bp, 14 predicted proteins | sample KBSK5502metaG_FD_65468 | JGI IMG/M metagenome (GOLD analysis project Ga0070707, IMG submission 65468) | Corn, switchgrass and miscanthus rhizosphere microbial communities from Kellogg Biological Station, Michigan, USA - KBS K5-50-2 metaG | ecosystem: Host-associated > Plants > Roots >... | reverse complement strand
GACCGTCATCGATCATGTAGCTCGGCCAGCCTCGGAAATAATCTCCGCCCACGATATTGCATCCATGGCTGCCACAGGCCTGGTACCACCACAGTTTTTTCCCCCTCGCCAGTTCCGGATCGTATTCGGCCCGTTCAACCGTGGGTTGGCAAAAATCACGATGACCCTCTTTTCGTTCGAAACAATTAACGACAGGCGTCCAGATGTCGATGAAATCCGACCAATCCGGAATGAGTGGCGACGCCACAAGGTTCTTCAAAGCCGGATCGGCACGGCGGGCGATCCTTCCCCGTTCCGCGACGGCGGGAAAGTCTTTCGGCGCCGGTTCATCCCAGACGTAATTGAAGAGCCTGTCGAACCACCCCTTATCGCGAAAATGTGCCGCCGTGTTTCGCCAGAAAGCAATTTGCTCTTCAGGCGTTTTCAATACCTGCGGGATGGTCAATCCCACAGACGTTGCGCGCGCTCCGTAAAGCGGCTGGCCGGGAGAAAAAACCGTTCCGTCCAGGAACGGCTGATTGACCCTGTCAAATTCATCCCAGGAAATTCGCACGTGGCCGTTACTTATGGCGATGGAGGGCGACACGCCGGCACTGCCATCGAGAGTGATTCGATGCCATAACGCCGCCTTCGCATATATAAAGGTCAGGTCATCGACATCCTTATTACTGGTGTATTTTCCATAATGGCCTCGAACAGCAGAGTTTCCACTGAAAGCGAATGTGGTGACGAGGCTGGAAGTGCTCGGCAACTGGAAGTTCCACACTTCCAGGTCGAGCGGAATACTCAATTGAGCTTTGCCGGCAACAAGCACCCGCACCTGGCCGCTGTAAAGGCCTGCCGGGACGGAAGGCGGAACATAAACGTCGATCCAGATCGGTTGGTTTTGGCCGCTGATTAATTTGAACGGGAATGCGTTTCTCTTTTCGTTCGCATAACGGTCCACGCGCGGGACCAGCGGATCCGGCCATTCGCCGCTTCCGCCTGCTACCGACGACGGCTTTTTCAGATCGAGATAGCGCTCGAGGTACGCGAGTATGTACTTTTCCGAGGGAATCACGGCGGATTTTCCCTGCAGATCGGTGATTTCGATATCGACCGCATCGATGTCCGGACCGTCTGCGCGCAGCACGACCTGGAATGGCTCGAATTCATTACGTGCAGCACTGATCTTGACGTTCTGGGTCGCGCCTTTCGGTTCACGGTCGTAAGGACGAATTTTCTCCAGACTATGCGTCGTCCACCATGACAGTCCGGGAGCCGGCGCACGTTCCAGTGAGGTGAGCACCAGGGGTACAGCAGCAATCAGGAGAATTGGCCATCGGCTGATCGGCATAACCACCTCGCTCTAAATTCGCGTTGCGGCTGGTTTGGCAAGCTCGAAAGATGATGGGTCTGGCAATGCAAAGGGCCGTTCGGCTTCGAGCACTCCTTGAATCTGGAGTTCGAGATCCCAAAGGTGATTCGCATGAAACCATCGCTTGAGATGACAGACCTTGCCATCGACGGCTGCCAGGTTTTCGCCGCCGAAAGCTGAAAAAATAAACGAGTACGTTCGCGTCGCAATCGCCGCCGCCTCGGGCGAAATGTTTTGGGGCAATCCAAACGGGAACGAAAAGAATTCGATCTTTTCGCCGAGCTGAGTTTCGAGTTCAGCTTTTGAACCAGCGATTTCATCTTGCAATTGAGCGATGTCGCGGGATCCGCAATCGAAATGCGTCCGGGTGTGGCTGCCGATTTCGAAACCACTTGCGTGCAACTGACGCAACTGAGACCAGGTCAGAGGGAGAAAACCGCGGCAGCCATTGGCAATGTCGTGGGCAAACTCAGCTTGCTGTGTGACCTGACCTGAGCTGATGAAGAGCGTAACCGGGACGCCCGTCTGTTCGACGATCGCTCGCAGGGTGAGGAAATTGTCGCGATATCCGTCATCGAATGTCAGGACGAGTGTGGGCCGTTGCACATTATTGCTTCTCAGCATCTCGATCGCTTGTCCGAGCGACACGATCTGGAAATGCTTTCGCAGAAACTGGATGTGCTTGAAGAAATAGTCCGTGGAAATGCCCATTCGATGCGGACTATCGCTTACGAGATGGTGATACAGAATCGTGACTGGAAAGTTGCCTTGAAGCCTGCGCCTCCAATTTCGGACAGCTGCTGAGGGGATCCCCAAGAGTGTTTTCAAAACCATCTTGGCGAGGGGCCGTGACGCCGGGGGCCGGTACTGAGGTCTGCGGTTGGCAAGCTCTCTTTCGTATTTAGCCAGTTGCTGCGGACTGGGCGACCTGAACATCTTGCCCGTCCCCTGCTGGAGAACGAGATTTGGTGTGCCGTGTGCGAAATCAGCCACCGACCGTACGAGCAAATCGTTTCCGATGACGTGTGCCTTCAATGTGAGGCTCGTCAAATTGTCAAACCGTTCGATCGGAATCGTCGCGGCATTCACCACGGCGCCGGCATCGAGTTTTTCCGTTACTTGATGGACCGTAACGCCGATTTCTTTCTGCTCGTCCAGCAACTCCCACAAACCGATGGGCCCGCCGCCGCGGTAGTCCGGGACTTTGCGTTTATGAATATTGATTGAGCCAAGACGTGGAATCGAAAAGAGAGCAGGTTTCAGAATTCGCGTACCATAGACGATTCCCAAATCCGCGTGCAGACTTCGGACGAACGCCAGAGACTCCTCACAGTGAAAGTCCCGGGTAATCCGAATCGAACATCCCAGGGATTCCAGCTGCTGAACCGGATCGATGCCGCCCCTGACTTCCGGCCCGCCGCCATGGACGAGATGCAGGAGGAGGGTTCCTATCCTTGATCCTCGATCCCAGAGATTGCTAGCCACTTTCGTGGCCGCGTACTCGACAAAATCCCACTGCTGAAGATTTCGAACAAAGTTGCGCGACCGCTGAGAAAACGTCTTCGGCGGCCTGCGCTCGCATAGTATTGCGCAAACTTCGGCTTCGGGAACCTCGCGGAAGATGCGGATCACCAGGCGAAGAATGTGTTTCGGATCCCCGCCGGAAAAGACGACGACGCGAAAAGAACGTTCCATAGAGGCTACGTCAGCACGAGATCGGCCAGAAATCCCCTCCTCAGCCGACGAGGTGAAGTCGAGGCGGGCCTCGACTTTCGCGCTACCTTCCTCGGCTAAGCAGGGGAATATCCGTGGCAGGCTCATTCCGTACGTGAGAACTCACGGCCTATTCGCGCGCGCTAAGTGCCGTCATTTCACGCATACGCTTCGGTTCCGAACTTGCTCTTTTTGGGAGAAACCAATGGAGGGGTTGCCCATGAAACGTTTGATCATCCTCGGCCTGCTGACGCTCTTCACCGCATCGTGCTGGCCTACACCCGCGGACCAAGCCACTAGAGACAAGACCGTCCCGAAGAGCATCCAGTGCATGTGGGCGGGAGATTGTTCAAACTAGCCTGGTGGGTTAGAGAACATCAGGGAATGCGGGCTTCGCCTGCCGGAACAGCACAGCTCCGACAATAAAGATCACGAGACTGGCGGCCATCACGAGCGCCACCTGGAGAAAATCGGGCTGCGCCAGATGGAGAAGGGCATTCCGATAACCGGTGACGATGGTCGCCATTGGATTAAATGCGGCGTATATCCGGAGATCGTTCGGGAGCCGGTCCAGGGAGTAAAGAATAGGTGTGAACCAGAACCACAGGAACAGCAGGATCTGCAGACCCTGGATCGTGTCCCGGATGAACACATGAAGGCCGGCAACAATCCACCCGAGTCCCTGGGCGAGCAGCAACGTCATCACGATATATAAAAGGACCCAGAGCACCGATAAATGGACGCTGTAGAACATGATCATCACCACCAGCAGGATTCCCAGCCCGATCGTATGATGAACGAAACTCGAAATAGTGATCGAGATAGGAAGGATCTCCGGCGGGATGATGGTCTTCGTAATCAGCGGCGCATTATCCGAGATTGCGCTGCAGTTGCGCATGATCGTGTCGCTGAATAAAAACCAGGGGAGAAACCCGCAAAAGAAAAAAATCGCGAAGCTGTCGGTCCCGGATTCAGGCCCGAGCCTGGTCGGGAAAATCACGGTAAAGACAAATGTGTAGCTGAGCAATGAAACGAGCGGGTGGATCACGGACCAAAGGAATCCGCCGATCGAACCGACGTATCTGTGCTTCAGATCCCGGACGACCAGATTCTTCAGGAGATTCCGATTCGCCACGAGCTTTTTGAACAAACCCACCATGGCCAGTAAACCTTATACAGGACATTTTTCCCCTTTGAAAGAGGCGGTCCTACCTTCACCGCAGAAATCTGAGGCGAAAATGGAAAATGTCGGCGAATAAACCATTGTGATTATTGACGTTTATCTGATTCCTACTTTGGCAGAAGCGTTGCTTAAAAGAGACGGTTAACCTAACTCACGAAAGAAAGCGTAATGGCAGAACTAAAAGACCGATATGAGATCATGGACCGGCGTCTGGCAGCCCAGTTCGCCGTGACGCGCGCACTCGCTGAATCTTCGAGCCTCTCGGAGGCAACACCAAAGCTGCTGCAGTATGTCAGCGAAGCCGTGGGGTTTGAGCTTGGCGAGTTGTGGTGTGTGAACGCGGAATCGAACACACTTCACATTGAAGGCAGCTGGCACATGCCAGCCTATGAGGTTGATGAGTTCGAGAAGGCGGGGCGGAAAACGATTCTATTCCCGGGCATCGACCTTGTCGGGCGCGTACTGCAGAGTGGGCAGCCCGCCTGGATCGACAATGTCGTCGACGATTCGAATTTTCCGCGTGCGACCATCGCGGAGCGTGTCGGTCTTCACGGCGCGTTCGCGTTTCCGATTCCGGTCGCGGACCACATCTCCTGCGTGATGGCGTTCTACAACCGTCAGGTCGTTCAGCCCGACGACGAACTGCTGCAGATGTTCGATGCCCTTGGCCGGCAGGTCGGCGATTTCATCAAGCGCACCCGGGCAGAAGAGGAACGCGACAAATTGCTGATCTACGAGCGCGTCGCGCGATCCGAAGCGGAAACGAACGCCGAGAAGCTCGCGTTTCTCGCTGAAGCCAGCACGGTGCTCGCATCATCGCTGGACTACCACACGAATTTGATGATCGTGGCGAAGCTCGCCGTCAACCGGTTGGCGGACTGGTGTGCCGTGGACGTCGTCGACGATAACAACGGCTTCCATCGTGTCGCCCTCGTTCATCGCGATCCGGCAAGAACGGAATGGGCAAGAGAGTTTCAAAAGAAGTTCTCAACAAATACTGCGGCGCCGCAGGGCGTGGCTCATGTGATGCGTACGGGAAAGGCGAAGATCTACACCGACATTCCCGACTCCATGCTCATCGCGCTGGCGCAGGACGCGGAACACTTCAAAATTCTTCAGGAACTGGGCCTGGCTTCCGCCATGGTCGTCCCTCTCACCGCGCGAGACCGGATGCTCGGCGCCATCACCTTCGCGTCGGAAAATCCGGCGCGCCGGTACACAGAAAGCGATCTCAGCTTCGCCGAGGAGTTGGCGCGCCGCGCTGCTCTCGGTATTGATAACGCGCGATTGTACAGCGAGACCCAGAAGGCGTTGCGCGAGGTGCAGAGCAAGACCGACGAAATTCAAACGCTGAACACCGAACTCGAACAACGCGTAAAGGAACGTACGGCTCAGTTGGAAATGATGGTGAAGGAGCTCGAGGCCTTTACCTATTCCATCTCGGACGATATGCGCGGCCCGCTTCGCGCGATCGACGGCTTCTCGCGCGTCCTGATGGAGGAGTATCCGGACAAGCTGGATAGCGAAGGCAAGCGCCTGTTGAATATCATCCGGCAGAATGCGCAGAGCCTGAGCGAGCTGATCGTCGGTCTTCTCACGTTCTCGCATCTCGGCCGACAGCCGCTCGAACAAACCGACGTCAACATGGAAGAACTGGCGAAGGGTGTATTTGACGAGATCCAGACAGCAAACAAGGAAAGAACGCCGGTGCTCGAGCTGCAAGCCCTGCCGCCGGCATTCGGCGATCGGACGATGATCCGGCAGATCCTGTACAACCTTGTGTCGAACGCGTTCAAGTTCACGCGGCCGAAACAGAATCCGTCGATCGAAATCGGGTTCCAGGAAAGCGGGAACCAGCACACGTATTATGTTCGCGACAACGGCGTCGGATTCGATATGCAGTACAGCAACAAATTATTTGGCGTTTTTCAGCGACTGCACAACGTTGAGGAGTTCGAAGGCGCGGGCGTTGGCCTGGCCCTCGTGCAACGGATCGTGCTGCGGCATGGAGGCCGCGTATGGGCTGAAGGAAAAATGAACGAAGGAGCAACGTTTTACTTCTCGCTCCCCAAAGCTTGAGAGTGCAACAATGACACCGCTAGAGGATGTTGAGATCCTCCTTGTGGAGGATAACCCGAACGATGTTGAGCTGACGCTGAGGGCATTTCAAAAACAGAACCTGTCCAACAAAGTATTCGTCGTCAAGGATGGCGCCGAAGCACTGGATTTCGTGTTCGCGACAGGCGCGTACTCTCACCGAAAAATCGAGAAACGCCCGAAGGTGGTTCTGCTCGATTTGAAGCTGCCTAAGGTCGATGGCATCGAGGTATTGCGCCGGATCAAAGCCGATTCGCGGACCAATCACATTCCTGTCGTCATGCTGACGTCTTCACAGGAAGAACGTGATGTGTTGAACACTTACAATCTCGGCGTCAACAGCTACATCGTGAAGCCCGTGGACTTCAGTAATTTTGTCCACGCGGTTTCGGAGCTCGGGGTTTACTGGGGAATTCTAAATAAGCTGCCCTACTAGAACTCCACGGCGCGAAGAAAGGCAGCAGCGCCATTCCGGGAACTGCCGCGACTACGCTGATCCAGAAAAACAGAGGCCAGCCCGTGAATTGCGCAATCGAGCCGGAAGGCGCAGCCAGAACATCGCGGCCGACGGCCATCATGCTCGACAGCAAAGCGTACTGAGTGGCCGAGAATCGCGGAGTGCACAGGCTCGTCAGAAAGGCGACCAGTGTTGCCGTGACCAGCCCCGTGCAAAACTGCTCGATGTTGATCGCAGCAACCATCACGGGATAGTTTCTCCCGACGGTCGCGAGCAGCAAATAAGCAAAATTGCTGGCCGCTTGAAGAACGCCGAAAACCCACAGCGCTCGGTTTATCCCGATGCGGCTGGTCACGCCCCCTCCCACGATGACACCTGCAGCCAATGCAAATATGCCCATGCCTCCCTGGACGACGCCGACATCCGTCTGGCTGAACCCGATCTGAAGTAGAAACGACGTCGTCATGTTATTGATCATGCCGTCGCCCAGCCTGTAGAGGACGATAAACGCCAGAATGCAGGCCCCAGGGCCGTTTCCTGTTCGATCAAAAAACTCAACAAAGGGCATTCGCACCGCTTCGCGCATCGACACGGGTGGTTTGACGTTCAGCGCTGGTTCGGGAACGCGAGTCGAAACAATCAGCAGCGTGGTCATCAATGCAGCCAATACCAGATACACGTTTGGCCAGGAGATCCAGTCTGCCAGCATGAGGGCGCCTGCGCCCGCGGCGAGCATCCCCATGCGATAACCGAACCCGTAAGCTCCAGCGCCGGCGCCCATTTCATCAACGTCGAAAATATCTGCGCGATATGCGTCGACGGTAATGTCCTGGGTTGCGCTGAAGAACGCGATCAGCAGAACATTCAGCGCAACAAGGTTCAATGCTCGTGCCGGCCGCTCCAGAGCCATTGCGGCGAATGCAACCGTGAGAGCAAGCTGGGTCACGAGCAACCACCCTTTCCGCCTTCCCAGGAACGGAAAAGAAAAACGGTCGATCACTGGCGACCACAAGAACTTAAGTGAATACGGCAAACTGATCAGACCGAAGAAACCGATCGCGGTGAGGTTCACGCCTTCCACTGTCAACCACGCTTGAAGCGTGCGGCCCGTTAGATAAAGAGGTAGTCCCGAAGAGAACCCAAGCACTAATATCGCGGCTATCTTGCGGCTACGAAAAGGCTCCAGCATGCGGCCTATGATATGCGGTCGCGACCACAATTTTGGCAAATTGATTGCAGTCTCTTGTGCATGCTCAGGCGGGATGTGAAGACCGCCGCAAGACGCGGCGACAGATCAGCGCAGAATGCGAACAAGATCCTCGCAGCTCTTCCAAAAACATCGCGCGACTGGTTGCACACGCTCGAACCCGTAACGCTTCAGGCGGGAATGGTGTTGTATGAGCCCGATGAGGCAATCGAGCACGTCTATTTTTTGAATGACGCTCTGGTATCCATTCTTTCCATGAATTCCGATGGAGCGACCCTCGAGATCGGACTCGTCGGAAACGAGGGCATGGTCGGCGTGCCGGCAATTCTCGGCGGAGTTACGCCGTACCGGGCGGTCGTTCAGATGGGCGGCAATGCTTTTCGAATCGCCAGCCAAAACGTGTATGAAGAATTCCGGCGCAATCCATTTCTGCGCGATCTTCTGTTGAAGTATACGAATGCGTTTCTCGTCCAGATTTCGCAGTCGAGCATTTGCAACTGTTATCACACGTTGCAGGAGCGCCTCTGCCGGTGGTTGCTGGTGGCCCGCGACGCAGTGCGATCCGACGTGCTGTTCCTCACGCACGACGTTATTGCTCGCCTGCTCGGAACCAGACGCGCTAGCGTCACAGTGGCGGCCGGGCTGATGCAGCGGGCCGGGCTTATCAAGATGAGCCGCGGCCAGATCACCATACTGGATGGACCGGGCCTTGAAGCGATGTCGTGCGAATGCTACAGCATTCTTCGCGACCACGTACGCCGTCTTCAATCCTCGTAAGTAGTGTTCTTCGTCCGACCTGATCATCATGGATATCTGGCTGCCGGACATGGATGGCGTCGACGAATTCCTCGCGACAATCCGCCGCTTCGTCGACGCATCGAGCTCCGGCAGGTGACAAATTCTGCCTGATGCTGTACGGCAGCGTACCGACTGCGTGTTTCGTAATTGGCTACACTGCGCACCGCCGCGACGCTATGGAGAACCGCATCCTCAAAGCAATACCTTCGAGAGAACTGCGCGTGATTTCCTCGCAGCTTAAACCTGTCATGCTGGCGAAAGGTGCCGTGCTTTATGAAGCGGGCGAACGCATCGCTGAGCTGTACTTGCCTGAGGATGCGATCGTGTCGTATTTGTCCGGGACTGTCAACGGCGAGACGATCGAGGTCGGCGTCGTGGGCAACGAAGGCATAGTCGGAATCGCCGGGCTTTTGGGCGAGGCGACGGCATTCCGGGCCGTGGTTCAGATTCCGGGCCACGCATTCAGTTTGAAGCGCGACCTCCTTCGAAAGGAATTCAGGCGCCACGAAGGTCTGCATCGTGTCCTGCTCCAGTACACCAACGCCCTGGTTGTGCAGCTCGCCCAGACCGCTGTCTGCAACAAGTTTCACTCCGTGGAGGAGCGTTTCTGCCGATGGCTGCTCATGGCGCACGACCGCGCTCCCTCCGATATACTTCCGATGACTCAGGAAAGCGTCGCTCGTGTTCTGGGCAGCCGGCGCGCGTCCGTATCCGTAGTCGCCGCTTCCTTTCAGAAGAAAGGCGCCATCCGGTATAGCCGAGGGATGATCCGAATTCTCGACCGCAAGCATCTCGAAGCGGGGAGTTGCGAATGCTACGAGATAATCACCGAGGCCCATTTGAAGCTCGATGCGTGAAGTGCACTGGCTTGACTCGCAAAACTCTGTGATATGTTTTTTGACCACAGGTTTTTTACGTGAATTCGATATTGCACTGTCTGCCGCCGAGCGAATTCAAATTACTGGAAGCGGATTTAAATCCCGTCGAGCTGTCAAAAGGTGAAGTGCTTTTCGAACCGGACCGTCGCGGTGATTACATGTATTTCCCATCCGACGGAGTTATTTCCTTCCTGGGCGACACTGGAGAGGGCGGAAGCGTCGAGGTGTGGTCGGTGGGTTATGAGGGTATCGCGGGACTCTCGTCCCTATCTGGAACGTCGAAACCTTTTCGGGGTATCGTCCAGGTTGCCGGAACGGCACTCACGGGAAAGACGTCAAGTCTTCGCCGCCATTTTCAGAAATCCAACGCCTTTCATGATGCCGTGCTGCGCTACTACGATTATCTGCTCGTGCAGATCTCCTATGTCGGCATTTGCAACCACAACCATTCGATCGAACAGCGCCTCAGCCGCTGGCTTCTCATGATCGGAGACCGCGCTGGAACAACCGAACTGAAATTTACGCAGGATGCGATCGCAGGCATTCTCGGAACCCGGCGCGCCACAATTTCCGTGGCAGCGGCGGCGCTCCAGTCGCAGGGCCTGATCAGCTATTCTCCGGGAGCGATTAAAATCGAAACCCGGAGAGGACTGGAAAAGGCAAGCTGCCGCTGCTACAAGTTCATCAATTCGAGGAAACGTTAAAACATTATTAAGACGCTTTTTTTCTGGGTGAGCGCGTGCCGCCGATCTGGCGACCTTCCACTTTGAAGGGGATGGGTCTGGCCTCGCTGACTCGTAGGTTGTTGCCTTCCATCTTTTGACCGTTGAGTACATCAACGGCTTCCTGGGCGTTCCGCACTTCAGGCAATTCAATAAAGGCAAATCCGCGGGAAGCTCCGGTATCCAGGTCGCGAATGACCTGCACTGACTCGACTTTAAAACCGTTTTGTTCGACCCAGGTTTGAAGCTCGTGTTCGGCTGTCAGATGAGGAAGATTACCGATATAAAGCCTTGCCATTTGTGTGTACCTCTCCTGTCGTTCGGCCGCAATTGCGGTACCATAAAAAAGGCGTGGCGGGACCGACGCTAATTAAATGAACCCTGTGTATCGCAGTGCCATTAATCGCGATGTAAGGCCCGCGGAGCCGGGCGAATTTGCGCCGGTCAAAATCGGACAAATTTCCGTCTGGCCGCCGGTCGTGCTGGCGCCAATGGCGGGTGTCACGAACTACCCGTTCCGTTCGGTTTGCAAGGAGTTTGGTGCCGGACTTTATGTCAGTGAGATGATCAACGCACGTCCGCTGGTCGACGGCCGCGATAAAACGCTCAAGCTTGCCGATTTTGGCCCTGATGAATCGCCGCGCAGCCTTCAGCTTTACGGGTCGGATCCGTACTACATCGCCGAGGCCGTGAAACGTCTCGTGAATGACGGGCGTGTCGATCACCTCGACATGAACTTTGGATGTCCGGTCCCGAAAGTCACGCGAAAGGGCGGTGGAGCGGCCATTCCACTCAAGCCGAATCTCCTTCGAAACATCGTCCGCGCCGCCGTGCAGAATGCGCAACGCGTTCCGGTGACCATCAAGTTCCGAATGGGAATCAATCTCGACCACCTGACATTTCTCACGGCGGGCAAGGTCGGGGAGGACGAAGGTTGCGCCGCCGTCGGGCTGCACGCGCGGACGGCAGCACAGCTTTATCACGGACATGCGGCGTGGGATGCCATTGCTGAGCTGAAACAATCGGTGGGCATTCCGGTTCTCGGCAATGGCGACATCTGGGAGGCTGAAGATGCCTTGCGCATGATGCGGCAGACCCACTGCGATGGTGTGATCGTGGGGCGCGGCTGTCTGGGCCGACCGTGGCTGTTTCGAGACCTCGCCGATGTCTTCAATGGACGTGATCCCGTCGATCCACCCGGACTCGCCGAAGCGCTGGAAATCATGTATCGCCATGCCAGAAAACTTTCGGATTGGTTCGGGGAACGGCTGGCGATGCATTCGTTCCGCAAACACGCGTCCTGGTACACGAAGGGTTTTCGAATCAGTTCAGAGATCCGGTCGGCCATCATGCGGGTCGAAACTGTTGCGCAGCTGAAAGAGTTATTTCTCGGTGTCGATCTTTCTCAACCTTTTCCTCCCGCCGCCATGCGTGTCGTGCGCGGCAAAGCCACCGGCACACAGAAAGTGGCTCTTCCCGCCGGTTATCTCGACCATCTCGACGACAGCACGCCGTTGCCCGGGGCCGATGATGACGCGGGTGATGGTGGGTAATTTAGGTAATTCCTCGTCGGACGCACAATTACCTAATTAGCAGGTGATCTCGTAATTGGCTAATTAGGTAATTGTGCGTCCGACGAGGAATTACCTAAATTACCGCCGGCGGGCCGATTCGTCGAGTATTGCGATGACGTCCGGATGCAGGCGCAGCGCGGATGCCGGCACCGACTCCGACACCGGATCGCGAAGCGTGCGCTCGACCGCCTCGGCCTTGCCCGATCCGGATGCCAGCAGCAGAATCCGGCGCGCGTCGAGAATCGTGCGAATGCCAATCGTGATTGCGCTCATCGGAATGTCTGCATCGCCCGGAAAATGCCGTTTCGCGTTTTCGATGGTTTCGGGCGCCAATGTCACGACCCGCGTCCGCGACTCGAAACTGGAACCGGGTTCATTGAACGCGATGTGTCCGTTCGAGCCGATGCCGACAATCAGCAGATCGATGCCGCCCGCATTTCGAATCGCATCTTCATACCGGCCACACTTCGCGTTTGCATCGACGCCGGGCGATCCATCGGGAATGCGCGTGTTGTCGACAGCAATATTCACGTGATCGAAGAAGCGAGCATGCATATAGGCGTGATAGCTCTGGGGGTCATCCGGAGCAAGCCCCAGATATTCGTCAAGATTGAATGTTCGCACCCGCGAGAAGTCGAGCCCTTCATGGCGATGCTTCCGGATCAGTTCCTCATACATACCAAGCGGCGTACTTCCTGTCGGCAGGCCCAGCGTGATATCCGGCTTCGCTCTGACGGCGCGGGCCACGAGAGCGGCGGCTTCTTCGCTGAGCGTCCGATAATCCGGTGTTACAAGGACGCGCATGAGCCTGTTATTCGTCCGGTTCGTCCAGCACTTCGCGGATTTTCAGTGCGAGAGCATTCGATGTGAATGGTTTTTCGATGAAGTGGAGTCCCGGGTGGAGAAAGCCGGACTTGCTGATTTCGTCCGCATAGCCCGACATCAACAGGACCTTCATATCGGGACGTAGCTGCACGACTTCTTCCGCAAGTTCGCGGCCGGTCATGCCGGGCATCACCACGTCGGTCAGCGTGAGATGGATAGTTCCGACATAAGCTTTACAGATGCGAAGCGCTTCTTCGCCATTCGCGGCCTCGATGACGTTATAACCGCGAACTTCCAGAATTTCCCGCGTGAGCTGGCGGATGAGGTCTGCATCTTCCGCGACGAGGATAGTCTCCGTGCCGTGAGGCGCCTCGCGTTCCAGCCCGTCAATGGTATCCGGCGGCGCGAGGAATCCCGGAAGATAGACCTTAAAGGTCGTCCCCTGGCCGGGCTGGCTTGCAACCGTGATGTAACCCCCGCTTTGTTTGACGATCCCGTACACGGTAGGCAACCCGAGACCTGTGCCCTTCGATTTGTCTTTGGTCGTGAAGAATGGTTCGAAGATGTGCGAGAGCGTGTCTGCGTCCATGCCGCGTCCGGTGTCTTGAACGGAGAACATGACGTAACGGCCGCTTTCGAGATCGAAGCCCGGCACAATGGAACCCGTTTCGAGGTTCACGTTCGACGTTTGTATCCGAAGGTCGCCGCCATTCGGCATGGCGTCGAGTGCATTCACGACGAGGTTCATGAGGACCTGCTCGATCTGGCCCCGATCCGCTTCCACGCTCCACAGGTCGTTGGCGAGAATCAGCGACATCTGGACATTCTCGATCATGAGCGATTGCAGCATCGCATCCATGTTCTTGATGACCGCATTCAGGTTCAAAATCTTCGGCTGGAGAACCTGCTTGCGGCCAAACGCGAGAAGCTGGCGCGTCACGCCGGCAGCCTTCTGCGCCGCATCGTAGATCAGCAAAAGATCGGGACGCGTCGGATGATTCTTGCTCAGACGGCCCAGGAGAACTTCACAGCGTCCAATGATGACCGTCAGCAGATTATTGAAGTCGTGCGCCACGCCGCCGGCGAGCCGGCCGACAGCTTCCATTTTGTGCGCGCTCTGAATCTCCTCCTCGAGACGGCGCCGCGCTTCTTCGGATCGATTTCGTTCGGCGATCTCGTCACGCAGGATTTCGTTCGCTCGCGCCAGAGCGGCAGTGCGCGTCTGGACGCGGTGCTCGAGTTCCTCGTTCGAGCGGCGCAGCTCCTCTTCAAAGCGTTTGCGGTCGGTGATGTCGCGGACGTGCAGCAGCATGGCCGGCTGTCCAAGATATTGAATGCGGCTCGTGCGGATCCAGACGGGAATGGACCTGCCATCTGCTGTGAGGCTCCACCCTTCAAATTCGTTTGGGTTCTCCGTTGCCAGCGTGACGAGATCCGCCCGTCGCTGCTGCGGGACGAGTTCCGTAACGTTTTTTCCGATGAGTTTCTGGCGAGTCGTTCGATGCAGGGCCGCGGCAGCGGGATTGCAGTCGAGGACGTTGCCCACCATGTCTTCGATAAAAATCGCGTCCGGTGAGCTCTCGAAGAGGGTCTGAAACAGTGGTTCGCGGTCCTTCGCCTCCATTAGCGGGAATTTTAGCAAATCAGCGCTCAGCGGCGGCTCTCCAGATGGGTTTCCCAATCCTCCAGGCTTCGTGGCCAGTCCTGCTTCAGCAGGCGCGACAGCGCGCGGTCTGCAAGCAGCCGTCCTTCGGTCTGGCACGTTGCGCAGTAGTTGCATTCGTTTTCGGCATACACGATGCGCTGTACGGGCGAACCGCAAACAGGACAAGGCTCGCCGTAACGACCATGCACGGCCATCTCAGGCCGGAATGCTGTGACTTTGGAGGGGAAGTCCGAACCGGTCTCGGTTTGAAGGCGTTCGATCCACTCTTTGAGCGTCGACTTGACGGCTTCATACAATCGGAGGGTTTCTTCCGCACTCAGCTTCGATGTGAGTTTCATCGGTGACAGGCGCGCACGATGAAGGATCTCATCGGAGTAGGCATTGCCGATTCCACTGAAGAGCCTCGGATCCGTGAGTGCGCGCTTGAGCGTGTGGTTTTCTCGAGTGAGCGCGCGCTGGAAGACTTCGAACGAAGAATCCAGAACTTCAAGCGCCCCGCGATCGAAGGCCGCGAGCGCCGACCGGCCCTGCACGAGATGTAAAGACGCTCGCTTCTTCGACCCGGCTTCCGTCAAAAGCAGCGTTCCTGTTGGAAAATCAAATGCAGCGAGCCCGAGCTTTCCTGGAATTTTCGCGTCCGGCGGTTTCCATTGGAACCTTCCGGCAATCATTAGATGAATCACGAGAAAGAGTTCGCCATCGAATTCCCAGATGATCTGCTTACCCAATCGCGAGAGCGCGCGCAGGGTTCTTCCATTAATGGCCGAAATCGGCGGCGTGACGGATCTCACCACGAACGGGCTTCCCAGCCTTACCTTGTCGAGTGGCTGACCCAAAATCCGCGGTTTAAGCGATTTGATATACAGGAGAACGTCGGGCAGTTCCGGCATAGACAACAACTATAAAATAGAACTGTAGGCGCCGGGCTTCAGCCGCCGCAGCGGCGAGAAGATCGTAGCCCAGGGCG
>Ga0070707_100003219_pt1 | contig 15450 bp, 16 predicted proteins | sample KBSK5502metaG_FD_65468 | JGI IMG/M metagenome (GOLD analysis project Ga0070707, IMG submission 65468) | Corn, switchgrass and miscanthus rhizosphere microbial communities from Kellogg Biological Station, Michigan, USA - KBS K5-50-2 metaG | ecosystem: Host-associated > Plants > Roots >... | reverse complement strand
TCTTCAGATCGACGGTCAGCTGCGCCGTCTTCCCTGAGCCGATGACCGGCGTCTTCTCCTTGTTGACCCCCGGCCCGTTGAAGACCAGGTCGTGTCCGACGGTGCCCTTGTTGGCCAGATCGAACGTATACGTGCCAGGGGAAAGGCTCGTACTCGGGAGCGCGATCTTGAATTCGACCTCCGTCACCGGGACGGTCTTCGGCGCAGTCGGAGCGGTGGTCACCACGGGGGCGGTCGGAGCCGTGGTCGTGCCCTGCGTCGTCGAGGGAGCTGTGGTCGACGGCGTCGTCGTCCCGGTCGGCGTAGTGGTCGATGTTCCCGTCGAGCCGGCCGCGGCGTGGCTCTCGCTTGGCTCCCGCCCGAAGAAGAAGACAGCGAACATCATCCCGACGAAAAGCGTTGCCGAGACCGTCAGGAAGACCGGCAGGCCACGCTTTCCCGGATAGTCCGGCCGCAGCGCCGGGAGCAGAAAGGCCGAGATCAGCGCGAAGACGACGAACGCCAAGCCGACCAGCCCAAGCCCAACCTTGTGCCCCGTCGAAAGAGCCGCGATCAGCACGCCGCGGAAATTACCGTATCGGCGGAGCCGGCTCGCCCGGTCTCCCCTGCTGAGGCTCCGCGCGACTCGGCGTGGAGCCGACCGCTAGAAAGGGGGATGCGCGATCGAGGTCGCGCGACGACGATGCGCAAGCGTTTTCGTGCAATGCGGCAACGAAAGGCGGCAACAATGTCTGCGGAAGAGCTGAAGCGCAAGCTCCGGAATTTTCCTGTAGCGAAGCTTGCAGAGCGTTTCGCCGCGTAACTGCGGCACCGGGTTTAGCGGAGCGGCGAGCGAAGCCCGCCGCTCCTTTCCTTTTCGTTGCGGAATACCGCCGGATGCACTAGGTTCCGGCACCGCGGCATGAGCGAGCCCAAACACACGGAGGCGACGGACGAGTCCAGCGCAGTTGGCGAGCGCGTCTCGGCCATCTTGCGTGCCGCCGAGGAAGCCGCCGAGCAGATCCGTGTCGATGCGCGCGAGCTCTCGGAGAGGCTGCTCGACGAGGCCCGCGATTCCGCGGAGGCGAGGATTGTCGAGCTGACGAGCGAGGCAGAGCGGTCGCGCCGCGAGGCGGACGACCACGCACGCGACATGCGGTTGGCTGTCGAGGCCTATGCGAAGAAGCACCGCCAGGACGCGGAGGAGACTGGGCGACGGCTGATCGAAGAAGCGGAGGCGCGTGCAAAATCGGTCCTCGAGTCGGCACAGGAAGGCGCCCGGCGGATCGAGGAAGGTGCCCAGCGGCACCAGGAGACGCTACGCGCCGAAACCCAACGGTTGGAGGAGCGCCGCAGCCAGGCGCTCCACGGCGTTCGCGAGCTGATGGCAATCCTTGAAGAGCTAGTCGAGGACGCGAACGAAAAGCCGGGCCGCCGGCTCGACGCCGCGCTCTCCGACCGGCGACTGCTCGGCCGCCGCAGGACTTAACAAGCCGCGAGTGCGGCGGCGCGGGCCTCGACGTTCTTGGCATAACGGAGCGTCGCCAGCGACGGAGCGCGGCCGAGCTGCTCGACTACCGTCGGCCCGGCGTTGTAGGCGGCGAGCGCGAGCTCGAGGTTGCCGTCGAAGCGGCTCACCAGCTGTCCGAGGTAGCGGGCGCCCGCGAGGATGTTCGCTCGCGCGTCAGTCGGCGAAATCGCCAGCGCTTTCGCCGTCCGGGGCATGAGTTGCAGCAAACCGCGCGCGCCTGCGTCTGAGAGAGCCCGGGGATCCATCCGCGACTCCTCCCACGCAACCGCCGCGAGCAGCGAGATCGGCAGGGCCGTTTCGTGTGACGCCTTCCGGAAGACGCCTACGTACGCGGCAGGGATTCCGCAGGCTTCGCCGACGGAGCGGTACTGCTTCGGCGCCGTCGATCTCGCCGGTGCATTCTCGACAAGACGCGATCCTTCGGCCACGAACCCGAGCAACGCAATCGCGAGCACGACTGAGCGAACCGTGCGCCAGTCGAGCGCCGATCGCTTCTTGGGCTCGGACCGCCGAGCGGTGGCACGGCGACTGGATCGGGCGAAGACGAGATCCATCTCGGCGAGGTTTCGCCATGACGTCGAGGCGTCCACGAGGGGCCGATCCTACCCCGTCTTGGGCCCTCGAAACCGCTGCGAGACAGCCGCCGTTGCGGCTAGGCTCAACGCCGTCCAGGCGCCGGCGAGAACGAACGCCGCGCCGGGGGAAACGACGGTCCAGACGAGGCCGACCGCGGCGGAGGAGACGAAGTCGCCCACCGATTGAACGCCTCCGAGCAGGCCGAAGCCGCTGCCGCGCAGCCTGTCGAGCAGCAGCCGCGCGACGAGGGTGGACTCGGCCGTGTCTGTCAGTCCCATCCCTGCTCCTGCGAGCGCGAAGAAGATCAGCAGCACCGGCCAGTCGCTGACCTTGAACGCAAGGCCCGCGTAGGCGAGGCCAAATAGGACCACCCCCGCGCCGAAGACCGCGCGCGGTCCACGTCGGTCGACGACTCGGCCGGCCGGATAGGAGAGCGCCGAGGCGACGATGTTGTGCGCAGCGAACAACAAGACCGCCACTGCGGCGGCGTCGGCAATGCTCCGGCCCGGCCGAAGCAACGCGGTCGCCCGCAAGATCAGCAGCGTCGTCGCGCAGTTGCCGAGCTCGAAGAGGGTCACCGGTGCCAGCCCGCGCACGATGCCCGCCTCCTCAACGCTCCGATCTCGAGGTGAACGCGCCGGCGGATCGCCTCGCTTCGCCCCGCCGTCTCGCGGGCGGCGACGACGATCGCGAGCGCGGCCAGCAGGCCGGGGACGACCGGGAGGTAGATCGTGTGCCGGATCCCGATCGTGGCAACGAGGCCAGCCGCCAGGAGCGGGCCGGCGACCGCGCCGAGGTGATCCATCGTCCGCTCGTAGCCGAATGCGCGCCCGTACGCCTCGGGCGGCGCGAGCGACGCGAGCAACGCATTCTTGGCCGGTCCGCGCGCCCCGCGGGCCATCCAGGCCCCCGCGCGCAGGATCCCGGCCTGCCAGACCGCTGTGGTGGCACCGATCGCCGCGGTCGCCAGCGCCGTGCCGACATAACCACCGGCTGCGAGCTCGATAGCGCGGGCTATGCCCGCTGAAGGTATGCGCAGAGACGCCCGTTGCGCGGCAGCCGAACGACCTTCGTGACCGTGAACCGTCCTTCTTCCTCGGGCACCTCGACAGCCTGGCCGGTGGTCGGCAGGCCACCGACGCGGTCGAGCAGAACGTAACCCGCGGCCGTCGGAACGCACAGCAGATAGTGCTCGGTTTGGACCGGCCCCGGGGTCGTCGCGACGGGTTGCTCCTCGGGCCAGACATGCACCTGCACATCCTTCTGGACGCGTTCTTGCTCGAGCTGCTCGCGCAGGGTGGCGAGCTCCACCTCCTGAGCTTCGACCCGGGCACGCAGGGAGTCGATCAGCTCGTCACGGTCGTCGGGCCCGGCCGGTTGCTCTGGACCCGCTGCGGGCGCGGGCCGCAGCAGGGGCTTGGGCTCGGGCTCGACGTCGACCGGCTCGGGCACCGGCTCCGCGGCCTCGGCGAGCGGCGTCGGTTCGGGCGCAGGGGGCGGCGAGGCCTCGGCAACCACGGGTGCCTCCTCGGTCGGCTCGGGGGGCGGAGGGCGAAGCGCGGCCGGCTCGAGGGGAGGCTCCGGAGCTTCAGTGGGCGGCGCAGGCTCGAACGAAGGCTCGGGCTCGGGCTCGGGCGCGGACGGCTCCGGGGGGCGGAGCAGCGGCGTCGATCCTGGGGAGCGGAGCAAGGGCGGCGGCTCCGACGGCTGGTCGAGCGGCGCCGGCTCCGCCGGCCCGAGGGGCTGAGGCGGCTCCGGCTCCTGCTGCGGCGGCTCGTCTGGCGCCCCTTCGGGATGGGCCGGGGCTTGCTCGTCCTCGGGGGCCACAGAAACAGCGTCAGGATCGGCGATGCGGAGCTGCGGCATCGGCGTTGGGTCGGGTGGCCGAAGCGGCGGGACCGATGTTCCCGCCTCGGAAGAAGCCGCCCGCCTCGCGACGACGCCGCCGAGACCACTCGCGAAGCCGTACTCCGTCTTCAGCACGCCGCCGTGCTGCTCTGCTAGCGCGTTCGCGAGCGCCGGCCCCGAGACGAATCCTCGCTGGACAATGATCTCGCCCAGGCGGCGACCGGTCTGTGCCTGCTCCTCGAGGGCTTGCGCAAGCTGCTCCTCGCTGAGGAGGCCCGCAGCGATCAGGATCCTGCCGAGCTGGGGTGCTTGAAGTTGCGCCGCGTCCACGATTTCAGTTATCGGCCTCCACGCTCGATTCGTGAGAGTGATTGGCGGCGTCCGGGCCGGCGGGGAAACTCGGCGGGATGATCACGGAGGAGTTGCGACGCTTGTCGACATGGGGCGAGCAACATCGCCGCCTGCTGGCCCGCCTCACGATCGCCCTTGCATTGACGCTGATCGTCGACGCGATCGGCGGGGGGTAGCCGAGCAGCCTTCTTCCTGCCTTTTGCAGTAGTTGTATATTGCAGATTATGTCACGGCAAGATCTTCGGGAACTGGCCGGCGACCTCTCGCTGAGCTGGCACGACTTGGGGCGCGTGCTCGCCAGCCGGCGCCTGCTGGCCTCGTTGCACCCGGGAGCGCCGGCGTTGACGCCGACGAAACTGCGGGCGCTCGATGTGATCGGCGGCGGGGACGGCGTCCGGGTCGGCGAGCTCGCTGACCGCATCGGAATCGACGAGACGACGGCGACGCGCCTCGTCGACCGTCTCGAGGCGACAGGACTGGCCGAGCGGCGGAGCGCCGCCGACGACCGGCGGGTGACGCTGGTCGGACTGACCCAGCCTGGCGTCGCACTCGTCAGGGAGGTGGCCCGTCGCAGGCAGCGCTTCTTCTGCGACGTGCTGGCAGCTCTCGAGCCGGACGAGCGCGCTGAGCTCGTGCGACTGACCGCGAAGGCCGCCGCGGTGCTCCGGGATCGGAGCGAGGCTCTGACCGCTCGGTGAGCGTTCCGGCCCCCGCCGTGCCGTCGACGACCTCGTCGTGCGCTTCGGGCAACCGGGCTCTCGCCGGCGGCTTCCACGACTACCGGGCGTATCTCGCGCCCGGCGTGATGGCGCAGGCAGCGCTCTTCATCGCCATCTTCTTCGGCCTTGCCGTAATCTGGGAGCGCGACGTCGGCCAACTGCAGCGGCTGCTGGCGACGCCGATCCCGCGATTGGGGATCGTGCTCGGGAAGGCGACCGGAGCGGGCATCCGCGCCCTCACCCAGGCAATCGTGCTGCTCGCCGTGCTGGCGGTGGCCGGAATCGCGATCCACTGGAATCCACTCGACGTGCTGGGCGCGGTCGTACTACTCGTCCTCGGCACCGGCGGCTTCGCCTGCCTCTCGATGATCCTCGCTTCGCTCGTACGCACGCGCGAGCGCTTCATGGGCATCGGCCAACTGGTGATGATGCCGCTCTTTTTCGCCTCGAGCGCGCTCTATCCGCTCTCGATCATGCCGAACTGGCTACGTATCGTCGCCCGCGTCAATCCGCTCGCCTACGAAGTGCCCGGGATGCGGCAACTCCTGATCGGCATCTCCAGCGGCGGCACGCTCTGGATCGACTTCGCCGTCGGCGGCCTCTTCCTCACGCTCGCCGCCGGGATCGCGGCAAAGACGTATCCGCGTGCGATCCTCTAGTGCCTCAAAGCGCGGCACTCACGCCCGGAGGCTGCCAGGCTCTCGAGTGATGGCAGTTGAACTGCCGGAGCTGATCGTGCGCGATGCCGCAGCCTGGCGGGCCTGGCTGGCAAAACATCACGCCGACCCGGCCGGTGCTTGCCAAGAAGGGAACGGAGAAGCCGACGAATCTCACCTACACCCAGGCGCTCGAGGAGGCCCTTTGTCACGGCTGGATCGACGGCCAAACCGGCCGCCGCGACGAGGCCACCTACCGCCAGCGCTTCACTCCACGTCGCCGCCGGAGCGCCTGGTCGAAGCGAAACACCGGCATCGCCGAGCGCCTGCTGGCGGAACATCGGATGCATCCGGCCGGCCATGCGGAGGTCGAGCGAGCGAAGGCCGACGGCCGCTGGGATGACGCCTACGCCGGCCCAGCGACCATCGAGGTCCCGCCCGACCTCGCCGAGGCGCTAGCGGCCGAGCCGAGGGCGCAGGCGATGTTCGAAAGCCTCAACAGCCAGAACCGCTACGCAGTCCTGTACAGGGTCACAACCACGAAGAGTGCGGAGAGGCGTGCCCGCAAGATCGAACAGTTCGTCGCGATGCTTGCCCGCGGCGAGACCGTCTATCCGCAGAAGCGCGCCCGACCCAACTGAACCCGCGGTAAAGGGCGTCCTGATCAGCGCGAACGAACGAGAGAAGCGCCTTGTACGCGACCCTGACCTTTGCGTTGGGAGCGTTTTGGGAGCGTTTGCCACTGGCTGCCCCTCGCCGATGGCCCGCTGCGGCGCTGAGGGTTCCATCCGGCCCGGTAGTCATCCCTCGCTTGAGGGATACACACTAGGCGGACGCGGGGACGATGCTGGGAAGACCAGGTTGGGAACCAAGGAGAAAGCCCTGCGGTCAAATCAGCGAAAGCGTGCTCGAGTGGACGCTATACGTGGCCCTGTGATCGGCGGCCGCGGCGTGAGCGCGCTCTCGCATGAATTGCTGGCCGAACGACTCGATGAACCGGGCGCGGGCCACGCCCTTCGATCGCCCGTCGCAGCCGCCGTTGCGGCGACGCGTGCGATCGGTGCGGAGAAGTCGCGCCAGCAGATGCTCACGACCGCGGCCCGCGAGCTCGCTCGAGCGCTCGACGCCCACGCTTGCACGATCTCCCGTCTCGAAGACGACCTCTTGCGAGATTGTGCCGAGTACGCACCGGACGCCCCGATCGCGTCCGGCGTCGGCTACCACCTCTCGGACTACCCGGCGACGGCGGAAGTGATCAGAACCCGGCGGGCGCGGATAGTCAGCGCCTCCGACCCGAATGCTGATCCCGCGGAGCTGTTCGTGCTGCGCAAGGTGGAGATGCAGAGCGTTCTCATGCTTGCGCTCTACACAGAGGCACAGGCCTGGGGGCTGATCGAGATTTACGATCGCCGCCCGCGCTCGTTCAGCGACGACGACGCCAACGTCGCCGAGTTGATCACAGACCAGATGTCGGCCCTGCTCTCGCGCTTCGAGCACGAGCGGGCGCTCGAGGTGCTCTACCACGACACGCTCGCATCTCTGTCGAACGCATTGGAGGCAAAGGACCGCTATACGCGCAGCCATACACACGGCGTCGCCGACCTGGCGGTGGCCGTGGGGCAGCAACTCGAGCTCGACCCGGAAGAGTTGCGGACGCTCGAGCTCGGCGCGCTCCTGCACGACATCGGCAAGATCAGGATTCCCGAGTCGATCCTGAACAAGCCGGGTCAACTCACAGCCGAAGAATGGGAGCTGATGAAGACCCATCCCGTCGTCGGCGAGCAGATCCTTCGTCCGATCCGGTCGCTTCGCTCGATGCTCCCGATCGTGCGCTCGCATCACGAGCGCTGGGAGGGCAACGGCTATCCGGACGGGACCAACGGCGACCGGATTCCGCTCGGCGCCCGCATCGTTGCCGTCTGCGACGCCTACGGGGCGATGACAGAGAAGCGACCGTATCGCGAGGCCCTGCGACCGGCAGCAGCCCAGGCGGAGCTTCGTGCGTGCTCCGGCACCCAGTTCGACCCCACATGTGTGGACGCGCTCCTCGGTGCGCTCGCACTTCAGGAGCACCCGCTGCCGGTCGTCGCCCTGCGACCCCCCGGGTCGTAGCCGCACCCCAAGCCTGCGCGCGAGCTACGCGACGTGAATAGTCGGACTGAAAAGCCAGTGGCGGCCTGTTGACAAACCTTCCGTGCCAACCTACAAGGAGGACACTGCGGCTCGCTATTAGGTTCACTCGTGAAAGGAGATGATGTGGAGGAGTCGCAGCTTAGGATCTCATCAGCTACCACCGCCGAGGACGAGTACGTGGAGTTCTGGCCCGCTGGAGCCTTGGCGAAAGGTCAGTTCTCCTGCACCGCCTGTGGGAATCGCGTGACCGTTCACCAAGTGCTACCGCGCTGCACCGTGTGCGGCGAGCGGCTCTGGGAACGGGCCGACTGGAGTCCCTTCGCGCGGGCTGAGGCGCCGCACTAGGTCTCGCAGCGCCGGGGGCGGCGAAGATCAGTACCGGAAAGAGACGGGAAACCCGCCGTTTCCCGCTGGTTTCCTTGGTGGGCGCCGCTGGGATCGAACACCCCTGCTAATCGGGATGTTTTCAGTGCTGAGGTGGCACCGGGGTAGGCACCGTGCGAGCATGCCCGTACCGATTCAGGACCTCTGCGGGCAGTAGGAACTCGCGCCAAATGGTCGAGTGGCCCGGTTCGTCGAGCCACTCGAATGGCGCCGCGGCCTCGTCCGGTATCTCCACCGGGGATGGGAGCGGCCAGTGAATGCGGCGTAGTACTCCAACGTGCCCGGAGCCGGGGCCTGCTCGTCGAAGCGTGCGGCGAGAGCCTCACGGAGCGGCCCGCTCGCCTCGACGGCGAGGAGGATCCGGTGCAACGGAAGCGCGCGGACGGCCGCGGGGGTCGGTTCGGGAAAGAACAGCGAGCCCCACAGCTTCCAAGCGCCTTCGTCCTCGTAGAATCGAACCCAAGTACTGACGATGGGCCGGCCCGACGGCCAGATCGTCACCAAGGATGGGATCAACTCGCGCGCAAGATCAACGCCGCCGTTGCCGCGGTCGTTGCCTTCGAGCGGTCCGAGTGGTGGGCGGGCGAATGATTCGAGCGACATCCCGCTGGCGGTGTGGGTCTGATGGCCGGCCACCCTAACTACGCCGAGCCGCTGCTGGGCCGACCTTGATTCTGTCTTGTAACCCTGCCAACAATGTAAAGCCGGGGCTGCGGCCTTCGTCTCCCCGCCGCCAGCGTTTGGTCCGGCGGCCAAAGTCCACGGCCCCGGCTCACAAAGATCATCGTGGGGCTCTCGACTCAGCCGCGCCCCCCCGTAGGTCTGGTCTGCCCGAACTTTTGTGGGGTTGGCGGGCCTGGCGCGACCGCGTAGAGTCGCCGCGACGTCGCCGCTTGAGAGCCCTAAGCGCGCAGCGCCTGCGGTTCACACAGGCACGAGTTACCCACAGTTTTCCACAGCAAGTGGGGAGTGATTTCTGGACCCCAAGCAACAGCCTGAAAGCGGGCCTGGGCCTGAGTCCGAGCCTCCGGGCGAGTTTGTCTCTGAGGACCTGCGAGCCGACTGCTCCCGCTTCCTCGAGGAGCTACGGGCGCGGATCGAAGGGCGCCCCGACCTGCCGCCCGGAAGTACGGAATGGGGTGCCACGCCGCGTCGAGTGACCGCAGACCGAAGACGTCGGAAGCACTAGCATCACCACGTGCCCGAGTACCCCGGCGTGTATGTCGATCGAGTAGCCCCGCACGGTGCTGGCCGCGACGGGTCGTCAGCGAAGCGTCGTGAGCCGGGGACTGGCCGCCAAGGTGCCTGCGGCAAGCTGACGGCCCGCCCAGTAAAGGGGGAGAGGGCGTGCCCCGGCTCGAGTGACCCTTTCGGCGCCGGTAGCCGCCTTCCCACTCGTCCGAAACGGCCACTCCGACGCCCTTGACGCCGACTGCCCCCGCGTGATGCGCTGCGCGTGTGTCGCGATGGTCAGTCGAGATCGGGTCGCCGCCCAACCTGAGTCGTTCGGGCCTGACCGACCAGGTCTTCGCCGCCCTCCGAGCGGTGGTCGACGACGCCGTCGACAAAGGCGAGCTCGTCGAAGGCTCAGGCACCGTGAGCAAGGACGGGCGCGTCGGTGGAACGTGGGTCGTCGACGCCGCATCTGCTGAGGAGGCGGTCGCGAAAGCCAGCGCGGTACTCCGGCACGCCCTCGAGCTCGCCGAGCTCGATCCGCACGAGGCGACCGTCGACTACCTGCACGTCGAGCCGTCTTAGCGGCGCCTTCGGCCGCCGCGAGGAACGATGTAGATCAGCTCGACGAGCGTGACCTGCTCGTGGAAAACCTAGTCCCATCCGACCATCTAGGCGAGCGACCTTCTCAGGCGTAACCTCGAGGGCGGGCCGGGAACCGCGGAAGCGCTCGGCGTTCGGTAGCCGCTCGGCCCCGAAATCTGAGGTAGGCACCGGGGTAGGCACCGCCACGTGCATTCCCGGCATCTCTGGCACGCCTGTCCCGCTCAACCATGCGCAACCGGCGTAGGCAAGAGGCTCCCGATGGGCGCGGCTGGGATCGAACCAGCGACCTCCCGCGTGTGAAGCGGGCGCTCTCCCGCTGAGCTACGCGCCCCGGCTGTTCTGAGCGTAGCGCGGGTACGATGCCGTTGCCCGCGGCACTGTGAGCGTTCGAACCGGGTCAGATCCGGAAGGAAGCAGCCCTAAGGATTGCTCTCAGGTGCCGCGGCTCTTTCGTTGACCGCCGGTGCACCTTCTCCCGCAGCGGCCGGCACGCGCATCAGCGCGGCCGCGGCGATGGCGCCGGCGAAGACGATCCCGCAGCCCACCAGCAGGACTGCGTTCAGTCCGCTCACGAAAGCGATCACTGCCGAATGAACCAGGGCAGGGCGGCCGCCGACCGCCCGTGTGCCCGCCGAGCTCACCGCGGCGGCCAGCGTCCGGCTGTGCACATGCGCGGTCGAGGCGAGCGAGGTCGAAACCCGGCGCTCGAGCACCGCGCCAAGCGCCGCGACTCCGATCGCGACACCGCTGAGCCTGAAGGTGTTGTTGATGCCGGATGCCATGCCCGACCGAGCGGGGTCGACGGTCCGGAGCGCAGAGGCGGCAAGTGTCGGATTCGCAAGCCCGATGCCGATCCCGCCCACCACGAAACCTGGGAGTAGAGCGGTCCAGCGGGAGCCGGTCGTCAGCCCATGCATAAGCAACAGGCCGATCGCCACGAGCAGCAGGCCGAGAGATGCAAGCAACCACGGCTGCACACGTTGAACGATTCCCCGAGTCGCTATCGGCACAAAAAAGACGAAGGCGGTCAGCGGGAGAAACCGAACGCCTGCTCCCAGCGGCGAGGTGCCGAGGATGTCCTGTAGGTAGATCGAGAGATAGGGAAAGAGCGCGAACATGCCGGTGGCGATCGCGAAGGTCGCGACCGAGACGCCGACGAACGCGGGTCGGCGGAAAAGCGAGAGGTCCAGCATCGGCCGTTCCTGCCGTGCCTCGACGAGCACGAAGACGACGAGCAGTGCGGCGCCGGCGACAAGCGTCGAGAGGATCAAGCCGCTCCCCCAGCCCTCGGCATTTCCGCGAAGGAGCCCGAAGACGATCAGAAAGAGCGCCCCCGTAAAAGTGACCAGCCCGGCGAAATCGGTCCGGACCGAGCCGACGTCGCGCGACTCGGCCATCCGCGTCCACGCGATCAGGAGCGCAAACGCCCCGACAGGGACGTTGACGAAGAAGACCCAGCGCCAGCCGAGCGCGTCGGTGAGGATGCCGCCGACGAGCGGGCCCGAAGCCACTGCCGCGCCGACGGTGGCGCCCCAAACGGCGATCGCGCCGAAGCGGTCCGCGCCGCGATACTCGTGTCCGATCAACGCGAGCGCGGTCGCGAACAGCGCCGCGCCGCCGATCCCTTGCAGGCCTCTCGCGACGTCCAGCGCCGTGATGTTCCAGGCCAGGCCGCACAGCAGCGAGGCGCTCGTGAAGACGATGACGCCGAACATGAACAGAAGGCGCCGGCCGAACCTGTCGGCGAGAGCTCCTGCGGTCAGGATCAGCGCCGCGAGCGCGAGCGCGTACGCGTCGACGACCCACTGGAGCCCGGTCAGGTCGGCGCTGAGCCGACGCTGGATGCTCGGCAGCGCGACGTTCACGATCGTGATGTCGAGCAGCAACATGAAGGTCGTCACGCAGACGGCGATCAACGTCCAGCGGCGAGCGTCCATTGACCCCGATTCCACGGGCGGCATCATACGAGCGGCTTTTTCACACTCGCGCACTTGCCGGTCCGGGTCGGGTCGCGCTGTTTTATCGTTTGAAAGCGAGATCGCGGGGTACGACGTCTCCAAGCGTGGGTCGGGGGGCTGATCCCCATTTTTCCCCGCGCATCGCGTGAAAGGAGACGACCTAGATGCACTCAATCTCCAGGGGCGCCGGCGTAGCAACCATTGCCACGGCGCTCGTCCTCGGTGTGCCTTCAGTGGCCTCCGCAGCGACTAAGCAAGTGTCCGCGCACGGCCAGTTCCCAAGCCTCGCACCGCGCGTCCCGGTGAACGCCGACCAGAGCAGCAACTGGTTCGGCTACAACCAGGGCACGCTCGAGCAGGGCGGGAGGCAGTTCAACTCGATCACCGGCGATTGGACGGTGCCGAGCGCGAGCCAGCACAAGTTAAACCAGGACGAATATTCATCGGACTGGATCGGCATCGGCGGCGGCTGCGTCGACGCGAATTGCACGGTCACGGATAACACGCTTATCCAGACCGGCACCGAGCAGGACGTCAGCTCCGGCCACGCGTCATACTCGGCGTGGTGGGAGGTCATCCCCGGCCCATCGCTGACGATCACCAGCATGACCGTCGGTGCAGGCGATCACATGCACGCCGCGATCGCCGAAACGGTGGCCGGATCGAACGTCTGGACGATCGCGCTGCAGGACGTGACGCGGAACGAGTCCTACTCGACCACCGTGCCCTACAGCTCGTCCCACCTGACGGCCGAGTGGATCGAGGAGACACCGCTGATCCTCGGCACCGGTGCCGGCTTCGCCGCACTGCCGAACCTGACGAGCCCGAACTTCGATCTCGCGACGACCAACGGCTCGCCGGCGAATCTGAAGGCGTCCGAGGAGATGCTCCTCACCGACTCCAACGGCAACGTGATCGGAACTCCATCTGCGCCCGACTCCGACCTGGACGGATTCGGTGCCTGTACCTGGGCGACGAGCTGCAGCGTGCCGGCCAGCTAAGCGCGAGGGGGTCCGCCCGGTCTTTCGTGGCCGGGCGGACCGGCGGCTTCGACAGCCGATAGCATCGAAGCGGTGGCCGCGCTCTACCGGAAGTACCGCCCGCAGGGATTCGACGACGTCGTCGGCCAGGAGCCGGTCGTCCGGACGCTCAAGAACGCGATCGACGCCGGGCAGATCCGCCAGGCATACCTGTTTGCGGGCCCGCGGGGAACCGGCAAAACCTCGCTGGCGCGAATCCTGTCCAAGGCGCTGAACTGCGAGAAAGGCCCCAGCTCCCAGCCGGATACGGACTGCCACATCTGCCGGGCGATCGCTGCCGGCACGTCGCTCGACGTCGTCGAGATGGACGCCGCCTCGCAGCGCGGGATCGACGACATCCGGGACATCCGCGACCACGCCGTCCTGCAGCCCGTCGAGGGCCGCTACAAGGTCTACATCCTCGACGAGGCGCATCAGCTCACCGACGCGGCCTTCAACGCGCTGCTGAAGCTGATCGAGGAGCCCCCGCCCCACCTCATCTTCGTCTTCTGCACGACCGACCTCGGCAAGATGCTTCCGACCGTTCGCTCGCGCTGCCAGACGTTCGTGTTCGCGCGTCCGCGCCTGCCGGAGCTCGTGCGGGTGCTGCGCTGGGTCGCCGACGGCGAGGAGATCGAGGTGCCGGACGCGGCGCTGGCTCTCGTCGCACGGGCCGCGCGGGGCGCGTACCGGGACGCGGTCTCGACGCTCGACCAGCTCGCGGCGGCGACCGGGAAGAAGATCACGGTTCAGGACGTCCTCCAGCTGCTCGGCGCGGTCGAGGAGGAGGCGCTCTTCCGCCTCTGCGACCTGATCGTCGACCGCGACACAGCCGGCGCGCTGACGTTCATCGAAGAGCTCTCCGAGCAGGGCCAGGACCTCGGCCGGCTCGTCACCGACCTGCTCGAGCACCTACGGCACGTGCTGCTGGCGCAGCACATGGGTCACGTGCCCGACTCGCTGCCCGTGACCGAAGAGGTGCGCGAGCGGCTGCACGAGCAGGCGAACCAACTCGGCGAGGCGACTGTCCTGCGGCTCTGCGACCTGCTCGCCGTGGCGGTCGACGACATGCGGCAAGGCGCCGATCCCCGCCTGCCGCTCGAGCTCGCGCTCGTGAAGGTGACCCGGCCGGCGTCGGACCTCTCCCGCGAGGCGACCGCCTACCGCCTCGAGCAGCTCGAGGAACGTGGCTCTTCCGGACTTGCTCTGGGACCTGGTCCCGAAGCACGCCCGAAGGAGACGACTGACGAGGCGCCCGCGCCGCCACGGGAACCCCCCTCCGTCGATCTCGAGCAGCTGCAGGAGGCTTGGCAGCGGGCCGTGCTTCCGGCCGTGGAGGAGAAGTCGATTCCGACCGCGTCCGTGCTGCGCGAGGCCCATCCGGCCGGGCTCGCGGGCGACACCCTGACGCTCGAGTTTCCCCGCAACGCGTCCTTCCACCGCCAGCTCGCCGAAGAGCCGAAGAACGCGACCCTGCTCGCCGACGCGCTCTACGAGGTGACCGGACGGCGGCTCGCCCTTGCCTTCGAGCTCGGCGCGAACGGCGGCGATGCCGAGCCCGCCGAGGAGGAGCCCGCGGGCGAGGACGACCTGGTTTCGCTGATCAAGGAGACATTCGACGCGCGGGAGGTCGAGGAATAGTGGCGATGGACTTCGAGAAGCTGATGCAGCAGGCCCAGCAGATGCAGGAGCAGATGGCGAAGGCGCAGGAGGAGCTCGCCGGCGAGACCGTCGAGGCCTCCGCCGGAGGCGGCATGGTCAAGGTGAAGGCGACCGGGGCGCTCGAGATCACCGAGATCATGATCTCCCCGGAGGCGATCGACCCGAATGAGCCGGAGCTGCTCGCCGACACCGTGCTCGCGGCGGTCAACGAGGCCCTCCGCTCCGCCCAGCAGCTCGTCGAGGCCAAGCTCGGCGGTGCGATGGGAGGCATGCAGGGGCTCGGGCTGCCCGGCCTGTAAGCGATGGGTGTCCCCGACCTCCTGCGCAGGAGCCCGCTTTTCGCCGGCTTCGACGACGAGACGCTGGAGCGGCTCTCCGTTGCGTTCTCGGAGGTCGAGTTCCCAGCCGACCAGGTGCTGATCGAGCCGCGTACGCCCGGAGCCGGACTGTTCGTGATCTGCGACGGCACTGTCGCCGCCGAGGCGCACGGGAGACAGCGCGAGCTCGGCCCCGGCGACGTGGTCGGCGAGATCTCGCTGCTCGAGGAAGACGGGTTGCGGCGAGCGCGGGTCGTCGCGAAGACGCCGGTGACCTGCCTTGCGCTCAGCCGTTCCGACTTCGAGCACATGCTTTCGGCGGAGCCCGGCTTCGCCTCGGCAATGCGGCAGCTCGCGCGCGAGCAGCTCGCCGAGCTCGAGAGCTCCGGCTAAACGGGGCTGCGGTGACCAGCCGCATAGGCAGAATTGGCCGGTGGTCTCACCGGCGATCGACAACCTCGTCGCGCAGCTGACACGCCTGCCCGGCGTCGGCACCCGCACGGCGCACAGGCTCGCGTTCCACCTGCTCAGGGCCCCG
>Ga0070707_100003218_pt1 | contig 15452 bp, 10 predicted proteins | sample KBSK5502metaG_FD_65468 | JGI IMG/M metagenome (GOLD analysis project Ga0070707, IMG submission 65468) | Corn, switchgrass and miscanthus rhizosphere microbial communities from Kellogg Biological Station, Michigan, USA - KBS K5-50-2 metaG | ecosystem: Host-associated > Plants > Roots >... | reverse complement strand
GGAAGCTGGTTTGGGAGTCGGGTTTGTCTCCCGCAGGGCTATCCAGAAAGAACTGAAACTCGACACCCTGCGAGAGGTTCATGTCACCAAATTGGGCATGCAACGAACGTTCGCGATTACCTATCCTCGGGGTCCCGAGCTCCGCGGGGCCGCAGGTGCGTTTCTCCGTTTTCTCCGAGAAAAGCGCGACCGCGAAGTGATGCAACCCAGCAGCTGCCTCGAGCGGCTAAACTCACTTCGAACTCCAGCTCTAAATGTCCTCACTAGGCGGCGTAGGGGGTGGTTCGGACAATTTCCCGTTCCATTTCGTGTTTTTCCCAACAGCTTCCTTCTTGTCCTTCGAAGGGTTCCGCGTGATAGCAGTGGTAAGTTGGATCACGGCTGTTGAGCGCAGGGTCGTAAATCTTCTCCCGTACCCATCTTTGCCCTGACGCGATTGATGATCGGCAGTAGGCGCATTGGCTCGCGAAGCAATCGATCATGTTTGCTCTCCCCGATTACATCCCTCGAAGAGACTACAGAGCAATTTCTGTGCCAATACGATCCGCCACCGCACGCTGCGCTATTTGCTGCATTTGGTCGCGTCGTCGGTTTGATCAGTTGAGTAACAGTACGCAGATAGTGCCCAGTTGCTTGCGCGCCTCTCGAGTTCATTGCTAAACGGAAATTGAAAGAACGGTACGCGGTCTCGTGTAATCTGGATGGGAAGGGGGCCACTGTGCGGCCAACCAACGGAAGGTTGGTAAGAACCCGGCTTCAAAACGCTGGGAGCCGAGAATCGAAGAGATCGGATCGGCTAAATCCTAGCTCAGCCGACTTTCGCTGACGCTCCAGAGCCCGCCACGCCTGGTGGCGGCGATCCCCCGGTTAGCTACGTTACAAAGGCACGATGGGCAAAGTTTCGAGCGCAAGCGAAATTCTGACGCGATGAAGCTCTTGGCGAACCGGCGAGCTGGAAAAAGCAGTGTTGACGCCGCACAAGACGAGCTGAAATCTTGACGTTTTGAAGAAAAGCGGTGAGGTAAGTTGGACAAGCCAGCAAAAATTCTAATCAGCGGCATTTTCGTGGGTGCGTTGATCTACGGTCTCGGAGAAATGAACACGCACCGGCTAGAGCGCAGGGTTCAGGAGCTGCAGACAGCGTGTGTCGCCGAAACGGAAGCGGATGCGAAGAAGCAAGGGACTCTTTCCGCGTTGGCGAGCATTTTCTCAGGAAGGATGCTATGTGATCCCGTCGAATTGGCGAAATCTGACGGCTACACTGGTATTCAAGGACAATTGGCCGCAGCGCAACGCGATGTTTTACGGTGGGCTAACTGGCCTCAAATCTCTGCTATCGCAATCCCGCTCCTGTGCTGTCTTCCCTGGTTGTGGTATTTCTTTCTGCGACGGATTCGTGAACTCCGCGAAGCCATACTCGGGAAATAATCAGATGAACGTTTGTGCTCACAAAAAGAATGCCGCCCCTTTGGGTTTGCCTTGCGCGGTCAGACGAACGTCCCGGCGATTGGTTAGATCCTCTCCCTTGCTTGCGAACCCAGAGTGCGCGCGTAGACCCTCGTGAATTCAGCGCCAAAATACAGGAGCAACGCCGAGTAATAGATCCAAGCGACGATTACCACTAGAGAGCCGGCGGCTCCGTAAGCGGAAGCCGACACACTCTTCCCGATATAAAACCCGATGACAAATTTTCCAGCGGTGAATAACAAGGATGTGAGCGCCGCTCCGACCCAAACGTCACTCCAGGCGATCTTGATGTTGGGCAGAAGCTTGAAGATCATTGCAAACAGGACAGTGATCGAAAGCAGAGAAAGAAGAAAATCAAGGGACTCGAGGAGGACCGCCAAGACAGGGAAAATACCTCCCAGATATTTTACGATGGCTGCTAGAAGCGCGCTAAGCAACAGCGAAACCAAAAGCAAGAATCCGATGCCGAGCACCATACCGAAGCTCAGAAAGCGCTCCTTGATCAGGTTGAGAAGGCCAGCTTTGCTGTCCGGATTAACATGCCAAATGCTATTCAGAGCATCTTGCATTTCGGAGAACACTCCAGAAGCACCTAAGAACAACGCGAACACACCGATCAGGCTTCCGATGACGCCGTGGGCAGGCTTGTGAGCCGATTGAATCATGCTCTGAACGGTCTTTGCGCCATCTCGGCCGATGAGCCCCTGGATTTGCCCAGCAATCTCACCTTGCGCGGCTTGCATCCCAAAAGCCAGGCCAGCAATTGCAACCGCAATGATCAGGAGAGGGGCGAGCGAAAAAATGGTGTAGTAAGCCAGCGCTGCGCCCATCCTAGGGGCTCTGTCCCTGCTCCATTCTAGATAGGCTACTTTCAGTAACGCCAAAATCGCTCTGGGCCTAAGGAACAATCGCATCCCAGGCGCAACTCGGGCGTATGAGTTCCATTCATTCTCTGACGCAGAAGCAGAGCGTTGCCGATCACCAACCGAGTGGGTCTCAGCGCCATTACGGGGACTCGCGGACGGAGAAACCATGCACTTCTCCACGCGAACTGCAGCTACATGCCTGGCGATGACCAGGGATTTTCCAGATGCCCAGTCGATCGGGAAACAAAAGACAGCTCCACAGGCTTTCTCGCTACGCGACCGTCTGGAATGCAATCGGATTCTCTATGGTGACCGCGAACTTGACCATACTAGGAATTACGGATCTTGATTTAAAGCTCGGGTGTTTACATTATTCATGGGATTGCAGTCGCTTTTCGTGGACCTAGACTTGACGGAACGGTCGCATGCATCTGCATCCGACCGGAGGCGGCGTCCAGTTTGAGGCCAAGATGAATTCCCAGCGCACGGCATGCGGTTTTACTGACCTTGCTATGGCATCGATTTGGACCAACACGTACTGCGAGCCCCTAATCTATGCGCAGCTGGGTCATTCCGATTCTCATCGTATTCGCCTGGCCTTCATACACCCAATGCCAGCAGATCAGCCAAAGCAACAAAGTTTCCTATGAAGGCCAGAAGGTCGCGGAAGTGGAGCTGGTCGCCAATCCCAAGATTTCTGTCGAGTCCTCGCGACCGTTGGTGCAACAGGGCGCCGGCGAGGCGTACTCCAACGCGAAGGTGGCAAATACGATTTCCGCGCTGCTGGAGACGGGACGATTCAGCAAGGTAGAAGTCGACGTTAGGCCAGACCCCGGCGGGCTGCACGTGACGTTTATGCTGGAGCCGGCGCTGTACTTTGGAATTTTCGAGTTCCCGGGTGCGATCAAAAGCTTCTCCTATACGAGGCTCTTGCAAGTCGTCGATATACCGAACCGAACACCGTACAAACAGGATCTCGTATCCAAGGCTGAAGACAATCTTCGTCAATTTTTCATTTCCGCCGGCTTCTTTCAAGCCCAGGTGCAAGCGCGATCCCAGTTCGATGAAGCTCACATGCTCGCCAATGTGGTGTTTGCCGTCGATTTGGGGAAACAAGCGAAGTTGGGAGAGATAGAAATTCAGGGAGCAGAACCCGGCGAAGCGGATCGCTTGCGGCGTGCAACGCGTTCACTCTGGGCGACCGCTACAGGCGCTTCTCTCAGACCCGGCAAGCCGTATACCCCAAAACGAATCGATTCAGGCGTCAAGCGCATGAAGCGGGATCTCGCAAAACAAAATCACCTCGCCAGCAAGGTCCGTCTGGATCACCCTGACTATCACAAAGACAGCAATCGCGCCGATCTGGTGATTGATGTCCAGCTTGGCCCGATCGTCAACGTACATGTCACCGGCGCGAAGCTTTCGCCGCTTCCGTTCCTTCGCGATCGGAAGATGAAGAAACTGATTCCCATATTTTCCGAAGGAGCCGTCGACCCTGACCTGGTGGAAGAGGGCCGGAGAAATCTGATCGATTTTTTTCAGAGCAAAGGCTACTTCGATGTGAGAGTGACAACGAATTTCCAAAACGAGTCCTCGCATGTCGAGCTGTTCTACAAAGTCGAGCGTGGATCGCGTCACAGAGTGGAGAGCGTCGATTTCCGGGGTAACGAGCATTTCGACAACAATCTGCTGATCCGGCAGGTCGCGGTGAGGGCTCACCGGCCGCTCCTGCTCTCGCGGGGGAAGTTCAGCGACAAGCTGATCCGTCAAAGCGTGGCAGGCGTCACGGCGTTCTACAAGAATCAGGGATACGAGAACGTGAAAGTCGATCCCGACGTTGTCGATCGCGAGCCGAAGGTTTACGTCACTTTTCAAATCGCTGAAGGCCCGCAAACACTGGTGGATAACCTGACGATCGAGGGGAATACGCATATTCCCATGTCGGCCCTTTCGCCGAAAGGAGGCCTTCGGCTTAGGACGGGCCAGCCGTTTTCTCCGAAAGCTCTGGCTGACGATCGCAGTCACATCATGGCAGCGTACCTGGATCGCGGTTTTCTCAATGCCGAGTTCGACTCAGCCGTCACCCGGTCGCCCGACAATCCGCATAGAGTCAATGTGACCTATAGGATCACGGAGAAACAGCAGGTACAAGTGGACGAAGTCGTTCTTCTCGGCAACAAGAAGACGCGGCCATCGCTGGTTAGAAAAACCGCAAACATCAACCCGGCAGCACCTCTGAGCCAGCGAGCCTTGTTAGTAGGCGAGAGCAGGCTGCACGATCTTGCAATATTTGATTGGGCGAGCGTGGATTCTCGCCGCACGATCACGGATCAAACCAAGGACGACGTACTCGTCAAGTTACACGAAGCGGGCAGAAATGAGATTACCTACGGATTTGGGTTGCAAGTCGCTCGCCGTGGAGGAAATATCCCGTCGGGCACGATCGTACTTCCCGGGCTGCCGCCTGTTACGAGTGGAGCTGCAAATTTCACAGCCGCGGAGCAGACATTTGCGAGTCCTCGAGGCTCGATCACATTCACGCGCTACAATATTCGTGGCCTAGCCGAATCGGCGTCCGCTTCGATTCTGGTTTCTCGGCTGGATCAACGCGCTCTTGCGACGTATACCCAGCCGCATTTCAGGTCATCAAGCTGGAGTTCACTGTTTAGCGCATCGATCGAGCGCACGACCGAGAATCCCACGTTCGCGGCTCGTCTGGCGGAAGGCTCATGGCAACTCGAGAAACCACTCAACAAAGATAAAACACGAAGAATTCAACTCCGCTATCGCTTCCGCCGAACGATTCTGTCCGATCTGTTAATTCCTGGATTGGTGTTGCCGCAGGACCAGCGAGTCCGGCTTTCAACGCTTTCCGCCACCTGGATTCGCGACACGCGCGACAAACCGCTGGACGCTAGCCGCGGTTTCTACCAGACGCTAGACCTGGGGATCACACCAAAAGCTTTGGGCTCCAGCGTCAATTTCGCGCGATTCCTGGGGCAGAGTTCGTATTACAGGCCATTCGGCCCGACCATCTGGGCAAACAGAGTTACCTTGGGGCTGGCCAAAGCTTTCGGCAACAGCGACGTGCCTACCAGTGAACGCTTTTTCTCTGGAGGTGAAACCACACTCCGCGGTTTTCCGATTGACGGCGCCGGCCCGCAACGCACGGTGCCGGCATGCAGCAATCCCGCTGATCCGTCCACGTGTGTAAACCTCGAGGTGCCTGTCGGAGGCCGCCAGCTGTTCATCATCAATTCGGAATTGCGTTTTCCTCTGGGCATCAAAGAGGGCTTGGGCGCTGCGGTTTTCTACGATGGTGGCAACGTCTACCGCGCGATCAACATTAGCCATTTCATTCAAGACTACACAAACACGATCGGCGTGGGGCTCCGATACAAGACTCCGGTCGGTCCTGTTCGATTCGACATTGGACGAAATCTGAACCCTGTCACCGGAGTGAAAGCTACGCAGTTCTATATCACTTTGGGACAAGCTTTTTGAAGTTGGCAAAGGTGCCGCTATGACCTGGCAACAAAAACTCCGTCGAATAGCAATTGTTCTCCCAGCGAGTACCCTCGTGCTCACGGTGGCGGGATACCTTGTTTTGCGCAGCCCGAGGTTCCACGACTACTTACTCGCGCAAATTGAGAAAGAAGTAAGTGCGGCCACAGGAGCAGAAGTGCAAGTTCAAAACTTTGTGCTCCACTTCTCACGCCTCACCGCGGATGCCTATGGAATTACAGTTCGCGGCAAAGAGCCAGTGTCGGCGCGCCCGCTCGTTCAAGCGGACCAACTTAGGATTCGTCTAAAAATCGTGTCGCTGCTGCGCAAGAGAATCGATCTGAACGAAATTGTTCTCCGTCACCCGGTCGTGAATCTGGAGGTCAGGAAGGATGGGACTACAAATCTTCCAACAATTCCGAAATCGAATAGCTCCACGAATCTGTTCGATCTCGGAATCCAACACCTTCTGCTCGAACATGGCGAGATCTATTACAACGACGTCAAAACCCCGTTGGACGCTGAGTTGCACGATCTAGAAATCGAAATCAAGGCTCAGCTCATTGGAAAAGGCTACGATGGCAACCTTTCCTATCGAAACGGGCGCGTTTTGTACGGAGATAGGAAACCGCTTCCGCACGACCTGAATGCCAGCTTCCATGCAACTCCTTCTGAATTCAAACTCAAGCCTCTGGTTCTCACGGTGGGTTCCTCCAGTATCGAATTGGAAGGCCAAGTTGGAAACTACTCTCAACCGGCCGCTAGTGGCTCTTACCGGCTTATGATTCACCCGCAGGATGCCAGGACCGCTCTTAGGAATGCTTCGATCCCTACCGGTGAAGTCACGTTGACGGGTTCCGTACGCTATCAACAGCAGGACAATGTGCCACTGATACGCGCACTAGCTCTGGATGGAGTCTTGAACGGCCGCGAATTGGCGGTGAGCACAGCCGATCTTAATGCAGTCGTTCGCAATATCCGCGGGGAGTTCAAGCTTTTCGACGGAAACCTCGATGTGCATGGACTGCAGGCAGACCTGCTTGGTGGACATATGACGGCGACGGCAACGATACAGCATCTTGACACCAATTCGGCAGCTAAGCTCCATGCGTCCGTGCAGGCAATCTCATTGAGCGCCGCTAACGCCGCCTTACGAACCGCGCGTCTCAATCCGATGCCGCTAGATGGACAGATTAGCGGAACTGCTGATGCAGCGTGGGCTGGCAGCATTAAGAACATTGAGGCCCGTTCAGAGATCACGCTGAAGGCGGCTCTCCCCAGCAGTCGGTCAGCACCTGTTCCCGTCGACGGTGTGGTCCACTTGAACTATGACGGTCAAACCGCAACGGCGACGCTAACAGACACATCCGTCGATACGCCGCAGACGCGTGTGGAATTAAATGGAACTGCGGGCCAAACACTCAATCTGAAGATACAAGCGCATGCCGCAGACCTGACGGAAGCAGATGCTCTCTTTGCCGCATTCCAGGGGGCTCGGCCAGAATCGTCTCGAAGCACTTCGTCTCCACGCTCTATAAATCTCGCCGGCGCCGCCGATTTGCAGCTACTCATCGAGGGCCGTAGGAATGACCCTCGTATTCGCGGCCAGCTGACCGGCCGAAACCTTCAGGTGAAGAATACAGAGTGGCGCAGCTTGGAAGTGAGATTACAGGCCAGCAAATCCGGCATCTCGATCCAGAACGGCTCCCTCGTAAATGCGCGCCATGGCTACATCAATTTCGCCGTCGGCTCCGGTCTCGCAAACTGGCATTACTTGCCTTCAAGCCCCATCACCTTGGAGGTGAGTTCGAGGGATCTTGCGATCGATCACCTGCTGCAACTCGCGAGGCTCGATTATCCGGTTTCCGGCAATCTCTCCGTTGATCTCTCGATGCATGGCTCTCAATTGAACCCGATCGGTAAAGGATCAGTTCGGTTGACGCGAGCCACGGTGTATGGACAGTCGTTCGAGCGATTATCGATTCAGTCCGAAGGAAACGGCGATGCGCTTACCTCGTCGCTAGACATGAGTTTGCCAGCGGGTTCTGTGAAAGCGAATCTCGTTCTCTATCCGAAACGCAAAGGCTACGAGCTTCAACTCAACGTTCCTGGCATCAACCTAGCGCAACTGAAAGCAGTCCAAGATAAAAACCTTGGAGTGGCAGGCGTACTTACCGCGAATGCGAACGGACGCGGAACGATAGACGATCCGCAATTGACACTCACGGCTCAAATCCCTCAACTCCAGGTTCGCGACGCGAGCATCTCGGGTATCAAAGCAGACATCTCTGTCGCCAATCACCAAGCGCAGTTGGTACTGGATTCAGAGGTTCTGCAGACCTCGGTCGAAGCCCGCGCGACCGTGAATCTAAGCGACGGGCACTACACTCGCGCAACGCTCGATACAAAAGGACTGCCGATCGAGGGTCTTCTTGCACTGCGCGCGCCTGCCAAGAGCAACGGCCCACGCGGCATCGTGGAAGTGCATGCTTCTGCCGAAGGACCATTAGATGATAAGAGCCGGGTGCAAGCGCAGGTGATCATTCCAACTCTGAAGGCCGAATATCAGGGTTTACAGATCGGGAATGCGCATCCCATTTACATCCATTACGCCAATGCCGTCGTTACACTCGACGCTGCGGAAATTTCTGGAACCGACACAACCTTAAGGCTCCAAGGTCAGCTTCCGTTAGAAGGCACTGCGCCCGTGACGCTGTCCGCGGTGGGTACGGTGGATATGCAGCTCATGCGTTTCTTTCAGCGTGATCTTCAGAGTTCAGGAAAACTGCAGCTCGATGTTCGCGCGGCCGGCCCAACGGATCATCCAACTGTCCAAGGGCAGTTGCGCTTACAAAACGTCTCCATGATGCCAGCCGATGCTCCCGTGGGCCTGCAAAACTTGAATGGAGTCCTCGACGTGAGCAACGACCAAGTAACGATTACACAACTTACGGGGGAGTCGGGAGGCGGACAGATTTCCGCCCGAGGGGCGATTGGGTATCGGCCACGGCTTCAAATGAATGTCGCTCTTCAAGCGAAGAATGTTCGCATCCGCTACCAGGACGCGATCAGGACTGTTCTGGGGGGCGACCTGAATCTGGTCGGTACAAGCCAGGCGGCGAATCTGAATGGCCGGGTACTCATCGACAGTTTAAGTTTCACGCAGAATTTCGACTTGGCAACGCTGGCCGGGCAAGTCGAATCCGGAGCGGAATCCGCCCCCAGCGAGGGCCTGGCCAAGAAGGTCAAGCTCGATATCGCGGTCGAAACGGCTCGCGACCTGAACCTTACGAGCAGCGCCGTAAGCCTGCAAGGACAAGCAAATCTGCATGTGGTCGGCACTGCCGCTGATCCCGTTATCGTCGGGCGAACAGAGTTTACGGCGGGCGACATATTCCTCATGAATAAGCGCTACCAGATTGAGCGCGGCGTCATCGAGTTCTCGAATCCGCACCGCACTGAACCCGTGCTCAACTTACTGCTGACGACCACGATAAACCAATACAACTTGAGCCTGACGTTTCGCGGACCGCTCGACAAAATGCAAACCAGCTACGTCTCCGATCCGCCCCTGCCGACCGCCGACATCATTAATCTCATTGCCCGAGGACAAACCACCCAACAGGCCGCAGCTTCACCGTCGAACTTTGGAGCGAGTTCGCTTTTGGCGCAAGGTGCGGCAAGTCAGGTGAGCGGTGGAGTCCAAAAGCTGGCTGGTCTCTCGAGCTTGTCGATCGACCCGACTTTGGGCGGCAACGATTCCGATCCTGGCGCCCGCATCGCGATGCAAAAGCGAGTTACCAACAACTTCTTATTCACCTTCGCGACCGACGTGACTTCCACACAGCGAGAGCTCATCCAGGGGGAATACCAGTTCAATAAACGTTGGTCCGCTAGCGTGACTCGAGACGAAAATGGCGGTTTTGCGGTCGACGGCAAGTTCCGCAAACGGTACTAAACCGCGACCAGTAGTGCGTGGAGATTCGATTTCGGCACGGAGCGTGACGTCAAAAACCGTCAGGAAGGTATCCCCGAGTTGAATGCCTAGTACGCGTACATTTTGAGGAAGACAAAAACCACCACGCCGGTGATCGAAACGTAGAGCCAAATGGGAAACGTAAAACGCGCAATTCGCCGGTGCATCGTGAATCGGCCGGTCAGCGAGAAAAAGAACGTCGTGAGCACCATCGGCAGCGCGACGATGGAAAGGATTACGTGGCTGGCTAAAATGGAAAGGTACAGAGTACGCACCGGGCCATGGCCGGGAAAAATCGTGTCGCCGTGCAGCGCGTGGTTCACAACGTAGCTGATGAGAAAGGCGGACGAGAACACGAAGGCCAGCAGCATGCTCGCGCGATGCGCTTCCCTGTTGTGATGTTTGATGAAATACAATCCCACGCAGAGCGCAATCGCGCACAATCCGTTCAGAAGCGCGTTAAGGGTCGGCAAAAACATCCAGCGCCCGGTGAAATCAGCCGAAGCACGATGGACGTACAGCAGCCACAGCAGGAATGACACAGCGACGCCGCTCACCACGACGATCGCTCCGACTACCGGGCGCGGACTAATTTGAGCCTTTTCCACGCTGACAATTAAATCACAAAAATTCATCCCGAAGTCATTTAGAGCCTAGTGCGACAAACAAGTCACATTTCTGCCCGAGCAGGCTCTCGACCACGGCTTTGATTCAACGGGCCCATGGCTTGCGCATTTTTTCATACTCAGCGTTGCGCTATGATTAGATATGTTGCCGAGATTGTTCGAACCGCAAGAAATGCAAACCAAAAAAATCAAGTTAATCGGTAACATTCCCTCGGAGAGCGATTTCCCACAGAGAGCCCTCTTCTCGAGCTCCACTCGGCGTCGAATTTTCTTGCTCTCGCCGGCAAATGCATCTGGCCTCCGTGGAAACTTGCTCTTGAAAGACGCCGTCCGGTCGCCCTTGGCCGATCGCCTTCGCAACGGCGGCGTACGTCTTGGAGAGATTTTCACCTTCATGAGCGGTCTGTATTTCCGAGGCAAGATTACCTATGCGCGAGCTTACGCCGACCCGCCACTAGGGGTTCCGGGTGTGCTAGTGATCACCGCTTCGGGAGGCCTGGTTTCGCCGGACAGACTGTTCACGCTCGAAGAGTTGCGCGAGATTGTCGCTGGGCGTGTAGACGCCGCGGAATCGCGCTATCGAATTCCTCTGGAGCGTGATGCGCGGCTGCTTCGCGATCATGCGGGAGATTATTGCGAGATCGTGCTGCTAGGCAGTGTCGCAACATCAAAATACGTCGAGCCTCTCTTTGGTATTTTTGGAGAGAGGCTGATGTTTCCAGCAGAATTCGTCGGGCGTGGAGACATGAGCCGGGGCGGGTTGCTCTTGCGCAGTGTACGCGATCAGGTTCAATTGAAATATGTTCCAGTGGCCGGAGCTGTGCGCAACGGTGCGCGGCCTGCAAAGTTGCCAAAGCTCAGAAGATCGCACGTTTTGATGGGGCCAGTCGCAACGCCCGGTCTTTAGTGCGCCAATGGAGGCAATAATTTTCGTTGGCGTTCAAGGCTCGGGAAAGACATCCTTCTATCGCGAGCGTTTCTCTGAAAGTCACGTTCGTATCAGCCTGGATATGCTGCTAACGCGGCAGCGGGAACAGCTTCTCCTTGCCGCCTGCCTGCAGGGTAGACAGCCGTTTGTGATCGACAACACGAATCCGTCGTCAAGCGATCGAGCGCGATACATTACGCCGGCCCGGGTGGCGAGATTTCGCGTGGTGGTCTATTTCTTTGAAACTTCTCTGCGCGATGCAATTCGGCGAAACAACCAGCGCGGCGGGAAAGAGAAGATTCCGGTTCCCGGCGTCGCCGCAACCTTCCGCAAGCTGCAAGTCCCAACGCAAGAGGAAGGCATCGATGCGGTCCATGTAGTGACAATTTCTCCCGAAAATCGGTTCGTCGTCAGGACGGAATTCACAACCGATAGGGTGCGAAATGTCGTGCAATAAAATACTTCAACGCTCATGCATGGCAACGTCAATACGAAATTTCGCCGAAGAGGCCATGACACCAACCTCAGGGACTCCATCTACTTGTTGATGTCGTCTTTCGCCTCCAGACGCTTTAGAAGAGGCTGAAGAAATGGCTTTGTCGCATCCGGCGCCCCGCTGATTGCCTGTGTCATCTCTTTGGTAGCTGTCGGAAAGTCACCCGTGTTCGACGAGATCCGTGCCAGCGCCAAGTGGCTAACCCAGTGGTTCGCATCCTTCTTCGGAACCTGGGGATAAAGCTCGAAGGCGCGCTTGGCATTCCCCTGCCGCTGAATGCCTCGGGCGTAAACGTAGAGCTGAACGGCTGTGGCTTTCTCAAAGGCGGTCGAGTACGCTTTCGCGGCGTCATCTTTGCGGCCCATGGCATCGAGGATGCGCGATTTGGTTTCCAGGTTCTCGAAGCGTTCCTCATTTTGAATCGAGGTGTCTTCCCACTTCAGCGCGTCTTCCAGGTTGTAATTGTTGTCCAGGCACCACTGTGCCGCCTCGTCGTATCCGGCCCAGGTAAACCCGCCCACGCTCCGCAGTTCATTCTTGATGCTCTTCAATACCACGGCTTTCACATCCACGGAAACGCGGAAAGGGATGGCCAGCTTCTCCCATCGCAGAGTTGCGGCCGCGGAGTCAGGCTTGATGTCATCGAACACGTACGTCAGTACCTCAAACGATTCTGCCGCGCGCGGTTTCACCGTCACGCGCAGCGCGTCCTCTTTCTCGTCATAGCTGAAGCTGCCCCAGGACGTCGAATTCTTCGAGAAGATAATCGTCCACTGATCCTTGTCAGGAATGGTGTGCAATCCGTAGCTCCCCGACGGCAGTGCTTTTCCTTCGATGGAAACGTCATCGGTGAAAGTAATCGTCGTATTCTCATTCGCGCCCGAGCGCCACACCTTTCCATAGGGCACCGTCTTGCCCCAGATCTCCCGCCCGCCGACCAATGGTCTGTGATAGGTAATGGTGATATCGGTAAGCCCAATCCTTTGGGTTACCGTCCCGCGCTGGCTTGCACGCGGAATATTCAGCTCCGTCGGCTGACTCCCGTTCTTGAATTGCGCGCCGGCATTCCCCGCCAGCGCTCCGCACCCCACCAAAACGCCAAGAACACACTTCCACACGTTGCGCATGATCGAACTTCTCCTCTCAACGTGGACCTCAGAGAATCGCCCCGGCCCCGCGTCAGCCTTGCACCCCAGTTCGATGGACGCCCTTGGTGGAGAAGAGTGAGCAAGAAACGAGCGGCAACCACGCACAATCGATGCGGTGCCTGGAAAACGCGAGACTTGCTGATCCCCCTCTTCGCGGGGACCCGTCAATAACGTCCACGTCCACTCCGGCATTGAGGTTGTCGCATTTTGTCGCGAACTCACCTATCGCTGCAGCGTTGGCCCGTACCAATACACAGAAGTGGACTACGTCTGGCAGAGCCGTGGCGATGCGTACAAGTTTGAAGTAGTCTTGAAGAATCGGCACACCCGGATTTGCGACAAGAACACGAATCGCGCTTGCTCGTAGGGAGCAAAGCTGAGCTTGGCGCCGCCAGGACGAGTGGACGACTCCCGCTCCTCGCACTGTAAGTCGCTTGGCTGATTATTCGCCTCGCTCTGTATTTGCCATTCGCGATTTTTGCTTGAACTGGGCGTCTTCTCTCGGACCAGATGATCAAAAAGACCAGATCGCTTAAAAATTGCTCCAAATGCTCTAGCAGGTGAGGAGTCTACGATGACTGTATCAGTCTTTGTTGGGACCAGTGTCGACGGCTTCATTGCACGACCGAACGGCGATCTCGATTTTCTGCCGGCGGGAGGCGGCGAGCCCCACGGCTACGACGAGTTCATGGCCAGCGTCGATGCGCTAGTGATAGGCCGCAAGACCTTCGAGACTGTGCTGAACTTTGCGGTCTGGCCATATGGTGAGAAGCGCGTAGTGGTCCTGAGCAGTAAACCCGTCGATTTATCTGCGGCCCGTGGGGCCGTTCTGGAGCAGATGGCCGGGCCTCCGGCTGAGATCGTTTCAAAACTCGCGGCTAGCGGTGCGGACAACCTTTACGTAGACGGAGGGATCACGATTCAAGGGTTCCTGCGCGCAGGGCTCGTCCAGCGCCTCATTATCACCCGAGTCCCTGTGCTCATAGGCGACGGAATTCCTCTCTTCGGCGCTCTAACGCGCGATCTGCGTCTCCGTCACGTAGCAACGCAGCACTATCCGAGCGGCCTGGTTAAGAGTGAGTATCACGTCGCGGCCTAACAACCCAAGCGCCTCTAGTTATTTTCAAGGTTCATGTGAGTGAGTTTTGACACGCGCGGATGGTCGCTGACGTCGTCGCGGTGAAATATGGAAAGCCGGAATTCTCCTGGGGCTCGGGCCAAAATCTAGTCGCGGAAGGGAATGCGCGAGCCGCGTATCTCGCCGCGCTCTGCGTGCTGGACGCAAACGAAAATGACGTCAGAGCCCTTCTCGACTTTGCAAGGTCGTAGAGACTGTCTCACCTCGCTCCTCGATCAGGCATAACCCGTCTCCAAAGCCTCGTTAATTACTCGTTCATTTCCTACCAAAGCTCAATCCGGTTACTCGATCTCAAGACTCACCGGTCTTCGCCGCTACCCGGTTCGGAAGGCATCTTCCTCCCTCGCTGGTCGCCGGACGGACGTTATCTAGTTGCGGTGCCATCTGATGCAAAGGAATTGATGCTATTCGATTTCAACGTTCACAAGTGGCGACGGTTGATCGCCCACGCGGGCATGATCGGCTATGCCTCCTGGTCGGAAGACAGTGCGTAACGTTTATTTTGATGATCTTTTGACTGAAGACCCCGCCTATTTTCGTGTGCGAATCGGCGATTCTAAGTTCGACCGCATAGCCAGTCTCAAAGGCGTCAGGCGCTGGAGCTCGCTTATTGAGCCGCCATGGTCCGGCTTAGCACCCGGCGGAATGCCACTGTTTACGCGTGACCTTAGCACGCAGGGAAATCTACGCTCTCGACTGGCAGCTTCCCTAAGTGAGCAATCAGATCTACCGGGGCTCTCTGGCGTGTGATGTCTCGACGGAGCGTGCAGTGTGAAACTGCTCTTACGGGCTAGTGGGGTTTATCCGAGGGGGTTTGCGCAGCAGAAGGAGCCTGGTCTGATTTCCGCGTGTCGACGGCAACCACGTTTAGATTGCCGTTACCATCACTCTCTTGAATGGTCTTTGTCTGCTGCGTACCGGAGGCACCATACCGCACAATATACTTAGTTTTTGCGCGTACTTGCCGACCGTCATTCGGATTACCAGGATTCGGCAGCTCGACCTGCTGCTCGGTTGTTTCTCCGTCTGAATTCTTTTTCTGGACGGTCGTGACTCGCTGGTTCAGATGCAGACGGCCGTCGCCAGCTAATCCAGGAACATTCTTAGAATATGTTTCGATGGTATTGCTTTTTTCTCCTGCGTTGGTTTCTGTCTCCTCGCCAACAGTGCGCGAAAATTCTGAAAGTCTGCCATCTAAATCGGGGCGCGAAACCCGCTCTTCGGTGGTTCGATTCTTGCCGTCTTCCTGGATTGTTTTTTCTTTTACTTCGCCCACTTTCCAGTTGCCGTTGCCATCTGGCAG
>Ga0070707_100003214_pt1 | contig 15456 bp, 13 predicted proteins | sample KBSK5502metaG_FD_65468 | JGI IMG/M metagenome (GOLD analysis project Ga0070707, IMG submission 65468) | Corn, switchgrass and miscanthus rhizosphere microbial communities from Kellogg Biological Station, Michigan, USA - KBS K5-50-2 metaG | ecosystem: Host-associated > Plants > Roots >... | reverse complement strand
GCTCCAGGACTATTCCTGGCCGGGCAATGTGCGGGAGTTGGAGAACATGATCAAGCGCGCCGTGGTCCTGCAGACGGAGGTCCTGGTCCAGCAGGAGATCGCGCTCCGGAGCGAGATGCCGCGGGCGCCCAAGCCGCAGAGTGCACCCCCGGTGACCCAGCCCGGTTCGCAGATCCCTGATGTGGAGCTGGGTCTCAAGGACATCGCCCGGCGCGCCGCCATGGCCGCCGAGAAGGCCGTGATCACGGAAGTCCTCGAAAAGGTCAAATGGAACCGGGCGGAAGCCGCCCGCCTGCTCAAGATCAGCTACAAGGCGATGCTCTACAAGATCAGGCAGGTGGGCCTAGACGCTCGGCACGAGCGCGGGCCGGGTAGGAAATGACTTCTTCGATCCAATTCTCCTCGCGAAAACGTGAGCTCGCTCAATCACGGGTTCGCTCCTCTTTCTCTGATGAGCCAACAGACCCAGGCTCCCCCACGGCCCCGCGCCTCAGCCCCAACACTTCTGGCCCTTCGGCATCTCGTAGTTGGCCACCTTGAAGGTCCTCACGAAGAAATCATCCCAGACCTCGAGCGGCAGCCGGCCCAGCTCCTGCGTGCCGTCGAAGACGGAGAACTTCGTCCGGCGCGTGAACTCCGCGGGAGGTACGCGCTTGGCGAGGAAGCCGAGCGCGGTCTGCTTGTCGACGAAGAGCGCCAGGGTCTCGTTCACCGGCTGGGCTCCGTTGGTGCCGGGCTTGAGCCAGGAGAGCACGACCGAGAAGCCCCGCACGTTGGCGTCACTCACGATCGGCCGGAGCGCCGCCATGCGCCTGAGCAAGTCGGTGCCGTAGCGCGAGAACATGGCGGAGGCGCGGCGCTCCGGCGGTAACGCGGCGAACCGCGCGTCCTCGTCCTGGTCGATGACGATCCAGACGGAGAGGTAGCGGTCATCGTCGGCGGCCCCCTTGGGCTGCCGGAAGCCGATGCCGGACTTCTGCACTCCCACCCACGGCAGGCAGTAGTAGATCTCCTCCCGGATCTGCTTGAGCAGCGGCTGGTGGGTGGTGGCCAGCGTCCGGGCCTTGGGCGTCGTGTACTGCTCGACGGCCATGATGGTGTCGTCGGCAGACGCGGCCGCGAGCCACGGCGCGGGGACGGCGAGAAGAAGGAGAACGGACAGCGGGCCGGTGATGCGGCGGCGCAGGACTCGGCTCATCGGTGACCTCCTGTCGCGGAGCGATGCTGTTCCCGGCGGGCGCGCGCTGGCGCCCTTCCTTCGGTAGCCCGGCTGTCAGGCGTCTTGCCTCACCCGCGGCTTTGCGTCCCCGTCTCGCAACGGGTCTGCCCTTGTCGGGAAGAGTCCCCGCTGAGGTTGGGATCAGCAATCGCAATGCCAGCTCCTGCGGCGACGAATGTGACGGCCTCATCGGCGGTTAGCTGCCGAATAAGGGTAAAGACTCGGCGGGACCGGTGTCACCTGCGTGACGTGGTGGCTGTCGGCGTGCCGTGTCTCACATACCCTCGTCTCGCTTCTTCGGAAGTCTTCCCGGAAATTCTCAGGCGCATTCCCACTTGAATCTGGGTCCGGCATTCGGACGATTGCACGGACCCGGTCGACTTCGGCTATTGCAGGCCCGCGCAACCACCGAAGTCGGACTGAACGACTGACGGGAGTAGACTCAGCCGCGTCCGAGGGCTCTCATGGGACCGGCGTTGGCAGTTTCTGGGCTCACGGGGCGACAAACACTAACCGATCAGTGTCCGTGGCGATCTCGCCGAGATTGGCCATGCGGCGGCGGGCATGATCTGGCGAAGCTCCCCGGGGCGCTGCGAGCATCACGCTGATTCCCGCTCCGTTCGGCCAGGAGTCCCACCCACCTTCCGGCTTACTGCCAATGCAGTGACCTGTAACCCGTCGGCTCCAGTTCTCAGCTGCGGAATGGAGCCTGCCCTCTGCAGCGTCAACTGGCTGACTCACCGTCATGACGTTCCGACGCTGCGCCAGGGCCGCCTGCGCTAGCCTGCTGGGGCTAAGTGTTGGAAAACCGTGGCGAACTGCCGTTGGCACTGACCTCGCACGCGGTCGGATCAAGAGCCCATTGATCGCCTGCCCACGACCGACTTGGAGGTACTTGAATGTTGAGCAAATACGCCACTCAGTGGCGCCGCCCTCACACCCGCAGTCGTGGATACTGCCACGCTCCTGAAGCGTGGCAGCAACTGCCGCTCTTCCCGACCCTAGACGATCAGCGGCGCCCGTCCTTCGTGGTTGGGCCGTGGGTGAGATCGGCTGTTAGTCTCACGCTTCTGCTTGCCGTCGCCATCACGTCGTATGTCGGGTATCGGCCCAGCGAATCAACCGATGGCCCTCTTCCAGCGGACGAGGTTCCCGCGCCACAGGATCTCTCGGCGATCCCCGCCCATATCAAGGCTGCCGCTGCACGCCATCGCGTGCCCGAGGCTCTCATCTTTGCGATCATCTCCGTCGAATCGGCGTCCAATCCACGCGCCGTGTCTCCAAAGGGTGCGATGGGCCTGATGCAACTGATGCCAGAGACGGCCGCGATCGTCGGCGTTCGCGATCGCCGGAACCCGCCAGAAAACATCGAGGGTGGCGTCCGTCACCTCCGTGCCTTGATGGATCGATTTGGAAACAACCTTCCACTTATCCTTGCCGCCTATAACGCCGGGGAGCAGCCAGTGATCTCCCACAACGGAATCCCGCCTTACCCGGAAACCCGACGGTTTGTTGCGCGCGTCCTGCTGCGGCTCGGTGACCGGCGTACTGCGGAACGGCTCGTAGCTCAAGCCCAGCCAGTACCGCCACCGCAGCGGGTTTCCCATCGGTCACCCCAGTACGCGCAGTGGGCTGAGGCTCTTCCCTCATCTCACGAGACTGGGCTACGGCCTGCCACTGTCGTTGTAGCGCTGATCCAATCCGATGCTCCCCTTGGGGCGTCTAAGGCACCGCTCCGAGACCACGACACAGAGGAAGGACAGCGCGCACTGGGCGCGTCTACCACTCAAGCACCATGACGGGATCATGAGAGTCCCGCTCTACGGGTGGATGAGGTGATTCAACGAGAAGGGCTGTGCTGCAATGCAGCGGTCAAGGGGCGGCCCCGTCCGCTGGCGAGACCACGGTACCCTTACCATCGAGGAGTCGATTAGGAGGACACTCTATGCGGCGAATATTCCGAGGCGTGGGTTTCATGGTGCCGATCGTGGCACTTGCATTCTTCCTTGCCGGCTGTCCGAAACGGGCCGCGACACCCGTAATGTCCGCCCCGGCATCGCCGGAGCCCGCGCCGGCAGCAGCCGTGGCCACTCCGCCAAAGGAGTTCAGAGCGCATGAGGGACTCAAGGATGTGCACTTTGCCCCCGGCAAGTCGGAGGTACTCAAACTCGACGCCGCGCTTCTTGACTCGACGGCCGCCTCGCTGAAGCAGAACCCGACTTGGCTCGTCCTGATCGAAGGGTACACGGATGACCAGGGGACCAAAGACCAAAACCTAGCGGTGAGCGAGCGCCGAGCCCGGTCCGTCATGCGCTATCTCGTCACCAAGGGCGTGGAGCCCGATCGTATCAGCATCGCCTCGTACGGAGCAGATCGGCCGATCTGCACAGAGAAGATTGAGGGATGTCGGGCGAAGAACCGCCGCGTCCATTTCCTGGTCAAGGAGCGATAGAGGGTTTCTAAGATGCCCATCGGGTGACGGCGTTTCGCCGGCCGCCGCCCCACCAGTAGCCTGCCTGCCCCTGGCCGTGCCTGCCCGGGCCACAAATTCCTCATCGGGCGTCACGGTCTTAACTTAAGAGTCTGCACCGCCCGCGCGTCCCTTGACGCGACCGCGACCGCCGGAGCAGTATCCCTCTCAGGGGGACCCGGCTTTATCCACACCGTGGAGGCTCTGGCCGTGGAGGGCCGTGGAGGCGCTGCCTCAGGGCCGAGCCGAGAACGGCCTTTATGTTTCTTTACAGCCGAAGGGAAGAGTCTACAAAGGAAGGGCCTACGCGTTCGTCCGGGCCGAGGCGCTGAAGGACCGCCTTTAAGCCGGGGCGGCGACTCAGCGGCCCGCTCCCCGTTTGCTTGGTGCCGGCGGTCTGCCGGGAGGGTTGCGGAGGCGTTCGAGTGAACCCGGCCGGCGAGTTGTGGGAGGGCCTCTCTCCCGCGGAGTCGGAACAGGTAGCGAGGGTCTGTCCCGAACGGCGCTTCAGCAACGGGAACACTATATTCGCGCCGGGGGATCCGCCCGACGCCCTCTACGTCCTGAAGTCGGGACTGGTCACGCTCAGTCACCTGTCCGAGAACGGCCAGCAGTCCATTCTCCGGGTGTTTGGGCCCGGTGACGTCTTCGGGGAGCTCTTGCTGACAGTCACCGCGCGACCCTTCCTGGCCACGGCCCTCACGGACTGCGTGGTCACCGTGATTCCGGGCAAGGCGTTTCTCCGCCTTCTCTCCGCCATTCCCAGGATCGGACTCAACTTCATCGCCGTCCTGTCACGACATCTGGCCGAGATGGCCCTCGATCGAGCGCAGGCGAGCCACAAGTGGTCCCTGCAGCGACTCGCCCTCACCCTCCTGAAGCTCGGCGCGGCCCACGGGGTGGAGAAGAAGGCCGGAGCGGCGATCGCCCTTCCCCTGACCCACCAGATTCTGGCCGACATGATCGGGACCAGTCGCGAGACGGTCACCCGCCATCTCGGGGGGCTGAAGCGACGGGGGATCGTGAGACAACGGGGCCGGACCCTCCTCATCCAGCCGGCCCGGCTGAAAGCCCTGGTGCCGATCTCTTCCTGACAGGCCTTCCAGGAGTGTGACACCTGTCACGGTAGCGCGGACCTTCCGGCTCTAACGTTATTCGTGGAGGTGAGCGAGCGCTACTCTCCGTGAGGAGGGGGCGGGCGCCTCCGAGGGAGGTGAATCATTATGGAAGTCATCTCGATCGAGGGCATGCCCGTAATCGCGGGGATTCTGCTCCTGGCCATGTTTGCCGCCGTCGTGGCGACCGGTTGGCTCAGCGAGGAGCGGTCCCACCGGAAGGCGGAGGGCCCGGCGCTCAGGAAGGCCGCCTGAAGCCCTCCACCGACTCTCTATCCGGGACGCGGCCGGGGCCACGTGGCCCCGGCCGCTTTCGTTTCCGCCGCATCCCGAGACTTCCATCTTAGACCTAAGAGGGAATCCTTAGCCCCATCGAGAGTTACCGTCGAACGAGGGGTGGCCCGGCGAAGCCAGTGTCATCGAGGTGACATGGCTGTCGGTGAGCCGTCCGCGCGCGGAGAACCTTCTAATTCCTCGTCAGCAGTTCGGCATTGCGAGGGCTCGCAATCACCCGTCGACAAGTAGTTTGCTGCCTTCTCCCTGGTCGACACTTTCGGAAATGACTTTGAAGGTTCGGGTTGACATGCCCACGGGTGGCTCGTAGGCTCGCGCTCGGTTCGAAACGCCGTCAGCGAGAGGAGCACGGTCGCATGAAACGTCGCGAGTTCCTGGTTCAGAGTGCCGTGGCCGCGCTCGGCCTTTCGGCCTGCGCGCGGGAGGCTCCGTCCGGTCTCCTGGGCGGCGTGGCAGGCTCCAGTGCGCCCAAGCGGGTCGCGGTGATTGGCGCGGGGCTGGCGGGCCTGTCGGCCGCCCTCGAGCTGCGCCGGGCCGGTTACGACGTGACGGTCTTGGAGGCGCGGGCGCGCCCCGGCGGCCGTGTGCACACCCTCCACGAGCCGTTCAGCGACGGCCTCTACGCTGAGGAGGGCGCGACCTTCGTTCCCGACAATCACGAGCTCACGCTCAAGTACGTGCGTCTCTTCGGCCTCGCACTCGATCCCGTGCCCCCGCAGACTGGTGGGAGGCTCTATTACGTGCGGGGCCGGCGACTTCTCGTGACCCACGGCGCCCAGGTCCCGTGGCCCTTCGATCTCACGCCGGAGGAGGACGCGCTGGGGCTCGGCGGCATGCTGAAGAAATACGTCTTCGACCCGTTGCCGGAACTCGGGGACGTCACGGCGCCGGGCTGGCCCTCCGATCCGCGGCTCGACGGCTACGACCAGATGACTGGGGCCGAGTTCCTCCAGTCGCGCGGCGCCTCGCCGGGCGCGATCCAGCTCCTGCGCGTCGGGTACTTGGATCTCCTGGGCGACGGCGTCGAGAGCTACTCCGCGCTTACCATGCTCCGCGATGTGGCACTCCAGAAGGACGAGAAGCAGGCCTACATGATCCGCGGCGGCAGCGACCGGTTCCCGCGGGCCTTCGCCTCAGCGCTGGGGGCGGCGATCCGCTACGAGGCGCCGGTGGTGCGCATCGAGCCGGGCGAGACGTCGGTCCACCTGATCATCCGGCGGGCCGGGGAGTACGAGCGGCTGACGGCCGATCATGTGGTCTGCGCCGTGCCCTTCTCCGTGCTCCGGCGCGTCGAGATCACCCCGCCGTTCTCGCCCCGAAAGCGGGCGGCCATCGCGGAGCTGCCCTACACGTCGATCGCGCGCGTGTACGCCCAGGTGAGCCAGAGGTTCTGGGAGGAGGAGCGACTTCTGGACTCGGCGACCACGGACCTGCCCATCAAGCACATCTTCGAGCCCACGGTCACCCAGCCCGGCCCGCGGGCCATCCTGGCCTGTGACACGGCGGGCATCCAGGCCCGGCGGATTACCGCGATGAAGGCAAGCGACCGCGTGAGCTTCGCCCTGGCCGAGATGGAGCGCGTCTACCCCGCTCTTCGCCGGCACTTCGAGCGCGGAGCGTCGAAGTGCTGGGACGAAGACGAGTGGGCCCGGGGCGGCTACGTGTGGTTCCGGCCGGGGCAGCTGCGCGCGCTCGGCCCGTCCCTCGCGACGCCAGAGGGCCGCGTCCACTTCGCGGGCGAGCACACCTCACCCTGGATCGGCTGGATGCAGGGGGCGCTCCAGTCGGGCCTGCGCGCCGCGCGGGAGATTGTCGAGGCGCCGGCGTAATGCGTACCCGCCCGTTCGTGAGCTAACGGCGAGTATTGTCCGAGCGAAGCTTGACTCCAACAATCAAGTGGTTCTTGAACGACCGGCGCTGGTGTCCCGCATGATGTTGAAATTGAGCGGCGCTCTTCCGGTGTGTCCAGATCGATTCTCAACTGGGAGTTGACCTCTCGCGTTTGCGCCCCGCTCGCATCCTTCTGCGACACTCCAAAGACCACAGCCGTTCTTCCGGTACACGGAACATCAGCCTGCAGTTTCAAAGTGGTGGCCCCAACGGGATTCGAACCCGTGTTTAATCGTGGTCGCGTTTCCGCCATACTGTTCAATTACTTCCGCGGGCCTCGACTGGACAACATTCGACGTGACTCAAACACGCACGACAATCCTTCGAGATAGGGCACGCACCGGACTCGTTTGTTCATATCCGGGGCCCGCAATCACCGATATCAAGCGCGCCGCGCCACCGGTCGGCTGCCCGGATGACGGCCGCGTACATCAGCTTCAGCACCGGCCGCTCCCCGAAGGCGCGCGGGATGATTTTGGTGCGATGTCGCTCTTCGAGAAAGCCGCCCATGTTGCCGGTGCCCGGCCGGTGCCGTACACTGGCACCCTTATGGATTGCCGATGAGCTGCGCGGGGTGCGGGTTCGACGCGGCGCCGGAGTTCGCCTTCTGCCCGAAGTGCGGCCGCCCCCTGTCGAGGAGCTGTCCGGCCTGTGCGTTCGTCTGCGCGCCCGGCTTCGCCTTCTGCCCGAAGTGCGGCGCCGCACTCGTGGCGGCGCCGACGCCCGCCACGCAGCGCCCCGCGGCCGCCGGGGCGCCCGGCCCGGAGGCCGACCGCCGGCTCGTGACGGTCCTGTTCGCCGACGTCTCCGGCTTCACTGCGTTCAGCGAGCGGCTCGATCCGGAAGACGTGCGCGCGTTCCAGAGCGACCTGTTCAAGATGCTCGGCGAGGCCATCGAGCAGTACGGGGGCTTCGTCGAGAAGTTCGTCGGCGACGCCGTGATGGCGGTGTTCGGAGCGCCCGTCGCCCACGAGGACGATCCCGAGCGCGCCCTGCGCACAGCGCTCACCATGCTCGAGCGCATGGCGACCCTCAGCGCGCGCTGGGAGGCGTGCTTCGGCGGTCCCGTCGCGCTCCACGTCGGCGTCAACACCGGCTCGGTCGTGGCGGGCCAGCTCGGCGCTGGCGGCGACGCCGCGTACGCCGTCACCGGCGACGCGGTGAACACGGCCGCCCGTCTCCTCGCCGCGGCCGAGGAGGGGCAGATCCTCGCGAGCGGCGCGACCCACCGGCTTGCCGCCCACGCGTTCGCGTTCGAGCCGCTCCCCGCGCTGCGGCTCAAGGGCAAAGCCGAGCCGGTCGAGGTCTGGCGCGTGCGTGGCCTGCTCGATGTCCCCCGGTCCGCCGGGGGCCGCGACGGGTCCGGGCTCGCGGCCCCGCTCGTCGGGCGCCGGGACGAGCTCGAGCAGATGCTCGCGGCCTTCGAGCGCGCGATCCGCGGGCGCGCCCAGGTCGTGAGCCTCGTGGGTGAGGCGGGCACCGGCAAGTCTCGCCTGGTGGCCGAGTACTTCGCCGCCCTCGAAGCGGCGGGGCGACTGGAAGAAGCCAGCGTGCGCCGCGCAACGTGCAGCTCGTTCGGCGAGCAGGCGTACGGGGTGGTCCGCGCGTTCCTGCTCGAGGGGTATCAGCTCGATCCGGGGGAACCGCTCGAGACGGCGGTCGCCAAGCTGCGCGCCGGCCTGCAAGCGCTGGGCTCCGACGAGGTCGAGGCCGAGCGCGTGGCGCCGGCGCTGGCCCACATGCTCGGCATCGAGTCGGACGAGGCGCTCGGCCGCCTCGAGCCCGAGCAGCTCCGGCGGCAGATCTTCCTGGCCACCCGCCTGGTGGTCGAGCGGCGGCTCCAGCAGGGTCCCCTCGTCCTCGTCGTCGAGAATCTGCAGTCGGCCGACACCGCCTCGATCGAGCTGCTCCGGTTCCTGGCCGACCGGCTGAGCGATCGCAAGCTCCTGCTGCTGGTCACCTACCGTCCCGGGTTCGACGCGCAGGTCTTGCTGACGGCGCGCGTGGCCCACACGGGCATCCGCCTGGCGCCGCTCGGCGATGCGGAGAGTGTCGCGCTGGTCGATGGGCTCCTCGGCGCCTCCCGCGGGGGCGTGCCGCCTGCCCTCCACGCGCTCGTCGTGCAGCGCGCCGGCGGCAACCCGCTCTACGTGGTCGAACTGGTGCGCAGCCTTATCGCCGCCGGGGCGCTGACCGACGGCGAGACCGGGTGGGTCTGCGCCGCCGACGTCGCGGCGCTCGACGTGCCGCCGACCATCCAGGGATTGCTGCTGTCCCGGGCGGACCGCCTCCCTTCCGAGGCGCGGCGACTCCTGCAGGAGGCCGCGGTCCTCGGTCTCGTCTTCAGCCGCGACGTCCTGCGCGTGATGGCAGGCGCGCCGGAGCGCTTCGAGGCCACGCTCGACCTCCTGCATGAGGCGGAGCTGATCGAGGAGGCGCCGCACGCGCCGGGTGCCCCGGCGCCGCCGGCGCGCCAGTACCGGTTCGCGCAGGCGCTCGTGCAGGAGGTCGTCTACCAGAACCTGCTCATCACCCGCCGCGCCGAGGCACACGACCGGGCCGGGCAGGCGTACGAAACGCTCTGCGGCGGCGAGCCGCAGCGGCTCGAAGACGTCGAGGCGCTCGGCCACCACTGGAGCCTCGGCGCCGACAGGCGTCGGGGTGCGCGCTACCTGGTGGCGGCGGGCGATCGGGCGCGCGCCGTCTACGCCAACGAGGACGCGGCCCGCAACTACGAGCGGGCGCTCCGGACGCTTCAGGAGGCCGGCGCGCTCGACGAGCAGTGCGCCGTGCGCGAGCGTCTGGGGGATCTCCTGGCACCACTGGGACGCCGCGCGGAGGCGATCGAGCATTACGAAACCGTGCGCGCGCGCTGCGCGCAGGCGAAGGACCGACGCGCGCAAGCGCGGCTTCACCGCAAACTCGGCGGGCTGCACTGGGACGCCGGCGAGCGCGACCGCGCGCTCGAGTGCTTCCAGGCGGGGCTCGGGCTGCTGGAGGGCGGCGACGACGACGTCGAGCGGGCCCACCTCTACCAGGAGATGGGACGGCTCGCCTTCCGGAGCGGCGACAATCAGCGCGCGATCGAGTGGGCGGAGCGGGCGCTCGCGCTGACCGAAGCGCTCGTCGACGATGCGACCGACCCGGTCACCCGGCGCGACGCCGCGGCGGTGGTCGCCCACGCGCACAACACCATCGGGGTGGCGCTCGCGCGGACCGACCGCAGCGAGGAGGCGGTGGCCCACGTCGAGCGCAGCATCACGGTCGCGCTCGCCCACGACCTCTTGCAGACGGCCTGCCGCGGCTACACCAACCTCGGGATCCTCTACAGCCGGCTCGATCCGTCGCGCGGCATCTCGACCTGCCTCCAGGGCCTCGAGACCGCCAAGCGTATCGGCGACCTCGGCGTGCAGTCGCGCTTGTACGCGAACCTGGCCGTCGCCTACTGCACGCTCACGGACCGCTGCGAGGCGGAGGGCATGGAGGCCGCGCAGGCCGCGATCGAGCTCGACCGGCAGCTCGGCCAGCTCGATCACCTGGCCGTCCCGCTGATCGTGCTCGGCCAGATCCACCAGTGCCGCGGTGAGGCTTCCCGCGCGCTCCAGTACTACACCGAGGCGCTCGGCCTGGCCGAGGAGGCCGGCGAGCCGCAGCTCCTGTTTCCGTGCTATGACGGCCTGGCCACGCTCCAATTGGACCTCGGCGACCAGGCCGAGGCGGAGCGCTACCTGACGCTCGCCCAGGATCTGTGCGCGCGCGCGGGACTGGACCCCGACGCGCTGGTGCTCTTGCCGTTCCTCGGCTGAGCCCTCGACACTGAACGGAGGAGGAGAAGAGATGACGACATCGGAGACGCACTCTCCCCTCGGGGTGGGCATGCCCGCCCCGGACTTCACGCTGCCCGCGATCGGCCACAACGACACCGTGTCGCTCGGTGACTACCGGGGCCGGAGCCCGGTCCTGCTGGCGCTGTTCCGCGGACTCTACTGCCCTTTCTGCCGGCGCCATCGCCCAGCTCGGCGTCACGTCGGAGACACTCCAGAAGCTCGGCGTCGAGACACTCGCCATCGTGGCCACCAGCGTGGAGAACGCGCGGCTCTACTTCCGCTTCCGCCCCACGCGCGCGCCCCTCGCCGCCGACCATGACCTGATCACCCACCGCGCCTTCGGTCTGCCGCATCCGCCGGTGACGCCGGAGCTGATGGAGGCGGTGCAAAAGACGCGGATCAATCCGACGGGCGAGCTGCCCGCGCCGGTGCCGATCGCGGAGGCGGGGGAGGCGCTCGACAAGGTCCAGGGCTTCACGCCGACCGAGGTCGATCGGAAGGATGCCGAGCGACAGTTCCCCCAGCTCAAGGGCCAGTTCCTCGTGGATCGCGACGGCATCGTGCGCTGGGCCAACGTCGAGTGCGCCGCCGAGGGTCTGGCCGGTCTCGGCAAGTTCCCGACCGACGAGGAGCTGGTCGAGGCCGCGCGCGCGCTGCCGCGCCGCTGAGGAAGCGATGCCAAAAACGATTCGGCAGAGGGTGAGTGTTCGCGTCCTGGCGATCGGGGTGGTCCTGCCGTTTCTGGACTGATCAGCCCTAGAGAGAGGAGACCCATCGATGACGACTGCTGAGAGGCGAGCACCGGTGCAGCCAGGGGAACCCGCACCGGATTTCACGCTGCAGGCCGCAAACAGGGAGGGTAGCGTCTCGCTGGCAGATTACCGCGGCCGAAGCCCGCTGCTGCTCGCTCTGTTCCGCGGACTTTACTGACCATTCTGCCGGCGGCAAGTTGTGCTGCTAGGGAAGACTGCAGAGAGGCTTCAGGCGATGGGCGTCGAGACCCTGGGGATCGTCGCCTCGCAAGCCGAGCGCGCCCGCCTTTTCTTCCGGTATCGCCCGGTTCGCTGCGCCGTTGGCGCTGACCCCGAGGTGGGCACGCACCGCGCCTACGGCGTGCCGCACACTGGCGTCACGCCCGAGGTCATGCAAGCGATCCACGGTGCCTATCGGAATCTGGCGCTGGAGCTGAAACTCGAGGTGCCGGACGACCAGGCTCGCAATGTCATTGGCCGGCTGGACGGTTTCGAGCCGACGGAGAGCGAGAACGCAGAATTCCAGCGGCATCAGGTCCAGTTCACCGGCCAATTCCTGGTGGACCGGCACGGCATTGTCCGCTGGGCCAACATCGAGTGCGCTCAGGACGGCCTGGCCGGGATCGACAAGTTTCCGACTGACGAGGAGCTATTGGCGGTGGCCCGGACGCTGTCGTGAAACTCTTTAGCGGCTCTCCAAAACGGCGATTCTCGCGTCCAGATGCAGGAACCGCCGGTGCACGTTGCCGAACTCCTGGTGGGCCTCGTCGCGGAAGCGCTCGACCTTTTCATCCCGCATACTGAGTCCTTCCGCGACCACCTGGATCTCTGACCGCAGGCTTTCGGCGACCACGTCGAAATGGCGGCGAGTCTCCAGGGCGCTGGCTTGGATCTCCTGGCGAAAGTCCCGGCGCAAGATGGCTCGGGCGATGCTGGGGCACACGCGCATCGACACCACGCAGACGTACGCGCGGATCCGCTCCGGCGCAGCTCAAGCGCGCCGTCGAGTTCTACGAGGGAAAGGCGGTGGACTTACTGGTGAACTGAGCTGAAAACACGACTCCGTGTTTGAAGAACTTTTCGAAGTTCCTCAAACCCGCAGCGTAAAACATCAACAAAAACAATTTGGTGGCCCCAACGGGATTCGAACCCGTGTTTAGTCATGGTCACGCTTTCGCCGCGTTTCCTAGTTACTCAGCTGATTTCAAACAAGCACAATACGCACGGGGCTAAAACATGCACCCAGCGATAACGCCTCTGGGTTCGGGTCGACGACGAAAGATCCCGCTCCTGTACGGCAGGCGTCCCGCCCGACCCGAGCGAGGGATCGATGGATGCGACACCCGACACGACGACTGCAGGGTCAACGGCGTCGGGGAGACGCATCGCGCCTACTGAATGACCTGATCCGCCCGCACCAGCACCGACGGCGGAATCGTCAGGCCGAGCGCCCTGGCGGTCTTGAGATTGATGACCAACTCGAACTTCGTCGGCTGCTCGACGGGCAGATCGGCTGGCTTGGCCCCCTTGAGGATCTTGTCCACGTACACCGCGGCACGCCGCTGCATCTCCGAAGCATTTACCCCATAGGACATGAGGCCCCCTGGCCCGACAAATACCTCGAGCTCATAGATTGCGGGGATCCGATGCGCGGCCGCAAGATCGATGACGCGCTTTCCATGCACGAACATGAAAGCTGCCGACGCCACCACGACACCCTGGTCGTGATTCTTCTTCATGCCGAGGAAAGCGGGAGCCAAATCCCCCGCTCGCCGCACGATGAACGTGTGAACCTCTGTGCCAAGGCTCCGGGCCGCGCTGGTGATCGATTGATCATACCGATCGAGTATCTGGGGGAGTGCCGAAGTTGTGACATCCTCTCGAAGGAGCGCGACCTTTGAAAGATTCGGTAGAAGTGCCTTGAGGAGCTCGAGACGCTTTGGGATGAGCTCATCGTTCAGGAGCTGTGATCCTGTGATGTTGCCCCCGGGCCTCGCGAGGCTGTCGACGAGTCCTGCGGCCACAAGATCATTGTCCGCGCGACCGACCACGATGGGAATCGTTTTTGTCTCCAGCTGAAGGATCTTTGCCAGGCCCGCGCTCGACACGAACAGGACGTCGACCTTGAGCCGCACGAGCTCAGCGGCGCCTCTGCGAAGCTGATCGGATGATTCGCCGAACCGCCGCTCGACGACCATGTTTTGGCCATCGACCCAGCCGAGCTGTCTCATCGACTGCCAGAACGGGTTTGTCGAGACTGACTTCGCCAGCTCCTGTGGGCTCGGAGTTGGACCGAGGCCGAGAATTCCCACGTGGGGCAACTTCTCTGACTTCTGCGCCTCGGCCGCGAGCGGCAGGGCGAAAAGCACCGCACCCGAGCCGGCAGAAACGTGCGACGGTCGATTAGCGCGCCCTCTCGCGGGCAGTCCGCGAGTCCGAACCAGCTGTCGCCCTCCGACCCCATGCGGCTGCTCGGCAAGCGGCGTGTAGCCTACCGCCGCACGCTCGCCGGCGGCACGATCCCGTTCATTCGCAGATAGACTACGAGCTGGCCGTAGTGGTTGCGGATCTGGAACAGCGGACCCTGCCAGAACGTGCCGCGGGTGACCGTCCGGTCTCCGAACGGGAACTTCACGGGCTCGAGGAGTTGGGCGTCGGTCAGCGGCGTGATCATCTCCTGGGCGCTCTGGAACGTCTTCTTCAGCAGGGCGATGACCTCCGGCTTCGCCATCGGGCCGTGATGCGCGGGTTCCGTCTTGGTGCCCTTGGCGGTGTCGATGAAGCGCTGAGTGATGCCGGCGACGTGCACGAGCTGGTCGCCGAAGCTCGACAGCTCCGCTGCCGGCTTGTAGCCGTACTTGTCGGCGGGCATCGCTTCCGCGACGTCGAGGATCTCAGTGGCGGCGCGCTGGAAGGTCGCCGCGAGCTCCTTGGACGGGCTCGGCGTCGGCGCCTGGGCCGAGAGCAACGAGGGCACAGCGATCCCGACAACCGCGACGAATACCACGCACGCGTAGGTCAACGTTTTCATGGCTGCCTCCCGGCGAGATTTATCCAACATCGTTCACTCCTAGTCAAGGTGGACCGCCCATGCGGCCGTGCATAGGCGTCACCGGCACAACCGGCGGTAGAGCGCTTCGTAGCGCGGCACGATGACCTCGGCGGAGAACCGTTCGTGCGCGCGCGCCTGCGCCGCACGCCCGAGGGCGTGGCGTCTCGCTTTGTCGTGGATCAGGGTCTGGAGCGCCTCTGCGAGGGCGGCGACGTCGCCCGCGGGCACGAGCAGGCCGCTTTCGTTGTCCTCCACCACCTCCGGGATACCGCCCACGCGCGTGGACACGCTGGGGCACCCGAAGCACATGGCTTCGAGGATGCTGAGGCAGAAGCTCTCGGCGTCGGAGGTGTAGAGGCCGACGTCGGCGATCTGAAGATAATCCTCGATGGCGTGGACCTTCTCGCGGACGATCACGCGTTCGATCAGCCCGAGGCGCCGCACGTCGCCGACAAATGGCGCAAACGCCTCGCCGGCGAGTATCAGGAGCTTGAAAGCCTCGCGCGGGCACACGCGCGCGGCGGTCTCCAGCAGGAGGTCGACGCGCTTGCCGTGGCGCAGGTTGGACGAGTGCACCACGAGGACTTCGTCGCCGAGGCCGAGCTCGCGGCGGACGACCTCCGGCGAGCGGCTCGGCGGCCGTGGAGAGAAGAAGTTGTGGATGACCTCAATCGGACCGTCGAAGCCAAGCACGCACTGGGTTTCGCGCTTGAGTGACTCGGATACGGCGGTGACCGCGTCCGACGAGGCCAGCGCGTGCTGGATGGCGGGCGCGTAGCCGGCGTCGTGGCCGAGCAGCGTCGTGTCCGTGCCGTGCAGTGTCGTGACGACGCGGGG
>Ga0070707_100003212_pt1 | contig 15460 bp, 15 predicted proteins | sample KBSK5502metaG_FD_65468 | JGI IMG/M metagenome (GOLD analysis project Ga0070707, IMG submission 65468) | Corn, switchgrass and miscanthus rhizosphere microbial communities from Kellogg Biological Station, Michigan, USA - KBS K5-50-2 metaG | ecosystem: Host-associated > Plants > Roots >... | reverse complement strand
CAACGAATCGAGAGGCCTGCCTTCTTGAGCAGCCTGCGCATCTCGTCGAGCGGCGTGAGCCAAACAGTGTCGGCGGCCGGCATGCGTGTCCGCTCCGTCTTCGTCAGCGGCTGCCCCTCCTCCAGTGTGAACGCAAAGCGCCCCCCGGAGGCCAGCGTGCGGGCCACCTCGTCCAGCAGTGTCCGCTTGTCACGGAAGGCGAGCATCGTCTCGAACAGGAGCACCGCATTGAACGAGCCTGGCGGAAGCGGCGGCACCCGTGCGATCTCGAAGCGGCACGGCAAGCCGCGGGCGCGCTCCGCGGCAATTGCGACCGCGGCGTCGCTCGAGTCGACGCCGACGTAGTCGCAGACGAACTCGCGCGTCAGAAACCGGCCCGGTCCGCCGACTCCGCAACAGACATCGAGGACGAAGACACCCGCTCCGATGCCCGCGCGCTCAGCGAGCGTCCGGATCTCGGACGCGCGCAGGAAGCTCTCTTGCCCGACGTATTCGCCCGGGTCGAAGGCCGCCTGCTGCGCTGGTTGCAAGGCCTCTACGAGGCGGCGGCGCTCGTCGTCGCTCACGGCCGTTCGGCAAACCGGTGCATGTGCGGGCACCGTAGTGTCCTCCGGATGCTCGAGCGAGGAGCAACACTGCGGGCCGGACGCAGACCGCTGCCTGATCTCGGCAAACAGCTCGGCCCTCTGGTCGGTCTTGCCGGCACGGTCTTGATCCTGACAGCGCTCGCGCGGACGATCGGGATCGGCGGCGCCGGCTGGCTCGTAGGGCTCGCTAGCGGCCTGGCGTTGAACCTGACGCTCGCTCGCGCACTTTGGCGCGATCCGTCGGCGGGCCTCGGCTGGGCCAGCTGGGTCACCCTTACCCGCGCGACGCTCGCGGTAGGCGTCGCCGCGCTGACCGCGGCGTCGTTCGAGCTGCCCGTCGCAACCGTGATGCTGGTGACCCTCGCGTCCGTTGCACTTGCGCTCGACTTCGTGGACGGATGGATCGCGCGACGCACGGGGACCGAGTCGGCACTCGGCGCGAAGCTGGACGGCGAGGTCGACGCGTTCCTGATCCTGGTACTCAGCATCGAGGTCGCTCCAACGGTCGGAGGCTGGGTGCTCCTGATCGGTCTTGCGCGCTACCTGTTCCTCGCGGCGGGATGGGTGTTTCCGTGGATGAGGGCGTCGCTGCCGCGGCGCGACTGGCGCAAGACGGTGACGGCGTCGCAGGGGGTCGCGCTCGTGATCGCGGCTTCTGGAGTTCCGCCGTTGGGCGTGAGCCGCCTCCTGCTGGCGGTTGCCCTCGGAATGCTCGGCGAATCGTTCGGCCGCGACGTCTGGTGGCTCTGGCGGCACCGGCACGAAGCTCCCGCCCGCCGGGCTGACGCTCGTGCTCCGCACCCGGCCACCACTGCGGTACTCACGTTGCTCGCCCTTGCCGTCCTGTGGTTCGCACTCGTGTTCCCGATCCGACCGTGGCAGATGACGCTCGGCTCGTTCGCACGGCTCCCGCTCGAGGGGCTCGTCGTCGTCGGTCTGGCGCTCGCCCTGCCGACCCGAGGCGGACGCGTCGTGGCCTGGGCGGGCGGGCTCCTGCTCGGCCTGATCGTTCTGATGAAGGTTTTCGACCTCGGCTTCTTCCTCGCCTTCGACCGCGCGTTCAACCCCGTCGAGGACTGGAGCTACCTCTCGGTCGGAGTCACGACCGTGCGGGACACCTTCGGCAGTCGGGACGCCGATCTCGCGGTCGCAGGCGCCACCGTGATTGGCCTAGCGGCGCTCCTTGTCCCTGTCCTGGCCGTCTTGCAGCTCACTCGCGTCGCTGCTCGTCGTCGCGGACGGTCGCTTCGGCTGGTCGGCGTGCTCACCGTCGTCTGGGCACTCTGCTGGGTGTTCGGCGCAGAGGTCTCGGGTTCCGGGATCGCGTCGACGAGCGCCGCGCATCTCGCCGTCGGGGAGGTGCAGGCCGTGCAGGCCGACCTCCGCAGCGAGGCGCAGTTCAGAAGGCTGATCGCTCGCAAGGATCCGTACAGCACCATCCCGCCGGGCCGGCTGCTCAAGGGACTCCGCGGCAAGGACGTCCTGCTCGTGTTTCTCGAGAGCTACGGGCAAATGGCGGTCCAGGGAACGTCGTTCTCGCCGCCCATCGCTGCGCAGGTCAACGCGGGCACCCGGCAGCTCGAGGCTCACGGTTTCTCGTCCCGCAGCGGCTGGCTCACGTCGTCGACGTTCGGCGGCGGGAGCTGGCTCGCGCACGGCACGCTGGAGTCGGGGGTCTGGGTCAACAGCCCGGGCCGGTACTCCTCGCTGATCAACAGCAAGCGTCTCGTTCTCCCCGCCCTGTTCCGGAAGGCCGGGTGGAGGACGGTCGCCGACGTGCCGTCGACCCACGGCACCTGGCCGGAGGGGAAGTCGTTCTACCGCTTCCAGAAGATCTGGGACCGCAACAACCTCGGCTACAAAGGCCCGAGATTCGGCTTCTCAGCCATGCCCGACCAGTACACGTTCCAGGCGCTGCAGAGGCATGAGCTGGCCAGGCGGAAGCGCCCTCCGATCTTCGCCGAGCTCGACACGACGTCGAGCCACGAGCCCTGGACGCGTATTCCGCCGTTCATCCCCTGGACGAAGCTGGGCAACGGATCGATCTACAACCACCGACCGATCGACCGGACCGGGCTGACCGACACTCAGCAGGGATACGCGCGGTCGATCGAGTACTCGCTGCGGACGTTCTACTCGTTCATCGAGCGCTACGGCAACAAGAACACCGTGCTCATCATGCTGGGCGACCATCAGCCGTCACGGGTCATCTCGCAGGCGAACCACGATGTGCCGATCACGATCATCGCCCACGACCCCAAGGTGATCGACAGGGTCTCGAACTGGGGCTGGACGAACGGGATGCTGCCGTCCTCGACTGCGCCTGTCTGGCAGATGAGCGCCTTCCGGAACCGCTTCCTCAACGCGTTCGACCACTAGATCCCGCAGCGAGGAACGCGGTCCCGAAGAACAAATCGGTCCAGCAGCAATCGACCAGCTCGTCCTCCATGGCCGCGCGAATCGTCTCCCAAGGACGCCGCGCAGCCCAACGCTCCATGGCGCCCGGGCCGAGGCGCGCCAGCCACCGGGGCGCGCGGTCGGGAACCTTGAGATCGAGAACGGCCATGCGCCCTGTGGGGGAGAGCGCCGCGGTGCCGTTGCCGATGACCTCCTCGCAGCCGGGGACCTGCGTCAGGGCATAGGTGGAGAGGATCGCGTCGACCTCGGCCGGGAACTCGAACGCGGCGGCGTCCGCCTCCACGAGGCTGACGTTGCTCCAGCGGTTGGCCGCGATCCGCTCCTGCGCCCGAACGAGCATCGCGTCGGTCAGATCGACGCCGACGATTCTCCCCTCGGGACCGACCGCCTGCTCGAGTAGCGCGAAGTTCAGACCGGTGCCGCAGGCGACATCGACGACGGTGTCGCCCGGACGAAGTCCGAGCGCCTCGACAGTCCGCCGTCGCTGGGAGCGCTGCGGGTAACCAGGCAGCGGATAGAGGCGAGAGGTGACGTCGTAGTGCCTCGCCTTCTTGCGGTAGGTCGCGATCAGGTGATCGCGCGTGGCATCGACCTGGCTCACTTCGACTCGACCGCAGCTTTGATCGCGTCCATCTCGATGTCCATCACGCGCTGGATCCTGCCTCGGAGCATGCGGTCGGGGATTGCGCGCATGACGTTCCTGAGGTCTACCTCGACCCACATCATGGCGTCGGTCTGCCGATCGCCCATCGGCTCGAGCTCCATTCCCCAGCGCGCTGTGGAGGTCCCGAACGGCCCCTCGAACGCGAGGCGGTGCGGCGCCTCGACCAACGTCACGTCCTGCGCGCGATAGCGGGTGGCCCCGAACGGGAGTTTCGCCCGCTGCTCCACCCGCGCGCCGGGCTGAAGCGGGCCTCCTCCGGCAACCCAACCGTGCTGCACCGTGGGCGCCCACTCCGGCCAACGTCCAACGTCGCAGAGATATCCGAAGACCTCGGGAACAGTGCCGGTGATCGCCAGTCGGCTCTCGGACCTGATCGTCATCTCGCGGATTCCGCCAGGTTCGGGAGCTCGAGCGTGTGTCGGCCGCGGCTCGCCTTCGTCTCCAGATAGCGGTGGTTCGCAGCCGACAGGAACACGCTCGTCGGCACCTCCTCGACGACTGCCACGCTGCAGGATCGCAGCTGCCGGGCCTTGTCCGGGTTGTTGCTGAGCAGGGCGATCCGAGACACGCCGAGCGCGTGCAGCATCTGCGCCGCAGCGACGTAGCTGCGCTCGTCCTCTTCGTGACCCAGCGCGAGGTTTGCGTCGTAGGTGTCGACGCCGGCGTCTTGTAGCGCGTAGGCCTCGAGCTTCGAATAGAGCCCGATGCCGCGGCCTTCCTGCCGCAAGTAGAGGAGGTAGCCGCCGACCTCGGAGATACGCTCGACCGCCTCGCGGAGCTGCCGGCCGCAGTCGCACCGCTCGCTCCCCAGCACGTCGCCGGTGAGGCATTCGCTGTGAGGGCGAACGAGCGGCACGCGGCGGTCGTCCGCGGCATGGAGGGCCGTGGGATCTCCGAGCGCGAAGGCGAGGTGCTCTCGGCCGTCGACGAGCCCGTCGAAGCTGAACACCCGGGCATCGCTCGTGTATCCGTCGGCCAACCGCAGCGGCAGCTCGACCTGGGTGCGGATCGTCGCCTCTGGGAGCCGCGTCAACATTCCTCGAACCTCGACGAGAGGGCGTAGCGAAGGAGGACCACGTCGCCGAGCTTCTGCACGTCGACGAGCTCGGCCCGGCGGGCGGTGTTCCATGGGAAGGCGCCGTCGCGCACGAACCTGACGGCGTCCGAGTCGCCGACGAATACCGGGGCGACCGTTAGCTGCAACTCGTCGACGAGGTCGTCGGTGAGGAACTGGGTGTGGACGTTGCCGCCGCCCTCGACCATCAACCGGTCGACGCCGCGCGCCGCCAGGTCGGTGCTGAGCGTCCGCATCTCGACGTTCTGGCCGCCGTCGACGACGGTCGCGACTCGGCCGAAACGGTCGCGCGCGGCTTCGACCCTTGGGCTCGCGCAATAGACGATCTTCTCGCTGTCCCCGACGTTGAAAAAGTCGGCGTGCGCGTCGAGTTCTGCGCGGCGGGTGACGGTGACCTTGACGGGGGATTCCGGTAGGCCTCGCGCCGCTCGCTCCTCGCGACGCGCGTCGGATTTCACGAGGAGCCGGGGGTTGTCGATCCGAACGGTTTCCGCCCCGACCAGGATCGCGTCGCAGGAGGCGCGGACGGCGTCGACCCGGTCGAAGTCGGCGTCGTTCGAAAGGAGCAGCCGAGACGCCGCGCTGCCGATGTAGCCGTCGATCGAGACACAGCAGGAGAGCAGCGTGTAAGGGCGCTCACGCATCCGCTGCTCCCTCCGGCCCGAAGACGATTCGCTCGCGAGATCGAGTCCCCGAGACACCGCGGCGGGGAAGCCATTCCACAACGAGGACTATCGCGCCGGGAAGGCTGGCGGCGAGCACCAAGATGCCGTACACGACTGCGGTCGCGGCGCCACGATCTGCTCCGAGGCCCGCAGAGGCGAACACCCAGGCCGTTACTCCCTCGCGGGGTCCCCAGCCGCCAATGCTGGGAAGCACCATGGCCAGGAGCGCGAGCACCGTGAGCGGCAGAAGCCGGGAGAGGGGCGCGTCGACACCGGCCGCTCGCGCGGCGACCAGGAACGTGGCAGCGTGGCCGACGAACACAACGGCCGAACCCAACACGACCGCCGGGAGCGCATTCCGCGGTAGGACTCCGCGACGGACATCGACCACGATCGCGTGCCATACCCGCGTCCACTTTGAATCGCCAGTCGCTCTCGCCCGACCGACGAGAACGGCCCCGAGCAGCGCCGCGACTGCTGCAGTGGCGACAAACGGCATCGACGAGCGCACCGGCGAGGGCAACACGAGGAGGACGGCGATCGCGAGGACGACCTGCACTGCCTGGCCGGCGGCACGCTCCCACCAGACGGCCCGCAAGGCACGGCCGACGTCGTGAACCTCGCGGCCGTGCCTGACGCCGCGATGGACGTCGCCGGCGACGCCGGCGGGGAGCATGAGATTGAGGAACACGGCTCGGTAGTAGGCAGCGACGGCGGCCGGCAGGGAAAGGGGGGCGCCGAGGCCGCGTGAGACGATCGTCCACCGCCACGCCGAGCAGACGGTGGCGACGAGGAAGATGGCCGCTGCGGCCAGAAGGGCACGGCCGTCGACTGCATCGATCCCGCTGAGGAATGGGCCTGTGCCGAGACGCCAGATCACGACTACGAGTGCCGCCGCGGCGATCACCGGGCTCGACCACCGCCGTACGCTCTTCACGGCAGCACCAGCAGATCGGCGTGACCAACCGTGACGGCGAGCGCGCCCGCTGCTGCCTCTCTCAGACGGCGACGCCGATAGAGATCGGCTTCTGGCGCGAGCGCGGGCTCCTGCTCGCAGGCGGCGTCCACCCAGCCGCTGAGCCACTCGGCTGCGAGGTCGCTTTCCGTCGCGCCGAGGCGCCATGGGCTTCCCGCGGCGACGACCTCCGCTCCGCGCGCCCGGAAACCCTCGCCGGCCGCTTTCCAGGCGTCCGGTCCGAGCAGGCGCCCGCGCGGTGTGAGCCGGCGCTGGTGAGCGTCGAATGCGGCCGCGACCTGGGCATCGAGCGGCTCCGGGGGCAGCAGCCGAGCGCGGCCGGTGACCGAGAGCGTGAACAGCACCGGGCCGGGTCCGATGCAGGCGTCGATCAGCGCGGTCAGCTCGTCCTGCGTCAGCAGGTCGAGCAGGGCAGAGGCGGTGATGAGCGTCGCCCCGGCAAGGTCGTCGACCTCGAGCCGTGTGACGTCGGACACCCGCGTCTCGACGGTGACCTGGGCTCCATCGGCGGCCGGGCCGGGCACGTCGGCGGCGGCCAGCGCCAGCAAGTCCGCGTCGCGGTCATGCAGCACCCAGTGCTGCGGCCCGGGCAGGAGCGGCGCGAGCCACCGTCCCATAGCGCCGGTGCCGCAACCGAGGTCGTGGATCGACCAGGGACCGGACGGAGCGTGGCGCCGGAGCTCGATGACGAGGTCAGACGTGCGGGCCGCGGCATCGGCCGGCTCGCGCAGCTCGAGCCAGCTCGGGCTGACACGGATGGCCGCCTCGACGCTCATTGCGCGGCTCCCACAAGCGTCCCGGCGACGGCCGAGGTGGTCGTCGACCAGTCCGTGAGCGCAGCGCGCCGCTCGTGGGCCGCCGCGCGCAGCCGCCGCCGCAGGCCCCGGTCCTCGAGCCAGCTGCGGATCGCCTCGCGCAGCGCGACCGGATCGTCTGGAGGAACGAGCAGGCCCGGCCGGGTTCCGTCGGCGCCATGCCCCAGCGCCTCGGGCACGCCGCCGACGTCGGCGGCGACGACGGGAAGCCCGCGCGCCAGCGCCTCCGCGACGACCATCCCGTAGCTCTCGACGCGCGACGCGAGAACGAACACGTCCGCAGACGCATAGCTGCGGGCGAGCTCGGCCTCCGGCTGCACGCCCAAGAAGCAGACGCGACTGTCCAGCCTGCCGTCGAGGGCGCGGCGGCGGAGCCGCTCCACGAAGGCAGGATCGCGCTCGAGGCTGCCGACGCACTGACATTGCCAGCTGAAGTCCGTCAACGGCGCGAGCGCGTCGAGCAGCAGGTCGTGGCCCTTGGCGGGGACTACGGCGGCAACCGAGAGCAGTGTGCCGGCGGTCGCGGTTCCCGGCGCGAGCTCGGCGGGTTCGACCCCCGGCTCGGCGACGTGGACGCGATCGCCCGGCAAGGAGTAGAGGTCGAGAAGGGCCTGCCGCGTCCAGGCGCTCGTGGCGATGACGGCCGCGGCAGCCGCGAGAACCGTTCCCTCTCGCTCCTGCTCCAGTGGCATGTGCACGAGCACGACGAGCCGCAGGCGTCCGGCCGCCGGGGCAAGCACCTCCGGCGAGGGCGATGCGACGATCCCGTCGACCAGGACGAGGGCGCCGTCCGGGATCGAGCCGACGGCAGCTGCGAGGGCGCCGAGCGACTGCGCGTCCGGCGACGGCCACGATCCGGGAACCTCGTGAACGTGCACCGTCCGGCCCGCCGCGGTGAGGCCGTCGATGATCCGCCGGTCGTAGGCGTTCCCTCCGCTGGGCCGGGTCGGGTCGTCGATGCCGGCGGGAACGACGAAGTGGACGGTGCTCACAGCGCACGCTCGTACGAGGCGGACGCCACCGGCGACTCGTGCAACGTGACGACGAGGCTGTCCAACCCGACACCGTCGACGCGCTCCGAAAGCCGGTCAGCGATCAGGCGGGCGAGAGCCTCAGTCGTCGTGTTCAGGTCGGCGAGGCTCGGCTCGTCGTCAAGGTTTCGGTAGTCGAGCTCCGCGAGCACGGCGCGCAACTCCTCTCCTGCCCGACCGATGTCGACGACGACACCGTCTCGATCGAGCTCGGCGCGCCGGAACGTCGCTTCGACGACGTACGTTGCGCCGTGAAGCCTCTGGGCAGGACCGAAGGTCTCGCCGTGCAGGCTGTGTGCGATCAGCATGTGATCTCGAACGGTCACGCTGAACACGTCTCCTTACCCCTCGCCGTACGTGATCGTGTGGCAGAGCGCCGGAAGGCTCCCCGCGGCCAAGCGGGCGATCACGTCGGGCAGCTCATGGAAGCGCGATTCGCCCGTGAGCAGAGCGTCGAAGGCGGGGTCGCGCAGGAGCTCGAGCGCGAGCGTCACGCGATCGGCAGTGGTTCGGTGCAACGCACGGGCCGGGGACACGGTTCCGACCTGGCTCGAGCGGATGGTGAGACGCCGCGCGTGGAACGCCCCTCCGAGCGACAGTCGAACCTCGGCGTCGCCGTACCAGCTGAGATCGATGACGGTGCCATCCGCGGCGAGCAGTTCCAAAGAGCGCTGTAGGCCCGCCGACGTGGCGCTCGTGTGCACGACGAGGTCGACATTCTCGGGAGCGCCGTCCGGCAGGGCGAAGTCGACGCCGAGGGCCTCGGCGACTTCGGCGCGGCTGGGATCGATGTCCACGAGCGTCACTCGAACAGCCGGATACCGGTGCAGGAGACGTGCGACGCAGCAGCCCACCATTCCGGCCCCCACGACTGCGACGCGGTCGCCGACGGCAGGAGCGGCGTCCCAGAGCGCATTGATCGCGGTTTCGACCGTGCCTGCTAGTACCGCTCGCGCGGGCGGGACGTCCTCGGGGACCACAGACACTGAGCCAGCAGGCACGACGTAGACGGTCTGGTGCGGGTAGAGGCAGAACACCGTGCGGCCCCGCAGCTCCGCCGGCCCCTCCTCGACCGCGCCGACGTTCAGGTAGCCGTACTTGACGGGTCCCGGAAACTCGCCTTCCTGAAACGGGGCTCGCATCTCGCTGCGCTGGTCGAGCGGCACGGCGCCGCGAAACACGAGCGTCTCGGTGCCGCGGCTGATCCCCGACCGGGAAGTCCGCACAACGACGTCGCCGGGCCCCGGCTCGGGTAGCTCGACGGGACGGATCTCGCCGCAACCCGGCTCTCGGAGCCAGAACGCCTCGGCGACTCCGTCGTCGAGGGCCGGGCGGCGGTCGTATTGGCGCGCCTCTCTCACGATGATTCAGGTGGTACGTGCGAACTCTGGAGACGGTTTTCAGGAGCCCTCCGCCTCGGTACGGCTTTCTGGCCACACGATCATGCACTCTCGACTGGGCCAGTGCTCGGGAGCGCCCCGTGAGCACGTGACTTGCAATCCAAGAGGACGGATCCGACGTAGGAAACGAGCGATGGCTGGCCCACCAGAGCCTTCGGCATGTCCGCCGCCTTGGGATGGGAGCCACAAAAGCGAAGGGGGAGGACCCTCAGATGAGGTATCGCAAGCTCGGCTTGTTGCTCGGCATTGCTCTGATCGTGTTCATGGTGGTTGCTGTTGCGTCCGCGGCGGTCGCCCCGTCGTCTGATCCGACCGAGATCAAGGCCCCTGCGGGGCCGGACGCCGCCGCCGACCGCCAGATTCCGGGCAACCAGAGCCCGGCACATCTTCCGACAACCGCCGCGCCACGACCGGCACCGCTCGCGGTTGCGGGTCCGGGCTCGGAGCTCGGCACGAACTTCGCGGGGCTCACGTTCCACAACCAGCGGCGTGACGCCGACGGTGGAAACCAGCTGAGCCTCGAGCCGCCGGATCAAGGTCTTTGTGTCGGGAACGGGGAGATCATCGAGCCCGTCAACGACCTGTTCACGACCTACGACACTGCGACCGGCCAGCAGACAGGCCCGTTCGAGTCCTTGAGCCAGTTCTTCTTCGGCGTGCACGAGATCGACCGGACAGTCAACCCGCCGATCTTCGGCCCGTTCATCTCCGATCCACGCTGCTACTACGACGCCTCGACGAACCGCTTCTTCATGACCATCCTCATGTTCGCCCGCGATCCGAATACCGGCGCGTTCGAGGCGCCGGGGACGGTCCAGATCGCGACAAGCAAGACCGGTACGCCGACGACGAACCCGTCGGACTGGAACTTCTTCAGCCTCGACGTGACGAACGACGGCCGCAACGGCGAGCAGACGCATCCGGGTTGCCCCTGCTTCGGCGACCAGCCCCTGCTCGGCATCGACGCGAACGGCGTGTACATCACGACGAACGAGTTCCCGATCAACGGGCCCGGCTTCAACGGGGCGCAGATCTACGCGATCCAGAAGTCGGCGCTCATCGCGGGGACGACGCCGAACGTTCAGCGGTTCGAGGGCCCGCAAGGCCCGGTGCCCTTCGCCTCCACGAACTATCAGAACGGTCTTCCGTACTCGCTGCAGCCTGCGCTGTCGCCGAGGGCTGCCGACTTCGCGACAGCGAACAACGGCACCGAGTACCTGTTCGGTGCGCTGGAGTTCGGCAAGAAGCCGTTCCAGTTGGACAACCGCCTCGCTGTCTGGGCGCTGACGAATACCGCTTCGCTCAACTCGACGCCGGACATCCACGTCAAGGACACGATCGTCAACAGCGAGGTCTACGGGTTCCCGCCCGCAATAGTCCAGCCGAATGGCCCGACGCCGCTCGCCGACTCGCTCAAGGAGCACGAGAACCTGATCGACGGCGGCGACGATCGGATGCAGGCTGCGATCTACGCGAACGGGCACCTGTGGGGCGCGAGCGACACGACCGTGAAGACCCCGGTACGCGGGGTTCAGGTCGGTACGGCGTACTACGAGCTCACGCCTTCGGTCGACTCTTCCGGCGTCCCGAGCGGGACGTGGGTGAAGCAGGGTTACCTGTCCGTGAGAGGCGACAGCGTCACGCGGCCGTCGATTGCGGTGACGCCGAGCGGGAAGGTTGCGATCGGCGTATCGCTCATCGGCCCGGACTACTTCCCGAGCGCCGCCTATACGACGTTCGACGATTCACCCGGCTCCGCTCCGACGACCCTGCATGTGGTCTCCCAGGCCACCGTTCCTGCAGACGGCTTCACGGGCTATCACGCGTTTCCCCCCGGCGACGGCGTCGAGCGATGGGGCGACTACGGGTTCGCGGCCGTCGACGGCAACAGCGTGTGGGTTGCGAACGAATGGATCCCGGGCCTCGTCCAAGGCCCGGACCTCGCGAACTGGGGCACGTACATCAGCAAGATCACGCCTTAGGCAGCACCCCGCCGTCTGGGAGGAGGGCCGCTCTTCGGGCGGCCCTCCTCCCAAGCAAGGGGGCTTGGTCGACCGACCCGATAGTCTGCGAGCGGGTGTCCTAGACCGCCGCTAGGCAGCCACGATCCGACCGTTCTTTCCAACACACGACTGGGCCAGTTGTACGGGCTCTCCGGTGCGGGCCATCAGTCGTGCTTTGACCCGTGTCGCCGCCAGAACTCGGCAAGCCACTCGGCCGAGAGCTGATCGCGAGACCTGCTGAGCAGGATGACGAGCGGCGCCGACAGTCTCGAAGGAGGGCCATCGAGGTCGGCGCCGCTGCCGCAGGTGCGACCACTCCCCTTCGGGTCATCACCCACTTCCCCTAAGACGCGCGGAAGGCCCGGCTTCTTTCAGAGTCCGTCCGGTCGCCTTGGCACCGTGCGGAGAAGCTGATCTCGACGTTCGTCTGCGGCAGGACGGCGGGATCCCGTTACGGCAGGGGGTCGTGGATGAGCGAAGCATCGTTCGATCGTGTGATCTCGGAGCATCTCGCGCTCTGCAAACGGAATAAGCGTCTGGAACGACGGATGCCGTTGGACGGCTACCGCGAAGAGGTCGGAGGCGCGGCAGCGAAGGTGTCTGCGGACGCGCCGCCGAACGGCGATCCGCAGACGGGCACGAAGGAGAGGCAGGAGCATTGGCTCGACTCCGAGTCGTTCTGGGACACGACCGGGGAGCGCCCGTTGCCGGAGTTCGACTGGCGCGACGACTGATCCCCGGTGTGCATTGACCGGCGCTGTCCCTCACCGCGTCGGTGCAGGTCAGTCCCCAAGGGACAGCGCCGCTTGCCCCCGTTCCCCTCGATGGGGTCCCCCCGAAGGGGAAGGGAGCCCGCATCACTTTCCCGGCGAGCCGCTGTGCCTAACACCAATTGCGAATAACGTTTGAAAGACATATGTTGACGCACTACCCGGTCATTGACGCGGGAATCCGCCTGCTGTCATTGCCGGGGGACAGGGGTTAGGGGTATGACGAGCGACCAGAAGAGGGGCCGTGTCTTCGGCGTTCTCTACCTGATCACGTTCGCGACGTCGATTCCGGCGCTCGCTCTGTACGAGCCCGCGCTCCGCCACCCGGTGAGCTACATCGCGGGTTCCGGACACGACAAGCAGATCTTGCTCGGCGCGTTCCTCGAGCTGTTGCTGATCATCGCGAACATCGGCACCGCGGTCGTGATCTTTCCGATCGTCCGACGGGTAAACCAAGAGCTGGCGCTCGGCTATGTGGCTGCGCGGCTCCTCGAGTGCACCTTCATCCTCGTCGGGATCGTCTCGATGGTCGCCGTCGTCACCTTGCGACAACAGGTCGCGGGTGCGGCCGAGGGCACCGTGGCCTACACCCTCGCCGCGATCAAGGACTGGACGTTCCTGCTCGGGCCAGGCTGGGTTGTCGGCTGGGGGAACGGCCTGATCCTCGGCTACCTGATGTACCGCTCCGAACTGGTTCCGCGCCGCTGGTGCTGGCTCGGGATGATCGGCGGGCCGCTGGTCATCATCAGCGGGACCGCCATCCTGTTCACGGGCAACAATCCCAGCCATGGCCTGCGCTCCGCGCAAGCCATCCTGACCATTCCGGAGATCGTGTGGGAACTCTTCCTCGGCGTCTACTGCACCTTCTGGGGCTTCCGAGGTGAATCTCCGTTCCTGGACGGGGGCTCTCGGGCGGTCTCCGGGGACGCAGTCGTCGCACGGGCGTAGTGCCGGATTAGAAGTTCCGGCGGTAGAGCAGGAAGCCGAGCGGAATCACTCCGGCCAGGACGAACCACGGCGCCAGTGCGACTCGCGCGTAGCCGAGCACCTTTGTCGTAACCGGCGAGCTGCCGGCCTCGGCGCGGATCGTCTCTTCGAGTGCGTGGAGGTCGTTCTCGCCGAAGACGCGACCGTGCGCTGCCGTCGCGAACCGGCTCAACTCGCGGGCGCTGGTCGGATTGGGCCTGTAGTTGGGATCGATCCGGCCGTGCACGTAGATCCGTTCGGTCGGCGCCCACACGTGCACGAAGAGTGGGTGCACGGTCATCGCGCGAGCCAGCTCGTAGCCGATCTGCGAATGGATGGGCTTGGCCTCGCCGTCGGTGAAGACGACAAGGATGCGATGTCGCACCCCCGGGTTGTAGAAGTTGTAGGTCGGGATCGGGTAGAGCGCTGCGAATGTCGTCGCGACCTTGTAGATCTGGCTCGGTGGTGGCCGGTTGATGCCCACCGACTGCCCGACCACACGCCGGAAGAGCGCGAGATTCGGGGTGGGCATCAGGTCGGGCAGAACGCGGTCGGTCATCGACGCGATGCCCACCGGGATGTCACCGAGCTTCGGGATCACATCGTTGGCCTCTTGCTTCGCGCGCTCGAGCCGGGTCAGGCCGTCTGGCCCCGTCCGCGCTGCCATCGAAGCCGAGGTGTCGAAGACGAAGAACGCCTGCACGTCCAGACGCTGTCCCAGTAGGTGATGCCGCACGACGACCGGCTGGGCGGCTGCGACGCCCATGAGCACCGGCAGCAGGGCAAGCGCCACGATGATGGCCACGAGCTCGCGCCGGCGCGGCGACTTCAGCGAGAAGAGGCGACGGACCTGCTCCATCCGCGTCTGGGCGAGCCATAGAGCCGCGAGCGGTATGACCGCCGCGAGCGCGAACAGGGCGTCGATCGGCGTGAGGAACGTGAAGCCCATCAGAGCCCGCCGCCGATGGCGCCGACACCGTTGGCGCCGCCGAAGCCAAAGCCGCCGCGCGCGTCCTGGTCGAGTGCGTTCTTGCCGGGATGCGCGATTCGCAGCAGGAGCTCGAGGTTGAGCTTCGCGCCGTAGTTCGTCGGATCGGCGATCACCGCCTGCTGGAAGTAGCGCCGGGCGGAGGCGATCTCCTCCTTCTGCGTTGCGCTGTTCTCCGGCGCGTTGACCGTCATCACGCCGAGCAGGTTCGCCGCGTTCGACCGCTCCCTCGCGCTGGCCGCCGACGTCATCAGCCGCTGGAGCTGCGTCTCGGCCGCGACCGTCGTCGCGGCCAGGTCCGCCTGGCCGCCTGTGCTGGCTCCTTTCTGGCTGAGCCAGAAGAGCTGTATCGCCCGTCGGTACGAAAGCGCGTCGTCGGCGCCGAGCGCCGAGCGCGCCGGATCGCCCGGAAGGACGGCGGGGGAGCGCCAGAGCCCGATGTGCGAGCGCTGGGCCCGGAAGCGCACGTCGCTCTGGGTGAAGGCTCCCTGCCAGGCGCGGACGTCGGTCGCGAACAACACGAGAACCGTCGCGAGTCCGAGCAACACGACTGCCCCGGCGAGCGGAAGTGCGCGGCGGATGCGTCTCACGCGGCCGACTCCGGAACCAGCCGGGAATTGAAGCGCTCGTTCGCCGCGAGGAGTCCGACGAGGACGAGGCCGACCGCGAGCAGAGCCCAGGGCGCAGACGCCACGATCGGCTGGACACGCTGCTTCGACGTTCTCCTGAACGCCTGCGCCCCGACGAATGCGCTCCGGCCGAAGAGGCCGGTGAAGATCTGGACGTTTGACGGGAGGGCATTGATCGGCACGATCCGAACCGGGACGTTCGCCTGCCGCAACGCGTTTGCCTCGGCGACGAGCGGGTCACGATCGTTCTGCGAATCGTTCAGGTCGCTCATCAGCACCAGCGTCCCGTGCGTCACTCCGGCGCGGCGGAGGGCTTCCTGCCCAGCGACGAGCCCGGTCGAGATCCTGGTGCCGCCGCTGAACCCGCTCCATGGGCTCGTTCCGAAATTCGGCGCGCCTTGGACGACGCTCGTCGGAGCGAAGAAACGCAGGAACTGCTGCAGCGCGCTCGGCGGCGAGTTCGGCGGCAGGAG